>PR_CR_10_Liq_1_inCRDRAFT_1000500_pt1 | contig 24550 bp, 17 predicted proteins | sample PRCRCaboRojoPR_3_FD_10241 | JGI IMG/M metagenome (IMG submission 10241)
GCTCACAACAAACCAAGACTAGAGGAAACCAAGAAACGAAACAAGAAGACGACCTCCAAACACGAAGAAAATAACCAGAACTCAAAAGGAAGAGGTGCCAACAAAACAACAACCCAGTCAGAAAACTACCAACTTAAACCCAGAAGCCTAGGCTTGCAGCAATTCCCATAAATAAAATAGAAATTGGAAAGTAGGATACAGCGAAGAAAGGCACATAAAGCAGGAGAAAGTCTTCAAACAAAGAGATAACTACCACGCAGTCTAAAAAAACTAAAGGAGCAAAAAACTAACAAAAGAAGTGCAGAAAACTTAGGAGTCAAATGATTTGGAATTGAGAATGTTGGTGATTTAGAAGCCGAACTCACAGTGGAATAAGCTGTTCTAACAAGGGTAACGAGAACACAAAGCAGAGACTTTATAGGAAGCTAAGAGAGCTGAGAAGTTAAAGTTGAACTTACTGAGCTGTGCAAATGGACATAACTCATCCCAAAGAGGAATAGCACAGAATGGCTGAAAGCAGTGCAGTCAATTTGGAAGTATAGGGTACAGAGAATGAAGGCAGAACAAAGAAGGCTTTAAGTTTGCAGAAGAATTAGTTAGGAGGTGGTGAATTGGAATAAAGTTGACCATTAGCACCAGTCCAAACATAAGACATAACTAAGAACTGTGAAAAGCAAAGAACAAAGAGATTAGCGAAGAGAACACCTAGTGAAAGATCAAACTAGAAGGAGTGAATGAAGACCTCTGACTCTGAGTGGTCTTAAATCACGTATAAGACCTGCAACAACTTCAAAAGCTTAGACACACAAAAACAACAGATTGGTCTAAAAGAAGAACAGCATTCACTCTCAGTATGCCACCCACACGCCATATAATAGACAAGAAAACCCACCCAGTAGAGGCATAGGCAGCTTGAACTAGCTTGAATAAAAATAAGAAGTTAAATTAAGTGGACTGAGCGGATTCTCTTGGTGTGTTGTAGCAACTGAGTTTGCTGGCCTGCAGAAAGATCCCAAACTCTGACTGAGCAGTCTCGGTTGCCACCTCCAGACACTAGGTACCTGTTGTCGACTGATAGGCTGACTGAAAGTACCTGGCCAGTGTGTCCTTCCAGTATTCTACCCTCTCCAGAAGCAAGACTCCATACCCTGATGGTTTTGTCTGCACTTCCCGAGATTATGTACTCTACGTCACTTGAAATAACCACTGACAACACAGTGCCACCATGTCCCTGGAAAAGCCTGATCTGCTCTCCGGAACTGAGAGCCCACATCCTAATAGTGCGGTCAGTACTTGCAGAGACAGCATAAAGTCCATTTCTAGAAACATCAACTGACTGCACAGCACGAAGATGCCCTTCGAGAACTCTGGTCAGTTCTCCGGTAGTTAAATTCCAAACCCTAAGTGTGTTGTCATGGCTAGCGGAGATAGCGTGTTGGTCTCTGTCAAAAATGGCCACTGACCAAACAGTGCCAGTATGGCCTTCAAGGACTCGAGTGAGTTCCCCGGAAACTAAACTCCAGACTCTTAGCGTTTTGTCTGCACTTGCAGAGACCAGAAAATCGCCATTAGTCGAAAGAGCCAAAGAAAAGACCTCTCCAGCATGGCCTTGCAGTACTTGAGTTGTCTGTCCAGTAGCTAGACTCCAGAGTCGAATAGTTGAGTCAGCACTGGAAGAGATAAGTAGATCTTTTGCTTGAAAAAAAACAAGTGAATGCACCGAGCTAGTATGGCCCTCTAAGACTCTGGTTTCGCCGTCTTTTAAGATGTTAATGGTTTTTTCATCACCTGCATAGACAATGGTGGGCTTTCTGAACCTCTGAGCTAGGATACTCTCAATTTGGTTGTTGAGTCGGGAGAGTAAGTCACTCATTGGTTGGAGAGCATCTATCTTTTCTCTGACCTGGTCAATGGTCAAGGGCTCCTTAGTTACATAAACACTGTCATCTACCTCTTCTTCTAGGTCCTGGAGTTCAACGATTTTGCGGGTGCTCATCTCAGAAAGTTCACTTAGAATAATCCTACTGCACTTAATGACCTCGTCCTCTTCGTCAAAAATAGGATTGAACCTTACATGATAGGGAAGGGGGTAGATGATGTGGCCTTTGTCAAGGTGCTCAATGACCTTGTGCCCGCATAGAATGGTTTTGCAGATGTAGCACTGGCCTTTCGGCTCACATTGCTTGTAACAAAGTTCTTCTTCTTCTCTCATTTATAACAAAAACCTTGGAGTTAATTGAGTTAAACTAGCATAGACTTATGATAACATTCTTTATCATCATTTAAGTAATTGTAAAACCATTAATAATGTACAAGTACCTGACGTTCGGCGCTGTTTTTTTACTCGGATTAACTTTTTGCCTTAACTTGCTGCTTAAAGAATTCAGAGGTCTTTTGCCGCCTAGCCACTTATCAGGCCATCAAATTTACTATGAACGCAACCTTATTTCAGAGGAATTGGGAAGTTCCTTGAGAGAACTTATTTTTGCTATAGGTGAAACTGAAGGGTTCCACTCGAACACTCAAGACCTAAGACACTACTCAACTAAGCATGAACACATTGGAGAGGCCACTCCAATTGGGCCTGGTAAAAAATGCGAAAACCCCCTTATGGTTCCTTCAATAAATGGGACTGAATGCATTATTCCTGGTCGATTGGACATCGGAAGGCACTTTATTTTGACAGGGGGATTAGAGGGGTTGCGTGAGAATTACGAGCACTTGGTTTCTCGGGCGTTGAGTTTCGGTGTTTACCTTTTCGACATTGAGAAATACTCAGTAGTAAGCACTCTTTTTAACCAACCTAGCTTCATTGAACTTGCCAAGAAAGTTTGTCCTGCAGAAAAACAGTTTTTGGATCCTTTTCAATTTAACTTTATACTTCAGGTTCCTGGACAAGCAGTGCCTTCTCACTTGGACGGAGTTTACTTCGAAGGAGCAACTAGGTTCCAGGTTCCACAGTGGTTATTAGCTGCAATGAAGTTCAGTGGTCTTTTCGAAAAAAGGTTTGTGGATCAAGTTCAAGTTGTTGCTTACTTGCATGAGTGGCTGCCTTCTCCAGAGCGTTCAGGGGGATTTGTGTACTGGGACGGGTCTACAGAAAAAGGGATTGAAGAGGACCCTTGGCCACTTGCAGGTTCTGCTGTAGATGGTTCAAAAACTGTACATGCTTCCCATGTGTACATGCCTGGAAGCACTCCTCCTGACATAACGAAGGACAAACCAGGGATTTTAAAGTACTCAAAAGGAAAGTGGGAGTTAGTAGTTGACGGCAAAGTCAGGAACAACTACTCTGCCGAAGACCTAAGGATAACTATTGTTTACAGAGCTCGGTGTTTCAGAGATGAGTTCGAAGCAAAGTCTTACTCGGAAAAGCACTTTGGAGAAAACACGCAAAACTTACTAGAGTTGGAGGAAATTCTAGAGACTTTCGCTAAGGACTTGGTGTCTAGGGGCAAAGTTACTTCTGTGGAAAGAGCACTGCAAGAAATGCCTAGGTTCGAACTTGCTTTGTTGATTATGGACACTTACATAAAGTACCCGTACCCTACAAAGTCAGACGTGGTAGTTCCTTGGAACTACTGTGCTTTGCCTCGCTTGATGCCCTGGACAAGGTACATTCTGGAGTATGTCTGTTCTTAGAAATATAACCTTAAATATGACAGAAGAGTCATCAAAAAAGCGATTTTCTTTCTTTAAGAAGAAACCAAAGTTACTGCAAGAAACAGCTTTTGATGATACAACATTTAACTTTGACTTGAAAGGAGGACCTTACAACACTTCCTTGATAGAAGCGAGTGCCACTGTGAAGGATGGACCTAATGCAGGAATGCCACTGCCTTTGAAGTGCACATGGTACCGCGCGACTTCTGAAAAGGAGTTTGTAGAAATAGATGGAGTCCAAGGAGCTTTTTACCAAAGCAACGCTGATGACATTGGGTGCAGAATTTGTGTGCACGCTGTTCCGGTTAGCGAAGTTGAAGAGTACACTGGAATGCCCGCGTTCAGCGAGGTGGGTCCACTCGAAATAGACCCTGAGGTGGAAAGCAATGTGCAGAACATGCTTAAAAGTGACTCTGGGGAGTTTTTGGTAACTTTGAAGTCTTCAGAGGGAGTCGCTGGAGTTAAAGGAGAAAGGCTCAAACTCAGAATTAACAACCAGCAGTTTTTAGTGGAGGACGAAGAAAACAACACTGTGACTGAACACCAAATAGACTCTCAGTACCCGAAAGTGAGCATCCATTACAAAACCAACACAGGGTTTTGTTTGGAGTTTCCTAGTTGCAAGTTTGAGTTTGAAGCAGAAACGCCTCCACAAAGAGATACAATAACAATAGCTATTCGGACTTTTTGTGGGAAAAACCTAGTGGGGGACAGTGCAAACAGTTTTTTAAAAATAGAGCAGCTAACTTCGAGAGTTGATTCTTTAAATTTAGAGTATAGTTTTGTCCTTACAAAGTTGAAAACAACTAAAGAGCAACTTGAAAACTCGAAAACAGACTTAAAGGAGTTGCAGGAGAAGTTTGAAGTCCTGCAGAAAGAAAATGAAGAAACTCGGGAGCAGTACTTCTGCATGAACGACAAAATAGAAAAGTACGAAAACGAACTCAAGTTCCTGCGGCAAGACTTGAAGGTTTTCAAGAACCAAAACATGTCTTTGGAAAAGAAAATTGAAGAGACCCAGAACTTGAAGGAAGAGTTCTTGGAACTTCTGAGTGGAATCAACCAGGTCAAAGAAGGCTTTAAGTCCTACGAACTCTGTAACAGTTGCAAGGTTTTTGAAGTCCAACTTGGAGAACTCTTGTCTAACTACTTGTGCCACTTGCCTGAAGACACTTCTAAAAGTTCAAGTGCCCACTCAACGCAAACTAACGCTACAGACGTTGAGTCTGATGACTGCAAGTCCCAAGAGCTGAGCGACTGCAAAGAAACCATCGAAGTGCTCAAAGCACAACTAATCAAAGCCAAACAAGAAAAGTCAGAAATCACCAACCGAGTCGAAGCTGAAAAGAACTTTTACAAAAGGAAAATTGAAAGTTTGGTGTCAGAGAACGACAAATTGCTGTCTAAACTGGGGAAGAACCCTAAACAAAACTCACTTCTGGAACAAGAAAACGAAGACTTGAAGAACGAAAACCAAAACACCAAGAGGGAAATGGACTCAGTCAAAGAGAAATGCGAGTTGCTCGAACGACTGCTAGAAATCAACAAAAACAAACTTGACTCAGAAAAGAGAAACAACTTCGAAATGAGGAAAACACTAGAAACTCGGCAAAGCAAGTACTCGAACTCTGACTTCCAAAGAATCATAAACTCGATGACACAAACAATAACTGAAAGGGAAGAAGAACTCCAAACTCAGAAAAAAATCAACCGGGAACTACTGAGTAGGGTTTCCCAACTAGAGAGTTAGTGTAAGAATATAATTAGCTAATATTTGAAAATGGCAAATTCGGAAGAGCGCTTCGTGTTTGTAGTGGACTGGTACGACCAACCAGCAGACCTCATAAGAAAGTACCAACTAGTATACTTCACAGCAGACAACTCCATTGAGATGTACGACATTAAAAACAGAAGGATATTCCTCAAAAGGTGCCAGTACCCCTCGCTTTCACTCTCTGAAATTTACATTGGCGCAATCATAACTGTGTACTCGAGACAGCTCAAAGTAGTTGAGTACGGAGACGAATTCACCAGAAAGCGCTTTGAAAAGAAGCGAGAAACTACCTTTGCCATGATCAAGCCTGACTGTTACAACCAAATGGGTAAAATAATAGACGCAGTTGTCAAAGAAGGGTTCTTAATCAGCAGGCTCAAGATGGCGAAGATGACCCAAGCTCAAGCAAGGAACTTCTACGCGGAGCACCAAGGAAAGCCCTTCTACGAAGACTTAACTACTTTTATGTCAGGAGACGTAGTGATTGGCATGGAGCTTGTGGCCGAAAACGCCGTTGCTAAGTGGCGGGAAGTCATGGGTCCGACTAACTCCCACAATGCCAGAGCAGAAAACCCTAGTTGTCTTCGAGCAGTGTTTGGGACAGACGGCACCAAAAACGCAGTGCACGGGAGTGACTCCCCTGCAAGTGCAAACCGAGAACTGGACTTCTTTTTCGGACTGCCAGGGTCCTCTGCGGTGTTCAACAACTGCACTTTGTGTTTAATAAAGCCACACGCTATGCAGAACGCAGGCAAAGTAATAGACTTTATCATAGAGGAAGGGTTTGAAATTTCAGCCATGCAGCTTTTCCACCTTGACAAACCTACTGCAGAGGAGTTCTTGGAAGTCTACAAAGGAGTGGTTCCGGAGTTCGTGGGCATGGTGGACCAACTGACTTCAGGGCCTTGCATTGCTATGGAGGTGAGACAAGAAAACGCAGTGCAGGCCTTCAGACAACTTTGCGGGCCTTTAGACCCTGAAGTTGCAAGGAATCTCAGGCCTAGCACCATCAGAGCTCACTTTGGCCAAGACAGAATTCTAAACGCTGTCCACTGCACAGACTTGCCTGAAGACGGACTTTTAGAGGTTGAGTACTTTTTCAAGATCTTGTCGTCTTAAGTAAGTAAGTTGACTAAACATATGATTGATTACCTTTGGGACTCTTAAAAATGCTGGCAAAAGCTATCAAGGGTAGATGCTTATCTAGTCTAAACTATTCAAAGGACTACTACGGTGTTCTGGGATTAAATGGGAAGTCAGAGGTTCCTGAAGTCAAAAAAGCGTATTTGAACTTAGCCAAGAAGTTCCACCCAGACACTCCAACAGGCAATTCTGAGAAATTTAAAGAAGTAAGTGAAGCCTACGAGTTACTTTCAGACCCGCGTTTGAAGAAAGAGTACGATTTGGCTAAGTTCGGAGTAAGTGGAACAACTGCAAGGCCAGAGCAGTGGAACAATAACCCCTGGGAAAACTGGACCAAACAGCGAAACTGGGCACACCAAGAAAGAACACACGGTTCCCACCATTTCACTGGGAAAACCCACGGGTACCAGTACCACGACCCCTTCGTGCAGCCAAGGAACAGGTACACGTATAGCCAGTACAAAAGAGACCGCCACAACTTCCAAGCCAAGAAGCCCAAAACTCAGCATGCGACTTCCCAAGAACCTTCCAAAGGAGAAAAACCTTCTTCTTTCAGTTGGGGGCTTTTTGGAATAGTGGTTTTGGGAGTTTGCATCCAATCCTTGATGGTAGAGCCCCTCAGGCCGCCAGAAGAGTATGTCCCTAATAGGAACAAATAATTATACACTAATAAAGATGAAAAGCGACTCAAGTAGCAGTGACGATGATGACTCAACTGACTCCTTAGAACTCACTTGGGAAGACTACTTAGATATGATCAAAATGCCTCTTTACAGCATTATTTACTCAATTTCCTCAACCTACGTTGCTGGAAAGCTGGCCGTTTGGGTTGCCAAAAAACTCGGCCGTAGTGTTGACCTAGGGTTTCTAATTAGCCTAAACGCTTGAGTTCTTTTGGGTTTTCAGTAAATAATAAATGGGTTACTTGGACGTAGGAGAACCTCCTTTGGGCTGGAGTGAGTGCAAAAAAATTTCGAACAAAATCAGAAGACACGGGGCAGTTCAGCTTGTGAATCTCTACAACAAACATAAAGACCATGTGAACGAAAGGCTTAAGTGGGGGGAAGAAATGGAGTATCATGTGGTTCATTTGAACCATTCTGATAAAAAAGCCAAACTCTACACAGAAGCTAGCGAAATCATTACTGCTCTGAACACAGCAGAGGAAATCACTGGTGGGAGTTTAGACTGGCACCAGGAATACGGAGCCTGGATGATTGAGTGCGTTCCCAAAGAACCCTACAATGACTTTTTAGAGGAACTACTGACTGTAGAGCCCAAACTAAACCTGAGGAAAAAGAAACTCAGAACTATTTTGGAGGCACTGGACGTCAGCGACTTGGTTCCTATAAGTCTTCCAAACTTCCCACTGTTGGGGTCGGGCGACTTTTACTTCCCTAAAACTTCGGAAAACTTCCAGAGTAGGTACACTGAAAGTCTTTACTTGGACGATTCAGTGATTTGTCCTCATCCTCGGTTTCCGACGCTAACGAGAAATATTGTGGAGCGGAGAGAAAGGCCTGTAGAAATTTACGTTCCACTTTACCAGGACTCAAACACCAAAAGTTCTGATGAACCGAAAGAAGGGTCCATTCACCTAGATGCCAGTGGGTTCGGAATGGGGATGTGTTGTTTGCAAGTAACTTTGAATGCCAAAAACATAAAGGAAGCTAGGTACATTTACGACCAGTTAGTTCCAATGGCTCCTATAATGCTGGCACTTTCAGCATGCACTCCTTTTTTCAAAGGGAAACTAGCAGACGTGGATTCCAGGTGGGACATCATAGCAGGGGCAATGGACGACAGGACAGAGCAAGAAGTTTCTAAGGGAGTGAGGCCTCGTTACGGAATGGTTCCTCTTTACATTTGCAATTGTGTTCACCAAAAACAGTGCTACAACGACTTCCCTGTAAGAATCCACGCTGAGACTTTTGACTACTTGCGGAGCCAAGGCTTTGACGAAGTGCTGGCTAGGCACTTTGCAGCAGTATTTAACAAAGACCCCTTAGTGGTGTTCCCTGACAAGGTGGATGTAGACGACCAGTCAGAAACAAACCACTTCGAAAATTTCCAAAGCACTAACTGGGGTTCATTGCGGTTCAAACCACCGCCTAAGATGGACTCCAAGGTGGGGTGGCGAGTTGAGTTCAGAACAATGGACGTACAAATTACTGACTTCGAGAACGCAGCTTACTCAGTGTTTATAGTTTTGCTGGCAAGAATGATCCTTTCTCTGCACCTGAACTTGCAGATTCCTATGTCGAAGGTCTACGAAAACATGAACAGAGGGCAGTCCAGGGATGCTGTGCTCAACCAAAAGTTTTGGTTCAAAAGGAACGTGGTTAGCAGTGACTGTTCAGTCAAGGACTTGTTTAAGTGCAAAACTCGGAACTGCAAAGACATTATTGAAGAAATGACTATGAAAGAATTGTTTTTGGGCAAAGAAGGCTTTGAAGGACTACTAGGCCTTTTGGAAATCTACTTGCAGAATGTTGTAGGTTGCTCTCATAGCAGGTATGTCCAGTTGTCTAGGTACTTAGACTTTATTCGCAAAAGAGTCTCTGGAGAGATTCCAACTGGGGCTAACTTCTTAAGAAGCTTCATTTTGAACCATTCAGACTACACTGGGGACTCCAGGATCTCCGAAAGAATGGCATACGACATTTGCAAACTCTGCAGTGAGCCTGACTGGATTGAAGAACTTTTAGGCCCAGGAGTTCGCTCTGGAAACGGAAGCAGTTAAGTAAGTCTTTTATACATACTTGAATAATTATAAGTTGACTGTTGAAACAAAACTGGTGAAAAAATGTGGTGGTTTTTATTGTTCTTGGGCACTTGGGCAGAGGCCAAAAAGTGCAGGGCTCTGAGTCTATCAGGCGGAGGAAGTCACGGTGCATATGAAGCAGGTGTTTTTAAAGCGCTAGTAGAGAACCTTTCCTCCGAAGAAGTTGAGTATAACGTTGTAGTTGGAATATCAGCGGGATCTTTGAATGCTATAGGGATTGCCCAGTGGGCTATGGGGGAGGAATCCCAAGCTTCCCAGTTTCTACAAGACTTGTGGGAGGGTTTGGACGGCTACCACTCTGTTTTCCAGAATTGGAATTTGGGAATTGTTTCCGGACTCCTGAGCCACTCTGGACTATTTGACACTGAACCCCTTCGCCAAACCCTTAAAAGCGCTTTGCGAGAAAAAGTAGCACGCAACATCACTTTGGGAGCCACCAATATAAATGACGGGTCCTATGGAATGTTTACTGAAGCTTTGGGCAATTTAGGAATTGTGGAAGCTGGAATGTGCTCTTCAGCTATTCCAGCAGTGTTCCCTATTCAGAACTTCCAAGGAGCTCTCTGGATTGACGGAGGAGTCACTGACAACAACGATATTGCTTCGGCTGTAGAAAGGTGCTTAGAAGTAACTGGCAACGAAGCCGACATAGTGGTGGACATGATAAACTGCGGGTCTTCAACACTTGCTCCTCCTTCTGGAAGCTTAAACACCATCGATATATTGTTGAGGCAGTACCAACTGAACAGTTACGATAAAGGAATGAGGTATCTGTCCCAGGCAGTGAATGCCTTCCCCGAAGTGACTTTCAGGTACTATGCCCAGCCTTCTGAGTCGCTTCCGGGCATAATACCCTTGGACTTCAAGCAAGAGGACCTGGAAGAGTCGATTTCAATTGGAGTGAAGGACGGGAAGTACCTCGTAGACAACAACATCTACGCGAAGCAAATCCTCGAGAACCATCAAAAGTCGACTTGGATTGAATACCCCTAACTATTTAATCTTAATTTGAATTCTGGTAATAAATTATGAACAAACTTGAAGAACTTTGCATAAACAACTTAGCTATAGAAAGCACACGTATAAGTAAATTTGATGAAGCACAAAACTGGAAACTCGAGTCTGCTAAACCTATTCCTTCCCGAATTTCAGCGTGGAACGACGAAGTCCTTCATCCTGAGAATTACTTAAAGCCACCTAAACCCACCAACTTCAGAAAGAAAATACTAGTCCACCGACCTAAAGAACGGAACTCTAGTTTGTGCAACACTGAAAGAGAACCAAGAACTCGAGCTAAGTCAGAACGCAACTTGTCAGAGGAACCTAAGTCGCCTACCAAAGAAACTTTTGAAAATATGGAACCTGAAAACAAAGTCCCTGGAATAACTACTCCTCCTCCCAGGAGCCACAATTCTCCAGGACTGAAGCCTAAAGAAATTTCCCAGAACCCTTCACTCAACTACATCAAAGCTCCTGAGTACAACTCCGAACCCAAAAATCCCAACAGTTTGTCCAAGTTACTTGACTTCCTTGGCAACAACAAAAACCAAGTTAAACTGCCTAAAATCAAAAACGAAAAGCTAAAAGCCAAAAACGCTTTGCCTCCACACGACAGGTCTGCAAGCAAAGAGTTCAGAATAAAAATAAAGAAGTCAGACACCAAAGATATTAAAGTACTAGGACTCAGAGCAGACTTCAAAAGGTACAACTCAGCTGGAAGGACCCAGAGTCGACTGAGTTTCCAACAAGTACTCAAGGACTCCCGCAGAGGAATTTCGATAGAACGTTCTAACACCCCCGAAATAAGAACATAATTGTAATTTAATGTCTTCCATGAAGTACGACCCTAGGTATGACTTCTCTAACCGAGGAGTCGACTGGCAAGATTACATGGACGAAGTCAGACTGCGAACTGACGCCGCCTGGGAAAAACAAAAGCTCAAGGATTACTTCAGACTCTTTTACAAAGTCTTTTACTGGGACCCTAAGTCCCAAGACTACTACATTTCAGTTCCTGGGCACAACGTCTACAACACTCCTGACGGATGGCGCTTCAAAAAACATCACGGCTACACCCCTACAGGCAAGACCAACTCTTTCTCTCGGGCCCACGGCGTGGAGTACGCTAGCCGCACTGCTTCGCTCAACTATTCAGACACTTTCAGGGATAAGAATGCTCTTTGCTACTACCGATTCAGAGCCTTTAAGAAGTGCGAAGGCGACTCCCTTTACCCCAGAACTCTTGAAGCTGAGTCTAATCCAAGGTTCTCAGAAAACATGGACATGGGATGCTACCAAGAAATGACTGAAATGCTTCAGTACTGCAGTAACGTGCAACTTAACTGGCTAGCTGATCTTTGGCATCACATGGAACTTAACAACGACCCAACTCATACTGGACCTAACGACGAAATTACTATGATGCTCGACGAGTTCGACAACCCAGACGTCAAAGTCTACAGTTACTAAGTAAGTGACTTTCCATAACTTGTGTTAGTGAGTTACTAGGTCTTGACAATTCTTTCTCTTCTTCAAGGCTTCCGTAGTTTCAACTACCATTCTTTGCATCCAACTTTGAGGAAGTTCCAGTAACTCTAAGTTTCTAATCAGTTCAGAGGGGTCTAAGTAACTCGGCAGTAGCAGGTGGAAGAACTTTTCAGCATACTCCCTTTCGCAGTTGCTGAACACCCTAGGCAGCTCTTCAAAGTACTTTTGAGAAAAAGGCAAAAGAGTTTCTTTCTGGTTCATTTGGTTGAACCCTTTCATTAAGTACTCAAGGTTAGACAGAGACAACCTTTGTGTGTTTAGAATTCTGTCCCAGGTTTGCTGTTTATTGTCCACTGCAGCAGATTCGCAGTAGTTCCTGAACTTAAGCGACATGTCTGAAGAGTCAAAAGCAAGCTCGAAGTTGAGTATCTCTTTGACTTCTTCTAGTGGCAAAACTGAACACATCTGCATGATGCCTCTCCACTTTTCAGCCCTTCCTAAGTGCTTGGACCACTCATAAGCCCAAAACAGATCTTTCTCGCTGTACAGAAACACAAAAACTTTTCTTTCTAAGCTTTTGTTTGGGTGGACTTCTAACTTCTGCTTGATAGTCTCCACAATCAAATGACTGTATTGCTCAACTAGGTTTTGAGGCAAGTAACACCACACAGCTTGGGAAGTAAACCCTAGAATTATGTCTATGATTTCTTCCTGGTCTTCAAACAGAAGGTTCTCGGCAACAATGCTTACAAAGGCACTTGCAGGAAGTTTTAGGGACTCAACTAACCCCCAAAGAGACACCCACAGCACTCCCCTGTTAAGTGCTCCTATTTGTTTCAAAAGTCCTTCTTTGAAGACACTGTTGAGAGTTTCTTGGTCAATTAGGGTTTCCACGTAGGCGTAGTCGTCAGAGTTTAGAATCAAAGCTGAGGGCTTAGGCAGTCCAGCTAGTTCAGTTAACTCAGTTTGGGGGCAGGCTTTTATGTTTACTTTTACTTTGAACAATGAATTTGCTTCTGAGTCTATTCCTTCCACTAATAGAAAGTGCTTCCTAAGAATAGTTCCTGAAACTACTTTTTGAACAGCTGTGGCTGAAACTATGACCCCTTCGGAAGTGGTTAAGTCCTACATAAACTATACTATAATAATTGAGTTGAGTCCTTCCGACTCCACCCAGGAACTTATCCAGTCTTCCAACTCTACTTGTGTGTTTTTCTGAACTACACTCACGAAGTCATGCATAGTGACGTTTTTCCAGGCAAACTTGGAAAAGTACTCTTTCATGCCTGAACTGAAGCAAGAATCTCCTACAGAAAACACTAATTGCTTCAACAGGGCTGAGCCTTTGGAGTAGGTGATTGCGTCTAAGTTGGACATAGCCAACTGGGTGTCAGGAACTTCCACGTGCACAGGGTGAGTGCTGCTGAGTCTGTCAACTGAGTAGCCTCTGCACTTGTACCACAAAAAAGTGATCCAGGAGTCCTCTTCGTTCATTGCTGCGTAAGAAAAGTAAGTGGCAAAGCTTTCATTGAGCCAAAGGTCATCCCACCACTTCATAGTTACAAGGTTGCCAAACCACATATGGCAGAGTTCGTGCAAAGTTGTGTTGCAGAGCCAAAGTTTTTCGCTCTTAACAGGTTCTTCTTTCCAAATTGAAGAATCGTTTACAGTGACGCACCCAGCGTTTTCCATAGCTCCCATGTTAAACTCGGGACAAAACACCTGATCGTGCTTGCTGAAGGCCAGTTCTACTCCAAAGTAGTTTTTGAAAAACTCTTTTCCCATCTCTACCCAGTCAACTATGTCTTTGTACTGTAGGTACCTGCTGAGTGACTTTCTGCAGAATACTCCTATTTGTTTTTCGGAGTTTACCTGTCCAACAAAGTCCCCACAGACAATTCCTAGTATGTAGGTGCTGATGGGCTTTGTTAGTTTGAAGTGGTGCACTGAGTAGTTGGGCAGGTTTTCTTTGGACTCAAGAAATTCATTGCTTATCACCGCAAAGTGAGAAGGAGCTTCTACTGAAATCTTGAAGGTGCCTTTGAGGTCAGGTTGGTCAAAACAAGGAAAAACTTTGTTTGCGTAGAAAGGACACATGTAGGAGTAGATGTAAACGCAGTTGTCACAGGGGTCTACGAACTTATGGAGACCTGTTCCATTGGTGGAGTAAAGGGAACTAAAACTTGCCCTTAACTCAACTTTGCCCTGTGGCAACTTAGGAAGCATTAGTTTGCTTTGGTGTCTAGTTACTAGTTGGTCCTTTCCGTTTACATTCAAGTGACTTATTGAACTTCCAGAGTAATCTACCCAGAGTTCGCTTGACGGGGTTTTTAAGTCAAAAGCTATTAAGACTGAGCCTGAAAAGCTAGTTTCCTCTAAACTTAGTCTTAAAGTGTAGACTATTGGAGTTTGGCTGATGAGTTCACTTCTTCGAGCAGCTCCAGAGTAAGTGATATGAGAGTTAGCCTCCATTCTTAATTTAATAACATTAAGTTAATAAGTCAAGACCTTTTTTTGCTTTCAGCAGCGAACTGATGCACTTGGGATTGGGGATTTGTGTTCCAGTTTTTGCGCAGCATCCAAAAATAACTTAAAAGTGCAGCAAAGTGAAGGAAAAGCAGTCCGTAAACAAACCACTTGACCTCAGGACTAAGGCTGTCAGGCAACATTTTTTTATAAATGGACTAGACTGGGTTCAAGAGGTATGTTGGCTGTTTATAAATATGGAAGAGGTTAGAAGTACTCCCAAGTCAAAAAGATCCAAAACCAAAGAAGGCAACAGTTACTCCACCCACTTCAACGGAGAAACTCTTGAAACTCCAACCAGACTCAAAGTCGACCACAACTCTGGCTCGATGACTGGAAGCGTCCAGGAGTTCCTTAAACAGTCTGCTGAAATCCAAAGTGAGATTAAAAAGATTTCTGACTTGTTTTATCAGTTGTCTCCTGAACAGGGCGAAATTGAAGAAAACTCAGACGAAAGCAAACTCGAAGAGGAGTCTTCTGGAGTCATGTGGAAAGAAATCAACCACTTGTTGATGAACTACGGATTCAACAGTGTGAGTTTAGCAAGTTCAGGCGAGCCCGACCCAACTAGTTTAGCAGACACCTTAGTGGACTTGCTTTATGCCTACAAAGACCAACAACAAGTACTCAAAGAAACCCGAGAGGAACTTGAAGCGTCCATTCAAGAAATAAAAGACCAGAAACTCCAGAAGTCTGACTTTGAAAAAAAGTCAAACACCTACTTAGAAAGTCAACTAAGGGAGTTCGAAAAGAAAACCAAGCACTTGAACTACCAACTCAAGAAGTTCAAAAGTTCAAACAACAAAAAAGACTGCAAGATTTCTGAACTCGAAAACAAGTTGGACAACTTAGAAACTCTGAAAAGTCTAAGTCAGATTCTGACTGAAAAAACCAAACACAGAAACACAGCTATATTCAAGAACTTGCTCAACAAAGAGTACGACCCTTCTTCAGGTCAAGACTTGAAAGTCATGACTTTAATTAAGCTTTACGAAAAAGAATTTAAAAACTACCAAGAACAGATCAAAGAACTCAACAAAGAGTTAGAAAACTTCTACAAACAAAACTACTACAGTTCAGAAGAAGACGAAAACTCAGACTTAGTTTTGCAAAAACTAGAAGTGAAAAGCGTTCCAGAAGCCTTAGAGGCTATTGAAAAGATCCAGGCTGTCGTGAGAGAAGTACCTAGTTTGGAAAGGTTCATTGAAGAAGTCTGTGCAGAAGTCCTGAGTGACAAACCTAAGTCTATGTACAGAGTAGACGCAGTAGTCCCAACCATTGCGGAGTTGAAAAGTGAACTGAGTGACTTGCGCAATTTGAGAATTGACCTTTGTGAAGCTTTTGGGGCAAAAGAAGCGTTTGACAGTGATTTAGTTGAAAAAGCAAGGGCACTTGCTCACTTCCGAAGACTTTTCCAGATCCAGTCGCAAAAAGAAGTCACAGTAATGGATAACGTGTTTTTGTTTGTGCATGAAATAAAAATGTTTTTGCAGTATGCTAGACGTGCCTTGGGGAGTTCTGAAAGCAAGCCATTGAACTTACTACTTCAAGAGATTTCAGAAAGGTTATGAAGTTGTTTATTTTAAAAGTTGTTTAAGAGGCCATAGGCTGTTTCAAGTTTAGGGATTTCTGGGGCAGGAAGTTCTACTTGGTCCAAGGCGCTTTGGTAGTTCTTGGGAAGTGCCTTGGTGATGTTTTCTTGGAACTTGTAGTACTTCAGAATGTTCGAGGGACCTAGTTTCCTTTCAACAACGTCATTCCAGTTGATGTTTACACTTTGCTTGGTTTTTGGACTCTTTTTAGTTTTTGGTACTTCGGGGGTTTGTTTTTTGCGTTTTTGGGGGGCTTCTTTGGTTTGAGGGTTTTTCCTGATGAAGTCCAAGTGTTCTGTAATGCCTTCTCTAAGGTTCTCTTGGGGTTCTTTTCGAACTAAGTCAGTGGTTTGGTCACGCATTCGTTTTTGGGGGGCTTCTTTGGTTTGGAGGTTTTTCCTGATGAAGTCCAAGTCTTCCGTAATGTCTTCTTTAAGGTTTTCTTGGGGTTCTTTTCGAACTAAAGTAGTGGTTTGGTCACGTATTCGTTCTAAAAAAGGGAGTTGCTTGTACAGGCTTTCAATGGACATATTATATAGACCCCCTTATAAATGCTTATTTTGTTTTTACTAGTAAGCTCTTCTTGGGGAGTCCCAATTAAAGACGGCGAACTTCTCACTAACTCTTTGCAAGACCACGGGGAAGTTGAGTATGTCTTTATGGTTAAAGACTTTCACGCTAGAAACGACATACAGGTAGTTTTGAGTCCCTACGAGGATTACTCAGACCCAGACCTGTATGCCAAGTGGGGTTCCAAGCCCACAAGCACTGACTACCAGTACAAAAGTGAATCCTTTGGACTTGACCAAGTGTTGGTTCCTCACACCGAAGTTTCTCAAGGAAAAGAACTTCACATTCTAGCAAAGTGTTCTGCTAGGTGCTCATTTGCCATTACTCTTTCTTACTCAGAACCTGTCGAACTCTTTGCCGAAACCACCCTGCAAGGAAGCACTCCTGGAGGACTTCCAGCTAGGTACTACTACTCAGTGCCTGAGACTTGTCAAGGAACAGTTTTAGTAGAAGCACACCCTGCTAAGGGCTTTCTTCAACTCCACGTAGCTGTAAACGAACAACCCTCAACTGAAAACTCTTGTGCTACCCAAGAGTTGTGGGATCACGCCCAGTTAGTAAACACCAGTGCTATAATTGGTGATGACATAAACATTTCAGTTTACGGTTCAAGGGAAACTGAGTTTTGGATTTCTTTGAGTTGCGGAAAGTCAGTGCAAATTCCAGAGTCCTTTCCTATACACGGTTCGGTGGGAACCCTAGCGTTTAAGCACTACAGGGTTTTCGCAGAGGGCTTGTCTGAAAATGCAACATTCAACCTAAACGCTGTTTGGGGAGACCCCCACTTGTTTTTGAGTTTCGACGGAAAACCAACTCTTGAGCACTACGACTACTCTTCAGCTCAGGTCGGAAGTGACCACATTGTAGTACCTAAAAAAGACATTCTGAAAAAAAAACCAAAATGGGTCTACATTGGCGTATACGGACACCACAGGTCTGACTTTACTTTGCTTGTCCACTCCAAAAACCCTGTTAACCTCAACGCTGGAGTTCCCCAAAACGGATTTGTTTCTAACAAACAAGCTGAACTTTACTTTTTAGAAATACCTAAACTAAGGGACTTCAACGTAACTTTTGACTTGCAAGCAGTAGCAGGCAATCCAGATATGTACGTGAAGCTATGCAACACCAACTTCTTAGACTGTAGCTTCAGCAAAGAAGAACTCAACAACCCAGAAAACTTTGACCAAGTGTTTTTCTCCTCCACAAGCGACACCTACGAAAGAGTGCACATTGAGCACTTTAAAGCAAACTGCAAAAACTCCTGTGTTTACCTAGTAGCAGTCCGAGGCAACTCAACCCTAGAGTCAAACTTTATACTCACTGGTTACTACAACCTAACTTCAGAAGTTGTTTTGGTGCAAGGAAACCCAGTCCGCAGTTCTGTAGACAAAGACATGCCTAAATTCTATAGACTTAGTGTGAGTGACAACGAAGTGCAAAACATAGTTTTTGAGTTAACCCCGGAGTCTGGAGACCCCGACATTTACGTTTCAAGAGTCAACTCAATGCCTAAAAGAACCAATGCTGAAAAGTTTTCTGAAGGATTCGGACTTACTAACGACAAAGTAACTTTCAGCAAAGGAGAAGATGGAAAACTCACAGCAAACTACCACGTTGCAGTTAGAAGCCAGAGTTACTCTTCTTTTGTCTTGGTAGCCAAAGCTGTTTTTGAGGACTTAAACACAACCACTGTCCTTTACCCAGGAATTACTTTGCAAGACACTCTTCGCAACACTGACTTACGCTCTTACAAGTTGTACACCTTCCGTGTTTCCTCAAAAAAGCAACTAAGACTTACAGTTTTGGAAGAGCTAGGCTCAGTTAAGGTTTTTGTAGCCAACAACACTAGTGCCATTAGAAACGACACCTTCCAGTACAATTGGCAACTTCCTCAGAACACAAACACCCTCCGGATAGAACCTGAAGACCCTTCTTTTAACTCAAACGGAAACTACTTAGTGCTAGTGCATGCCCTGGACTTTGTGCAAGAAGCTGCAGCTTACTCAATTACTTTCCAGCTGGAGGAGTCTAACGTTCCCCTTCAAGAAGGTTTGCCTTACTTTGACCAAGTAGGCAAGTACGGTTACAACTACTACTCCTGGAGCATCAACAGAGACTCTGAGCCTTCCCAACTAACAGTTGTTGTCACTGCTTTTTACGGGGACCCTGACTTGTTTTTAAACGTAAACAAGCCCAAACCTTCTAACTCTAGTTACGACTTCAAGAGTTATGACAACGGAGGAGACACCCTTACACTTACCTGGGACCAAATAACTTCTAAGTGTCAAGAAGGGATTTGCAGTGTTTACATTGCAGTGTTTGGTTATGAATTGGCTGAGTACTCTGTTTTGCTCAGTACAAAAAAGGAAAACCCCAAATGGTTATTGGAAGGAAACGTGCAACTCGATACGTTAAACTCGACTCAGTGGAACTACTACTACGCTTCATTGAAGAACTCCAAAAGCATAGAGTTGCTTCTGCAGTCAGTTGAAGGAGATTCTGATCTTTACATGGACATAGTGGACTTCAGTGACCAAACCAACCCTAAAAACTGGCCTAAACCAAACAAGAACTCCCAGTTCCACTCACTCAGTGCTGTGAATGACGACCGCATATCAGTAAGTAACCTTACGGAGTACTGCAAGTCTAGCTGCGGAATGATTGCTGGAGTGCTTTGTTTGTCCTCAAATTGCAGGTACAGAATATCCTATACACAATCTAAGTACATTTCTGTGGCAGACAACCAGCCAATTCAAGGCTATGTTTCAGCTAGAGAATTCACTTACTACACTTTTTACAACCCCAACAGTGAAGCAAACATATTGATTGTGCTGACTACACTTGCAGGAGACCCTGACCTTTACGTGTCCTATGAAAGTGTTCCTAGCCTTCAAAGCTTTGACTGGAAACAAACTTCGAGTTACGGCGAAACTCTAGAAATTCAAAACACTACTTCTAACTCAACCAAAGGAACCTTTTACCTCGGAATTTACGGCAGAAAAGAGTCCCAGTTTTCACTTTTAGTCACTACAAAGCATCAGCCAATTACTCCTTTGTACATGAGCCAACCCCAAGACAAACTTACTCCTAGGTACTCAAGTGACTTCTTTTACTTCCATAACACTGTAAACACTACACTTACTATAAGTTTGAACATATTCCAAGGCTACGGAACAATCCTTGCTTCCACACAAGACCCCTTCACGCAGGAAATGTACCAACGCCTTCCCAAATGGAGTAACTACACCTGGTCTTCTCTGGAAAATAATGACGGTTACTCCATAGTTATTGACCCCACTGACCCTAGTTTTTGTGTGGGGTGCAACATTGTAATTGGTGTCTTTACTAACTCTAGTGCATGTGCTTACAGAATCAGTGCTAGGAACGACATGTACTTAGAGGTTTTGAAAAACGGTTTAGCAGTTAGGGGTTATGCTGAACAGGAACAGTGGAGATATTACTTGTTTAATTTAGAAGAGCCAGGAGAAGTTGAAGTCTTTTTAAAGGTTTACAGTGGAGACCCTGACTTATACATTTCTAGAAAACCAGCCCTAGACGAAACCCACTTTGACTGGGCTAGTGTGAGGAGTTACGACTCAGAGCATATTAGAATTCCTAGTAACGACCCTGCCTCTGGAAAGGGGCCTTTTTACATTGGAGTAAGGTCTTTTGTGGGGTCCTCTAGTTTTTCAGTAATTGCATATTCACAGAACTCAGTTGTTACACTTGGAGACGGAATGCCCCAAACTTACAATATCAGGCACTCCAACTTGAAAATGGAATTTCTTCTGGGCGAGCCTGAGAATGTTTCGGAACTATATTGCAGTGTTAAGACTTTCAATGAAAACTTCAAGCCCAGTTTCTACATAAACAAAGTAGAACCTAGGCAGCCTGAAAGCTTCCCTTACCCCAGTGCTTCTGAGTTTGTGTTTGAAACCTATGACAAAGTGTTTGGAACTCTAGACTTTACTTTGAGCTATCGAACTCCAGGCAAGTTCTTGTTTTCAGTATACGACGAACTAAGAGAAGTTTCTATCGAGCAGAGTTACTTTTCTTTAGTGTGCTCAACTAGCAAACAAATCAACATTTTGCAACAAAACTCACAACACTTCTACACACAAAAAGACCCCCTAAATGATGTTTACTTCCAAGTAGACGTAAGCCAGAGTTCTGTTTTTGAAGTGTACTTAATTCCTTGTGCTGGAAAGTTCCAGGTCAAGATTTCAGACTCCCTAAGCAACCTAGACAAAAACGACCCCCAAATAGTGATCACTGAAAACTTAAATGGAGAAATCATTGGAAGCATAAACAAAGCCCAAGGGAGGTACTATGTAGTTGTTTCTTCTCTAGAGAGTTACTACGCAGTCGAGGGTGCAGCTTTTGAAGTAGTTACACAAACCCTGAACGATGGAAACGACCACAGAGACATAGGAGACAACAGGTACATCACAGCCAAGGCATTAGAAGAAGGCTATGAATTCAGTTGGGAACCTCTTAGCTACTCCAACGGGAAGCTGGTTCCGGAGGTAACTTACTTGCTTTACGCCACTGACGACTTTGACCTGCAAATGGGGACTGTTTGTGGAATGAGGATTGGAGAGAAACTAGGCATTGCAAAGTACACCCAAACTCCAGAAACTTCAGCAGTTCTTAAAAAGGTGAAGAACGACACTGTAGTTAACGTAGCTGCGGTAGTTAAAGACGCTCCAGAGAACCTTAACTCTTACTATGCTTACTACTCAGTTTTTGTGGAGAAAAGAAAGAGTTCTGAAGGAGAAGACGAAGACTTAGTAGTGGAGATTATAATTCTGGTTCTCGTTTGCTTGGCAGGGGTGGTTGGGTACATCTTTAAGAACAAAAGAAGACCTCGGCCTGAAGGGTACCAAGAATTCAACTCGGGAGAAATGGCTGTTATGAGTTCAAGCAGTTAAAATAACAAGTTATGGAGTTCGTTTTCAGCTTCGTTCCGCAAAGCAGTTTTGCGAGTTAGGTAGTCTTTGAGTTGTTCTTTCCTCCTTTTGAAACTCGAAATGCTTTCTTGCTGGTAGTCAATCTTCACTTTGAGGTGCTTGATTTCTTCGTAGATGTTTGATATGCTAGTGTTATAGGAGTCTTTTTGTTGCAACTGTTGGTGTTGGTACTGCTGGGCGTAGTAGAGTTGGTCTGACAAGTCCTGGAGTTTAGTGTCTGCTTCTTTGATTCTCTGGGCAATGTTTTTGCTTTCGAAACTTGAGTCTGTGTTAATGTGTTTTTGTACTTTGTGGGACTCAGCAGTGACTTCGTAGAGTTTCTGGGTGTTGGTGGCTATTTGGGAGTTGTAGTCATCAATGTAGTACTGGAACTTTTCTATTTGTTTTTGGGTGTTGTGCCTTTCAGACTTGACTTGTTTGATTTTTAAAAGGGCTTCTTCTTTTTTAGCCTGGGATTTGTCAATGCTTTCTTTGAGTTGGCTGATTTGGAACTGAATGCTGCAGACTTCTTCTTGGGCGTTTTTGAGTTTGGAGTTCAGGAGTTGGTTTTCTTCCTTGAGTTCTTCTAAGGACTGTTCAGTGTTGGCGTGGTCAGTTTCTAGCTGGGAGCAGTTGTCTTGCAGTGACTGAATTAAGGACTGGTCTAGAGTTTTGTTGGTTTCGAAAGCCTCAAGTTCTTTTTTTAAGTTATTTAAGTTGGTGGAAGCTGTGAGTTTTTCTTGGTAAATGTCTTCACGTTTAGTGCGGAGTTTCTTGTCAAGGTTTTGGGTGTTTTGTATTTGCTTTTCAATAAGGTTTAGTTCGTTGTGGAGTTCCTGTTTGACTTTTGACTTCCTTTGTATTCTTTCCTGGGCATTTTCTAGGTCGTTTTTGAGTTCTTTCAAGTCGAAGGAAACTTTGGAGTGTTTAGACTCCAAACTTTTGAAGTTGGCTTGTTTGGTTGCTAGGTTGTGTTTGAGTTCTTCTAAGTAAGCTTCCTGAGAAACTTGTTTTGAGTCGAGTTCTTCGAACAAACCCTCTATTGCTGAGAGTTGTTTGTTTAGCTTTAAATACTGAGACCTCATTACTAACAGCTTTGTTTATAAATGCAGTCTGTAAACAAGTCCAAAGAAATCCGCAAACTCATCATCAAAAAGGCAATAGACCACGTAGCTGACTCAGGCTGGACTGAAAAGGCCCTGAAAGAAGCAGCAAAAGACCTCAACATGTCTGGAGCAGTAATAGGACAGTTGTTTCCAGAAGGAGGCGTGGCAATGCCCCACTACTTACTAGGGCACTGGGAAGAGCAGCTAGCTCAAGTAAGTTCCAAAGACTTACTTCCTCTACCTTTCAAAGACCGTGTTGAGTTTTGCATGCGCAAAAGACTAGAAATGCAAACAGAAGTCATGCCTTACTGGAGAGAAGCAATGCTGTTGGGGGCAAGGCCTCCTTACTTGGGCACAACTTGGAGTTTGCTTTGGAGTACCTGGGACTTGATTTGGCGGAGGTGNGGAGAAGAAGTAGCTGAACCCCGCCACTCGATTAGAAGACTTGCTTTGGGGAACCTGCACTTAGCCACAGAAGTTTATATGCTCAACGACAACTCAGAGAACTACAGGGACTCTTGGTTGTTTTTGCAAAACAGAGTAAACAACATGTTTACTATCGGCAACTTTGTGTACACAGGGATAGACCTTTCGAGTTTTGTTTTGAAAGCAAACTACAGAATTCTGGAAAGTTACTACCCCCAGCCAACTAGCTACGAAAACCCAATTGAGGATAATAAACCCTAACTCTTACAATTGTAATTATAAATGTTCGAAGAAGTTACTCAGAAACTTAAGGAACTCAAAAGCAAAGTAAAGCTCGAGACCAAGGCTGTAAAAAGAAGTTTGGAGCAAAACAACTCTGTAAATTACTTGCCAAAGCAACAGAACCCGAATGAACTAAACCAGACCCAAGAAGCTTTGCAAGAAACTTTAAAGTTTCCTCAAGTTTTCTCAGAAACCGCACGCCTTGGTTCTGAGGTTCCTGGAGTCGTTAAACTTCTTAACTCACAAAGGCACTCCAAAGAAGACTTACTCACAGCTAAAAAAATAGCTAAGCAGAAGGAACACCAGATGCTCCTCCGTAGAAACGCGGCTGTAAAAATACAAGCTTTATACAGGGGCTGGCAAACTAGAAAAGAAATTTACTTAAAGTTTGCTTACAAAGCGAAACTTGCTGGAGTAATAAACCAGTTCCGTGTCAAGTTTGCAGGCCGGAAGGTGTTTTCAGCCCTTTCCAAAAAAGAAGACGGCAAACTAGGCATGTACAAAAAGTTCTTGAACTACTCAGCTGTTTACCTGCAGAAGTGGTGGCGTGGCTTCAGAGTCAGGAAACTAACAAAGCCTCTTTTGGTCCAAAGAAAGCAAGCTAAAGCTTACATAAAAGGGTTAGTGCAGGGTTGGAAAACCAGAAAGGTTATTTCTAGCAAGCAAGTTCAAAGTCAAGTGTCAGCTATAAAAGACATCACCCAGCTACTTCAGGAAGTAAGTCCTGAAGACTCTTTTTACCATCAAATGGCTTCTCAGTTACCTAACGCTAAAAACAAGTTTGTTTCTCAGTTCAGTAAAGTCTATAACCAAGGAACTTGGGTTTACGCTTCTAAACCAGCTACTCAAAAAAATCCTCAAGAAAAAGAGTTTTGGACTTGCTTAAGCAAAACCCCCGAAAAGAATTTCAGTGACTTTGCTTCCACCACTCACTTACAAAACGATGAAGAAAGGATTGATTTCTCCCCCGAGAAGTCCTTTTCTGAGGAATTCTCTAAGGATGAGTCTAGCTTCCAAAACGCTCTTACAGACAGACCCATCAAAAACTCTTTTTTCTCTTATGAAGAAATGCTTGAGAGTTACTCTGTTGATATGCTTCCTAGACCAGAAAATCTTGACTCTCGTCAAGAAGAGGTATATAAACCCCCAGAGCCTAAAGAAAGACCAATCAAAATGTCAGTTAACAGTTATGAAGAAATGCTAGAAAACTACCAGGAGGATGAAGTATATAAACCCCCAGAGCC
>PR_CR_10_Liq_1_inCRDRAFT_1000501_pt1 | contig 24541 bp, 19 predicted proteins | sample PRCRCaboRojoPR_3_FD_10241 | JGI IMG/M metagenome (IMG submission 10241)
AAGGCCATACCCATAATGTGTGGTCAGTTAACTTAATCTAAGCTTAAAACATTACTATTAAAGTTAGAATAGCTGGTCATCACCTGAGTACCTAGCAAGAGTGTTACAGAACTCTAAGTAGTTGAACTCATTTCTTTTGTGAGAGAACCTTTTAGTAAGCAAGTAGTAGTGCCTGTCAGGAATCTGGATGCCAGCAAAACTCATGATGCTTCTGAACCTAGTGGGACTGACCCACCCCACATTGACTTTGTCTTTGTCCTGGAAAAAAGGCTTCAAGTAAAGTCTTCTCGTAGCTACTTGGTAGCCCAGTCCCCTCAAGCACTCTTCGAGTTCAGTTTCCTCTGCCTGAGTTAACGAGTCTCTGGGGTCTAAATAGTAGGTTTCGGAAGAAGGCCGAACTTGGGGGTTCTTTTCTAAACCTTTAGTGGTGAAGATAGAGTCACAAGCTTCTGTGAACTCAGAGTACCTTACTAAGTCAGAACCTCTGGCAAAGTAGGCTTCAAGAAGGTCGAGGTCTTTAGCAGAGAGTTCTAGTTTCATGTTGTCTAGGGCTGAGCGGAACTTGGACTTAGGAATAACTCCTTTGCGAATGGGGTCGTGTTCCTGCATGAACTCCTGAGGCCTGATTCTTTTGACCTTGACTCCTTGAAGCACTCGTTTGAGTACAGTTACTACGTCTTCAGGAATATCTGTGTTCATACAGTAGGGGTTCTGTATGTTGAAGCTCCCTGTGGTTCTTTGGGACACTGAACTGCTAGGGTAGGACTCACGGAACTGCTTGGGCTTGGCGTCTTCCACGAACTCTTGGTACTTGACGTAGCCTTCTTTGTTGTACCTCCGACAGACTGCATTGAACTCTTCGTCTGTAAAAGTGAAGTTGAACTGGGCAAGGACTTGGCGGAACTGTTTAGGTGTTATTTTGTGGGTGTTATGTCTGTCCCATTCTTGGAAGTGGGATTTGATGTCTAGGAACTTATTCACCATGAAGTTTCTGAACTTGTTTAGCGCGTTGTCCGAAAGGGACTTTTCCAACCTAGACAAGGGCTGCACTCCATACTTGGTTTCTGTGTTAGCAGGGTTGAAGTCTACGTTGGTTTTTTCTAAGTTTTTTTGGGTAAACACCATTTCGATTTCGTCTATAAATCTGGTGTAGCAAACTCTTTGGGAGTCAACTTGGTACTCTGTGCTGATTAGGTTGAACTCTGAGTCACTTAAGTCGATCTTAGCCATACTCAAGGCACTCCGTAACTGACTTTTAGTCACAATGCCAGTTCTGAGTTTGTCAAAGTCCCTGATGAACTCTAGAAGTCTTATTCTGTTGAGTTTAACTATTTTGCGGATTTTAGCAAGTAAGTCAGAAAGGTCTTCAGGAGTGTCTTTGATGATAGGGCCTGTCATTACAGGTTTGGTGGTGTACTGCAGGTTGGGAAAGTTCTTGCGTCTGTTTTCCAAAGCACCTTGGACGTCAATGCCTGGAGTTTCTTCAGGGGCAAAAATATCCTCAGGCTTGTCTACATCTCTGCAAAAGTCCATGTAGTTCACTTCTTCCATATTGCCTTTGTCTAGGTACCGCTTGAGAATGAGTCTTAGTTCTTCTTGGCTAGGAGCTAAAGACAGTTGATTCAGCACTCTGGTAAACTGAGTTCGCGACACGTGGCCTGTTTTGGCTATGTCGAAGTCTTGGAATATAGGCCGCATGTGGACTCTCCGGTTGCGCATGATCTTTTGGAACTTTTCCAAGGCTGCTATGAGCTGTTCGGTTTCTTGTTGAGAAAAGTCTAGCAGTTGGCGTCTTGCTGCCAAAGTGTTAACTGACTCAGTAGGTTTGAACTCAGGGTCTTTTTCGTAAATGCCTGGTTTGGCCTCTATGAACCGGCAAAAGGAAGAGTAGTCAATGTCTACAGAGTTGACTCTGTACTTATCTATCAAGCTTTGAAGTTCCTCAGCACTTACACGGAGGTTAGACATTCCAATGGCTGAGCGGAAGTGGTTCTCCTTAACAACTCCTTTTCTGAGCTTGTCAAAGTCCCTAAAGAACTCTGTAACCCTAATTCCTTTCATAGCAACTTCAGCCCTGAGCTTTTCTTCGACTTGCAAAGGGTTTACGTTGTTAGCACTCCTAGTGTCGAAGAACCTCATAGAAGTAAGGTCTTGGGGAGCCTGGGGTTTGGCTTGTGGCTCAAAAGACCTTTGAGTGGGTCCAGAGCTTAAGCTGCCCACAGTGTCTACCTGGTCAATGTCGGTGCAGAACCTTTGGTAGTTAACCCCTAAGTGGGAGTCAGTGTAAAGACGCACCATAAGGCTGATGAGTTCAGAGTTGCGGGGCAGGAGTCCTGTGGATGTCAGTACTCTTTCAAACTGCGAAGCACTTACATGTCCGTTGTTGGACTTGTCAAAATCCTGAAGCAGTGGTTTGGCCATAATGCGCTTGACTTTCATGACCTGCTTGAACTCTTCCATAGCAGCTTTGATGCGCTCCATCTCCGTAACCGTTAACTGTTGACCTCCAAGTTGCCTCTGAGCAGCTTTCACAGGGGAGGACTCCTTTTCGTCAAGGAAAACAGAGTCTAGTTCGTTTTGGAAGTCTTTGTAGCTGACTAGCCCTGAAGGCTTTCTAAATCGGTTGCAGATGGAGTCCATTTCGCTAGCAGTAAGAGTTAGGTTCATCAAACTGAGAACTCTGCGGAACTGGGTTTCTGTGACTTCGCCCTTTCTAAGCTGGTCAAAGTCCGCAAAGAACTCTTTTGACCTTATTCGTTTTTGGGCAGCTTCAAGTTTTATTCTATTGAGAACTTGCGCCATGTTTATTATTAGCTGAATTCTAGCAAAGCTTTGGGGCTTTGCTTGTTGTGCTGATACTCCGCTTCAGACAACTTTAGGATGCTTTGGGAGACTCCGCCAGTGGTAGGATCAGTTCCTAGTTTGCGTCTGAATAAAAGTATGTGGGGTTCAGGAGGGTGAATTTGGAAGTGCTCCCACCCTTTGCTTTGAATCACTCCGAGACTCCTCCACTCTTGTTCACTTAAGAGTCCTTTGTGCTCTATTGCAGGTCCTAAGCTTTTAGGCAGTACTACTTGTCTGTACTCGTAGTACTTTCCAATGAACTTTTCAGTATAGTGGATTTCACTCATACTATTAACACTCTGCTGAGTTTAAATATTGTGTTTTCTTCACATGAAGATTAGTTTCTAAATACTTAAATGGACGACGAACAACTTGAAGCGTACCAAAGAACCTTTAAGCTCTTTGCAAACGAAGAAGGGCTGATTCCTACATCGGAGTTAGGCACTGTGATGCGGGCACTGTCACAAAACCCCACAGAAGAAGAACTTGAAGAGTACATTCAAGAAAACGATGTTTACGAAAGCGGTTTCATAGACTACGAGTCATTCCAAGCACTCATGATAAAGCGACTCAAAAAAGACGAAAAAGAAGAAGAACTCAGAGAAGCTTTGCAGGCATTTGACAAGAAAGGAGCAGGCACAGCTAACTGCGAAGAAATCAGGGAAACTTTTGTGGCGCTTTGTCACGACTTGAAAGAAGAAGAAGTAGAAGAAATGCTAGGAGTACTTGACCCTGAAGGCACAGGCGAGTTCAGTATCCAAGACGCAGTGGAGAAGATAATAAGCGCACAAAAAGCTCCTCCTAAAAAAGACAAGAAAAAAGGCAAAAAGAAAAAGAAGAAGTAATTTTAGGAAGTTCGGATATTTCTGTTATAAACATGAAAGTTAAATTATTTATAGCTGTTTTGCTGGCGGTGTGTTCGTTCTCAGAGGAAGTAGGTAGCTCTAAGTTAAAGCCTGTAGATATTACTGATTACCTCAACTCTGAGAACGGACGCAGCTTGCGTTCAAGAACCAATGCAAGGAGAAAGAACGACTTTGAAGACACCAAAAAAGAAAGAGACACTCCCCCAAAGGGTCATAAACAGAACAAAAAGAACTCCAGAGACAAAGCGAACTTGGAAAATGACAAAGGAACTTTTATCCAAAAGAACCAGTCAACAACTGAGTCATACAAGCAAGAAAAAATAACAATCAACAACGGAACGCAAACTGAATGGGAAGACTCAGAAAACTCTACTTTGAAATTTGAACCTCTTGACGGATTTACAGTCAAAGCAGTAACACAAAAAGAATCCTCTGGTTCCATGGAAAATATTTATGAAAGTGAGCTATCTTCTAAAGCCTACTCAAGCAAGAACAAGACCTCAAACGTAGCTAGAAAGTCTAGGAAGAATAAAACTCTTACCAGGTCCAAAGAAACCGAAAACTGGGAAACACAAACAGAGTCCCAGAAAAAAGCTAAGAACAAAACTGTAGAAAACCAAGACTCAGAAGTTAACTGGGGGGTGTACTCTATATGCGAAGACTGTTTAGTTAATGGTGAGGTCCAAGGAACCTCAACTCACCAAACCCAGACTGTAAATACGCACAAGCTAAACAAAAACAAGTCAGAGGAAACGCAAGGAACGAGTAACTACAAATCCTTATCAAAAGATAAGTCCAGTTACTCAGAAAAAACCTCAAAAGGATCTGGAAACTCCCAAGTAGAACTGAACTCAACAAAAAACTCAGACAAAAACTGGAGTTCAGAGCACCAAGTAAAAGGCAACTTAAACGTAAAAGACTACTCAGTAGACTTCAAAGGCAAGAAGTCCGAAGAAGGAGTTTCCAGCTCTGAAACTAGTTATTCAGCTGAGGAAAAAGAATCCTGGGAAACTAACTCTTCTCAAAACAAAACTGTACATAAAGACTCCTTTAAAAGCAATTCCCAAAAAGAAACCAAACAAGAAAACAAAGGGAACCTTAGCATGAACAAAACTGAAGAATCAACTGTAAATAGTGACTTAGAACTTGAAGCAACGATCAACAGTCCTAAAGGAGAAGCCTATGAATATAATCTTGACAAAAACAACACTAAGCGTTCAGGTTCGAAAGAAACATTAGACTCTGATTGGTACTCAGTTGAACACACTCTAAAAGAAGAAGAAGTCAGTTGTACAAACTGCAAAGAAGCAAAGTTTGTAGACTTAACTCAAGAAAAACCAGAAGAACCCGAACAACAAGAACTAAAAGGAATGATCAACGAGGACTTTGTAGAGAACTACTCTGCAAGAGTTACTTTAAGCTTAATATTTTTGATAGCTTAAGAAAAGTCTATGAACTGGTTAAGTTTAGGAACTTTAGCAAGTTTCCAGTTTCCTCGTTCGTCACATACGTACTGCTCTGTTTCAGCTTTATTATAAGAGTGCTCGTAAAAACAAGAGTCCCCGAACGGACAAAAACCTTTCCCAAAGTTGAAGTATCTACACGGAATAGTTCTGAGGTGGTTTTTATACTCCTCAGTCATCTTAAGTTTTTCCTGGTAATCGTAAACAGGACTTGAGTGGGGCAAGATGTGCTGGAAAGGTACTTTGCACACAGGGCAACTGTGACAGAGGTCTTTGGGAAGGTCTGGACGGCTTCGCCACTCCCGAATACACGAAATGCAGAACACGTGCTGGCAGTCCACCAGGAGTCCAAAAGAACGGTTACTTGCCCTAACACTTTGTCGGCAAATATCGCAGTTGGCGTCAGTGGGGGTCACTTTAGGATGCTTGAACCAGCATTTTTCTCCGTATTTACATCTGCCTTCTAAGTAAAAAGGACAAGGTTTGGGCTCTTTCGCGCCTTCAAACAAGTGCTTTTGGTCAGCTCCAATATGAACATTGGGCAGAAATTCAAGATGATAGTTCATTTTTATATGGAAGTGTATGCAGTGAGGCACGCCCAGTCTACTTACAACTTGTGGAGAGTTCAAAGGGTTTTCAAGCCTAGTTTGTGGTTCGTTAAAGACCCTATGTACTACGACTCACCCCTTACAGAAAAAGGACTGAGTCAAGCTTGCCAAGCTTCTTTTTCTGTTAAGGAAGTAGCTTCTGAACTAGACTTAATTCTGTGCTCCCCTTTAACCCGCACTATACAAACCATGCAAGGAATGTTTCCAAACCCTAAGTGCAGAGTTGTGTTAACTCCACTTATAAGAGAACAACTTAAGCACGCATGTGACATAGGAAAGCCCTACTCTGAGTTAAGCCAAAGCTACCCAGAGTATGAATTCCAGCACTTCGAAAAAGAGCACTGGTGGCAACCCAAAACCTCTGACCCTTGGGAAGTCCACAGGGAATCTTGGGACGAACTTCTTGAAAGGGTGAACCAAACTATGCTGTTTCTTAAACAGCACCGAGAAAAGAAGGTGTTTTTAGTAACTCATGGAAACTTTTTAAGGGCTTTTTTGAATGTTACTTTTCTCCCTAGGAACTGCCAGGTCACAAAACTTAGCTTTTGAGTAATTTAATAGTTGTTGAATAAAGTATGGGAAACCAAACAGGCAAAGCGCAACTCTACATTGCAGTTGAACAAATGAGTGCTGAAGCAGGTTCTGAAATATCTGGCTTAGTCCACATGAACGTAAGCAGCACCTTTAAAGCAAAGTCTTTGGTGTTTGAATTTTCAGGCACTGAAAGATGCAGATTTGGCAACTCAGGAATTAAGTGTAAAGGAACCAAAATTTGTATGAGCATAGAAAACTGGAACGGAAACAAACTTCAACAGGGCCAGTACAGCTACCCTTTCAGGTTTGCCATCCCAAACACGGTCCCAGGTTCTTTTAAGGTGAGTTCAAGTTCATTGTCAGCTGAGGTGGCTTACTTCGCTAAGTGCTATTTGCTCAATAAAAACGGCAAAAAAGAAGCCAAGGACAAAACTAGTATACTTGTGTACCAAGCCATCGACCTCGACCGTTTCTCAATTAAAAACATCGACAGAATACCTGTTCAAAAGTGTTGCTGCAACTACGGCACTAGTGTAATTGAAGCTAAGTGCGAAAAAAACGCCTACATGCCATCTGAGTTAGTTAAAGTGATTATAGAAGTTAACAACTCCCAGTGCAAAGCTAGCATTGACAGACTGGAGTGCTGCCTTTACAGAACTATGAGACTGGCAGGAAAAGCCCAAAAAGTCAAAGTAGTTAGGGAAAAACTCCACTCTTCCTCTACTAGAAAAAGAATTCCTGGAGGGATCAGCTTACTAAGTGAACAAGCTATTCAGGTTGAAATAAACTTAGAAAGCATCTTTGACCAAATCCAGTACGCTGCCACTACTAGGGCCAAACTTGTAGAGTGTAATTACTCTATAGACGTTACAGCCCACTTTGGAGACTTTGCTTCTACGCAGTCACTCGGCACTATAATAATGCCAACCCAAACCACTTTACCAGGAAGAGAAGTGCCAACTGCACCTTCAGGGGAGTGGAACCCCCTTGTGATGGAATGTGCTTATATCAACGAAAGAAACTCCAACATCTTCGAACCCTCTGCTCCAGAAGAAGATTAGTTATCTCCATTTAAAGTTATCCCTTCTATCTTTGATTGCAGTGTTGAGTTTCTTAAAGTCTTCTTGGTACTCTTGAGGAATAAGTGTGCACATACTCCAAGCATTTTTAGTGTCCATTCCAATCCGGTTGATCATGGGCGAGTAAACGAAGAAAAAGAACAGCAGTGAAAAGACACAGTACAGCGACATCAGCAAGTTTTGCCAAATCTTCATTTCGTCTTGGTGGGCACTGTAGTCGTCTTCGTAAAGAGAAGAAGACTTAGTAAGGGGGTCGTACAAGTAGTGGTTGTCGAAGTCTCTGAGTAGAACCATGTCTTCAGTCATAAAGAAGTTTTTGATTTCGTCTAAAGTCAAGGTCCTGTTGGAACTCATGTTTTGAATTTTAAGAAGCAAAGACCGTGCTAGGGTAGTGTACATACCTAAAGCACTGTGGAGTCCTTGCAACATAGCTTTGTCTCCTACAGTTTCACAGTCACTTTTGCTTCTGTCCACAGGGACATTGCAGGCATTTTCAAACAGTATTTTATCGTGTTCTTCACTTCTTATCTCACTAAAAGTAACTCCGGCTTCTTCGTCTCCAAAGATCAAACTGTTTTCTACGTAGTCAAGTTCGTTGATGAATTTGCTGGCTTGGTGCAAAGGCGACCCTATGTTTTGCTTAGAGGGCACTACGTACTTCCAACCTACGTCAGTTACGTTCTCGAACAAAGTTTCAGTCACCCACATGTTAACTCCTCTGGTGAGTTGGCGTCTTCTGCTGGCCCAGTTCACGTGGACTGGTTCTTCTTTTAAAACGTCACCTATTGCTTCGAACCCAGTGTAGTATATCAAGTAGAAGTAAACTATAGAAATCACGAAGAAACACAGCAACTTACCAATGATAACTTTGCGTTGGCGTGGGTCGTAAGGGAGTACTTTTTTAGCGTCGTTGTTTTTTCTTTTCTTTTTGGTGTTTTCGTCTTTAGACTTGCCAGCGTCTTTTTTCTCAGGCTTTTCTTCGTCTAACCCAGCTTCTTCTTGCTGTTGTTCTTCTAAGTCCATTTGGTTTTCGTTGAGTATGTTCAGTCTGTCAGAGCACTTAGCTTTCATGAACCTGCACACGTACGCTGGAATCTCAAAAAAGATTTCCCAAACTTCTCTTTTGGACTTTTCAAGAGTTCGGATTGCTGGGATAATAGCGAACCCTGCACAGAAAGACAGCAAAAACACAGACACAAAGATCAACATAAGTGCAGTGTACTTTTCGTTTTCTAGATCTGAAATAGCAGTTTGCACGTAAAAGCTTGCAGAGGTGTTAAGGTACTGGAGGGTTTCTCCGTTGCCATTTCTAAACAGATAAAAAGCCCTTCTGTTGGCTAAATTGATACTTTGGTCCTGGTACTCTTCTTTCAGCAAAAAACCTTGCAAAATAAAGTTAGAAGTAGCATCAAACAAGTTAGCTTTGTTGCCTCTCACGTTTCCACCCTCAAGCAGCCAGGTTTGTATGTTTTCGTCTATGTAAACAGCTTGGTCTTCTTCGCTGAGGAGTTCGTAGTTCTTGTAGAGTCTCAGGTTGATTTCATGCATGTCGTCTATGTCTTTCCCCATCCAGTCGAAGTAAGTAGGTCTTTCTTGTGGAGGAATTATTCCTGAGTCCATTAAACTAATCATCCGCGAGTAGTAAGACATACTTTGGGCGTAAAGCCTCATGTTGCCTACTAAGTTCACATAATGAGAAAGTTCTTCATTGAGTGTTACTGAGTTTTCTATGATTTCAAATGTCACCACAGAAGTTACTATAAGCACCACAATAGTCAAGAGCAAAGTAATTTTAAAGCGCATCACGTACTTTTTGGTTTTCGAGAACTCAAAAGAAACCAAAGCTTTGATTGACTTGTTGAACTGTGCTAATGAAGCCATGCTTGAGTTCATGCTTTTAGAGGAGTTGTAGGCGCTTTGCCCGTCGTTTTCGTCTTCTTCATCGTTTTCTTCTTCTTCTAAGCTTTGATCTGAACTTTTCTCTGACTCTTGGGATTCATTTGAGCTGTTTTCGGAATCAGAGTCACTTTGGTTTTCTTGGCTTTCGGCTTCGAAATCGTCCAGGAGCTCATCTCCTTCTTCAGAGTCTTCTTTTTTGCCCGAACTGCCTTTTTCTTTGCTGTAGTTTTGTGGCAAACTAGTTTCGTCTTCGCCTTCAGGAACATTGACTCCTGCGAACTTTTCTTTTTTGGACTCGCTGAGTTCTTTAGCACTTCCTGAGATGTCATCTTCTTCTGATTCTTCAGTAACTGTTTTAGCTTCTTCTGATTCTTCTGATTCTTCTTCCTCATCCCCACTTTCGTCTTCACTTCCTTCGCTTTCATCGCTTCCAGCTTGTTTTTTTTCGTCTGAAGACTCAGACTCTAGTTCGAGGTTAATGTCAGTGTGGGCTACTTCTTGTTCGTTGGGCATTACAGTGCTTACAGGTTTTATTTCGTCTTCAGTGTCTTCTTTGGTGTAGTTGTTGCCTCCCATGTCAAACCCCACTGCGCCCTTGTCTTTTTTCTCTTGAACTGTGATTTTGACTAGGTTTGCAGTGTGTTCTCCAATGTTGATTTCTGAAAGTTTCAGGTTGAGTGACAAGCTGTATCGGTCGTTTTCATGATTGATATTGGCACCTGAGTCCTCTTTCATCTTAGTTTTTAGTTCCTCAAAAGTAGGAATTAGGTTAACTATTTTCTGTTCGCTGTTTTTGTTGTTTGAGTAGTCAAACAGTTCAGCGCAGGTTTTACTAATTCCAGTTATGATCCAGTCACTGTTCATCAGGATTACTTCGTAGTTGCTGTAAGTAGGCTTTATAATGGCTGAAAGAAAAGGAGGGTGCCCGTCGTTCGGAACAACTTTAACTAGAAGTCTAGCTTCAAAGATAAAGCTGTTTTTGTCAGCAAAGTACAGAACAAGGTTTTGCTGGTCCACAATAGCGTAGTTGCCTGTTTCGTGGAGTTTTTTCATGTACTCGTCGTGGTTTTCGTTGAACGGTGAAGGAATGATCAGAGAGATATTTCTTCCTATCAACTCAGCTGAAATGTAACTAAGCAGTCTGCAAGCTGTGCTGTTGGCGTTAAGGATTTCTCCCATTGTTTCAAAGTCTGCTGAAACCTGGATGATGGCGTTGTCAGCGTCGAAAAAGGATAGAGGCTGGGTGAAAGAGTTCATCAGGTTGGCGTTCATGTTTTTTTTCTGAGCTTCTTCTTGGACTTCGGCCTTGTTCAGGTACCGCTGGCCCATGTCTGAGAAGTTGTTTAAACTTGCTAAAAAGCAACCGTACATTCTGAGGGCTTCGGTGTTTTTAGAGTTGAGTTTGAGTAATCTTTCGTAGTTGCTTTTAGTCACAGAAATGAGTGTGGAAGTTTCTCCTGCAAGCTTGTTCAGCTTATGGATCTTGGGCGACCTAGACTCTAGTTCAGCCCAGAAGTAAAACTGAGAACGTGTTACGGCCTCATCGTTCTTTTGGGCACTAGCCCGTGCTTTCTGGAAGAGTTCATAGTCGTAAGCGTCGTCCTTCATGTGGGCTTTATAGAAGCTTTCAGAAGTTCTTCGGAAGTGATACAAGGCATACTGTGAGTCAAGTTTGTTGGCAATCATGATGCCTTTGAAGCACTGAACTAGTGCCAGTATGTAGTTTTCGAAGATATGCAGTTGCAAAAGCCCTGACCACAGGTAAAGCAGTTCTGAGTTAGGGAACTTTTTAAAAGCTTCGTAGAAAGTGTTTTCGATTTCTTGTAAAGTTTGAGTCTGAAGGTTTTGGAACTCTTCGTTTTCTCCTTCGTCGTTTTCTACAAATATAGACTTGTTTTGCTTGTTCTTGGCTTCTTCGAGTTTGAGCACAAGCATCCTAGCTTTCATTTCGACTTGGTAAGGGTTGGTGAGTTGCTGGATGGTTTTTTCAGCAACAGCTTTGCTTCGCTTCATGAGGGCAAGTTGCATGATTTGCACTAAACAAGGAGTTAAGAAGTAGTAAAGCATGGTGATGGAAGAGTTAGTTTGGTCAGTGCTTTTGAAGAACTCCCCCACAAGCATACAGAAACTAGCTGAAGTAAAGGTAACTACCACTCCTAGCCTGATGTTGCAGATCCTGGTGTTGTAGTAAGGAATGTACTGACTGTAGACAAAACAAAGCACTATTCCTGCCAACAAACATATTATCAGGTACAAAATAATTTTCCCGTTGGTAGTGATGAAGTAATACGAGAAAATTATCAAGGCGTATGAAACTAAGCGAAGCACCTTGAACCTTGCGTGTGGCTTTGCCATAGTTCCTCCGCAAATCATGCACAAGTCGTAGTACAGCAGTGCTGACAAAAGAATTATTCCAAAAAACACCGCACTTACTAGCATGTACAAAGCCATGAACTGGTAGCCTTCTGGAAGCTCCAAGCACTCTGTAGAAGTGCCTATCGAACACTTTATTCCAAAAGCAAAAGTGTCCAGAACAGGAATGTAAAGTAAGTTCGTCAAAACAGTAATCAGTAGTTTAAGTATTTTGGTAACAAAGCTGAAGACCCCTGAAAAGTTCCTAATTTTCCATGCTAGCAAGACGCCAATTGCAATGGTGGAAGCTATCAGGAAAGAAAAAACACAACACAGAGTGACGAACTGGATGTAAGACCCCCTCAAGTACCTGTCGATCCGAAACACCCAGCAAATGTCTATGAGCCACTGAGTTTGGTCAAGGTTCCAAGGACTGGAGGTTTCGTAGGGGCCTAAAGAGGAATAGGCTCCGTCGCCCAAAACCAAGGTCAGTAACTGAAACCCTTCTATGGCTATCATTATGATGTGGTAGTGGATAGGGATTGCTATTTTCATCGTATTGAGTCTAAAAAACAGTGAAAAGAGCCTTGTCTTCAGAAACTTCAGGATTTGCTCCTTGGACTCTCCGTTCTCGTCATCTTCTCTCTGGGCGTCTTCTTCGTTCCTTAGGTTTTCGATTTCATCTACGTAACCTTGCATTTAATATTATTAAATGGTCATCAGAAACTAACTTTTGAATTTAGCTATTTACTCAAAACTGCAAATCTTGTAAAAAGCATCTGCAATCTTGCTTTGGGGAACTTCCAGCTCACAGGCATTCGCAAGGACTTGTATAAACTTCATCCCGTAATCATCAAACTGGCCACAAGACTCGTGGTAGGCCGAAATAGCTTCCTTAAGACAAACTGTGTTCATAGGCAGCATTCTTTCTGACATTAAGTGGCCAGGACTGTCTACTAAAATAGCTCGACTGAACTTTTCGAACACAGAGTGCTGTCTTTCTCTTTTCATAAGCTCAGCCATAATTTCTTGAGCATTCTCCCAGTTGGAGTGCTCCATGTACTTATTGTATAGGTAGTGGAGTTTGTTGTCACGCGACTCCCAGTTATTAGAAACAACAGGGGACGCTCCTAGTGCTTTGCTTGACTGGGTGCCTAAAAACTCTCCAACTGGGTCTGAGATAAAGCTCATGCTACCGTACTTAGACACATTGCTTCTGAAAGTTCTGTTTTTAACTACTTTGTACTGTTGCTCTAGAGTTTCAGTGTTGATGTTTACTTGGTCAGCGTTTTCCATCCAGCTTACACTGAATAAGTCTCCAAGGCAGCTTCCAATCTTAACTCCATTTACCACATCGTTAGGAGGGCAGTAAGCTGCAAAACTGCTTTGGGTTGCGTCAGCAGCTGTCATGCCGTAAACTTCAATGTTATCAGGCAACTTGCCTTCAAACATAGATCCAGACTCACAAGCTTCAATGAAGAAAACTAGTTTTTGGTACATTTTCTGAGTGTGCATTTCTTTAAGAGCGTCAATGAGTTCATGAGCGAACAAAAAGTCATTAGGGAAAGCAATAACTCCAGAAGAGCCGTGGTCCACAAAGCTGATGAAAACTTGGTCTTCAGCTGTAGATTCAAGGACCTTTTCTGAGCCTTTTCCTTGCATAGCTTCTTTTTTACCCTGAATTACGTTCAAAAAGTTCTCGGAAGTAACCTCTTTGCCTGTGTAATCTTTGACACAACCTTTGTTTACGTTAACTGAGTTGTTTCCTGGCTTGTTGTAGAGGGTGCCTGGAATGGGGTTTTCAGGGCTGTTTGGTATGTCATCGTAAGAGAAAAGGATTATGTTTTTGGGGTCGAAGCCATGATTGATAAGCACATGGTAAGAGTGACAAACGTCGGACTGGTGACGGTAGTTCCAAATATCCTTTGAGCCTGCAACTAGCACAGCGTATTTTTCACCCAATGCACTGCTGATTAAGCTTGCAATTAACAGGAATATTTTCATTATTTCTTCACCAAGTTTAATTAAATTTTAAGTATTAAAATGTCACTAAAAAGCATATTAAGTTTTCAGGAAAAAGCTAAGTCTTTTCTTTTGGAAGGCAAAAACACCTTGTTAGCAGGGCAGTCAGGTTGCGGAAAAACCCGAGTTGCCCTTGAAGCTATCACACAAAAAATACTAGCAGAACAAAACAGACACTTAGTAACTAAATACCTGAAAAACACTTCTTTAGACGACTTATTCACAACCGAAACAACTACAGAAACTATAAAAGGAAAGCACGGAGCACTAATTCTAGTACCTACAAAAGAACTTACACTGCAAGTTTACAGCCAACTTAGAGAGCTAGATGCTGACTTAAGTATACACAGAACTTTAAGTATGTGCAACTTAGTAGGGATTACTAAGTACTTCCGGAGCCCCAAAGTCTCTGCAGAACTCCTTCACAAACAAGCCTTTGTTAACTCTGCAGACTCTGTAGACTGGAATAAATTAGACGTAGTGATATCCTCTCCCAAAGTAATGAACGACATCCTGACTTACAAAGCAGCTTTTGACAACCACATAAACCCCAACATAGTGCTGCTGGACGAGTGCGATTCACTTCTGCAGTAAGACTTACTTAGAGACGAACTATACTCAAAAACCACAGCAAGCATCCTTAAGCACCTGAAAGAGCCTGAAAAAACACAGTTCGTCCTTACTTGTTCTTCTTTCAAGAACTTAAAAACGCTCGAAGGAGCCTTTAAGCAGCTTAAAGTTATTAAGCACAACTTTCAAAAGTTCCCTTCTAATATCAAACTAGACTCAGTCACAGTGTCAGACCCCAGTTCTAGTTTGGAGTCTTTACTCGACATAGTTAAATCCTCAACTTCTGCCCAAATAGCAGTGTTTAGTTCTTTAATAAGCTCAATAGAAGAAGTCACTCAGTTCCTTCAAGCAAAAGGCATTCAAGCTACTTGCATACACTCAGAACTCAAACTAGAACAAAGGGCAGAGAACCTACTCAACTTCTTAAACGGAAGCAAAAGGGTCCTTGTAGGTTCAGACCTTATTGAACGAGGACTGGAGTTAAATGTTCAACACGTAATTCTTTTCAACGTGTCTGAAAAACTAGACTCTTTACTACGCAGAGTTGGAAGAACAGGTCGCAAAGACAAGCCTGGGAGAGTCACTTTGTTTCTGAGAAAAACCCAAGAGCACCTAATTCCTCTTATAAAAAAAAATCAAGCACAACCTAAAAAAACCCGCTAAGTTAATAAGTCTATGTAAGGAATAAAACAAATAAATTCATTCCCGACAGAGTGTTGAAAAGTTATAAATGGCAATGAACCCGGAATAGTAAGATTTACTCAGCGACTACCTGTTCAAACTCTTGCTGATAGGGGACTCAGGCGTAGGAAAATCAAGCCTACTCTTGCGTTTCTCAGACAACACCTACACTGAGAGCTTTATTTCAACAATTGGCGTAGACTTCGTAAGTTTCACCTAGAAAATCCGCACCATAGAACTAGAAGGCAAAGTGATCAAACTGCAGATTTGGGACACTGCAGGTCAAGAAAAGTTCCGCACGATCACATCATCTTACTACCGAGGAGCTCACGGAATCATCATTACATACGATGTGACTGACAGAGAGTCTTTCGACAACGTGAAGAACTGGATCCAAGAAGTTTCCCGCTACGCTTCTGAGTCAGTCAACAAGCTTCTGGTCGGAAACAAAAGTGACTTAGAGGACAAACGTGCAGTGAATTACGACGAAGGCAAAGAGCTGGCAGACTCACTCGGTATTCCTTTCATTGAAACCTCAGCTAAGACTGCCCAGAACGTTGAAGAGTCCTTTGTAAAAATGGCTGGTGAAATCAAGTCTAAAATTGCTGCTAACACCACCACTTCTGCTCAGGCTAAGGGACAGCGCCTTGCAGGAAAAACAATCACCCAACAAAAGAAGAGTGGTTGCTGCTAACTAACTCAATGATTAATGGTAAAGGCTTTTTAGCAGGGAAGTAGTGTAGTTGCTTACTTGTTGCCAGGTTTCTTGTGAGGCTGAAAGACTTTCTAGGTACTCTGCTATTTTTTCTTCGTCAATTGACTGGTACTTTTCTTCACTGTGCAAAAAAGGCACTCCTCCTAAGTCTAAGAAAGTAGCTTTGCTGGTGCTCAGTTCGGTTTGGTAACTTCTAATGAAGACGTAGATACTTAACCCCGAGTCTGCTATAATTAGAGAATGGGGAATGTTTTCTTCAATGCAGTAGTTAACAATGATTCCTGCCACGTTGCCTAGAGATTCAGTGGCTTCTGAGATATTGGCTTCAGAAACTTCAACACTAGGCTTGATTATGAAGCACTTTGAAGGAAACTCTGCTTTGAGTAGCTTAATTCCAATGCTAAACATGTTGATTTCTTCTTCATCTTTGTGCTGCAGAGAAGACTCTAGCAAAAGTTCCTCGCCTACTGTTTCAACTGGGAACTTTTCAAGACCTAGTAAGTCTAGAAATAGCAAATGCAGGTGCAGGTGGTTAATGTCGCAGTTAGCCCCAATGGAGTCGTAGCCCAGCCTCAAAGTTGGGTTTTCAGTGATTCTGAAAATGTTCATAGCTAAAGTAAGTAGCTCTGTTGAAATAGCTTGAGGCAAACACTCCTCAGGAAACAGTGCTAGTAAGCTGTGGCCTTGAACTACAGGGTAAGGGTTGACAAACACTGGGTGGAAGGAGTCCTCTACTTCTTTGTCAACTTCTTCTTTGTCTTCTTCAGGTTTCTCTTTAGTGACTTCTTCGTTGTCGAAGTCAACCCAGCAGACAACTTTTTCCAAGTCTTCAATACTAAAGGTTTCAGGAGTGTCTTCGAAGTCAGTGAACGCGGTGTTGCTGTAAGGCGAAGGATTTTTTGGCGCGTCAGGATTGAAAGTTAGTAAGTAACTTCCAAGGAACCTTTTTTGGAAGTTTTCCAAACTAAGGTTGAAGAGCTGAGGGGAGTTTCTGTAAACCTCTTCCCAAAAAGAAATCAAGGTGCTTTCTAAGGGTCCACTCATTTTAAAGATTAGTAAGCATTGCTTATTTAGTTATTACTACTTTTTGGTAGAGTCCTCCGAAGTAAAGTTCTTTCTGGATGCTTGAAACCTCAGGAATCCAGGTTTCCAAGTCTTTTTGCCACAAGTCAAGGGCAAAGGGTTCGAGGTACTTGAGAACGGGGTACATGATGTACCTGAAAGGGTTGTAGGCGTAGGGTTTGTGGTAGTCAATAAACACTACTTTGCCTCCAGGTTTGCAAACTCTTACAGCTTCTTGGATGCTAAGCTGTCTGGCGTACTCAGGTTGTTCGTGCAGTAAGAAGAACAGTATTACATTGTCAAAAGACCCGTCTTCAAAGGTCATTGCGTTGGAATCTTGCTGATGCAGTTTCACATTAGAGAAGTCATTTACCTTTTTTCTAAGGTTTTCAAGCTGTACATCGGCTACGTCTACTACGTGAATTTCTGATTGGGTGTCTACTTGCTGAGCTAGTTTTTCCGTGAAATTCCCGTAAACACAAGCTACCTGGAGGATCTTTCCTGAGGAGGTGAATTCGCTGAGAGCAGTATCTCTCAGGTGGTTGAAGTTTCCCCAGAGGATTGCGTTGACAAGCCATTGTCTCTCGAAGACCCAAACTGCATTAGGGTGGACATAAGCCCACCAGTAAGTTTCTGTCAAATATTTGGGCAACTCAGGCTTTATGTAGGTAGACATCCGGGAGTACTTTCTTTTATCTGAGAAACTGCGAAAGACTATTTTGCTTAACCCTTGCATTTGGTAATATAAATGGCTCAAAATCTTATAAAAAATAAATTCCAATCATTTAGAACTAGTAGGTATACTTTTAAGCCTTAATATGTTGGTTTAAAATTAAATGTCAGAGCACTCTGAAGAAATTGAAACTTCAGGTTACGGAGAGTTTGAGTACATGAACGGAGACACTTACACCGGGAAGTGGGAACTAGCAGGCGAAGTTAAAAAAAGACAGGGGCACGGCAAGTATACCCACTACATTCGTAACGGAGACTCCTTTTTGAAAGAAGAATATGAAGGAGAGTGGCTAGACGACAAGATGCACGGGTACGGAGTTTACAAGTACCTGTCTGGAGCTGTTTACGAAGGCCAGTTTGTGGAGGGAAAACAGCACGGCAGAGGGGTTTACTACTTCGCAAATGGAGCCAAGTATGAAGGAAACTGGGAGTCCCACAGAATGCACGGAAGTGGAGTTTACACGGATCAGTACGGAGTCGTTTGGAAAGGGATTTTCAACCAGGGAACTTTTGAGTCGTCCATTCAAAAAAGACTTAAAAAAGAACACGAAATCCAACAGAAAGTCAACAAAATCGCCGGAGTTGCCAAAGAAAAACTAACTGAAATCAAGTCGGTGTTCCAGGGCGAAAAGAAAACTTGGAAAGAAAACTTCACCAAGTACTTAGTTAACTTGCCGGAAGATGTTGAAAGGTTTGTTGGGGAACCCTATGCAAAGTGGGAAGACAGAACTGGAGACAAGTGGAACGAACTTTTAGGACAGGTTTTGGAGGTTGAACCCCACGTGCTCAAAAGCCGAGAAGACTCTTACTGCCTTTCTGAGGAAAAGATATTTGGAGAGCAACTTGACAGCGAAGGACAAGTAGTGGAGTTCGTTAAGAAAACTGACAACAGAAAAATCGAACTGTGCATGGTTTTGAACGACTCGGAGAGTTGGTTTATCTTTCACTGCAGTGACTCTGTCCAGAAGTAATTTAATAATAATGGAATTCAAGCCTGGGAAGAGGTACACAGAATACATCAAACAACTAGAAGGCAACCTTGAAGAACTAGACTTAGAAATGAAAGAACACGTCTACACCAACTACCAAACTCTCATTGAGACTTTTAAGGAACTCAGAAACATGCAACTAGTTAACTTGAACTACTACGACGAGTGCTTTGAAAGCTTGAAAGGTTCAGTGCAGGAGATTCTGAAACCAGTTGTTTTAAAGACTCCTAACATTTCTAGTAAAGTTGAAAAGTGGTCTAAAGAGTGGTGGCAAGAACTGCCTGATGAACTAGACTCACTCCTTGCTGAAGAAAAGTACGAAGAACTTATTTCTGTAATTGAAGAGGCAAAAGTAGCCCCCACGACTGAAGAAAGCATTAACTGNAAGCTAGAGTTTGACGTCCACGTACTTAAAGTAATTGAACAAATTGCTAAAGAACTCCAGAAACCACAAACTATAGCCCCTGGAATCTACATCTATTACCTGCGAAGACTGGACTCAGCACCTGCTGCAGAGGACGCTTACTTCTTAGGAAAGTCGCAACAACTCAAAGTCTTTATTAGGAGAGTTGGCTTGGAAGAAGACCCCATTGAAGGAATTGAAAAGCAAGCACAGGTGTTTTTTTCAATTATACGCAAAACTGCCCAGGAAAGCCAAGAACTCAGACTAAGCAGCAGCAGACTCTACATGTGGATGCTTGAAGAAATGAAAACTATAGCCAACGAACTAGGAGAAGAACTCTACTTGATTGGAGACGTCAAACTACTAACAGACACCCTTAAAGTAATCATCAAGAACTGCCAAGCTTTAGAAAAAAGTGGAATATTTTTAGAACTAGAGTTGCATAGAGGACTTGTTCCTTTTCTGCAAAAAAGAATCCAGGAACTCTACTTGAAGGACGAAGAAAAACTAGAAAAAGAACTAGCAAGTGAAATTTGGAAACCCCAAATCATTAAAGTAGAACACGAGTCTGGAGTAAGCATATTCCGACTAACAGGGTCTGCCAACACTCTGCACTGTCAAGTACAAGCAGTCATTGAGCAAGCCTGTCTTTTTTTAGAGTTCACTCCGATTTGGTCAGCTTCTATAGTTCCCACCTTCATAAAGATCATACAGCTTTTCACTGAGAAGTATATTCGCTCTGAAAAGCATGAGTACCAAAAAGACCAAACTACGCTTCAAAGTGTAGCGTGTAACCTTTGGAACATTGCCAACTTCACCGGAATCATCAACTCTAAAATCAGAAAAAAACTTAACTTGCCTGCTTTGGACTTGCACGAACTAGATCTGTTAAAGCCCTCTGCAGAAAGCCGAGCTTCCGACTTAGTAACTAGTTTTGCCTATAAAAACTGGGAACTCCTCCTTCCTAAGTACATAGAATCCCTAGAGCCCCTGAACTTGCTTTCTAAAAAGTTTGAAAAGCCCTACAACCTGGAGCACTTAGTTTCAGTGCAGGAAGGAATGGAAAGTGTAGAAAGTGCTACTGACAGAAACTATTTTTACTCCAAAAAATTCGGAGAAGACTTGCTACACGCTTACTTAGAAGTACTTAGTCAGACAGAACTCACACAATTAAAGCCAGGAGCAGTGCAGCAACTTGTGTTTGACCTCTACATGATTCACTTCTTTGCCCAAAAGCACAACTTAGAGTTGTCTGTAACTCCAGTGATTGAAGAAGTTTTAAATAGCCACTCCCTGCAGAGAGACCTATTGGTGTTTGACTTAGAGTTTTATGAAAACGCTTATAATAATGTTTCATTTATATAGTTATTTATAATCATTTTCCAGACCTAAACTGTATTTGGTCTGTTTTTCTAAGAAGTCCAAAACTTTTACTCAAGTTCCTTTCTGAAGCACTTCCGCAGCATGAGTTTCTATGGTAGTAACTTTCACAAACCGCACAAATGACTATTTTGCACATAGGGCACTTAAGTTTCCTAGTGGATTTGTGGATTTCGATCCCGTTCTTGCAGGTTTGATTTGGGCAGAAGATAAGCTTGTTTTCAGAGTCGCAGTAGTGACTTGAAACACTTAGTTGCACATACTTTCCATACTGTTCAGGAGACAACAAGCAGCCTAAGTCTTTTTCAGGTATTGATTTGCTACAAATAGGGCAATTCACGGGGAGAACTTTATCTTTGATTCTTGAAGAGACGTAGTCAGCAATGCATTTTTTGTGGAAAATGTGTTCGCAGCTTCCAAACCCTTCCCATTCTTCCATAGGAAAATATTGGTTGCATAAGTTGCATAAAACCATTTCTTTTGGAATATAAGAAGTTTTGGCTTTTAGAATTCGAGGGAGTTCTTGGAAGTCTTCTTGCTGGGGCTTGTTTTTGCGTTTAGGAAAGTGCCAAGATTCTACTGAGTCCCTTGAAGCAACTTTTTCTTCTTCAGGGTTGCCTGGAGTGGGTTTTTGTTTTCTAACAGGGAACTTTATGTCGTCTGGTTTGCAAGGGGAACTGTTCATCCTGCCAAGTTTGGGCACTCCAAACTGCTTTTGGGTAGATTCTTCTCCGTGAGAGTTTTCAAGGTAAGAATTAACAGAAAAAGAAAAACTGCTAGAGTAAAGATTAAGTTTTGCTTTAGCCTTTCCAAGCTCGCCTTTGTAGACAAGTTCTAGAAGTTCTTGTTTTGTGGTTTCGTCAATTAGGTTTTCGGACCTCATACTGCTGATTTGGCCCACAAATTTTAACAGAGTTTCAGGCTTGAGTTTGGTTCTTCCAAGTGCAGCTCCTGCTGTGAAGAGTTCTACTTTATCCAAGCAACTATACTCCTCTATAAGGGGTTTGACTGCGCTTAATTCCATTATAAGATGACTAGGATTAATGGTGCTCCGATTTAAGTAAAGAATTACATTAAATCTTACTTGTTTGTAAGTTTGTAGACTTAACTTCTCTGTAAACAATGCGTACAAGAAAACAGCACGAAAGAATACTCACTAGCATCATGAACCCAAACACAGCGTTCCATGAAAAACTTTGTATGTAGCCTATAAGGACTTGGCCAATAGCAGCTCCAAAAGCCCCTGTGCCGTTGATAATTCCTATGATTGTAGGCTTAGGTTTGGTAGAAATGTCTTTGGCTAAGTCTGAAGCCACTGCTACAGAAATGATATTGGCACTTCCGCCTATCATGTACCCTGTAATAGGAACTAGTCCAAAAAACAGGTAACTGCTTTCTAAACCTACAACTTGAAAAGCCAGCAACAAAGGAACTGAACATATCATCATGCACTCCACCACTGTGGACCTCTTCATAGTTAAGTCCGAAATGTACCCTGAAACTATACTTCCTAGCACCCCTCCTAAGTCATAAAGTGTCGCCAAAATGCTAATTTGGGTCATTTGCATGCCAAAAACTACCTTAAGGTAAAAAGGCAACCACATAAAAAACCCGTAGTTGAGCATTTTAATGCATCCATAGCACACCGCACACTCAGTAACCCCTGGGAGCTTCCAAGACTCCCAAAAACCTACTTCAGTTGTTTCCTTCTCAATGAGATTTTCAGACAAGCTGTTTCTGGAAGGACTAGGTTCAATAAACACGAAGATAAACACTGCCACTATGCCCAGCAGACTCGAAGTAGAAACAATCACTCCCTCCCAAGGAAGGTCCAAGTCCTGGTTTGTAATTGCAGCAACCCACTGCCCAAGAATGTTTCCTACAGAGGAATTGGCTCCCCAAGCACCCATAACTTGTCCCCTAATGTAAAAAGGAACCCAGTTCCCCAGTATACTTACTCCAGTAGTCAGAATCACCCCTTGCACAGGTCCTTCAATGCACCATAGCAATAAGTACACCCATTTTTCTTGCACCCGCAAAACTCCACACAAAGCCACTGCCCAAAGGGCAAACATAGCCATCACCATTCCAGAAGTCATCACTTTCACTAAACAGAACCTACTTGCAACCACTCCTGAAACAAAGTACCCAAACGAATATAAAAAAAGAAATGTAAAGTCCAACGCGCCCAAAAACGAAGCAGAAAACTCCATGTCGTAGTGCACTTGGGCTTTAACCATCCACCAACCTTCTCGAGCAGTGTGAGTTGCCACTATACTGAAGAACGTAAGCAAGAACACACAGAATTCCTTTCCACTCAGTTTGAGCAAAGCCATTTATTACTTGTCCAGTTTAAAATTTGTACTTATTATTAGCAATTTTCTGTTTTGAGTCCTTTATTGCAAGGGGAAGCAAGCTCATCAAGGATCCCGCGCAAACCAATACCATGAAATAGAAAACTGCATTCCAAGATATGGTCTGCAGCCATCCTATAATGATTTGTCCAATGGCTGCTCCTAAACTCCCTGTTCCGTTAATAATTCCTATAACTGTCGTTCTAGCATTGTACTTAGCTCCTTCTTTCTCTGACAAGTCTGCTGAAACAGCTGCAGCAATAATGTTAGCGCTTCCACCTACCATAAAGCCTGTAGTAGGAACAACTAAGTAAAACATCCACTCATTCCCTAGTTGCACTGTTTGGAAAACTAACAGCATCGGCACTGCTAATACCAGCATCAACTCTACTGTCGCAGACCTAACTTTCACTAAGTCCGAAAAATACCCCCCTAAAACACTTCCAACCACCCCTCCTAAGTCGTAGAGGGAAGTTAACAGCCCTATTTCAATCATGTCCATTCCGTAGTACAGCCGCAGGTAGTAAGGAAGCCACATAAAAAACCCGTAGTTCAAGAGTTTAACGCCTCCGTAGCAAATAGCGCAACTAGCCACTCCTGGGAGTTTCCAAGCCTTCCAAAACCCAGCCCTTTCAACTTCTTCAACAGCATTGTCTAGCAAAGGCATTTGCTGGTCTTCTTCTTCTGGAGAGTCCTTTACGAAAGCGTAAACAGCGTAAGCCATGATTCCTAGAAGGCTTCCGGTGACTATAATCACCCACTCCCATCCTAAGCCTAAGTCGTGATGCAAAATAGCAGCCACCCATTCACCCACTATGTTGCCCACAGAAGCGTTAGCTCCCCAAAAGCCCATAAGCTTGCCGCGCTCGGAAGAAGGAAACCAGTTGGCCATAATTCCTACTGTGATAGTCAGCACACATCCTTGTGCGGGTCCTTCAATGCCCCAGAGTACAGTATAAATCCAGTAAGATGTTACTTTGGACAGACCCAGCACACCCATGATCCAGAAGCAAAGCATCCCAATAGACATTCCTGACCTTAGAACCTTTGTAGGAGAAAAACAGTCGGCTATGACTCCAGAAGTGAAGTACCCCAGTGCGTACAGGAACAAGAAGATTGAGTCCATTAAGCCTAGCTGAGTGGATGTAAATCCCATTTCTTCGTGCACGTCAGCTTTCACCATCCACCACCCTTCTCTTGAGGAATGGGCTGCTACCATGCACAGAAATGTTATCAAGTACACAGTCATTTGTCCTCGTTTTAACTTGTAGCCTACCATATTTTGTATATCAGAATGCTTTTAATATGCCTAGTTTAGTTAAGTCGGTTAGTTCGGGAATTTTGGAATACTTTGTTGTTTTTTGTTAGTTGCTTTGGAGCCAATAATTGTTCAAAAGTTACTCAGAGGTTAATGGGTAGTACAAGGGACTAAAATATGAATTGAGAAGCTGGATTACTAACTCAAAAGCACAAGACTAGGCAGTTGATCAGGCGGTAAAACTAAGGCTAGATGCAAAAGGAACTGCCTAGAACCAAGTTCACCTAAAATAGCCGATCTTCTCTGTTAAACAAAGGAAGTTAAGAGCTGCAAGTGGTAACCAAACTAGGTATAGTAAAAAGTTCTATTTGATTATTGTTATGTTGTCTAGCCTACGAAACTCGGCTCACGTTCAAGGTTTTTTTTCTATTGTAAACAGCTCACCAAGTTTTCGACTGTGTTGTATATTGCTCTTGTGTATATTCCAGTGTTACTTACCCAGTGTTCGTTGCTGCGAGTAATACGTTGTACAGGTATGTTTGCGATCGATAGAAATAAGGACCACTCTAGATAAAATAATCTGATAGAAAAATAACTACGGCTTTCGATAATTTAAGTTAGATTTTATAGTTGGAAGCACCACGCATAGCGGTAATGTGACGCGAGGTGAAGGCTTAAGAGCTGTGAGGTAATCCATGAGACATTGGCGAAAGTCATCGAGACGAGTAAC
>PR_CR_10_Liq_1_inCRDRAFT_1000502_pt1 | contig 24505 bp, 24 predicted proteins | sample PRCRCaboRojoPR_3_FD_10241 | JGI IMG/M metagenome (IMG submission 10241)
CTCTCGTGACGGACGGCTTAAGCTGAAATCAAGTAACGCGGAGACGCAGGACAGGTCTACCCCCGGAAATAGAATATGCTGCGGCGGCGCAAACCCGCCGATTGACAGCGCCGCCAAGCGTCCCCGCTGCCGGTCCGCGCATGGTCTCGGGACACTCCCCCCGCCCCGGGAACCGGCGTCAGCACGGTCGCCATATCGCGCCCGGGCGCAAGGCCAACCCGGCATCAGAGCCAGGCACACGTGACCGTCGCCTGCATCGAGGCCCGCGGGGGGCTGCGAGGGAAGCCAGCATGCTACGCGGTCTGTGCGCATTTGAGCCCCTACGGATTCGTTCCGGCAACCGTTCGGGGCTGGTAGGCGAGCGTTATCGGGCGTTCGAGTCGCCGGGCAATTTCCTTAGCAGCCCCTAACAGAGCAGCTCAGGCAAGCAGAAAGGTAAGCCCTGACCGACCGCATAATGGCGCCTGCAAAAGGTCAACCACAGCCTGCACGATAGCGGCAAGCAGTCGAGTAATGGGGTGGACCGGCGGAGGTCCTAAATCCCTATTTGGGCAACTTTCGTCTCTTTAGGTTTCCGCCGCAATCTACTCGCGCCAGGCCTTCTCTACCCATCTGGCAGGCAGGGCATATCTGCGAAGGTCTCTGAAACTGCGTCCTTCTGCGAGACACGCGCGCACGTGCTCGAATGGCCTTCTGATCGGATCACGTGCATGCGCACGACCGAGAATGGCATCGTCCGGGAGCGTATCTCCCGCGAAAATCACAACACGCGCGCCGCGTGAGGGGCGTGGTGCACGAAAAAAATTCAACGGGAAGACCGGGATACACTGGATACGGAAATGGCTCACCCATCGGAGGGGCCAAAATTTCACGCCGCCCGGTGCATTCTTCGTCACGAAATGCTGTTCGTAGCGGTACTTGGCCGAGACACCTTCAGGATCATTCGCGTAGAGAAGTTGCAGATTGACGAGGTTGCCGACCTTGAACCTGTAAACGGAGGTCTGTCCCAGGCGATGCAAGGGTTTCGCGATGTTTCGCGCCAGCACCGTGTCTTCTGGGGAGCCGAACTCAAAGAATGGATCGAGGCTTGCAACGATGACAACGTCAAGGTCCAGAAACAGGACCGGACCTTCGAGATCACCGAGTTCTGCTCCCCAGAGCGATGACTTCCGCCACTTTCCCGGGGATTTTCGGGGCATGTCCGCCGGCAACGGTGGCAAGTCAAAACACCTGACCTCTGGACGGATTCCGTCGCTGTTGTCGGTGAAGCACGTGAAGCTGAAAGGTGGCGTGATGTTGCGTGCCACCATCGCGTAAAGCCGGTTCACGTAGGGGGCGCCATACTTGGTTCCCCAATTGATGCAGATGACTTGTTTTTTCAATCGAGCGTCTCTGGCAGAAGCAGGCAACGGGTGCGGACACCTATTTCGAGCGCTTTCGTATAATCTCGCTTGTGTCACAATGCCAGCGCATTCGGAGCATCAAGAGACCTGACCGACAGAAACTACAGTCCAGTCAGGCTTTCCGGGAGACGCCAAATGCAGGCGGGCTCCTTCCACGCACGGACTGGTCAACCCCGGATATGCGCAGCGTGAAGCACCCTTTAAGAAGCGGAACAGTTCAATCAATTGGTATTCATTAGGTCACCGGGAGCCTTGTCGCACCAGCCCAAAGGGCTCTATCCTTTCGATGCGCGGGTGGCTGTTGCGGGGCTGAATGGTCCTTGTGAACAGACCCTAGGCAACCCTTGTCTCTTGACGGACAGCGCAATACGCTCCCGGCCTCCTGAAGAAAAAACTTCCGTGCAAAACCGGCTTTGACACTAGGCCTCGAATGCGTGGCGCCGCCGCCGCCCCTCAAACCTGATCAAGGAAGAATATGACTGCCCCCCTGCTGATCCTTACCATGAAATGGGGCACGCTTTACGGCCCACATTACGTGAACAACTTGGCGCGCGGGGTCCGGCGGCACCTTGATCGCCCGCATCGCTTTATCTGTTTTACGGACGACGCCGCCGGCCTCGATGCCGAGATCGAAACCTTTCCCCTTCCCGGTCTTGGTCTGCCCGAAGGGCATGGCGACACGCGCTGGCAGAAACTTGCGCTGTTCCGAAAAGATCTTGCCGGACTCTCAGGAACCGCGCTTTTCTTGGACCTCGACCTTGTTGTCGTCGACGACTTGGGCCCGTTCTTTGAACTCGAGGGCGATTTCTACATCATTCGCGACGACGATCTGTTCCGAAAAAAACCGCTGCGCAAGATCAACCCGGCACGTGACGCCTTTTTGCATTCTGTCGGCAACTCCTCCGTCTTCCGCTACGAAGTTGGGCAGCACAGCTATATCCTCGACGCCTTTCTCGCGGACCCGAAAGCCGCAACCGACCGCTACGAAATAAGTCAGCAGTTCCAGAGCGCACAGCTGGCCAAACACGGTCACCTCGCCTTTTGGCCGAAGGGTTGGTGCGTAAGCTTCAAGAACCATTGCGTCCCAAGAGGGCTTAGCAGCTACTTCGCCGATCCTGCTCTTCCAAAAGGGGCAAAGATCGTTGTCTTCGCAGGTTCACCCAAGATGGACGATGCGCTGAACGGTAGAAGCGGGAAATGGTATCGCAGGATCGGCGATGTAAACTGGCTCAAATCCCACTGGGACGAACGCGAGGACGAGAGATGAGCGTCTCGGATTGGGTGCGCCACTACAAATGGAAAATGCGGGTGCGTGCTAACTTACGCGAGATCGAAAGACGCACCGTTACCCCGCGGCCTCATGGGCTCGATGCGCCGCTCGTCATCTCGCTCACAAGCTACCCGGCGCGTTTTCCGCAACTTTTCCACACTCTGCGCTGCCTTCTTAATCAGACGGTAACACCTGATGCAGTGATCTTTTGGTGCGCTCATGAAGATATGGCCGCGCTGCCCCCAGAGATCCTCGGCCTGAAGTCTCATGGTCTGCAAATCGCACCCTGTGATGACTTGCGCTCCTACAAGAAACTCATCCCAGCACTGATAGAGAACCCGGCGCGCTACATCGCTACCGCTGATGACGATCTACATTACCCGGCCGACTGGCTGGAGAGAATGGTAGACACAATTCTTGCGCACCCCGGTCGCATCGCTGCGCACCGCGCCCATCGTGTCGCCTTCTCCCCTGAAGGCACTCCTCGGCCCTATCGATACTGGAAAAAGAATATTGCGGGGGCAATCGAAGGAGCAGACATTTTCGCGACCGGATGTGGCGGGGTACTGTATCCACCTGGCTCTTTGCACGAAGAAGTTGCATTGAGCTCAAAGTTTTTGTCTTTATGCCCCACCGCTGACGATGTCTGGTTTTATTGGATGGCGCGCAGAAAGGGTAGTCTCGTGCGGCATATCGGCCCGAAGACCCGAATTGTGGAATGGCCCGGGTCGCAGAAGACCAACCTGCGTTCCATAAACCTCGCAAACGATTTCGAATATGGGAACGATGCTGCAGTGTCCGCGTTGCTCGCGAAATATGGCTCCCCACTTAAAAGCCTCTATTAGTTAAATAACTCCGCTGCGTACAATCGATCGTGCAATCTAAGATAACAGGGATGGTCTTGATCAAAGCCTATTGAGTAGCGAGAAAAATTAGGAAAGGCTCAGAATACGTCAAGAGCATCGCAAGGTATCCAGCCTGCAGGTAAAACGGTTTGCGCTGGCACCACGCATCTTGCCACAAAGCGTACATTCCACCTATCTACCTTAGCTCAACACAAATTCTACAAAATTACTATATTTAAAATCTAGTTTCCAAGAATTTTCGTGTATAATTTAGATTTTCCTCCAAATGCCGCGCCAATTCGACCTACCACCCACCCAGCCGTTCGCGCTACTCCATAAAGTGTTTTTCCTCGAGTGAATGGCACGGCGATCACGAGCGCAGTGATCACCATAACCTTTATGGGCACTGAAAAGAGGAGCCTAACTTTTGCCGCCTTTCGATTCTTCAGAACCAAATGAAACCGGTTCATCGTTCGGTCGCGTGCTGTACGAAACTGATCCCAGAAACTCAATCGATCCTTTGGCATTACAGCATATACAATCGCATCAGGATTCCAACGCGACTTAAAACCCTTAGTGGTCACATCACGAAAAAACTTACTGTCTGACCCACCAGTAAAGCGAAGAGATTCATCAAACCAAATATTTTCATAACCAAAAAGACTGACATCAGCCAGCCAATTATTTGTTACCACTGGCTGTGGATTTTCTTTTGTCGATGCATTCGCTTTGGCTTCCAGTTTTTCAAAGTGCTTTTGGACACCATTATACATCGACCTTTCAATCCAGCTTAGATTTTTGTCCTGTAGTGTTATCCGAACCGGACCGCCAATGAGTGAACATCCACCCATGCGGTACGATGAGACAAGCTCCGAAAGCCAGTGTTCGTCTACAATCTCGTCATCATCAACGAAGGTCATAACATCTGCACGACTTTCCAAGGCTTCACGAGCCGCACGATTGCGCGCTTGAGGAATGCCTAAGTCAGTCTCGAGAACGTAATCAACTTCCAGCCCATTAGGAAGTGGAAACAAGCTATAGACAAGATCTTTTGTGTTGGGCTCTTTGTCGTTCTCAACAATTAAACATCTTACTTCGCAATTTTCTGGAAGCTCCATGTGTCCGAAAGACTTAATCAATTCAGCCAGCATTCTTGGCCGCTGCCTTGTGAGTACGGCCACTGATATTTTGAGATTTTGCTTTGGTTCTGCAGCAACCATGGTAGATCAACTCAATTAGATTATTGGTTAGGTATGCGATCTCATGTGTCTTCCCTCAAACAGGCATGGGAATGCCCGGCTGCCACTTAAGGCTTGCGCAACAGAATCGGACAGGCCCGGGTACTAAGCGGCATAGTGGCGGCAATCTTCGTCCTCCGGGGACGTCTTCCACTGCAAACACCAGTCCTTCAATCCATTCAAGGATCTCGACCTGAACCGTGGGCTTAACTTTGGGTGTTGACGCCCTGACCCTGCGTTCAGTCAATGACATATTCAAACTTTTCCGCAGTTCGGAGGATCTCGGCACGTGCTGTCTCGTTCAGGGATGGAGCCTCGAAAAGAAATTGACGCCCACATTTCGCTTTCACGGGCACGAACTCTTCGACAAGGTGGTAATGGGGACGACGTGCGTAATCGTCGAAGAGAAGCACTGTCCCGCTAGGGCTCCTCGCCAAGGCCGTCAGGAAACAACACACGCGAAACCTCCCATCGATGAGTACCACGTCCGGCTCAAACCCCTCGTCGAAAAAACTCCTCGCATATGCTCCAAAACTGGTCCGCTTTGCGTAGGTCTTGGGTCGACCCCAGTTCCCGATTTCGCCGCAGTCGATATGTGTAAACTGGGCCGAGCGTCCGGATATCTCGCGCTCGACATTTGCAATCCACTCAGCACTGGTATCGACTGCCCTGATTTCGGCAGATGTGTTTTTTGCCACCCAAACGGTGCTTTTCCCGCATCCATATTCAGCGTAGCGGGATGCCCCCAGCACGACCTCCTTGAAGAGCTCGTCATCACCATCGAAAAGAAGGTCGGGGTCCTGATGTTCTTGCGCCTTCTGTCGCCTCGATTTTCGCCTCGCACGGCGGAAAATTTCCTTCATCATGGATCCCGCATCCCCAGAGCCACTCACTGATTTCACGGGCCTGAGTAGACTGCGCAAACTGACTAGTCCAGTTTCACTTTCGCTGCATGAACGCTCGCCGGTCCATCAAAGTGATCCGTGCGGACGGCGGTGGCGAGTAACCCGGTGCACTAAAGGATGGACAGCGTTGTCGGGTCAAGAGTCACAGACAGAAAATTCTGGTGCATCGGAAGCGACCAGACCTCTGGACTTCTGTCACGACGTAGCCACCCGCAGTCAGCCCTTAAGCGTACGACACATGATCTCGATCCGGATGCGGACGTTCGTAGCGACGCGTGCTGCACTTCGGGGGCGCCTTGCGCCTGCGTTATCGAGCCTTCGAGTCGTCCCCGCCATGGCACGGGCGCCACAAGTGCGGGTTTCCGGGAACCCCTTGGATACAAAGGCGAACCGCGGGGAATTCTGCAACCCTCCCCAAAAGGCATGGCCCATACCTGCCCCGAGCAGGGACGAAGCCGGGGTCCGTGTCCATATTGCCCATGATTCCACTTAAAGAAGAACGCTTGGTGCCCTTTTCCGGTCACAAACTGCTGTCATTGCTTGTCCCGTGCCGACAGGAAAGCCTGTCCTGCAGCAATGGAGACGAACATGAAACTGATCCGGTTGATCAAGACCTTCAACAAGGACGAGTCCGGCGCCGTTACGGTCGACTGGGTCGTTCTCACCGCGGCGATCGTGGGCCTCGGGATCGCCGTGCTGGCCGCGGTTTCGGGCGGCGTCGGCAACCTGTCGACCGACATCGACAGCGCGCTTTCGGACTTCGGAACGACCGCCTACTCCTTCTGACGGCGTTCCCTGACCCTGTCCGTGTGCGGGCCGCTGCCCGCGCGCGGGGCCTTGTACCAGTCCTCCGTGCGTAGACCAGGGAGGGGGCTCGCGTGACACCACGCGCCCCCTCCTGTTCATACGCAGCCTGCATTGCCATCGCCCCCGACCGGGGCCGGCAAGGCGGTCACTTTCGGTCCACATCCCCGATGCGCCCCCGAGGGCATGGCTGACATTCGGCCGATCGCGTCAAGGCCGTCACATCCCTTCCACTAAAAACGCATAATTTTCTGCAAACTTGACCGATGAATTCGCCGCTAACGGAGAAGATCATTGAGTTTTAAGACCGCGGTCATCAAGTTCGTGCGTGCCGAAGAGGGCTCGATCACCGCCGACTGGGTGGTGCTCTCGGCCAGCGTGGTCGGGCTGGGCATCGCCGTGCTCGCCGCGGTCACGCCCGGCATCGGTAGCCTCACCTCGGACATCGATACCTCCATGTCCGAGCAGGTGGTCGTGCCGGCGGAACCCTCCAGCGAGACCGCTTTCGATTTCTCGGATGGGTTCGCAAGCTGGGGCACCGCGATCACTTCCTACACCGATCCGCTCATCTCCGACGCGCTCGGCCCGTTCTACGACCAGAGCGGCGAAGAGGTGCTCTCGAACACCTTCGCCTTCGACCCGGGCACGGAATTCGCCGTCGTCGAGTTCGACATGACCGCGATCGGCAAGATGGAGCGCCACGACGATTTCCGTGTGTTCGTGAACGGCGAGATGCTCGATGCCACCTCGATCCGCGATGGCCGGATCGACGGGACGCTGGTCAACGATCACGAGGCCGGGCGGGTCGCCTACCAGTTCATGGATCACGAACGGATCTCCGACGATGCCGCGATCCAGCAGCGGATCGAGACCGCGAACACGACCGCTGAGAACGGCGCGACGACCGGGCGCGATGCACTGCGCTCGAACGTCGATCGGCAGAGCACCTACCGGATGCAGGTGGTCGTGCGCAATCCCACGCCGGAGACCCGGATCGGGTTCGGGCGCGGCGGCAATTCCCCCTACCCGGGCGAAGGCTGGTCGATCGACAACATGACCGTCACGCCGGGCGACATCATGCCGGAGGTGCCGGGGCCATAGGCGCTTTTGGCCAGCTCCAAGCCGCTCTGCAGCGTGGCAAAGGCCCGCTCCTGCCACTTTGAGAGCCCCGACGAAACAGAGCCTGAAAAGCCGGTCCAAGGGGCAATTTCGAGAAGATGGCGAAAAAGGGGGACCGCGCCGCCCAGCCCGGAACCGGCGATCCCCCTCCCGGCGGATCATCGCCAGGGGGCAGCAGAGGGCCAGGCCTCGGCGCCAACTCGGGCAATTTCGCAAACCGGCTGAGCAGGCGCAGGTAAAGCCCTGCTGACGGTCGGAAGTCCCGGCGGCGCAGATCGTGGCCTGGTCGCGAACCGGACTTCGACACCACTCAATCGGCATTGTTTCGGGAAAAATGCCTGGGCCGCGCCCTGCGCGGGTCCTTCCGTATCCCCATCTATCATTGCAGGCATGACGGCGCGGGATGGATCCCCGCAGCCTTGGAAAGACGGGGCGCGCGGGCCAGGGCGCGTCAAGTCACGTCAGTCCCGGACTTGGGTTCGCTTCGGGAATTTTCATCCCGATGTAAGGCGCTGCCCTTCGCCCCGTCATTTCTCGATTGTCCAAGAGCGCGCCGCGTCGGGACACCCGACGCGACGTGCGTGACAGTGCCTTCTATCCATCGACGCCGCGATGATCTGGCGCTGCAGCTCGAGAAAATAGGCCTCCTCCTCGCTATCACCAACCGCCCGGAGTGCCTCAGGAACGGGCGCGGCGTTTCCGGGTGCCGATGCCGATGGCTTCGGCGTCCTGGCCGGCGACACGGACTTTTCTCGGGACTTGCGCGGAACCGGCGATTTCGCCGCGCGCGGTGAACCTTCCTTCCCCAGTACCTCGAGCCAGGCCCTGAGGGCCTTGCGGCGCCGCGCCCCGGCTTCGGCCCGGTAGCGCTGGAACTTCCGTGTCTGTGAAAACAGGTGGCGGGTGAACTTCTCCTGCGAATTTCGCGGGAGCCGCATATTGGAGCGGATCGTGTCGAAGAGCTCCTCGTTCTAGATCTCCACGCCACCGTCGCGGTAATCAAGAAATGCCGCGAGGAAATCTTTGGGGCCCGGATACAGGAAGGGCTCACGCAAGCCCCAGAGATAGCGCGCAAGCTTCAGCCAGGCGTCATGTTCGACCTTGAGCGTGCGCTCCAACCGCGCCTCGGCCACGGCAAGCTCCCAGGCGGCGGCCGAAGGTGCGTCGGTGACGACCCGGCCTTCCTCGACCGAGGCATCTTTCGCCAAGAGCTCGAAATAGGCCTCGACCCGCGCCCGGTCCGGGGGCGCGGTCAGGCCATGCGTCCGGGCATTGCCCGCCGCCGCCGCCCGGCCGCTAGCCGTCCGGGGCCCCGTACTCTTCTCGGCGTTCTTCCGGTTGGCCTCTATCCGTGCTCGGGACGTCATCCCGCCTTGGCCTCCCCGCCATCGATGACGGTCGCGTTGGACGCCTTAAGGTCCTCGTAGTCCTTGCGGAGACGCCGGCGGCGCTTCTCGATCTCGGCGAGATGTTTCTCGTGGGCCTCGGCCGCACGGGCGACCGACCGGTAGGCCAGCGCGACTATATCGTTGGCCGTGATCCCGTACGCGGCCAGCTCGGCCTCGACCGCTTCGCGCCTCTCGCTGTCCTCGCCGAACAGATCCTGCGCCCGCTCCCACTGCTCCGCGAGCGCGCATTTGTCCTTTGCCGTGCGGCCCTCGGGAAAGCGCAGCACTCCGGAATGGATCGCCACGGACGCGATCTTGAAGCTCGCGATCCGGAGCTGGCTGTCGCGCCAGCTGCGGTGGCGGATCGCGTCCCATTCTAAGTTGACCATCTGCTCGGCGAGCACGTGCTCGTAAGCCGTGCCCGGGTTAAGATCGGCGAGCAGCGCTGTGCGCAGGGTGTCGTAGAGACCCTGCTCCTGCTGAGTCGCGAAATGGGGCCGGAAGGCCCCGACTTTCCGTCCGCCATGGTCGGGACGGGTCATTTCCTGTGTGCCGGACTGGCTGGTCATTGGACCTCCTGCGATGTCGAATCAATCGATAGGACGACTATCAGGCGACCCTGCCCCTCGCGTCAAATTATGGGGTTCCGCATAGAGCCCGGCACAATATATTGACGCATAGGGTGAGAGCTCTTCGGGTTGCACTTCGACGACAAAGACCGCTCCTTCTCTCAATGAGCAGCTTCGAGTGAGTGCCCGGCAGCCCGATCGCTGTCTCTCCACTATTTTACGAGGCCCACGAACCTTGGGGGCGATATGCGCGGTGCGCGAGGCTCCGCCTTCCCAAGCGACGTCTGTTGCGTGACCGGCGCTGGTGCGCTCCATCCGGATCCTTAGGACGGGCTCTGTCCCAATGGAGACCAGCGGGGCCACACATCGCCCGCGCCTCACTTCGGCGGCAGGCGTCGGCATGGGAAATACCGCGCTCCCGCTCCCTTTATGCGCTCGCCCGCCGAAAAGGCGCATCAAGAGTACAGGCGCCTTGCGCACTGGAACTATTCGATGTTCTTATGCGGATCTTTCGGATGATCCACCTCCTCCTTCGAAAGCAGCACTGTGCAGGAATTGCAGCACAAGGTCGCGGAACATGAGATATGCATCCCGCGGCATTGGCGCATAGGCAAAACTCATCTATTATAATTGTGGAAATTTCGTCGTAATCGCGATTGCGCGATATCGGAGGGCTGTCGGGATGAAACGGTTGCACTGGTTCAGAAAATCGGAAGACGGCTATGTGCTCGTTTTATCGCTCATTGCGCTGCCGGCCTTTATGCTCATGGCGCTGCTCGTCATCGACGTGGCACGCGGCAACAACGCACAATCGGACCTCCAGGCAGCCGCCGACTCCCTGGCGCTCGCCGGTGCAAAGGAACTCGACGGCGATACCGGCGCGATTGACGATGCGAAAGCCGCGATGGCGCAATTGACCAACAGCGTCAGCCTGCTCGAGCCGGCCGGTGACGGCATCAGCATTCCGCTCGAGTATGCGGACGAAGAGGGCAACCCGTTCACGGTAATTTTCCTCTCCGAGATACCGGAAGACGACTCCGATCCGATCGACCAGGCCTGGGTCGATTTCAACGCGGCAACGGGAGACGCGGACGCGAATTTCGTCTATGTCCGTGCCCAATCGAGAGATTTGTTGGCAATTTTCGCGGCAGTCAGGGATACCATCACAGGCTCAGTTCCAGTTTCAGCTGAAGCGGTTGCAACGCTCGGTCCCCCAGTAGCCTGCAACACTCCTCCCATATATATATGTAACCCTTTTGAAGATTATCCGACCAAAAATTGGGACGAAAACAAGAAAGCGTTTGAAGACTTGTTTGACTCGGGCGCTCTATACGGCCGACTGCTAGAACTAAGATCGGAGTCAACCTCATCTGCCGGCCCCGGAAGTTTCGGCTTTCTTCGTGTGCCCGGAGCGCAGGGCACTTCCGATCTCGTGGAAGCTCTTTCGATCGGTGACTCGGGTGTCTGCTACGAGACATCTGGCGGCGTTGATATCGAACCAGGCGTTGCCGCAGAGCCCGTGGAAAGGGCTATTAACAGTCATTTTGGGATTTATCCAAATGGCGGCGAGCCTCAACCAACCCCGCTTACAAGGCCCGCAATTAACGTGCGGATGGGACAGTCCCAACCACCCAGTTGCAGTAAATGGACCGAAGAAGGAGATAAGCTGGAAGGTATGGCGCTACCAACACCTGCTGCAATGGGGCCACTGCCCGGCGGCAAAATTAGCCCACTGCCAAGCGCAGCAATTGGTCCTACCGGCGAGACCGGCTCCTGGGGCTCATATACCTACAGCTACACCTACACGGATGAAAATGAGGAGGAACAAACCGCCACGAAAACCGTCGAATTCTTTGATCTTTACTGGGACATTACTCACAACGATGTCGGTTACGGGGCCGCCAGCGGACCGGGGCAAGCACCGGCTCAGGATGGAAGCGGTAACGATGTCAGAACCAAAATCTGGGCATCAAATACCTTCCCCGGGCCGGTAGCATCTAGACCGGACATTCCTTCTCGATACGATACCTACCTTTACGAGATCGCCAACACGAATTGGCCAGGTAACGCCGGTCTCTTGACGGATTACGTGAAGGATCAATCCCCTAACCTTGAGTCGGGAATTGTGCCTCAGGCTTGCAGCCCCATCCGGCCAATAGATCTTGACGACTACCAAAACTATTACGATTACCAAAGTGGTGCGGATTACACACCGCGTCGGATCATCATTGCAGCGGTCGTGAATTGTGACCAGGCAAATGACGAAGGACTCTTCCCACAAGCTGATGATATTCCTGTGGTCTCCCTTGCAAAAATGTTCCTTACCAAGCCTGCTCTTGCGTCCGGCAATAAGAGGATCATCTCTATGGAAGTCGTAGATAGGCTTGAGGGACTGGGCACCGTTGCAGATTTCGTACGCCGGGATACGCTGCTTGTCCGCTGAACCTTGGGGTTGCCTGACCTGGTTGTGGATAAGATCCGCAGCGATTTCTCTGGTTTCGGTCAGGTGCCACGCTTTTCGACCATTTAAAGTATACAACCTTTGGATAACTGGGTGATGCGCACGCATTCCCGTTTCCTGCGCTTTATTGGGACGAGAACTGGCCTGTTTCTCCCGAGTTGTCGAAGTTAACGGAGACTTTGGAGCCTCTGATCGAACCAGCACAGGATATTTTGCCGTTACTAGAAACAAATATGACCCACTGCTACTCGACCCGGGACCGTTCCCAACGGATTTACCCTGCTCGCTGATCAGAACACGAGGTCTCCCCGTGCATTCACGTCGCATCTCCTTGATCAACTTACTATGAGTAAAAGCCCTCAGTCTTCGCAGCGAAATACGGCCGAAGATATAGGGGTCGGGGTACACGCGCCTCGGGTTTTCTTCACGCCTGCCCGGCTGCGGGCTTATCCAAAAATCCTGCTTATCACCTATATTCTTTCGGCCCTGCTAATAATTGCAATCTGGGGTCCTGACCGGCTACCCTTCCCGCGGCTCGGCACTGATTTCGTCGCTATGTACGGAGCCGGAGACCTGGCGAACCAAGGACGGTCCTCAGAGGCATACGACACACGGGCGCTTGTCGGAAACTACCGCCGGATCCTGCCCGAAGTGGACTACGTGGTGGGTTGGGCCTACCCGCCGGTCATCCTGCCGGTTTTTCAGGTGCTTGCGATATTTCCATTTTCTATCGCGCACCTGATCTGGATGGGCGCCACGGCAGGTCTCCTCGCCACAGCTCTACGCCCACTTCTGAAATCCGGCGCCGAAGGCTGGGCAATCGCGGCAGCCCCAGCCGTCGCCTACACAGTCGTAACAGGACAAACCGCCTTTCTCGTAGCCGCTCTGGTCCTGATTTTCGTGCAGCAGCTCGACAGACACCCGGCCCGCGCGGGGCTCGCTCTTGGAGCGCTCTGCGTGAAGCCACATCTCGCAGTTCTACTTCCACTCCTCGCAATTGCCACCGGCAAGTGGCGCGCCCTGGGAACCGCATGCCTTTTGACGGCTGCACTCGTGGTGCTGTCAGTCGTACTCTACGGGCTGGACCCCTGGCTCGTTTTCATCCAGGAGAACCCGGCCATCGTCTCGGACATCGTTACCGGCGGGCATGTCGCCTGGCGGCTGATGGCTTCGCCATATACGCTGGCCCTGTCACTTGGCATGACCTCTGCCATGGCGGTCGGGCTTCAGATTGCATTCATGCTGGCGGTCGCTTCAGCGACAGTTATCTTTTTGGCGAGGGGCGCGCCGCTTCCGCAGGTCGCCGCTTTCGCCGTGGCCGCGGCCATACCGGCAACGCCGTACAATTTCACCTATGACTGGGTTCTCTTGATCTACCCCCTGCTCAAGCTTGCCCGGGATCCGCAGCTCCGGAGACCAATCAAGACCATCACGATCCTCGCCATCTACCTTGCACCGCTTTCAATGGTATTCGAGCCGTTCGGGCCTGATTTCGCTTTCGGGACGGTTCTTCTTTTGATCCTCGTGATGCTGCACGGCTGGATATGCTGGCGAGACACGAAAAACGGAGCGTAGAGTGATCTCAGAAAGACCCTGCCATCCCGGCTAGGCTTTGTCTTGATGGCTCCAGGCAGTTACCCCTGCGTTCTCGTAGATCACGAATTTCCAGCAACCCTCGCACATAACGTACGGTTCGGGCGCGGCTTCGTTTTGGGGACTGGCTCCTAGCCCTTATCCCGATTTCGTAGATACCGAACCGGCCTGGGGGCGCCTCACGCCAAGGATCCCGGCTGCAATCGCGAAAAACAGAAGCGTTTGGGGAAAATAGTAGACCGCGTCCACGAAAGAGTACGCGTAGAGCACGCTGATAACGAGAAATGCGGCAAGGCGCTCGGTACTTGGTGTCTGCCGGACATCGGCAAGCCAGCGAAACCAAACCGTTATCGCCGCCGCGGCCAGGACCAGCGTGCCGGGAATGCCGATGGCGAGCAGGGTTTCAAGGATGATGTTGTGCGTGTGGGCGTTTGGTACCAGTTTCGGGTTGTGCGTCTCCATTAGGGCTCGGAACTGCGCATAGCCATGACCTGTGAGCGGGCGCTCCATCGCGACTTCCACCACGTTCGACCAAAGCGTCATTCGCCCGGAGCTCAGGCTGTCGACATTCGCTTCATGGTCGAACATCGACAGCGCGCCGCCATGTCCGTGTCCGGGAATGGGCAGTGAGAGAACGAAACCAACGAACATCGCGGCCAACCATGGCCAGAACACCTGCCTGATCCGCGGGATCACCACCACACCGATCCCGACCGAGAGGACCAAGGCGACAACGCCTCCACGGCTTGCCGTCCAGAACAGGACTGCCCAGAGGATTGTCAGCACCGCGACGTAGAAAACGAATTTCTCTCGTCTACCGTAGGTGTGCACGAAAAAGGCCGTCATAACCGCAATAGATGCCGCCAAGGAAAACCCGAACATGCGGATGTGAATGAAGCCCGGCACGACTCGATCGATGTAGAGATGTTGGGCGTTCACAAAGAGCCCCACGGATGCCACCGAGGCAACCGTGATACTCAGGCAAAGAGCCCACCAGAGCCGGGTCATTCCGCCTGGCCCGCTGGCTCGGGTGAGATCAGCCGCCGCCAGACCGACTGCCGCCATAAGGCAGATTTCGCCAAGCTTGAATATGCCTGCACCCTTGTCGGGCCCGAAAAGCAAGGTCGAGGCCAGCATCCAGGAAATGACAATAAGGAATATCCAACTGGCCCGAACACCGAGAAGCCGGGTCTTCTCCTGCCGAGCTTGGGGAACTGCATCGCGCATGGCAACCCGCGCCGCCATGCCAAGGAAAACCAGGAGGACCGGACCTGCCAGATAGGTTATGTAGATGGCGTCATGTGTCTCGAAAGGGTTCGAGGCAACGATATCGTAGATGACCGGCAGCAAAGGACAGGCTGCCAGGACTATCGCGGCAATCAGAACGAGCATACGGCCTCGGCGGAAGCTTTCCTGCTCTTTGGAAAAGACGGAAGCCTCGTCTTTGCCAATCACGGAGAACGAGTCCTGATCGTCGCTGTCGGATATACTCGCCATCGCGGACCAAAACGCCTTTCAAAGTGATGCTCTCCAAGCGATACCTAACCGACGGTTGGAGCAAAAGGGAATATGATTGGATCACGAAGATGACAGCCGGATGCCGCAGTTCAGCAACGCGCTCAACGCAGCGGAGAGAACCGCAACTATGAAGACCGGCTCGGCCCGCTTCGAAAGGGCATTGCCCTGGCTCCTGGGGGCCTGGCCGATTGCCAGCTTAGGGGCCGAGGCTGTCGGCCCGGGCACCGGAACCGCCATATTCACGATCCTCGGTCTCCACTATGCCGTGGCGGGCATCCTGATTGCGGGTTTCTTTCTATCCAAGCTTAGCAGACCTGTGCGCGCGCATCGGTCGAAGGGTCTGTTCATGCTCCTCGTGCTTTTGCTCTGGGCTCTTTGTGTAACACTGCTTAACGCGCAAAACCTTGTCGTTGGTATCGCGAAACTCGGTGAGCTTTCGGCCTTTGTCATCCTAGGCATCGCAACTGCAAGTTTTTCCAGAGGCGCCGGTGAAGAGGTCTTTCTCAAAGCCTTTCGGGCGCTCGCAGCGGGACTGATCGCAGCCCTTATTCTCTCCATGGCCGCAGATGTCGGCTTTCGCGACGTTTTTGAGAACAGGCGGGTCCCCGGTTTTGTACATATCCGGATTCTTGGGTTCTCCGCCACCATCGCGATTGCAATCACGACGGCATGGCTTGTGCGGGCAGAAGAACAGCAGCAGAGATGGCTGCCTGCCCTACTCCTCTGCCTCGGATGGACGGTCCTCTTCTGGAGCGCGAGCCGTGGCGGCGTCCTCGCGTTTATCGCGACTTTCGCCATTCTCGGCGCATTTCTCGCACCACTGCGCCGCAACTGGGGGCCGTGGCTCGCGGCTCTCGTCACGGGGTTCGGATTGTCCTATCTCGTGCCCGGGCTGGGCGATACGGGCACCCAGACCATGTTCGACCACGACCTGACCGTGGATGGGCTGTCTACGGGAAGATGGACGCTTTGGGAACAAACGCTCGGGTTCGTCGCCGCGCAACCGCTTATTGGACATGGGTACGGACAGTTTCACACTCTCGCTGTGTCTGCCGGGGGTCTCCCCGAAACGGTGATGCCGCATAGCCATAACGTCATTCTTGAGAGCGCCCTCGCGATCGGCTGGCCGGCCACGGCAGTACTCGGGGGGCTGGTTATCTGGAGCTGGATCAAATGGGCCTGTAACGTCCGCAGAGATACAAGCGAGGCAGGGCTGGCAAGCCTGCTGGTCGTGAGCACCCTCCTCATCTATGCACTGGTCGACGGCGTCTACTTCTATCCGGAGTCCGCTCTCGCATTCGCTCTCGCAGCCGGCGTGCTCTCAGCCTCCAGTGCCCGACATCAGTTGAAACGACGGATGACTAGGCCCTAGAACCCAGCCAGTTCCCGGAACCACAGGGCAGGCACGGCGGTGGCCAGACTCCAACGCCCAGGGCCGGCAGTGGATAGGGTTATTCGGTTTGAGGGCTTGGAAACGGCGCAGATCAACTTCTCAAAGAGCGTCCGTCATTCAGGCGCGTAAACCGTGTCCACCCAGGACGCCCAGGTCACCCAGGTATTGGCCAGATTGGTTCCAAAAAGGGTGGTCGCGCTGAGAACAGCTGCTGTCAGCACGCCAAGAAGGACGAGATACTCGGTCAGCGCAAGGCCGTCCTCATCTCGGCGGTAGCTGTCGACGCAAGACTGGAACCACAAGAGCATTTCGTTTCACACCCATCTCGAAACTCGACATGCCCGTTTATACGCTTTCGCAACGGCTCGCTCTACTCTGACGTATCGCAACACACTCTTAAGTGTGTTTCGTTGCGGCTTTGCGACAATGAGCACCGAACGCTGACAGATCGACTATCGTTCGACCTCACGCCTCGGGTTAAATCAAACTCTCTTATGTCTTGCGTGGGGCTTTGGAGCGCCAGAGAGCCCTGGTGCAGTTGATTTCTCGTGAAGCGGCATATCGTTTACAGAACGGCAACAATAGTCTTCGGGAAGACAGCGCATGCATCTCGGCTTCATCCTCGGTCTGCTCGTAACGGCTGCCGGCATATTCCTGTTCATCAGCCTGCCCATAATTGAATCGGTGTGGAGTGCGCGTGCGCTCCGCATTATCGGACAGCTGTCGCCGCGCGCCGAGCTGGGCACCACTCTCGCGCTGACTGTGTTGGTAACGGCGATACCGTTCGGTCTTCTGGAGCGGCTTTTTCACCACCTCATGAGCCGGCCCGAAAAGCAGACTGACGATGGCGGAGCCGACATTTAATGACGCGTACTTGCGCGGTATGTCAGTTGCTCTCGGCCAGACAGCCCGGCGTGCTTCCCGGTGGAAGGACCCGACCGCTGACCCAGTAGGCCACGAGTCCAATCCATTCTTTCACGCCCGTGTTGAGCTCGTCGAGATTGCGCGCGAGATCCCAACCGATCCGGCTCGCGAACGCCCCGCTACGGTAATCTGTCGGCCAGGGCAGAAGGTTCTTCCAGCCAGCCGCACAGAAACTCCCGACCGCACGCGGCATGTGAAAGGCGCTGGTCACTAGGAGCCAGCTCCCCTCTCCGTAATCAATGATGAGTTCCCGCGAAAGCTGGGCATTCTCAGCGGTATTCCTGGACTCGCTTTCAAGACCAAGGCGATCCGGTTCAATGCCCGCACCGAGAAAAATGCCCTCGGCAATAGAGGCCCCGGGCGGACCACCCCGAACCTGCGCGCTCCCACCGGTGAAAATCAACGGGGCGTCCGGATAGCGGTTTGCAAGGGCAATCCCGGCCAGGAACCGCTCACCGGCAGCGCCGGTAGTAGGCTGCGCCCAGGCCTCGGAGATCAGTCCATCTTCCCCGCCCCCGAGAACGATGATCCCGGCGACGTTTCCCGGGTCCGGGCTGGCCGGGTAACGGGTTTCGAGGGGGCGCAGAACGAGGTTGCCGACAGGGAACACCGCGATCACAATCAAACCGGCTAGACCAGCTCCAATACATACCCGCGCCACACCCAACCGGAGCCGAAGCACGGCAAAAAAGCCGAACGCAATCATGAGAACGAGGAGTGTCTCGGGGCGTATGAGCGCCCAGCCGAGTTTGGAAGCAACGAAGAAGAGCGTGTCCATACAGGCCTTTAGCTTTGATTTTGCTTAATTCGGATCCTCGCGGGAAGTCTGCCATCACTTTCCTCCAGGCTCAGACCCGTGCTCGGTGCGTGCACGGCCTCGACATATGCAGACTCGGATGACGGCAAAGATTCGGCATTTTTGGGCGAAGTCCCAACCGGAAAAGTCGCGGCAAGCCTCGACCACACCAAGCGCAGGAAAAGACCAGCGGCCAGCCCGAGGCCCACGCCCACTGCGTTGGCGCGAACATCCATCCAATCGGCGGAGCGCCCGAAATACGGCTGCGCCAGTTCAATGGCACCGCCATAGATCATGCCAACCGGAGCGACAAACCAGACCGCACGCGGTTTAAAAAGCGCCGCCAGCAACGAGACCGTGCCGAAAGCGAGCACATGAATGTTCTTGTCGCTAAGGCCAAGACCGTTGTCTGCAAGTGATGGCCCCCAAAGGGCGAGCCCTCCGCCTCCGAGAGCCAGGGTCAACAGCGCCAAAAATAGCGGGACGCGATGACTGCGTTCTGAAGGCTTGGCTAACGAACCGAGTGTCATTCTCTGGCATCAACACCTGTATTTTGGATTCGGATGCCCGGAGCTTCATCCGGGGTTCCGATAAACTCGATGCTGGCACGCTTAAGGACTGAGATAATTTTGGCCAGATTATCATTGCGAGTCCTTGGAACTCCTTGGCATTTTTCATAGCGCACAATGGTTGCAGTTCCGACCCCAGCCTTCTCAGCCAGATCTCTTACTGACCAGTTCAAGGCCCCTCTTCCCACCTCATCTGCCAACTTGTAATGAGTACCCGCTGCACTGAAAAAAAATATATTATCAGATTTTCCTTATGGATTCGTCTCGGCATAACCACGACTGGCGCTCAGAATTTCAGCGTCTAGATGGGGCTTAGGCCCCCAGAACGATGCACTCATACTATTCAGACATTCAGGCCTTTGTCGACTGGTGCGAAGTCCACAGCCTCGCGCCTTCCCCGCCGATATCGAGACTGTCTGCACCTTCATCGAGGAGCAGGATAAAAAAAAGGCGGCGTCGACCGTGCGACGCCGCCTCTATGCCATCCGGAAAGTCCACCGCCTGTTGCGGCTACCAGACCCCACTTACGACGAGGATATCAATTTCTCTCTCCGCCGCGCCCGGCGCGCCAAGCTGACCCGTCCACGTCAGGCAAAGGGCCTCACCCGTGACTTCCTCGACCGGTTCATTGCGGGCGAGCCGGACACGCCCTGGGGGCTCCGCAACAAGGCCATGCTCGGGCTCGGCTACGAGCTACTGACACGGCGCTCCGAGCTTGTGGCGTTGAGGACCGAGGATATTTCCGCGCGGCCTGACGGTACGCTCCAGGTACTCATCCGGCGCAGCAAGTCCGACCCCTTCGGCCAAGGTCGGCTGGCATTTACCTCCCAGCACACCGCCGCGCTCTTGAAGGCTTGGCTCGACTGGCGTGGGCCGCATATCGAATGGCTGTTCTGCCCCATCTACCAAGGCAAGGCGATCGCGCGCGACCTCAGCACCACGACGATCAAACGCGTCATCAAGACTGCCGCGAAAAGGGAAGGTCTCGACCCCGACACTGTCGGGGAATTCAGCGGGCACTTGCTCCGGGTAGGCGCTGCCCAGGATCTTCTGAAAATGGGCCATGATACCGCGGCCATCATGCGCGCCGGTGGCTGGAAATCAGTGAACGTGCTGGCGCGCTACCTTGAGAAGGCTGAACACAACGTATGGGCATAAGCCCCGGAAGCGACGCCATCCTATAAGTCCGCTGAAACCTTGAGGCCCCCAAATGCCCGGCAGGGCTTATCTTCGGGCATTCGAGTCAAAATTTTTTCCATATTTACCAGATATTTAGCCAGACTATCAACTTTAGGTTGTTATTGGCTTTGTTTCGGTAATTTGTGTTCTCAGGCGGCGCCACGGTTCACTTCGTCCAGAACCGCGATCCACGCGGAAAAGGCGCGCCGCCGCGCCGCCCGGGCTTCACGAAGATAGCGCTTCAGGAGACGGTGCCGCTTGCCGCCCCGCATCTTTTCGTCGATCGTCTGCTGCGCCATTTCCCGGAGAAGGGCGTTCCCGATCCGCTCGCTTTCCCGGTCACAGCCCGGGTAGCGAAACTCCGCGTTGATTTGCGCTGCAATACGAAGATAGCCGTGCACGGCGTCGTCGGGATCGCCCAGCCCGGCCTCGAAGGCATGAAGTGCTTCGTCGCAGACAACGAGCCGTGCCTCGGCCTCAGCGAGATCCAGGGCGCGCGCGGCGCGTGCGCCGCCGGCGAGGATCACGTCCGGCATCACTTCAGGATCATCGAGAATGATCCTGAGCCATCTGGAGATGTCTTCGGGCTCGGGTTGCGCGGTCGCGCCATGACGCCGCGCGTTCTGGGAGACGGCGGCCTTGCCGGCCGCGCTCTTCGGTCCCGTACTCTTGCGTGCATTGGCGCGATTGCGCGCGCTGATCGCTCCCGACCTCATCCCTCGATAGTCTCGCCATCTGTCGGGCGAGATCTCTGTAGCGCGTCGAGGTCACGCTTGACCTCGCGCCGGCGCCGCTCAAGCTCGCGGACCTTCTCATCGTGCTGATGAATGATATCGCTCTCACTGGTGTAGGCCGCGCTCATCACCTCAAGCGGATCCATGCCAAGCCCGGCAATCTCCTTGCAGGCGGCCGTCTGCACGTCGAGATCGCGAGACACCGCCCGTGCGCCGAGGTCTCCGCCCTCTTCCCTGGCTGATGCCTCGTCAAACCTGTAGGACGGCTGCCAGTCATCTTCGTCACCGCCAGCCTCGATATATTGGTCGCATTCATCGTCCATCGCGCCGGAGTATTCTGCTCGGCGGGATGCGACGACCGCCTCCTCGACGGCGTCACAGGCGATGCGGCGGATTTCTGCGTCGCGCATGCGGCGGCGCTGTAGGAGCTCCCACTCGATCGCGATCAGGTTTTCGGCGATTACGCACTCATAGGCCGCAGCCGGTGCGAGTGTGCGCATCAGGCCCTTATGGAAGGCATCAAAAGAGCCAGGGTCTTCACCGATGATCGGATCCCGGGCTGGCAGGATGTCGGCGAAACGCGCCAGGTTGAACCGTTCAGGATCTGCAGCAACGACGTCAGTGGGCATGTTCCACTCCTTCTGCTTCGTTTTGCCTCCCTGCTGCCCTGTCCAGCGATGCCATGCGCGTCGCCATTATCTTTCTGCCACCACAATATCTGGACATATGAAGTCAATCAACACCACCATGTGGCAGGTACGCTCTCTCCGCTGCGCAAGCTGCAGGGCTCTCCCATGCCTCCGGGATTCCGGACCTGGTCAGGTGCGCACTGACGCGTGCCGCCACCGCAGCGCGCCCTGCCCCGTCGTTCGGCAACAGCCGAGGAGCATCCGCCTTCGCATGACTTTCCAGCCGTCTCCGCCCCCCGTGCGCTGCGTAAATCCTCTTGGGGCGGCGGACTCAGGCGGCGTCAGTCCCCGATATCGAGGTTCTCGAATTGCGCTGCGATTTCCGCGCGCATCTCGGGATCGTTTTCCGTCAGCCGCCCCAGTAGGGCCGGGCCGATATCGTGCAGATCCTTGAGAAAGGCATCGACACCGATCTCCGCGAGGACGGGAAACTCGTCTAGCCCGGTATTGCTGATCACGCGGCGTCCGCGGACGATATCCGACATGACCACGAAGCCCCAGTCTTCACGGAAGACAGCCGAGAAGCTCGTGTGATTGAAGCGCGGATGATACATGATCTCGACTGGGATCGGCAGCTCAACCTCGCCGAGATCGACGTGGAGCGTGGCTGCCAGCTTGCCGGTGTAGCTGATGAACCCGAAATCCTTGTAGCCGCGGATGATGCCGCCGAAGCGCTCCAGCGCGATCGGAATGTCCAGCGGCGTGAATCCGCGTGGTTCTCTCAGCGGGCGCCACTTGGCCCCTTCTACATGCGCCAGAAATTCCCGCGTGGCCTCGGTTTCGGTAATGAACTTGTCAGCATCGACGTAGAAGTCCTCCTGCTGGAGAATTTCCAGGGCGCTTTCAGGGTCGTCGCGCTTGACATGGGTGAACTGCATGTCTCCGTCGTTGCGGAGGTATGAGCCGAAGACAATGTCGGGGACTTCGGGATCCACGTAGCGCTTCGCGTTCTTGAGAACGATGTCGAGATCACCGTCGTCATCGAGATCCCGAAACAGAAAGTTCGTTACGAAGGTGTTCCAGGCATTCGCCTCGTGGTCAGGCTCGTAGCCATCTGGTGGCGTCATGAGCGCGTAAAGCGCCGCTTGGAAATTTCGCTCCCCGAGGTTCTCGATGACCTGTACGGCCGTGCCTGCATAAAGATACCCGATCCGGCTGACGGTGATATCGAGGTCACCATCCCCGTCGAGATCGGCCATCGACACTTCCGGCGCGCGTGGAAAAACTTCCCGGACGGGATGCAGGCGCATGATGGTGTCAAAACGACCACGCCCATCGTTCCAGGCTATGAAAAGATCCGACAGGTCGCGCCGCGAGTCGTCGCCTCCCACGACGAGATCGAGGTCGTTGTCTCCGTCGAGGTCGCCGAGCTCCATCGAGAAGCTCCGGCCCGGCGCACAGCCCCGCCTCAGCCGCATCTTTCCTGCGCCGCGGTTCTCCCAACAATCGGCACCGGTCGATTTAAGCGTTGTCGTGACGACGTCCATGTCCCCATCGTTGTCGATGTCACCGGTCGTGGCTCCGTGGGCACGAGTAGCGCGTCCCGACGGGGTCATATGCGTCGTCGAACTTTCCAGCCATGTGCCATCGCCCTGGCTCAGGTAGTAGCTGTCGCGCATACCAGTCTTGGCTCCTGGCATGTCATCGGGAAAATAGAGATCAAGCGTTCCATCCTCGTTGTAATCGGCCGCCACTATCTGGCTTGGCAGAGCCAAGCCTGGATTGTCCCAGTTATCGATAAAGCGATCGAGGGACAGCTCGAAACGTCCTCCCGGCCGACCAATGAAAAGCACAGGCCACGCCATCTCGCCGTAGCAGGTCTCGCCGCCGCAGTAGCCGCTCATGTCAACGCCGATCGGGTTTCTGTTTTCAGGACGCATTGGGCCTGCAAACAACAAGTCCGTGATCCCGTCATTCGTGAAGTCGACCTCGTGGACAAAGGGTTTGAACTGGAATTCCCGTAGAATGAGGTTCGTGATCCGCGGCGGAATACTGACGCGCTCTGGTGCGTTCTCGATATCGAGGCCCTTGCGAGGGATCATGGAAATCCCGGCGTCCTCGATGGCGGCTTTCAGGGCTGAGAGATCATCCTCATCCAGCGTGCCGTCGAACTCGCTCTCCCGGTTTTCATAGAACTCAGCGAGCGCACGCCGCGTCGCCCCACCCCATAAGCCGTCGACCGCTCCGGCTTCATGCCCGAGGCGGTTGAGCATACGCTGGGCGTCGGCGATTTCGGTGACGGTGGTGCCGAATGCTGCTGGTAGGAAGAAGGTCTGCGCCGCAAGCCCCATGAGGCCCAAAGTCAGTATCCGAGCAAATCCGTTCATCTGAAATTCTCCTTTTCAAATAAGACGGAACCTTGGGCTTAAGCGGAAATTTCGTGCTCTTACCCGCAAGGCGTTTCGCCACTGTATGACCGAACACTTAGAGGCGAACTCAGTGCCCTTCCGCATCGTGGGATGCCCTTGCGTGAACCCGAATTCCTGGACCGTCATCAGGCTCACCGATGAATTCGATGCCTGCCGCTTCGAAAGCAGATTTCAGGGCTTCCACATTCGGCTTGTTACTGCTTGGCACGCCATCCTCTGCTTCAATCCGTTTAATGGTTCTGACACTGACGCCACTCTCGTCAGCAAGTCTTTGAACGCTCCATCTGAGAGCATGACGGGCGGACCGAAACTGTGCGCTAACAACCGTTGACACCAAACCCTCTATGGCTCTAAAAGTGCCATATGGCACATATGTATTGCGCGATGACCACAACCAAGGATTGGCGCGCCGAATTTCAACGCCTCGAAGGCGCCTATGCCCCCGGGACGATGCGCTCATACTATTCAGACGTTCAGGCCTTTGTCGACTGGTGCGAGGCCCGCGGCCATGCCCCCTTCCCCTCCGATGTCGAGACGGTCTGCACCTTCATCGAGGACCAGGGCAAAGAAAAAGCGGCGTCGACCGTGCGACGCCGCCTCTATGCCATCCGGAAGGTTCACCGCCTGCTAAGGCTAGCCGACCCCACTCATGATGAAGATATCAACCTGTCCCTGCGCCGCGTTCGGCGCGCCAAGCTGACACGACCACGGCAAGCCAAGGGCCTCACCCGTGACTACC
>PR_CR_10_Liq_1_inCRDRAFT_1000503_pt1 | contig 24421 bp, 16 predicted proteins | sample PRCRCaboRojoPR_3_FD_10241 | JGI IMG/M metagenome (IMG submission 10241)
AAGAGAACCTCAAGGTCATCCGGCGCATCAAACGGGATCAGATCGAACGCAACTACCCCCTGGAGGACGTCCTCTACCGGTACGAGCACCACGTCCTGCCCACCTTTGAAAAGTACATTCAGCCTTACATGGATGAGGCAGACATCATCATCAATAACAACCTCCACTTCGACCGGGGCCTGGAGATGCTCACTGGCTACCTGCATCACTACCTGGACTTTGGCCGGGAGAAGTTCAATTTCAAAAAAGAGAAAAAGGATAACGGGCAATAAGGGAGATTCGGGGCTTAACCCGTAACCCTTCCCTGCCTGAGGTGCATACGCTAATAGCCATTCAACGCGCAAATGTGGCGAGACCTTTGCAAATCTTCCCTAAACGACCTAATCCTCCAAACTCAGCCGGAAGGTTTCTATGGCATATTTACCCAGCCTCAGCCCTGGCCCGGTGGGTTGGGGGTGCTCCTCGATGATATTGGTATGCTCAACTGCTCCGATCTTGAAAAAAGAGCCGACACGAGCCTCCGTATCTTTTCCATCCCATTCGTACATCCGCAAAATGACATGATCGGAATCTTCGGCTTTTTTAATGGCGGAGACCATCACATTTTCCGCATCAACGGAAAAGAAGCTCAGCTTTTCGGGCAGGCCGGCGCGGACTGACCGGTCGGGGTAAATGATGGGCTGCAACGGTTCGTTCTTTTGCTTGGCGACCCGTTGGCCCTCAAGGCTGCCCGCTGGGCTGGAAGTCAGGACATGTTGGAAATCGTGATGCCCGGCCTGGGAATACTCATTGCCTTCTCCGTGGCAGGAGACCCGGCTGGCCAAAAGCAGGTGCTGCAACAGCGGCCGCCCTTTGTTTTGACCGGTAGGATCTATCCAGTCAGCTGCCGCCACGGAGGAGCTCAGCGTGACTGACACTTCTGCATCTGTGGCTGCTATCCAGTCGATAATAGCGCGTGGGTGTACGTCCTTGCAGAGTGGCGTGTAGCGCTCCCCGGCTGTTTTGATCTCATCTTTGCCTACCCGTACCCGGCCAAAGGGCACTTCATGGGATACCTCTGCGCTATCCATATGGAGTGGGAAGGCCGTCCTAAATTCACGAAATAACTCCCCGGACCAATTGCGGAGGGCGGTATCAAAGTACAGACGTTTCAATTTGTGGTAGAGCGTTACTTCCTGCCGGACAACAGCGTGCCGGATTTGCTGCTCCAGCCGATACCGGGTATAGACCGGCCCGTTTTCTATTATTACCCAATCCGCCCCGTGCGTACTGACCTGATCGAAACCAATCAGCTCCGGCTGCTGAATGTCCCCAAATTCACCGGCTCCGTTGCCTACCGATTGCAGGGTAAAGACCTCTCCGGGCTTGAAGTGGCCACTATCAAACAGATCGCGCCCCAGCGCTTTGTCCTGCACCTGCTGAATGCCGCCCGGTCCAAAATCCACCCGGTAAAAGGCATTTTCGTAGACGGACGTGGAGACAGATTGGGGCATATCGCCCACCGCAGGCTTTTTATCGCGGAGGTAATACGTAGCGTAGCCTACTGCCGGGACTTCTTCGGCAATAAAAGTAAGATCAGCGCTTTTGAGGCTGCCATCTTCGTGATAGGCCTCATTGCAGGTTTGAACGGCCATCTCCTGCCCATCAGCGGAGAAGACCGCGACTTGCCTGAACAGCCCCTTCGCAAAGTGGATGTCGACTGTTACCGGGTCGGTGCGGGCCCAGGAAAGGCTGTTGAACAGAACGAGCGGCATGTCCTGTCCCTGCCGGGTTTGGATGTGGCGGGCGATAAATGCCGTGCTCTCCCGGAGCAGCCCCTCCCCCATCACCCTGGATTTCACCAGGTTCTCCTTAAAAAGGTTATCGGTAATATCGCCATCGTGGCCGCCCCAGCCGTGGTCGGGGTAAATTTTGGCCTGCCAGGCTTCGTCAAACGGACCATAGGGGTACGGCATCCGCTCCGGGCTAAGCAGGTTGGCGATGGTGTAGAACTTTTCTGCTGCTGTCAGCAACTTCGAAGCTTCCCGGCTGGCGGTCAGTGCCTCCCGGTGGCCGGGGCCATGAATGTAAACCCATACGTTGGGGCGCTCGCCCATAATGGTATCCACCTTAGTGGCCATCTGCGCCGCCCGGGGCATAAATTCATCCATTGTCATCAGCTCCATCTCGGGCAGGTACACCGGCTGGGCCAGGCCGTCCGCCCGCTTTAGGGAATCGTAGCCATTCCAAGTGTTGATCAGGTCGGTATAATCGATGGCCGGCAGCATGTCCTGGCTGGACAGCAGGGGCGCTTGCACCGCACTGCCTTCGAATCGGTCTGCCCAGTACCGGACCTGCGATGCCCCGTACTTCAGTTGCTGGCCCATGCTTTTGGACAGGTGGAGCAGATCGTTGCCATAGTGCCCGGGGGAGTAGGTAAAAACCGAGCTGCCATCCGGGCTCGCCCAATGGAACATCCCTTTGGCATGACGGCTGATAACCATGTAGTCTACTCCCGCTTTTTTGAGTATCTGCGGTGTTTGCTGGGACTTGCCCGGCACATCCACGTTCCAATAGACTTTGGAGTCATACCCCCCAAAGGTCTTTTTCACCCATTTTTTGCCGAGGTAGAGCTGCCGGACCTGGTCTTCGGCATCGTACATGTCTTCGTAGGGGCAATTGTAAGTGGCGCCAACGGAAATCAGCTTCCGGTTCAGGAGGGTAGCCAGTTTTTCTTTGGATTCCGGGTGGCGCTCCAGGTACTCGCGCAACATCAGCCCGTCTTCGATATCAAAACCATAATCTTCCCGGACGAAGGCATCCCGGAGAACAGGCGTCAGCAGCAGCGTATCCCGCAGGATGATGCAAACTTCCGGACGATCTACCCAGGCGATGTCCTGATGGCTGGAATTCATAAGGGACACCTGCCCTTTTTCGTATTTACGGTCGAAAAAGTCACTGTAGACTTCAAAAAACTCCGGACGGTAGAGTTTGGCCAAAGTAGCCCTCCACTCCTGCTGATAGTAAGTCATGTGGTGATAAATGAAATCCCCCTTAAGATCAGTAGCGGTCAGGATCCCGTCCTTGTTTTCAAACCTCAATGCTATTTCTGTATTCCCGCACCTGATAGAGAAGCTACGCTGAGGCGGTTTTGTTGCAAAGGCAGTACCGGATAATTCGCCTTTGAGTTCGAATATCCGTGTGGCACTCCGTTTTCCATCGCTGACCAGGTAAACAGGCTTACCGGCAAAGTGGGCAGGAGCATCCACGAAAAGCTGGCCGTCCCGTTCTCTGATATCGAAAGCCGCCTCGCTTTCAACAGACCGGCGCAGGCGTTCCACCACATCATCCGCTTTAAAAATCATGAACCAGGCATTGGCATGCTTGCGGTGCCCGACAAAACGAAGGCGGGCTTTTTCCCCTTTAGCCAGTAAGCCGGCCGGAACTGTTAGCCGGAACAGACCGAGCCCATCGCCATTGGCATCCCGGCGGATCAGGAGGAATTCGGCCTGAGCCTGATCGGGGTTTTCAGAAACCCTCAGCGTACCCTCCTCATTGGCCTGAAAGGTCAGCAGCCGGGTTCCATTGAGGTAGACATCAAATGGATGCCGCTGATTGAGGTCGATATCGCTCAAAAAGGCAAAAGTGGCGGTTTCCGGCTTGAAATCTGCCGGGACCGTGCCTGTCAGGAGTTCAAACCCCATTTCACCTGTAGTCGCCCGGGCAATCATGGAAACGGTAACGTCCTCCCGTAGCGAAGGATAAGTGAAGAACTCAGCGCCGGAAAGCATTTCGCTATATCCCTCCAGGTCGTGCTGACAGCGCTGATACAGCTGATAGTTGACATTCAATTCCTGAAGGTGCCCCTGCCCATTGCCCCCGTGGTCGAAGGCTGATGCCAGAGCGCGCCCATCACTTGCCCCGGCTGTGGTCAGCCCACACAGGAAAAAGCAGATATTGTAAAAGGTATGAAATGAGTTGTACTTGATCATACGAATACTAATTTGAGCAGCCCTACTGAATCCAGCGCTTATGCCCCGCAGGATTTACGGATGAGAAGCTGGGTGGGCAGGACCCGCTGTTTGTCCATACCCGCCGCTTTACGGTCTATTTCATGCACCAGGATTTCCACTGCCAAACGCCCGATATCTTCCACCGGCTGCTGATTGGCAGTGATGGGCGGTTCTACCAGGTCAAACGCCCCAAGCTCATCAAAACTGATCAGGGCGACCTCCCCGGGCACCTCTACGCCCAGTGCCTTCAACGCTCTAAGACCCGAAGCAGCCAGGTAGTGGGTCGTAAAAACCAGCCCATCTACGGCCCGGGGCCCGTGCAACATACTCCGGATAGCTTCCTTCATTTCTGATTCATACCCAAATGGAGAAAGTAATTTCACCGTTTCCGCACCGTCTTCCAGCCCGGCATCCCGAAGGGCCTTTTCGTAACCCAGCTGCCGCTGATGCATAGCTTCCAGCCCGCTTTCTATACTGACCAGCCCAATGCGCTGACGCCCCTGCTTCAACAAATGCCGGGTCATCTGCTCTGTGCCCCTTAGGTTATCGACAATCACATAATTGGTAGCCAGGCCCGGATAGTGGCGGTCGATCAGCACAAATGGGTACTTCGAACGGTTCAGTTCCTCAATATCTTCCTGATTATTTTGGGTGGAAGCAATGATGAGCCCGTCCACCTGCCGGTTGAGCATGGAGTAGATCAGCTGTTTCTCCGTCTCCGGGTCCTCGTTGGAACTGCTAAAGACTACGTTGTACCCCAGTGCTTTAGCCTTACGCTCTACGTAATGCGCAATGGTGGCGTAAAAGATATCCGAGATATTGGGCACAATCAGCCCGATCGTCTCACTTTTGCCCAGGCTTAGCCCCCTCGCCATTTGGTTGGGCTGATAGTGATGCGCCCGGGCATAGGCCCAGACCCGCTTCTGCGTTGCCTTGCTGATCTTGTTTTCATCCCCTTTGTTGTTGAGCACCATGGACACGGCGGTCTTGGAGAGGTTCAACGCTTCGGCTATATCTTTGAGGAAGATTTTTTTCATACTAACTAAACCGGTTTAGCCACCTGATAAAAGTAGTCAAACTTCTCTTGTTTTCAAAACGCGGATTCAATTTTGTCTATTAAGCGAATTACCCGGTTCACTAACGCAACTGCCCCACCTTGAACGTCCACACATAGGAGGCGGGCGGATTGGACAGCAATGTCTTCGGAAGGCTCACGGTAAAACCTTCACCTTCGGGGCTCCAGTCCAGGGGCTTATCGTGCCCAAGGAGCGTCACCGTACTGCCCGGTGCGGGCTGATGAGCAGGCAAGGTAATGCGGGCAGGCATGCGCTGCTCGCTGGCTGCAGCCAGGTAAAAGAAGTAGGCGTTTCCATTATCCTGCTGTGTCATGCAGATATTACCAGACTTGTAAGGCGGTAAAGGGCGGCTGTTGTAGATACCTTCCCCGTTTACGTCCATCCATGCGCCGAATTCTTCTAACAGTTGGTAAGCGCCTTCCTGCCATTCCCCTTCCGGTGAAGGGGCGATATTGAGGAGGAGGTTGCCACCTTTGGCCACAATATCCACGAGCATCTGAATGCCTTCCCGGCCGCTCATGTAGGTGGCGTCCGGGGTGTAGGACCAGCCGCCGCCGGAGATGATACAGGACTCCCAGGGATAGGGCAGTTCTTTTTCCGGCACGCGGTTTTCGGGCGTGAGGTAGTTCTGGTTTTTGCCGTAAACGGCACGGTCCACGACAATGAGGCCCGGCTGCTTTTCGCGGGCTTTAGCCACCAGCTCGTCCATACGGATGTCCTGGGAAACGATACGGTGCTTGATGAAACCGTTACTGCCTTTATTTTCGGAAAATTTGCCAGCGTAGTTTTCCTCCAGGTTATGCTGATCGCGCTTTTTCACCCAACCCCCATCGAGCCAGATAATGTCTACGGCTCCGTAATCGGTGAGCAGTTCCAGCAGCTGATTGTGCGTGAACTGAACGAAGGTTTCCCATTTTTCCGGGTAGAGGGCGGGATCGTAATTCACGTTGCGGTCAAACGGTGGCCAGTAGGGGTCCCAGTACGCTTCGTGGTGCCAGTCGGGCTTGGAAAAATAGGCGCCCACCCAAAGGTCCTCCGCCCGAAAAGCCTTAAAAATTTCCTTAGTGATGTTGGCTTTGGGGTGGCTGCTGAATGCGCAGCCCTCGTTCGTGACCTTATAATCGGTATATTTTGAATCAAACATGGAGAAGCCATCGTGATGCTTGGTCGTGAAGATCATGTAGCGCATGCCCGCATCCTTGGCAGCCTCTGCCCACTTTGCCGGATTGAATTTCACCGGATTGAAAGTTTCCTTCAGGCCCTCATATTCCTTTTTGTAGTCCATGTAATTATCCGCATGGCTGCCCTTGGTGCGTTCACACCAGCCATAATCTTCCGGGCAGATGGACCAGGATTCCACAATGCCCCATTGGCTGTAGGGGCCCCAGTGCATCAGCAGGCCAAACTTGATGTCCTGCCACTGCTCCAGCTTTTGCAGGACTAGGAGGTCGGTTTCCGGCACATAGCGCTCGTCTTCTAAAACCGCCTGACAGTAGGTTGCGGAAAGGGTAGGAAACAGGAAAAGGAAGAGGAGGAGTTTTTTCATTTTATTGCAGATTTGCAGGTAAGATATATGGTACAACTTTAAAAGGCTAACAATCAGCAATCTAAGTTCTAAAAAATTCCGGTTGCCAGTTTTCTGATGGCTTTTTCGTGAAATGGCTGATTGCCCGAACCCCCCACAAGGTAGGGACAAAAATACGGTCTGTAAAAATGGCTTACCTGTGCCTAACTCATTTGCATGCGCTCCCTGGCACGGCTATTCAACCCCATTTTTTTCAGATAGCGAAAATGAGCGCGAATAGCTTCCCCTAAGGTGAGGTTTTTATAAGGGATGTTGTGCTTATGGCAAGCCTCTTCGATTATTCTGGAAATAGCCGGATAATGGATATGGCTGACGCCCGGAAAAAGGTGGTGGGCGGCGTGTGCATTGAAGCCGCCAAATATCAGATTAGCCCAGGGGCTTTTGGCATGATAGTCAACGGAAGCCATTAATTGATGGATGGCCCAGCTGTGCGGCAGGTACCCGTTGGCATCCAGGCTTTGAAAATGGGCCTCATCGGAAAAATGAGAACCGATCAAGCCGAATATGAAGGCATAGGAAAGACCAAAATGCATCAAAATAAAGCCTGCCAATACCTGCCCGGGTGTATATCCGGAGTATTGTAGCGGCACGATCAGGGCCAGGTAAAGGTAGAGTGCCTTCAGGAGGAAAAAGGCCACGACTTCTGAACGGGGGTGACGGATGTTGCGGAGGTTGGCAAGCCTTTTTTTGTTCAGGATGTTGAAGTCCTTATAAAAGACCCAGACCAGCGAATAAAACAGGTACAGGAATGGAGCGTACAAATGCTGATACCGGTGGAAATCGTATATGGGGCGGTTCGGAGACAGGCGTAAGACCCGGGTATCATCGATATCCGCATCGCAGCCATCCACATTGGGAAATAGATGGTGGGACTGCACATGTCGGAGCCCCCAAAGGTAAGCACTGGCACCAAGCGCATTGAAGCTGAGGTAAAACAGGAGCTTATTGAGGCCTTTGTGCCCACTCAGGGCATTGTGCGCTCCATCGTGCCCGATGTTCAAACCGAACAGCAAGCTGGCAAGCCCCCAGCCTATCCAGCANAACCACCACCAGCTTACAGGCAGCCCGCCGGTGAGTATCAGGNCATACAGAAAAACGGATGCCAGCCCATAGATACTCCCCTTGAGCCACACTGCCNGGGTAGCATAGCCATCGTAACCGTTTTGCCTGAAATAGCCCCTGACTTTCTCGCGGACTTCATTGAAGAAAGCATCTTCATGGCTGCTCTCCTGGAACTTGATGGTTTTCATATTGCTCTTGACTTTGCTGATCCGTTTGGGAGCGTGGCGGAATGTGCCCCAAATCATATAAGTGCCGGAAATGAGACAACAGTGCTGCCCACCAGCTCATTTGTTTATGTGAGACGCCATAGGCTGCTGCCTTATCGATGATGAATTCCGATAGCCTGACATAGTGCACATGGCATACGGTAGGGAACAAATGATGTGCGGCATGTGAATTAAAGCCGCCGAAAAAGAAATTCCAAACCCTGCTTTTAGGGTGGAAATCAACACAAGTCGCAATTTGGTGCTGCGCCCAGCTTCCCGGCAAATACCCCTTTGCATCACGCATGGGAAAATCCGCTTCCTCCGCGTGGTGGTTCATGATATTGGTCAGAAGGAAAAAGTAAGACATTACCACATGCAAGGCCAAAAAGCCGGTTAAGACCGTAGCCCAATGCAAGCCCATCCCGACCGGCAGGACAATCAGGTAGAAGAAATAAAATGCCTTTGCGGCAATCATACCGAATACTTCACCTGGTGGATGTTTGATATCCCGGAGATTAGCCAGGTCTTTCCGGAACAAGTAAGCCCAGTCTTTGATAAAAACCCAGTGCAGGGTGTAGAGTGCATACAGGAAAGGCCCGTAGACGTGCTGCCACCGATGATGCCGGAGCAACGGCCGGTTTGGCGAAAGCCGGATCAAGAAATTATTATCAATATCGATATCACAATGGTCCACATTTGGGAAAGGGTGATGGGAATGCACATGCCGAAGCTTCCACAGATAGGCGTCTGTCCCCAGTGGATTGAAGGTGAGGTAATACACCACTTTATTGAAAAGCTTCGAAGCGGTCAGGGCATCGTGGCAGGCATCGTGCGAAATATTGAAGGCAATCAGCAGCCCTGATACCCCCATTGAGGCATACAACAAGATGGTTACGATGCTGGAAAAACCACCAAAAAGGATAAGCGCATAAGCCCCCCAGAAAAGCGAAAGGAAGAGCACCCCTTTAGCAAGCATTAGGGTATTCGCATAGCGCCCGTTTTTTTGTTTGTCCAGCCAGGTCGACACCTCTTTTTGCAGCGCCTGAAAAAAAGGGTCGTCCCGGTTATTAACCTTGAACTTAATCCTCTGCATAGCTTAAAATATAGGCGCAAAATATCCCGTTCCCCGCATAAAGGTACTGCCAAAAATCACTTTCGGCCCGGTTTTCAGGAGTCCGGCCCAGGGTTAGAGCTGTTCAATCGGAGGGAGATGGGTTGACGGCAGAGAAGCTAAATGAACGTTTCAGCCCCTGTGGTGAGCAGGATTTTAATACTTACAATCCTTTTCGATATTCTCCTGGAAGAATAATCTTTTGTTCGTTATATCGAACGCACACAGATGACCTAACCCATGAATTTTACTTTTTGAAAGATAGACCCCACAATCGATATTCAGGATTTGCCTTTCGTCAAAACCACTGAACTGTTCTTCAATTTCCTGGCGTGTCAGGGGCGTATGGCCATGAATTATTTTTCTTCCTTGAAGCCAGTCATAATTAACCTTATCATACCAATCTCTTATCCACAACAGTTCTTTATTTTCTGCCAACGGGTCCTTCTGACTAAAATCCAAGCCTGCATGCACAGCGATGAAATCATCCTCTGAGTGGTAATAAGGCAATGCTTTGCAAAAATTGATATACTCCATTGGAAGTTGAGACAAATTTTCAATGCCGAAACTCTTTTTTAGTTCTTCGTCTGCCATATCATGCCACCCTTTTACGGTTTCCGCATGATGGTCTGCAATCAACATTTGTTCATGATTCCCCCTTATCGGAAGGACGGCATACCCTGCCTGTTGCAGGCTTATGATTTCGTCAATTACCCCCTTTGAATCCGGGCCTCTGTCAACATAGTCTCCAAGTAGAAACAATTTATCCGTTTCCCGATGAATATTGATTTGCTCCAGCAATGCTTTAAAAGTAGCTAAACACCCATGAATATCTCCGATTAATATTTTCCTGCTCATTTCTATTTTCTTGCTTGCAACATTTTATACTGACGATTAAGTGGTTTGCCACAGCAAACCTACTCAATGCCTGGCCGTGTCTCCTCACCTGTGGGCCTTGGCCACCGGAGACTGTACTTAAGAAGGGTCAGCATTTACGCTGGGTATTGGCTTGCGCTTGCCCAGATAAGCTTGACTTCATCAGCGACCTGTCCTGACAAGCTACACTTCGTCAGTGGCCGATGTCGCAGACCACTTCGTACTGCGTATACCTAAGATTTGTAAAGTATGAAACAACTATTTTTTCCAGCTGTCCAGCCGAATAAGAAACAAGTCGAAAAGTGCTCCATACTGTAAACACCAAGCAGGATTTTGGATTGCCGGGTTATACCGTGAACACAATACCATCTCTATCAGTTTTTAAGGAACTTTAATCCTGGGTTTTTATTCCATTTGGTTTCTTCCAATTTGCACCCTCTACCCTTGTAAAGTTAAAGACGTTTTGTTGAACAATCGACCATCCAAATTTTTCTGCATCAGTTACAAAACCTGTTTCCTTGACGAACTTTTCGAATTCTGCATAGGTGACAACTCTAAGGGCTTCCTGAGGGGTTTTCAAGGAACATCCAAAAGACAAAAGGCAGAGAATGAGTATGCAGGCTTCTTTTTCATCTATGCAATTTCTGGTATGGTGTGGTTACTATCGACTAACCACCTCAATGATGTTGCTAGATTGTTATCATTCCGGGGATCAATAGCCGTCTTTTCTGGGTAGAGCTGCAAGAATCAGAGCAAAAATGGGGACTAAACTTCTTTTTATTGCAACGTTAATTCTCCAGATGATCCTTATTTATCAACAAATCGACTATACCGACGACGAAGCAGTTTGAGACCAAATACGACTTCGTGTCGGCATACCTGTGCGTACCGGCATACTTGTGCGTCGGATGTACGCCCAAACCTATCCGTTCCGAGTATATCTGTAAATCGACTCCACACGCTCTTTGAGCTGTATGTTGAATTTTTCGTACATGGATTTCATGTGTTTCTTGCTCAGTAAATTTACAAGCTTGCTATGTTTTCCATGAATACCGTCTTCTTGTTTGAACAGGGTAGCCCCGCTCTTGGTGGGTTCCAGTGTATAGATATGATTATCTATGAATCCATGTGAGGTAAGTTCACCAGACCACCCGAATTTTTTCCCTTCCTCATATTCTGTGCAAACGCGTTCAAATTCCAACACTTCCCCGTTTAGTGGATTTTTGAAATAGACTTTGAAGCTTTCTCCTTTCACTAGTTGGTCTACGGATATCCCAACAAATGAAGAACTCCATTCTTTTAACTTTTTCCAGTCCGTCAGAACGCTCCACACTTCTTCAGTTGTGGCATTGATTTCTATTGCTGTAAAAACGGTATTTTTTGGGTTTTCCATAAGCTTGTCATATCAAAAGATGAATTGTTCTTGGATTCCACTCCTCCTGCATTGAACAGATGGTCTCAAAAATGATATCCAACGGAAACTGCATAACGAAAGGTCCAGTACCAGAAATTGATTGCTGCTTCGGAGCTATTGAGTTCGATTTCCCTGAAATTTCCTGCAATCCCAAAATTTTGGCTTAAAGCATCGGATAACCTGGCAAGCTCGTCATTGCTTAGGGTACTACTGGAATTAAATCGAATCCAATTGGGGGCATAGCCCAAGCCTCCAAACTCAAAATCAATGAGCCAATTATTTAGTTTGATTTGCTACCCCACCAAAGCTCCAAAATTAAGAGACCTAAAATCTGTTTCTATCCTGGTATTAAGATTAGTGCTGTTGTTTCCAAATTGCAGATCAGAGGAAAAGTCTACACTATTATACCGAACAAAGCCTCCCGCATAAAAGCCATGTGATGGAACAAGATCACAATCGCAGAAGTCAATATAGCAGCGCACTTCTGCTAAGAAATAGCGATTTTTAATATCTCGATTTAAAAAACTTAAGTCAGCATCTGAGTTTAATACAAAATAGGATTGATTACCCCTCAAATTGGCCCCAATTCCTGCGACAATACCCAAATTTGGTTGTAAGAAACGCTCATAAGAGATTTCACTTGTGGCACTCACAAGGGGAGGCACAATATTAAATCTTATCGCATTCTTCCTTTGGCGTGCTTCGTCGGATTGACTGTAAGCAACGGAAGTAGCTCAACATAGCAGAAGCAAAAGCGATTTTTTCATTCAACTTTATTTAGAGCTTATTGGGACTTTAGTAATCGGTCTGTCCCGCTAAGTCAGCGGGACACTTTTTCGGTTATACTTCGCCCCGAACCCCGACCGCTGTCGGGGCATTTAGCTTTGGCTAAACTCCGGTTTTCGGGTCTCGTCTAATCAAAAAATTGCTAGTTTTCGACTAGAAGACCAAAATCCCAACACGCTCTTACTCAACTGATTACTTATGACTTGGTATATCTATCGTTTTTGCTGGATTTAGGTCTTCCCTAGGATCTGTAAGATAGCCTGCTGGAAAGTAAACGGATAGCGGTGTACCAGTTACATTCAGACAAAGTTCGTGGTTGTTATCTCCATCCCCTAAATCGGCAATAGCGAAGGGAGTTACCTCAATTTTGCTACCATCCTCTTGCTGAACAGTAACTCTGTATAGCAGTCGTTCCACATCGTTAATTTCTTCGCCACCCGGCTTGGTGACCCCTCCAGCCCAAGTTACTCGGACTACTTGCTTGGTGCCTTCGGGAGCACCACTGCTACCGCCCCAAACCAGTTCTGTTGCTTTTTTGCCCAAATCCCAATCTTCTTTGGGAACAACTTCCGCCCAAACCATTGTTGGGCCATCTTCTAGAGGGGTGACATCAATGCTCGTTCCTTTAAAGTTCAACTTTCCATCAATAGAAAGCACGTTACCGATAACTTCAAATTTGACCGGCTGATCTTTGATACTGCCATAGTGACCAGCAAACAAAACCGTCCGAAACTCGCCTTTATCATCAGCAGGAGCAAGGGTTACCTAACCGATTTCACCAATTTTTCCAGAAGCTGTGGTAATCCTAAAATCACCAGGCTGCAAGGTGCGTGGATCAATTTCATGTGAAAAGATGACTGGCATTCCATCTGCTCCACCAGCCCCTTCACCAATACTTTTATTTGCTGGACGGGGCAAGGCATCATCAAGACCGTAAAAGGCTGAAAGTAAAGTTGCTTGTCTTCCCATTTTGTCGCGATTAGCAGTAATATTGGTACTTGTTGTGTCCACAGGCGATGAATTAGCTGTTGGATTTTCATAGGAACGGAGTAGCTTAGCTTGTTTAAGAGAGCCACAGCTTGTCGTGGTTAGCAACACCAAAACCAATGAATATATGATTTTTTTCATCATATCTAATTTTATTGTTTTGAAACAATTAGAAGTTGTTGCTGTGCATGAAACAACCTGCCTGAAGGCTCAACTTAATTTTTTGGGCTTTTCTTATTGCTCCTTTTTCGCCAAATCAACAAACCGATTACCGCAGCGATTAAGCCAACGATCAGCAGTATAATGGGCAGGAATTCCTTAGCCATAGATTTGATTGCTTTCTTCGAGACAAAACCTTGAGCAGAATACCCTTCGGGCATTTTGAGCACCCCGACTTCTTGTTCGTAACTCTTGTATGCCGTGAGCATTTTATTAAAAAGCATGGGTTCCTGGGTAGCAAGATCATTTACTTCTCCGGGGTCGCTTTCAATGTGATAAAGATGCCATTGATTATCTCCGTCCGGAATATTGTTTTTAACAATTTTGTACCCATTCATGAAATAGGCCGAACTGCTCGCGGCTTCTATACCTACCCCCTCATCTTCACCGTACACGGTCAAGCTTGTATCATTTAAATGAGGAAATAAACTTTTTCCGGTAATAGGCGCATACCCCTCATTGGCTGAGGTAGAAATCCCCACGATATCATAAATGGTAGGTGCGATATCAGTAAAGAAACAGAACTCTTTAGAAGAGGTATTCTTGGGGATATCCTTTCCACTTACAATCAAAGGCACGCGGATGCCGCCCTCCCCTGTGTAGTATTTAAAAAAGGAGAATGGAGAAGAAACTGCATTTGCAAAGCCAGTGCCCATATAACCAAAGAACCCCTTGCCGCCTTTATTCTCAAAATCCCGGTGGTACCCGTTCTTGAGCGCCCATGGAACGCCCACCTTATAGTCGCCTCCATCAGGGCCATTATCAGAGGTGACAATGAATACCGTATTTTCTAAAAGCCCTTCCTTTGATAGGTATTCAATATATCGTCCAATGTGATAATCCATTGCCTCTAGCATACCGGCAGTTACGGCCATACTAGTGGCGTATTGTTTCTGCTCTTTTGCGCTTAAGGCGTCCCACTTTTTGGCAACCGGAATATCCTTATCATTGAGCTGCGCACTCGCAGGGATAAGCCCCATTTGTTTGGCTTTTTCAAACCGTTTTTGGCGCATTTTGTCCCAGCCTTGCTCGTAGATCTCCATATAGTGCTCTACAAATTCACGCGGCGCCTGTACGGGCGTGTGAATGGCCTGGAATGCTATGTAGGCAAAGAAAGGGTCATCCTTATCCTGCTCTTCTTCGTGAAATAAGATGGTCTTATCGATATAGGTCTTTGAGGAATAAAAATCTTCAGGAAGTTCTACTTCCTCTCCATCCGCATACCAATGGGCAACCGGCTTTTGGGGAAGATAGCCCCGGCTATCATAGTTGCTGGCACCGGAACCGCCCAGGATATAGGACCGATCGAACCCTCTTGCCGTCGGCAGCGTATTTTCATCATGGCCCAAATGCCACTTACCAGTCGCATAGGTATTGTAATTTGCTTCCTTTAAACGCGTTGCAATGGTTTGCACCTTGTCATTAAGTTCTCCTCTGTAACCGGGTTTAGTCTGGTACTCATCCGGAAGCATTTCCGGCAAATTCGCAACCCCTGCTAAGTGGCTGTCTGTACCGGTGATCAACATGGCTCTGGATGGGGCACAGACCGGAGACGCATGCATATTGGTAAACATAAATCCGTCCTGAGCCAATCGATCGATGTTGGGTGTGCGGGCTTCTCCGCCAAAAGCGCCAAAATCCATCAAGCCGGAGTCATCAACCAAAATTAATACGATATTTGGATTAGCTTTAACAGAGTCGCTTTGACTGTAAGCAAAAGTTAACCCTGCAGTAATCAAAAAAGTGAATAGGAGCAGCCTCAAAATATAAGTGTTCATCTTGGTTTTTCATTTAATGTTTTCATGATTAATTGAGCAGTTTCGTGACTTGAATTTTGATTCTGCCCCGTAATAAATCGCTCTTCTTGATCAATGACCGTAATCGTAGCTAACGGATCCAACCATTTATGATTGGCCTTGTAATCAGCTCCAGCTTTTTCTAATTCCTCCTGCGGGTGTTTAGGAGTATACTCAATACCAAATTGCTTTAATTGCTTTTGTGTTACACCTGTCATGGTTCTGCCTGCCACTAAATAATTCCCGGTAGAATCTTTAGCCTCTGTAAAAGCAAGTGCGCCGTGGCACACACTACCAAAGAGGACATCAGAATTGTAGTAGGCGTCTGACACTTTCTCTCCCATCATTTCAGATGCCATATCATAGGCAGCTCCCCATCCACCGGCGAAGAAAACGATTTCATAGTCATTAAAATCCACCTGATCTACAGGAATTGAATTTTTCACCTTTTGCTGAAATACCTCGTCTTCTAAGTATCTCTTGTCTTGAGGCGACTTGAGAAAATAATAGAAGGATTGAGGGTCTATTGGTATTTCTCCACCTTTGATGCTAGCTACATCCACTTCCATATTAGCATCCAAAAATTCGTAGTATGGGATAGTCATTTCTGAGGCGAACACACCTGTCTTTTTGCCTTCTGTTTCTCCCGGCTTGTTCAAAACTCCGTGACTAGTGGTTACGATGAGGGCTTTTTTGCCTTTTAAATCGTATTGTTTCCCGTCATACTCAGGGTGAAGCCCCAATGAATGAAGAATGGCTGGCAGGAAAATGAAAAACAATATTATGAACACCCCAAACGCCGACAGAACATAGATAGCTTTTTTATTTAGTTTCATGTTATGTTCGATTTTTGATTAGTAGATCGGAATACTCCTGTACCTAATTACTTACCTGGATTAATTATCATCCAGATTTTCACCGATAAATGGTATCTGAGTATAAATCTCCGCCTGTATCATTGCATTAAAGTAGTTTTCCAACTGCCAGAACTGAGCAGCTTTGCTTGTGCCCACTTCTTTCCTCATTCGATTGAAATAGGTTTTCTGAAGCTTGCCAAATGATTTTTTAAAGGCTTCCGTCCTCTTGAAAAGCTCCAGAATCTGCTCGTCAGAAATAGTAGGGTAACTTTTAGCGTAATCGGCTATAATTTTGAGCCGCATTTTTCCAAGCTCCTTGCGCTCTGCTTCGTATTCATCATAAATGTTCCAGAAACTTTCAGCAGCATCGCCTAATTCCATAAAATTGGCGACCGCTACCTTCTTATCCAGACCGAAGGCCTCCTGGATAATTTCTAGTTCCGTCTGGGCTGATTGGGAAAAAACCGTATTAGCAGCAAAAAGTAAGATAAAGGATGCAGCTAGGGTTTTGAGTGTAGAAAGATTGATCATGACGTGAAATGTTGTTGTTTGATGGCACAAATTTCACATTCCTACATCCGCTATCCTTTTACATTTGTTGAAAAAACCTGCGAGCTTACTATTTTTCTTTTCTGATCCTGCTAAGCTGAGTTGGGGTCACCCCGATCATAGAGGCTACATATTTGAGTGGAAATTTCTGGAGTATTTCGGGATTGGTTTCCAAAATGTATTGATATCGCTCTTTGGCTGTGCCATTGAGAAACATAAAGTGCCTTTTAAGCAGTACCATTGCCCGATCCCCAATGTATTCTCTAATCAAAATATTAAATGTCACATTGCGATCAAGCAAATCCCATACACGGTCCATATTTGCGACGAGGACGGTAGATTGCTCTAAGATTTCGATAACAATCGGGGACTTTTTGCCAGTCCTGACACTTATAATGTCTGAAAGAAAATTATTTTTCTGAACGATCTCATCCGTGATTTCATCACCCTTGTCGTTGGTGAAATAAGTTCTGGCGCTACCATTTACAAGAAATCCTAGTTTTTTTATGACCGTATACCCCTCTTTGAATATTGCTCCTTTGTCGAGTTTTTTCTCAAAGAAAATGGATAAAATTTCTTGAACCTCTTGACTGCTAGGTTTTTTTACTCTTCGGTGGATAAAATCTTCAAAGTGGTTTTTCATGATCTCCAACTGCTGGCTTTTACAATAAAATTAGCGTTTTAGACATCGGACTCAGGTTCAGGCAAATACTACGGTGTCCATATAGAGGTGAAAGATACACTGCAATCTGCAGATAAGAGGCCTTAAACCATTTTAGAAGACTTACTTTTTCTGCATATCCGAATGAACACGTCCAAAAGTACAATTTTCAAGAAAGTGTCAGAAAACGTTTAAGCATTCCCATTTTTTTCAGATAGCGAAAATGAGCGCGAATGGCTTGCCCCATAGAGAGGTTTTTATAAGGGATGTTGTACTCATGACAAGCCTCCTCGATTATTCTAAAAATAGCCGGATAATGGATTGGGCTGACGCTGGGAAAAAGGTGATGGGCGGCGTGTGCATTGAATCCGCCAAAAACAAGATTGGCCCAGAGGCTTTTGGCATGATAATCAACGGAAGTCATTAACTGATGGATGGACCAGCTGTGCGGCAGGTACCCGTTGGCATCCAGATTTTAAAAATGGGCCTCATCGGAAAAATGAGAACCGATCAAGCCAAATATGAAGGCATAGGAAAGGCAGAAGTGCATCAAAATAAAGCCTGCCAATACCTGCCCGGGGGTATATTCTGAGTATTGTATATCTAAATCTCTAAAAAAGTTTTTAGACTTTTGTCAGAGTATTTAGGGGGCTGTTACAGCCTGCTATTGCTCCTGCCTTGATCTAAAAAACAAGTTCATTATTTCCTGTGAAAGCCTCCTCTTATCATTGATTTGGAATTGCCTTGCTAAACGGGATTTAGCTTTTTCCACTCCACCGGGCGTTACGAATAACATATCACTAATTTCCTGATTACTAAAGCCCAAGGCTATAAGTACTACATACTGCAACTGCCGCTTGGATGTATCTGGATATTCCTGAAGGATACGGTCAATAAAGCCAGGGTAATTCTGGTTAAAATCCAAGAGAAAGTTTTCCCAAACAGGCTGTTCGTTAAAGGCCATTTCTACTTTTCGGGTAAGCATAGCTGAATTGCGCCGATAGCGCTCACAAGCATCCAGGACTTTAGCTTTCAGCTGGCTGGACTGTACAGATTGAGTGAGCAAACGTTGTTTTTGACGGGCTAGTTCTTCCTGCTTGGACTTGTTCAGGGTTTCAAGTTGTCGCCTTCTGGCCTCAAGAGCTTCTTTTTTGTACTGCATTTTTTGGCGATAGAAGTAAAAAAGGAAGGATATAAGTAGCAAAACAGCTCCCAGCCCCAGCGCAAGGGCATTGGTGTAGTTTGCCCGTTTTCGCAACCACGCCTTTTCTTTTTCCTTTTGATCCAGCATTTGCTGATATTCGGCAACGCGATAGCTAGTAGTCGCATCAGCCAGAATCCGAAGGTTAGTTCTTCTAGCCAGACTATCGCTTATAACTTTGCTTTTGGTTAAGTTTTCGAGTGCTTTCTTGTAAGAACCCAGTTTCTGAAATACTTCTGACCGAAGCGCATACAGATCAAGAGCATCTTCTGTGTAGAAATCAATACAGTTTAACCCTTCGCTCAGTAAGAATAAGGCTTGTGCCGGTTCCGTATTATATTCCAGCAAAAGTCGGCTATTCCAAATAGCCCATTCCGGATCACATTTCAACTCGTCCTCTTCATAGTAGGTGCGGTATTTTTCCAGATAGTCTATAAACTTCTTCCAGTTTTTTTGCTCATGCGCATGGGAAATGCTTTCGGTGAGCAGGTAATGCTGGTTAAAATCATGCTCTATCGCAACATTCCAGGCTGTATCGAGGTGAGATAAAAAGTTTTTTTCACTTCCTGTTTGGCGATAAACTTGTGCAATATTAAAATGAGCCAGATAACTAAGGTAGGGATATTCATACAGGCGTGCGGTATCCAAAAGGCTATGAAACGCCTGAATAGCTTGTGGGAAATCTTCCTGCTTTTTATGAATAATTCCAATGTTAAGAAGGGTAACGTGCCTGCTTCTTCTTCCATAAGGCGTATCTGCATATTGCCCATACTCCAAAGCTTGCCTGAAGTACTGCATCGCTGTTTCGTAGTAATCTGTTTTTAAATAGGCTACTCCCAGATTCGACAATAGCGAAAGTGCATTTGCCGGGTGCTTTCTCGGATTTAGAACACTTAAGGATTGTTCATAATAATTAATCGACTTATCAAACTCTCCCTTCATCAAATGAATGTTCGCCAGCAGGCCAAGGTCTGTTGCCAGATAGAAGGAATCAGAAAGTATGGAGTCACACTTTAATGCTAAACGGGTGTAGTGAAAGGCAGAGTCATAAGCGCTCCTTCTCAGAAAATGATTGGCCCGATGATTATAATAGTATTGTGCATTCAGCGAAAAGGGTGCAGGTACTACATATTGCTTATTGTAATGTGCAGCGAGGCAGTCCACGTCCGGGCTGCCTTCCGCATCCATCTGTACGATATGGGAAATCAACCGTCCTGCGGAAAAATCAGGAGGTAAAGCATTTATAACTTGCGGACATTCTGCCATCAGGGAGAGAGATAAGCAAACCAGAGTTGCAGCAATAATTATTTTACTCATTCTTATTCAAACCGGAGCCCCTTCCGGGGCAGATTATAGAATATTTATGGCGTGCTGCTCTGTTGTGCTTGCTTCTTAGAAGCTAAAATACAAGTATTTGCTGATTTAAAAAAGCCTGCAAAGAACACGTTGTAAAAAAATGATAATCAGCGTATTAAACAAATATGTCTGGTTTATTTCTTCTTACTTTTTCAGTGGATCGCATCAAAACCTAACTCAACTCAGCGCATATTGGAAGTGCCAGAGCAGAAATGACAAAAGACTTCTGAGCGTATAATCCTATCCACTTCAGTGGCGGCACATTTCGCTGATGGCCTATTTTTTTCTAATCATCCAACATATGAAAAGACTAATAAAAGGGTTTAGCCTCCTGTTGATTATCGTTGGGGCCTGCCCTTTAACTGCGCAGGAGGGAACGACCTCTCCCCTTGAGCAATTACTCATTTGGGAAAACACTCAGGAAGAAAGCCTCCTGTCTGTACTTGGCGAGACTTACAGGCCTGTTATCGAAAGTTGGGAAGCCTGCCTTTCCACAGGTGCTTGCAGCGATCTCCCCGTAGATAAGATACAAGATATGCTCCGTGCCACTATAGAGCAACAACTGTATGATAGTACTCGGATGTCAGAGCAGTACCGGGACATCAAAGAATGGATCTCGCTCGATACACTGCAAACTATGATTTCTCCTCCCCTATCAGACTCTGTATCGCTGAGATTAACCAGAGTAATGGAATTGCCTGACGAGCCGAGGATGCCCGCTCGCCAGCAATTAAATTCCCCCAAGCCGTTTTGGCTGCAAGTGACCGACGAGCTGCTGATTAACGCAATTGAGGAAGAAGCCATAGAATCTGCTGTTGGAATGATAAAAACAGAGTTGCAGCAGCTGCAGGAAACTGACACTCTTGTTCATATCTTATTCCCAAATGTGAGCCGGCAAATACTCAACTACTCAACAGGTATGCCGGCATCAGTAGCTCTACAGCATTTCAAGGCGGCTCTTGCAGTCGATTATCAGCAACTTGACGCTCGTTTTCCTTATGCCTTGCAACAGACAGGCCGGCTTAGTAGTCAAAGTACTCGGATCATTGAGGAAGGGGAGTATTGGTTAGACCGTTACTGGCAAGGGCATATTGATCCTCCGGTTTTTCCTGGAGATAACGATGAGACCTCTTTTCCGGTCAATAGCTGGCTTTCATTTCTGAATGAGGCTTTCGGAGTAAGTGCCAATCAGCCCCTCCATCCTATCACAATCAAACGGTTGCAGGAGAGTGGCAGAGTAGCCCGGCTTTGCCATTGGTGGGCAGGGCTATATGCCCCCGGGCTTTCCGCACCTTCTGAGATAATGGATAATCTCCCGGATAACTATGTTCAGGGTATGATCAGTTACCATAGATTCGTTAGAAATACCCGGCGGGCAAATTGGAATATACGGCGACCTGAACTACTCCAGGATTTTATCCAAACTTTCCTTGATCTAAGAGGGTGCTTTTTGTCCGTTGAGGATGCTCTTGACGCTGAGCAAATTCTGTCTGCGATTGCCAACCTCAGATACCATAACAAATCGAAGTCAGCTCAGCATAAAGCACTGATGAATATTGCAGAAGAATTAGCTCTTTACAATCATCCGCTTTTGCTTCTACTAGGGAATCTTGCAGTCCAGGATGATTTGGATAGCTTCCAGAAGGTCCTGAAGGAAATCTACCTCCCACATGCCAGTTTTTCCAGCCTTAGAAAGAACAAGCGGACCTACCTTCTGATGGGATATGCAGGCTTGCATTCCGGGTTGGAAACAAGCCTTCACCCGGACCGCAACATGAGAGGCCTCCATACAGCGATGGGTATCTGCGCTGGCCCGGCTCTAAGTATGGGTACAGGGAAGTATGCCCATACATTCTTACTACAGATCATTGACCTTGGAGCCCCGTTTTCTTTTCTGATCAAGGATGCGGAAGATATCCGAAGTGGACAGTTTCCCGAAAAGATCAACCTGGAAGCCTTTGTCTCGCCGGGTGCAGGATATTTTCTTGGATTAAAGAACAGCCCGCTTAGCCTGGGGCTTAGTGCCGCTATGGTCAACAACGGCAGGACCGACCCTGGAGGGCAGGAAACTGATATCCTTCGGTTTAATCTGGGTTTGTATCTCGATTTCCCAATATATACGCTGGGACAAGTTCGTCATTCATTCACTCATTTAAAATAACAAATATGCTTTTAAAGAAAACGTTGCTTGTGCTCCTCAGTTTTTGGATACTGACGGTCCATAGTGTGGCACAGACCAGCCAACAAGCTGTATCGTTCACTAACCAAGGTACCGAGAAAATCTGGGTCTACGCTTACCATGAAGGGTGTTTTGAAAGCGCCATCCCTGCGCTTTGTTATAATGACGGTCTTGATGCGGGGCAAGAGGTGAGCTATACGCCACCTGATATTATTCGTAACTGGGATACGTTCAAAGAGGTATTCCAGTTTGTTGGAGATGCACTGATGATTGTTGCTGGGCTTGTAGTTACCGTGGTTACAGCCGGGGCTGGAGCAGAAGTGGAAGCGGGTGCCATCGCAGAAGTAGTAGCTACAACAGGTGCAGAAGCTGGTCTTGATGCCGTTGACGCCGCCGAAGCTATTGAAACTGCAGCAGAAACTACCGAAATGTCTATCGAAACCACCTCGGAAGTCGCTACCGAATTCCCGGAAGTCTTCAGCGCGGCAGAAGATAGTGGTGATGCGGCAGCAGATATGGGCAGCGAAGCTCTTACACAAATGGAAGGGCAGACGGAAGACTTAGCAGATGATGCAGCCGATGGCGCTGATCAGGCAGCGGATGATGATTCCGGAACAGATAGCGGTGATGGCAGCGATCCTGATGGCGATGAAGATACAGACAGTGGTGATGATAGTTCTGATAACCAGGACGATAGTAGTGACGACCAGGATGAGGATGGAGATAATTCTAATGACGAAGACGAAGATGAGGACGAAGATGATTGCAACTCCAATTCTTCAAGTGCTACGAAAAACTTAACCACCGCAAAAAAAGCCATTGCTAAAGCTAAAAGCCTTTATAAGAATATCAAGGCTAAAATCCCTGACCCTATGAAGGAAACCTTCAAAGAACTTCGCAGCCAGTACCAGTTCATTAAAGGTCCGGCAGAACAGCTCTATGCAAAGGTTCTTTCTCCTGACGACGACGACCATCCTATTGATTACGAGTCAGAGGATCCGCCCACTGACGACATGGCTTGCGAGCTAAAGGCCCTGAATAAAATAGCTAAGGACGTAAAGAAGTTAGAGGAAAAAGGATTTAAGCTTATCAAGGATTTAGAAAAGGAAGACCGGCAAAAGGTTAGCCACCTCTATTCTTTGGTACATATGGGGCTTGGTCTGCCAGTTCCAATTCAAACCTGGAGCAAAAACCGGGAATGGTCCTATGTAGTCGAAAGCGAAGGCTACCTTTATACTGCTAAAGCAGGGCACATCTCATTAGACGGCAATACCTTTAAACTCATCTGGTACCCGCCGGGAGATACGGCCAGCAATCATGATGTATACTGGGCTAAATATGCAGGCCCAACGTACCCCGCAGGAACCTATTACAAGGGCAATACTAAGCCGCTTCCTCAGGTAGAACACTTGCAGGAAAGCTATACTGTAGACAATAACAACCTGATTTCTCTCAATAAAGTAGCCAGAACCGACAAGACCATTCAGTTCTCACTCAAAACCAACGATAACGTAACCTGGTGGAAAGGTATTGAGGTATTTTACCATACCTCAGATGGATCCGGATCCATAAAATCCCAAATTATCCAAACCCAGGGTGATAACCATCAGGTATGGGGCGATGTTATCAATCTATCTGATATTGACCCTTATGTTGACCTGACGGTGCAGTTCTGGAAAGCTAAAGCATTTGGAGTACATACTCAGGTAGGCAATGACACCTTCTCCATTCAGGATATCGTTAACAAAGATGGCAATGGTAATACTGTAGTATTCTTCTGGGAAAACGATTAAACCGGCTAAAGATTGGCCTGACCGGGAGCAGTGCCCCGGTCAGGCCGATCCTCATTCTACTACATTTCCTCAATGTTACCAAAAAAACTTTGCAGTATACATACTGACTTAATATACGGTGCAATAGGGGCTTCCAGTTGGAACGACTATCGCCCTACGAAGTAATAGTCAATAACAGCAATGCCCCTATGCATAGTGCCAGATGGCACCACAGGGGCATTGCTCTTGTACCTGTGCAGTACAAGCCTGTTTACTGCTTAAACAGCCTATACACCAGCCTGTGAAGTCACCCCATAGACGCAAGACCCGCTTGCACACAATTTCCTGGCAGGTAACAGAGAGTCCGCCTATATCATAATGCTGGAATCAAACATTCCAAACACACTCCGCACATTGGAGATGTCCTAGCTACCGATTTCCTGATTAAAAATAGTCTTATCCCAAAACATGTTATCCATATCCGTTACATTTGAGATGTCCCAGTTGAAGTTATTTCAATACTTCGAAAATGCTTGTATCCCCAAAAAATACCGGACACTCTAGTGAATGCCCGGCCTCCTATATGTGCACAGGTTTCCCTGAAACTCCCTAATTTATAGCTCCCATCTGCTTAGCTGCATAGGGTCTTTGCTGCTACTATGTAAGATAACGTAGTAATTACCCGCTTCGGGGCTTCAAAATAGAGGTTATGAATACAGGTTTTGTATAGACAATT
>PR_CR_10_Liq_1_inCRDRAFT_1000504_pt1 | contig 24397 bp, 21 predicted proteins | sample PRCRCaboRojoPR_3_FD_10241 | JGI IMG/M metagenome (IMG submission 10241)
GTGCGGTGGGCCGGTGGCGAGCGGGTCAGTGCAGCGCGTCATCCACATGCTCGGCGGTCACGGCTTGGTCCAGCCAGCGGTCGAGGGTGTCGGCATCGGCGCCGTCGATGCGTTGGCGCACGTGCTCCGGCAGCGTGCCGAAGCGTCGCTCCAGAAACCGCAACAGGGCACGGGCCTCGCCCTGCTGGATGCCCTGCTGGACGCCCTGCTGGATGCCCTCCTCGCGAGCTTGCTGAAAGATCGTCTTCATCTCGGTTGCCTCGGTGGGATGCTCGGCTTGGTAGCGTTGCCGCTCCGCCTCGTCGAGCATCGCATAATAGTCGATAAAATCCGCGTACTTGAGCCGCTTGTCCGCGTCTTGCTCCAGTGTTAAGAGGCCACGGATGGCGTCGGCGTAGACCTGCACGCGCTCGCCTTGATTGTGCGCCATGTTCGGCAGGTTGACGCGCGCGACGATGTTGCCGCTGTGGCGGTGCTGAAGGTACGGCATCCTCGCAAGCTCGGCGCTGATGAAATGGAAATCCAGATAGTTGGCCCGGTCGCCGGACAGCGTCAGGCGGTACTCCCGCGGCGGGTCACGCAGGAAGATCACGACGGGCACGACACGGCGGGTGTGCAGCAGATCGGCGATATCGAGGCAGTAGTGGGCGAGCCGCACAGTGGAGAACGCCCGCCCGGCGGTCTGCTGCTCGATGACGAAGACCAGCGCGGCGCGGCGTCCGTCCGGCCACTCCAGCAGGAGCGGGATGTCCAGCTCGCGGAAGCGCTCGTCCAGGCGCTCTTTCAGCTGTTCCTCGCGCACTGGCGTGATGCGCACGTCGGCGGTCAGTGACGCCGCTTCCTCGGGCGCGAAGAAGGACGCCGCCGCGTGCGGATAGTCCAGCACAAGGTTCTTGAAGTTCTGGTCGTGACTCATGGCCGGCAGCATACACGATGCGTCTTCGGTGATGCGAGCCGCCGCCAAGGGGGACGATGTGCACGCTGGCGCTTGGCCCACCCTGCGCCTTGGCGCAGCTTGCGCAGATCCGAGAATCTGAGGCTCTCCGGCTTGGTGCGCGCCTGATGCAGGGTTTGATCGATGCTGGCCGCAATGGGCCGTGAAGCGGGTGCCGACCGGCCGATCCACTTCAGCCTCGGGCCGCACCAGTGCCGGCAGGTGGTGGCGATGCGGGAGGGACCGAGCGGGCGGTTGGTGCCGCGGGTTGTGAGCCTGGACGCGCTGGTCCGGCATCCGGGACCCGGCGCCGGGTAGGCGCCGGGCCCACCCGGGCACCCCGCGGGCGCCGAGGCCGGCGCCGCCCGCCTTGTGCGCCGGCTGGTGGCTGCCATCCCCGGCGTCTATCGGCTTGATCCACCCGCCCCATTAGCATCCCGTGCGGGTGTTGCACTAAGCTTCAACCTGAGACCCGGCCGCCGGCGGGGTGTTTCCGCCACAACGCCCGCGGCGCCCGGCCGCGCCGGGCTCCACAGCGAGGAGCAGCATCATGACGACCATTCGCGAAGGCAGTCTGGAGGCGCCCACGCGCCATCCCATCGACTGGCGCAACCCGACCTTCTATGACGAAGCCGCGCTCAACGCAGAGCTGGAGCGCGTGTTCGACATCTGTCACGGCTGTCGGCGCTGCGTGAGCCTGTGCCAGGCCTTTCCCACCCTGTTCGATCTGGTGGACGAGTCGGAGACCCTGGAGGTGGACGGCGTCGACAAGGCCGACTACGTCAAGGTGGTGGATCACTGCTACCTCTGCGACCTCTGCTACATGACCAAGTGCCCCTATGTGCCGCCGCACGAGTGGAACGTGGATTTCCCGCACCTGATGCTGCGCGCCAAGGCGGTGAAGTACCGCAAGGGCGAGACCAAGGGCCGCGACAAGCTCCTCACCAGCACCGACCTGGTGGGCAGCCTGGCGGGCATTCCGGTGGTGAACGGGCTCGTCAATGCGACGCTCAACAGCGGCGCCGGCCGCGCGCTGATGGAGTCCGTGCTGAAGGTGGACAAGACCGCGCGCCTGCCCGAGTACCACAGCAGCACGCTGCGCATGCGCCATCATCATCTGGTCGGCCGCAAGGCGCAGGGCGAGCCGGCGGCGCCCACCACCGGCAAAGTGGCGCTGTTCGCAACCTGCTACGGCAATTACAACGAGCCGGGGGTGAGCGACGATCTGATTGCCGTCTTCGAGCACAACGGCATCCCCGTCACCCTGGCCGAGAAGGAGCGCTGCTGCGGCATGCCGAAGCTGGAGCTGGGCGACCTCGACGCCGTGGACAAGGCCCGGCAGGCGAACATCCCCGTGCTCAAGGCCCTGGTGGATGCGGGCTGGGACATCGTCGCCCCAGTGCCCTCCTGCGTGCTCATGTTCAAGCAGGAGCTGCCGCTGATGTTCCCGGACGACGCCGATGTCCAGGCGGTCAAGGCGCACATGTACGACCCCTTTGAATACCTCATGCTGCGGCACAAGCATGGCAAGCTCAACACCGCGTTCGAGCGGCCCCTGGGTAAGGTCATCTACCAGGCGTCCTGCCATCAGCGGGTGCAGAACATCGGCCAGAAGACCCGCGAGGCCTTGGCCCTGGTGCCGGACACGACGGTGGAGATCATCGAGCGCTGCTCGGGCCACGACGGCACCTATGCGGTCAAGCAGGAGTTCCACGCCGCATCCATGAAGATCGTCCGCCCGGTGGCCAATCGCGTGAAGCAGGCCAATGCGGACCACTTCGGCAGCGACTGCCCCATGGCGGGCGCGCACATTGCCCACGCCCTCGGCGAGGACGGCCGCCAGCAGCACCCGATGACCCTGCTGCGCCTCGCCTACGGCCTGTGACGGGGGCGGCTGCCGGGCGCTTCGCCCCGAGCCCCAAAAACCCTGTGGCCCCCCAACGCTCTGCCCCAATGCCCCCAACGCCTCCCGGAGAGCCACCATGCAAGCACTGACCCGCGACGACCTCTACAGCCTGGAGCAGTACGCCGTGCAGCGTGCGGAGTTCCGCGCCAAGGTCATGGACCACAAGCAGGCGCGGCGGGTGCCCATCGGCGCCCACGCCACGCTCTACTTCGAAGACCGGCTCACCATGCAGTACCAGATCCAGGAGATGCTGCGCGTTGAGCGCATCTTCGAGCCGGCGGGCATCCAGGAGGAGCTCGATGCCTACAACCCGCTGATCCCGGACGGCGACAACTGGAAGGCCACCTTCATGGTGGAGTACGAGGACGTGGACGAGCGCCGGGACGCGCTCACCCGGCTCATCGGCATCGAGGACAAGGTCTGGGTGCAGGCGGGAGACGAGGACAAGGTCTTCGCCATCGCCGATGAGGACCTGGAGCGCGAGAACGCGGACAAGACCTCTTCGGTTCATTTCGTGCGCTTCCAGCTGCCGGCCGCGACCCTTCAGGCGATCAAGTCGGGCGCCCCCATCCGCATGGGCATCGACCATCCGGAATACAGCTACGAGGTCACGCTGGACGACGCCCGTCGTGCCGCCCTGGCCGCCGATCTCGCCTGAGCCCGCGCGCGCCCGCTGCGCGGATGTATGGGCCACCGTGGGAGCGGCCTCCCGGCCGCGACTCCAGGGCAGCCCCGCTGGAGCGGCCCGGCAAGCATGTCGCTCCCAGGGCACACGAAGTCTTCCGCGCAGCCACTGTGGCTGTGGGAGCGGCCTCCCGGCCGCGACGACTTCCAGGGCAGCGCCGCTGGAGCGCCGCGGCAAGCCTGCTGACCCCACAGGACCACGCAGGTCCCCGCTGATCCAGCCCAGTTTCCAGCCGTGCCGCGCCGCGCCGAAAAATTGCGACGCATCTCCTGCAAGCCGCTGATTTCGCTTTCTTTGGTTGAACGCTCCCCAAGTCCCACGCAACCCGCCGTCCGCACCCGAGCCCGGGCAGCCCTCGGCAGCAGCCCCCATCGCGGCCCTGCTGCTGGACATGGACGGCGTGCTCTTCCACGGCGAGACGCCGCTGCCGGGCGCTGCGGCCTTCCTACGGCGCATTGCGACGCTGCCCCACCTCTTCGTCACCAACAATCCCATCCGCACACCGGCAGAGGTGGCGGCGCGGCTTGCGTCCATGGGGCTCGGCCGGCCGCGGCCCAAGCAGATCCTGACCTCCGCCGAGGCCACCGCGCGCTGGCTCGCGCGCGAGCGGCCCGGCTTCCGCTACTACGCGGTGGGTGCGGCGGGCCTGGATGCGGCCCTGCGCCAGCACGGCGTGCCGGATGCCGGGCAGGCTGACTTCGTGGTGGTGGGGGAGGGGCCCGGGCTCGACTTCGAGACCCTGACCACGGGCATCAACCTGGTCCTGAAGCGCGGCGCCCGGCTGGTTGTCACCAACCCGGACACCTCCGTGGACGACAGCCGCGACGGTGCGCATCGCATCCTGCCCGGCGGCGGTGCCCTGGTCGCGCCCTTTGCGGCGGCCTGTGGCGTCTCGCCCGTGGTCATCGGCAAGCCTGAGCCGGCGCTGTTCCAGATGGCCTGCGAGCGCCTGGGTCTGCCGGCGCAGGCCTGCGTTATGGTGGGTGATCGGCCGGATACGGACATCGCCGGCGCGCTGCGGGCGGGGATGCGGGCGGCGCTGGTGCGCACCGGGCGCTTCGCCCCCGAGGCGCCCTGGCCGGCGGACATCCCGCCCCCGCACTGGGATGTCCCGGACCTCGGCAGCCTGCTGCGGGCCTGGCAGCACCTCCTCGGCTAGCCCGTCGCCGCCGCACACAGCGACGCCGCCCCTGGGTAAGCCGACTTCAGTCGGCATCCCGGGGGAGGCGGACTTCAGTCCGCCGGCGGAAATGGTGTGTCCTCAGGTTTCTCCGCAGCCTGCCACTAGGGGTGTCCACCGCCGCGCTGACTCAGCAGATGCGCATACAGGGCCTCGTAGCGATCCGCAATGGCGCCGATGGCGTAGTGCTGGACGGCGATCTCCCGGCTGCGCGCCCCGAGCGGCGCCAGCGCCGGCAGCACCCGCTGCAGGGCGTCCCGCAGCTCCGCCGTGTCGTCCACGGCGAAGGTGGCGCCGTTCACCCCGTCATGCACCAGCTCCTGCGAGCCGGGCGCCCGCGCCACCACGCAGGGCAGACCGCAGGCCATGGCCTCCAGCACCGTGTTCGGCAGGCCTTCCTTGAGCGACGGGAAAAGCAGCAGGCTCGCGGCCTGGTAGTGGCGCACGATGTCCGCCGAGAAATCCCGTACCGTGAGCAGCGCCGGGTGCGCCCGGGCCAGGTCGTGCAGCTCCTGCTTCAGGGCCGCGCCATAGCTGTCGCGGCTGGTGGGGCCCACCGCCACCAGGTGCACGCCGGTGTCGAAGCCGTTGGCGGCGACCCATTCCCGCAGCAGCCAGGCGATGCGCTTGCGCTCGTCGAAGACGCCGACGAAGAGCGCAATGGGCCGGTCCGCGGGCAGGTCCAGCGCGGCCGCGAGCTCACGCCGGCGCTGCTCGTCCACGGGCCGGAAGCGGCCGGTGTCGACGCCGTTCGGGATATGCCAGACGCGCTCCGCCGCCAGCCCCTTTTGGGCGAACTCGGCCTGAAGCTCCTCGCTGATGGCCACGTAGGCGTCCACCAGGCGCAGGAAGCGCCGATGGACCGGGGCGATGGTGGAGTGCGACAGACTGGAGAGGTCGTTCTGGGACAGGCTGGCCTTCACCAGCGTCGGCTTGCCCAGCAGTCGCCCGAAGGGCCCGAGGATGCTCTGGGTGTAGTAGGCGCCCTGGCCGTGCAGGATGTCCACGGCGTGGCGGCGCTGCCACAGGTGCACCGCCAGGCTGCGCCAGACGCTGAACTCCTGGTGCCTGGCGCGCAGCTGCATGGCGAGTGCCGTCACGGGAAAGCCGTCCACCACATAGTCGCGCCGCTGGCCGTTCCAGGACTGGGTGGCGAACTCCACGTGATGGCCGCGGGCCCGCAGCTGCCCCGCCAGCAGAAACGCCTGCGCCGCCGCGCCGCTGTACTCGGGCGGCAGATAGCGCGCGAACATCAGAATGCGGACGGGGTTCAAGGTGCGCGGTGCCGGCATCCGGCGGCGTTATCTTTGGGCGGTGCCGGAGATGGTACATGAGTCGCCGACACCGCAGGAACGCGACCCCCACGCTTGTGTGAGCGAATGAGCAGGGCTTGCACGCCGCTCGCCACTATGTCAAGCGGACAGATCATGCTGCTGGAGCCAGGCGCCGAGCACCGCCAGGGCCCAGACGCGAAAGCGCTGCGCCCGGCTGCCGGCCCGATACGCCGCCACCGTGCGCGCCAGCGCCGCCGTGTCGGCGCAGCCCAGGCGGGCGAGGGTCGCGGCGTCCGTGTGCGCGCGCAGCAGGGCATGGTCGTCCGCCGTCAGCAGGCTGTCGAAGGGAAAATCGAAGCCGTGCTTCGGCACATCCCAGAGGGCGCGCGGAACGCGCTGCGCCAGCGCGTGCTTGAGCACCCGCTTGGTCTCACCCGGCGCCCAGCGCAGCGCCACCGGCAGCCCCTGCACATAGTTGCCGACGCCGTCGGCGAAGAACGGAAAGCGCACCCGCAGCCCCGTCAGACCAGCCGCCACGTGGATGCGGTCATCCGGCAGGGTGCCCATCAGCGCGCTGTAGCAGGCCATGTGCGCGCCGGGCGCAAAGCTGCGAAATACCTGGTAGAAGCGGCTGCCGCTCAGGTCCACGGGGCGCCCGCACAGGCGCTCCAGCTCCCGCCGCGACCACCCGCCCCAGCGCATCAGCACCTCCTCCGGGTCGCCGAAATCCATAAGCGGGCGATAGTTCCGCAGCCGCGGCAGCGGTGCCAGGGCGCCGGCCAGGGCGCGGCGCAGCGGCCGCGGCAGGCGCGCCGCGTACTGCACGGCGAGGCGCTGGTGGCGGGCGGGCATGATGCCGAGCAGGGTGTCGGCGCCGGTGCCGTCCAGGGCGATGTCGCCGCTGTTGCGGGCCTGCTCGAAGGCCAGCAGCGTGGGCGCACCCGCCGGGTCCGCGAACGGGTATTCAGCGCCGGCGAGCGCGGCGAAGGCGCGCTGATACTCCGCGGTGGAGAAGCGCAGGACCCGGTGGCGCACCCCGAGCGACCCGGCCACGGCGGCGGCCACCGCGGACTCATCCGCGCCAGGCTCGGCAAAGCCGACGGTGAGTGCGGTGACGTCGAGCCTCTGCGCCGCCGCGAGCGCACAGAGATAGGCCGAGTCCACGCCGCCGCTCAGAAAGCACACCGGTGCCGTGGTGTCCGCGGTGCGCTCGGCCACGGCCTGCGCCAGCAGTTCGTCCAGGGCCGCCGCCGCCGCGTCCAGGCCGGGTGCGCTCCCCCCGTCCGGCGCTGCAGGTGCGGGCGCCGTGGTCTCCGGGCGGCGCTGGTGCAGCCCGTGGCGGCCGTACAGACAGAGCACGCCGGGCTCAGTGCTCTGCACGCCGGCGTAGATGGTGTTGGGGCTGGTGATGTCGAGCAGGCGCAGGTACTCGTGCAGGCCGTCCGGGGACAGCCGTCTTTGCACCAGAGGGCAGTGCACCAGGGCATCGAGGCGGTCCGAGAACACCAGGGCGTCGCCCGGCAGGCGATGGTAGTACAGGGTCTGGGCGCTGGAGTCGTCCCGGTACAGCGCCAGCTCGCCGCGGGCGGCATCCCAAAGCACCAGCGCGAGCTGACCTGCCAGCGACCAGACCCAGCCATGGCCGTGGCGGCGGTAGGCGTCCAGCATCGCGTCCGGCGGTGTCCCATCAGCCTGCATCCCTGCTCCCGGCGGCGGGGATGGGAACAGGTCCCCGAGCAGCCAGGCCTGCACGCCGTCGGCGCGCAGGCTGCGCAGGCCCCCCAGCGGCGTGCCGAAGCGCCACAGCGCAAAGGCGCCGGACGGGTGCTGGGCGGCGCCGGGCGGATGCTGGGCGGCGCCGGGCGGGTGCTGGCCGGCGCCGGGCGGGTGCAGTGCAAGCCCGCCCCGGTGCTCGGCCCAGTCCGCGAGCCGCGCGAGCTCGCCGGTGCCAAGGCCCGCCGCCCCCAGCAGGGCGTTCACGGCTCACCCCCGGGTGCTGCCTGCGGCGGCACGGACGGTCGCAGGGCCAGCGCCCGCAGCCAGTGGTAGAGCGCGCGCAGGGACGGCGCCGTGCGCAGCGCGCGCAGATACCAGCGCCGCGCGCCCCGCAGGTCGCCGGCGCGGGCGCGCAGGTCGCCCAGCAGCAGGTATTCGTAGGCGAAGTAGCCGTGCATGCGCAGGCCGCGCCGGCGCAGCTCCGGGCGCCTGCGGCGCCAGTGCCCGCCCAGCACCTCCAGGTTTGCGAGCGCCATGGCCTCGCGGCGGTTGGACGCGCTCGCCGCATGGCAGCGCTTGTGCTGCCACACCGCGGGCACGTGGGCGAAGGCGCAGACCTGCGCCAGCCGCAGCCACAGCTCCAGGTCCTCCACCAGGCGCCGGGCGGGGTCGAAGCCGCCCACCGCCAGCAGGTGCTCGCGACGCACCAGCACCGCGCCGGTGGGGATGTAGTTGAGCCGGAACAGCTTCAGGTCCTGATCCACCACCCGCAGCGCGTCGCCCCAGAAGCGCTCGTCCAGCCCGGCGTCGGCGAAGAAGGACGCCAGGCGCTCGCCCTGGTCATCGAACAGGGCGCAGTCGCCGAACACCAGCCCGATGTCCGGGTGCGCGCTGAGCACCGCGAGCCCCGCCGCGAGCCGCCCCGGCGGCCATAGGTCGTCGGCGTCCAGAAAGGCGACGAGCGCGCCGGACGCGGCCTCGATGCCCAGGTTGCGGGCGGCCGAGGGCCCGCTGTTCACGGGCAGTCGCAGCAGCCGGACACCGGGATGGGCCGCCGCCACCCGCGCCGTGGTGTCCGTGGAGGCATCGTCCACGACGATGACCTCGTGCTGGAACGGGCCGCGCTGGGCGGTGACGCTGTCGAGGCAGGCGCCGAGGTGGCCGGCCACGTCGTGGGCCGGGATGATGGTGCTGATGGTCGGCGCCGACATCGCCCGGTTGCGCAGCGGCTTCGGTGTCAGTGGGCGTCGTCGTCGTGCGGCCTGCGCACGGCGGGCATGGGCCGGGTGTCGTTGCGCTCGTTGTACAGGAGCCAACGGTCGGTGCCGCGGGAAAAACGGACTTTGAGATACGTGGTCAGCAGCAGCCAGGCGGACACCAGCTGGCCGGGGCGAAACCGGCGCACCTTGTCCCACAGGCTGCCGTCCCGCCACCAGGACAGGAGCGGCCCGGCCACGCGCCGATCAATGACGCTGTCGGCCCAGTACGCCGCGAGGTCCGCGGTGCCGGCGAGCTGCTCGGTGCGCTCGGCGAGCTGCCGGCGGATCTGGTCCGCTCGGTCACCCGTCGCCGCGGTCGGGCGACCGCTGTCGTCCAGCCACAGCGGCACCGGCTCCAGCAGCTCCACGCGCTCCTTGTGCAGCGCGAGCCGCAGCAGGAAGGACTCCCGGTCCACGTCGGTGAGCGGTGCCAGGTAGTGCCGCTGCGGCGTCTTCAGGTCCACGCCGTCGTCGGTGAGGTTCGCAAGGCTGTAGGCGACCACCGCGCCCTTGTGCTCCACCACGCCCTGGATGCAGTGGCTGTGGTGGCCCAGGATCACGGACACACCATGGGCGATGGCGGCGTCGGCAAAGGCCACCTGCTCCGGCGTCGGCAGCGGGCTGTACTCAAGCCCCCAGTGCAGCATCAGCACCACCTGGTCCACCTGCGGGCGCAGCGCGTCCACGGCCGCAAGGACCGCATCGGCGGCCAGGGGCGCGATGCCGGCGGTGTCGGCCGTGGCCGCCGGTGCCGGCTTGGTGAGGGGGTCACAGGCGCCGAGCAGGCCGACGCGGATGCCGTGGCGCTCGACGATCACGGGCGCCGTCGCCTCCTGAAGGTCGGCGCCGGCGCCGGTGCAGGCGATGCCGGCGGCGCGCAGCAGCTCCCGCGTCTCGGCGAGCGCCCCGGCGCCGAAGTCCATGCAGTGATTGTTGGCCAGGTTCAGGACGGAGACGCCCGCCGCGGCGAGGTGACGGGCATAGTCCGGATGCCCGCGCAGGCAGAGCTTGTCCGCGCGCGGTGTGCCCCCCGTGGTGAGGGGGGTCTCCAGATTGCCCACCACGAGATCAGCGTCCGCGAGCAGCGCCGCGAGGGGCTCGAACAGGGTCGCCGCCGTGCCGGCCTCCGCGTTGTCCTGATAGCGCCCATGCAGCATGATGTCGCCGCAGGCAGCAAGACGCAGGGGGCGCTCGTTGGTGGCAGGCATAGGGGTCGGTTCCAGGGCGGCAGAAACAGGAACGGCATGATAGCGCGCCGTGAACCCCGGGCGGGTGCTGCACGTGGTCGGCGCTCCGGGTCAGATGGTCCGCGGACACGCTTGCAGCAGGTGCAGTGGTGGCAGGTTTTCTCTACTATTCCCGGTAGATATGGGAGTCGCCTGCAGCGCTGGCGCCGGTGGCGCGCGCACCGGCGGCTGCGGCAGTGATTGCGAGCGCAGCGTGTACCCGAAATACTTCGGCCTCAAAGAGCCCAGCTTCTCCATTACGCCGGACCCGCACTACCTGTTCCTCAGCGGACAGCATCGCGAGGCCCTGGCGCACCTGCTGTTCGGTGCCGGGGGCGGCGGCGGCTTCGTGCTGCTCACCGGCGAGGTGGGCACCGGCAAGACCACCGTCTGCCGCGCCTTTCTGGAACAGCTGCCGGAGGGCGTGGACGTGGCCCTGGTGCTGAACCCGGCTATGACCGCCACCGAGCTGCTGCATGCCATCTGCGACGAGTTCCGCGTGGCGCTGCCGTCGGGCGAGCCGTCCGTGAAGACGATGCTCGACCACCTGAACCGCTTCCTGCTGGATGCGCATGCGCGCGGGCGGCGCCCGGTGCTCATCATCGACGAGGCGCAGAACCTGCGCCCGAAGGTGCTGGAGCAGATCCGCCTGCTCACCAACCTGGAGACGTCCAAGCAGAAGCTCCTGCAGATCTTCCTCATCGGCCAGCCGGAGCTGCGGGTGCTGCTGGCGAGCCCGGACCTGCGCCAGCTGAATCAGCGCGTCACCGCCCGTTATCACCTGACACCGCTCGGCCCCAGGGAGACGGCGGCCTATGTGGACCATCGCATCGCCGTCGCCGGTGTCGAGCGCCCGCTGTTCACGCCGCGGGCGCTGAAGCGGGTGCACCGCCACACCCGGGGCGTGCCGCGGCTCATCAACCTGCTCTGCGACCGTGCCCTGCTGGGTGCGGCGGTGTCGCGGCGCATGCAGGTGACCCCCGGCATTGTCGACGCCGCCGCCCGCGAGGTGATCGACCGCGCCGACCCGGCGCTGCCGCGCCGGCGCAGCGCACTGGCCACGGCCGCGGCGGTGCTGATGGCTTTGGGGCTCGGGGTCTTGATCGGCGGCGCCGACCTCCCGCAGCGCCTGCCCGCCGACTGGGTGCAGGCCGTGCCCGCGCAATGGCTGGCCGCGGTGGGCTGGCAGAGACCCGACGCCGATCCCGATCCCTCCAGGGACCCGAGCGTGGCCGAGGACGATGCAGTGGGGCCGGGGGCGGCGTCCGTGCTCGCGCAGACGAGCGCATCCGCTGCCGATCCGGACGCAGCGGCCGATACGCCGGACGCCGGGACGGCCGCAGACGCTTCAGTGGCACCCATTGCGTCCGTCGCCGCGCCCGCTGCGCCGGGTGCTGACCCGGACGCTGCCGGGCAGACACCGCAAGCCGACCTCGCCGATGCAGAGACACTCGTCGGCGCCGCGCCGGAGGCGGACAGCGCCGCTGCCACCACCGCGGAGGCGGACACGGACGCCGGCGCGGACGCCGGTGCGGAGGAGGCGCTCGCAGCCGCGGCCCCGGGCGAGCCCGCGGCGCAGCTGCCGGCCGCCGCCGACACTGAAGCGACGCCGGCAGCCGACCCGGAGACGGCGGCGGATGCGGAGGACCCCGCGGAAGCCCGCCCGCCGCGCATCGCCACCGCCCGGGTCGCGCCCCAGGCGCCGACGCTCGCGGCAGACCGGCTCGGCGATGCCCTGATCAAGGAGGACGCGGTGGTGGACGAGCTGCTGCGGCTGTGGCAGGTCGAGACCGCCCCCGGCGTGCGCTTCCTGGACTGTGCCGCGGTGCCTGCGTTCGCGCTTGCCTGCGAGCGCAGCAAGGGCCGCTGGTCGGACCTGCGCCGGTTCGACCGGCCGGCGGCCTTGAAGCTCCGGCTGCCCGGGTCCGGCGCGGGCTTCGTCGTCGTCGGCGGCCTCGACGAGGAGCATGCGCTGCTGTACCTGGACGGCGCCGCCATGCGCGTGCCCATCGCCGCCCTGGACGAGCGCTGGTCCGGCGACTACCTGATGCTCTGGCGCCCACCGCCCTATGGTGGCCGTGTCATCGGCGTGCGCGACCCGGCGGATGCCATCGCCTGGCTGCGCGAGCGCCTGGCGCTGCTGCCCGGCAGCGAGCTGACGGTGGACCCGGCGCGCTATGATGCCGACGTCACCGCCGCCGTGCGTCGCTTCCAGGACGCACAGGGGCTGATTGCCGACGGCATCGCCGGTCCGCGCACGCTCATCATGCTGAGCAATGCCCTGGCGGACCTGGACGTGCCGCGTTTGTCCCACTCCCGCTGACCACGGGGTCAAGGGTCCCCGGCCCCCGCGTCCATGTCCTACATCCTCGAAGCCCTCAAGAAGTCCCAGAACGACCGCGAGCTCGGCGACGTGCCGCGGGTGGAGGGCTTCGGCATCGATGTGCCGGTGCATGCGGAGCGCAGCCATCCCTGGGCCTATCTGGCCCTGCTGGCGGCACTGGCCGCTGCGGGCATTGCGGCCGTGCTGCTGCTGCGGGCCTTGGGCGACGCGCCGCCGGCGGGAGACGCCACGCAGGTATCGAGCCCGCTGGCTGCAACGGCCACAAGCGAGCCGGCGAGCACCAGGCAGGCTGCGGCCTTATCGGAGGATGCCCCCGCGAGCGCCCGCCCGGGCTACTCGGATCCGGCGGCCACGCCGCAGCCGCCGCCCGAGCTCGCCGCGCGGCAGATCCCCGCCGCGGCCGGGCCATCGCAGCCGGCCTTGTCCGCAGCGCCGCCGGCGAGCGTCGCTGAGATACAGACCGGCCCTCAGGGCGCTCCGCAGCCCGTGCCCCTGCCGTCAGCGGCGCCCGCGACCACCGCGAGCGCCCCGCCACTGGATGGTCCGGAGAGCCTGAGCGTGGAGCCCCAGGTGCTGGTGGTGCCGGCCCCGGGCAGTGACGGCGAGCCCCTGCCGCGGGGCGCCGAGGAGCTGCGCCGGGCCGTGCTCGGCGACGGCGCGCGCGTGTCCGCTTCCGTGGACTCGCCGGGCGCGGGTGCAGCGGATCTGCCGCGACCGCCGCCGCCGGGGGAGCCGTTGTCCAGCGCCCCGGCGCCGAGCGAGCAGACGCCTGTCCCCGACGACGTGCTCGCCGAGATCGAGGCCTTCAAAGAGCTGGTGCGTAAGCGCAACCCGGAGGTCCTCAAGCGCGCCGCCGCGGCACCGCCGCCGCTGCCGGAGCCGGAGCCGCCCGGTCTGCCGGCGCGCCGGGCGGTGACGCGGACAGCGCCGCAGGCGGCGCCAGCCGCGCGGGCCGAGTCCCTGCCGCCGCGGCCGTCGCTCGACCTGCGCAATCGCCTGCCGCCCTTCTCCATGACGGTGCACGTCTACAACACCGACGCCGCGCGGCGCTTCATTTACATCAACGGCCGCAAGCTCACCGAGGGGCAGGAGAGCCGCGAGGGCCTCACCCTGGAGCAGGTGGTCACCGACGGCGCGGTGCTGAGCTACGACGGCGAGCGCTTCTTCCAGCGGCGCTGACGGCGCCTGTGCCCAGTCGCCGCAGTGGCTCGCCCGGCTGTCCCCGGGGCCGGCCCTGCCGAGGGACATGCGGGCGGGCTTCAGCCGATGAAGCGTGCGTTGAGCTCCGCCGGTGACTGGCCCCAGCAGAACATGCGCCCCCAGAATTCGAGCCCATAGAGCATGTGGGTGAAGTTGGCGGGGTCGCGCGTGAGCAGGGCTTGGGTCTCTGCGGGGGTGAGTATCCCCTCCCGGGCCAGGAAGCCGTCCGCGAAGCAGGCGTCGCCGAGGGAGCGCACATAGTCCGCCGCCGGGCTCGCGAAGCCGATCTTGGTGCGCTCCACCACGGCCCGCGGCAGGTGGCGCAGGGCCAGGGTCTTGATGAGCCGCTTGGACTCGCGCCGGCTCAGCTTGTCAGCGCGCGGCAGGTTGGCCGCGAGGCGGGCCACCTCGATGTCGAGGAAGGGCACCCGGGATTCGATGCCCGCCTGCATGCTGGCGCGGTCCTGCTGGTGCACGATGGCGCCGATGTAGTCGCGGTAGTCCGCGGTCATGGCCGCCTGGACCTCGCGGTCGGCGGCGTCCTGGATGAAGCCGTAGGCGGCGCGGCAGTCGCGCTCCAGGGCGGCGCGGAAGCCGCCGTCCGCCACCTGCTCCAGCACGTCCGTGGGGTTGGCCCAAGCGCGGAAGATGAAATCGTGACGGGGCCGCTCAAGCCACAGCCCGGTCAGCGCAAAGACGCCCTTGCGATACAGCCTGGCGAGCAGCCCGGTGCGGCGCGCCAGCCGCAGCCAGTTCCAGCGCAGGCGATAGCGCCAGTCGTAGCCGCCGAAGCCCTCATCGGCCCCCTCGCCCGCGAGCAGCACCTTGCAGCCGTGCTCCCGGGCCAGGGCGCTGATGCGCGCAATGGGGACGTTCTGGGGATGGGTCAGGGGTGCGTCGTTGTACCAGATGGCCTCGATGTAGCCCGCCAGATAGTTCTCCCGCGTCAGCCGGTCGTAATGGATGTCGATGTCCAGATGGCGGGCCACCTGCTCGGCCCAGCGGCGCTCGGAGTGGTCGGCGATGTCCACGTGGTACACGCTCACGTCCGGGCGCAGCCGGCAGGCAAACGCGGTCATCAGCGACGAGTCCACGCCGCCGGAGCAGAGGCTGCCCACGGGCACGTCGCTCACCAGATGGCGCTCGACGCTCTCCTGCAGCACGCGCTCCAGCGCATCCAGGCGCGCATCGACAGACTGCCGTGCCAGCGCGGCGGCGCGGCCGGGCTCGGGCAGGTCCGAGACGTGGAACCAGTGCTGGGTCGCGAGCGTCGCCGGGTCGCCGCCGGTCAGGTGCAACAGGTGACCGGGCTCCAGCGTATGGATGTCGGCCAGCAGGTCCTGGCGGATGGCCTCGCGGTACAGCAGCAGCTCCGCGAGCTTCTCGCGCCGGAACACCGGCGGCGCCGGCAGCGCGGCGGTGATGGCCTTGACCTCTGAGGCGAACAGCAGCACGCCGTCCACCACCGCATAGTGCAGCGGCTTGATGCCGAAGCGGTCGCGCGCCGCCGCCCAGTCACCCGTCGCCAGATCGGCGACGGCGAAGGCGAACATGCCGTTGAAGCGCGCAAGGCAGTCGGCGCCCCAGTGCAGCCAGGCAGCGAGCACCACCTCGGTGTCGCTGTCGGTGCGGAAGGCGATGCCGGCGTCGCGCAGCTCATCGCGCAGGGCGCGGTAGTTGTAGAGCTCGCCGTTGTAGACCAGCGCATGGCGGCCGTCGGCGCTCAGCATGGGCTGATGCGCGGCGGCGGAGACGTCGATGATGCTGAGCCGCTGGTGGCCCAGCGCGAAGGGGCCATCGACCAGGGTGCCGCGATGGTCCGGGCCGCGGTGGACGAGCCGCTCCAGCATGGCCTCGAGCCGCGCTGGCGTGTCGGTGCCGGCAGGGCCGATGAGGCCGGCGATACCGCACATGGCGCAGGTGCCTTGGGACGGTTGGACCGGGCTTCGCGGTGTCGGCGTGCGGCTTCAGCGCACCAGCAGCACCAGCACCACCACCAGGCCCACCACGGCCGCCAGCGGCAGGATGGCCGCCTGCCAGTCGCCTTTTTCGGCCTTGGGGCCGTGCTCCTGCCACTGCTTGAAGGCGGGCCAGAGATAAAAGAGCAGCATGATCATCACGCCGGCGGCGGCGATCTTCAGGAAGAGCTCCATGGCGATATCCTTGGAAGACGGGTGGAAATGGTGGCAAAAGAAAGCCCGGCGCGGCAGGCCGGGCCGGGCACGCGGCGGTGAGCCGGCGGGCGTCGAGAAGCGCCCGCGGGTGGCTTACTCGTCGCCCATGATCCCCAGGATCTGCAACAGCGCGATGAAGATGTTGAAGATGCTGAGGTAGATGCCGTAGGTGGCCATGATGTAGTTGGTCTCATGGCCGTTCTTGATCCGGCTGGTGTCGAACAGGATGAACCCGCTCATCAGCAGGATAATGGCACCGGAGACGGCGAGCGACAGCGCCGGCATGCTCAGGAAGAGGTTCGCGATGATGGCGACCACCACCACCATCATGCCGGCGAACAGGAAGCCGCCCATGAAGCTGAAGTCCGTCTTGCTGGTCAGGGCATAGCCGGACAGGCCCAGGAAGATCAGCGCCGTGCCGCCGAAGGCGGTGGCGATGATGCTCGGGCCGTTGGGCAGCGCCAGGTACATGCTCAGGATGGAGCCGAGGCCGAAGCCGAGCAGGCCCGTGATGCCGAAGATGACGCCGATGCCGGTGGCGGACTCCGCGGTGCGCGGCAGCACGAAGATGCCGAGCACCATGGCGACGATCACCGACACCATGTACATCCACGGCGGCACCGCGAGGGCCATGGAGAGCATTGCCGTCAGCGCGCTGAAGCCCAGCGTCGCGGCGAGCAGCAGATAGGTGTTCTTCAACACCTTGTTGGTTTCGAGCACGGTCTGCTGTGACCGGGCGATGGAGTACTGGTTGGCCATGGTGATGACTCACTCCTCAAGTTTCAGTTGGAAAGCGGTCGCAGACGCACAACCTGCCTCAGGCCGTGCACGTCCGATTGCAGCCGCAGCATACCCAAGTCGGCGGCGCATGCAAGCCCGCCGGCGCTGCCGATCGCGCCGGGCTGGCGCGGGAGGCTTCAGCAGTCCGGGCGCGCGATCCGGTGCGCAGCGGGTCATGGCAGACGACCGATGCACCGTGCTGCGCACTCGTGATCGACGCCGGTTTGGGTTACCCTAGTGCGTTGATGTGGGCTTCCACGGCGTTGTCAACGCCTTCGCGCCGGCCCTTGGACCGGGTTTGGTTGTCGGGGGCCGGCCGCAGCGGGCGGCGTCCGCGGTGGCAGCGTCGGCGCCGAAGCGCCATCCGCTCGGAGAGGTGGCAGAGCGGTTGAATGCACCGGTCTTGAAAACCGGCGTGGGTTTGCGCCCACCGTGGGTTCGAATCCCACCCTCTCCGCCAACCAGACCCAACCTCGCAGCCGCCGGCCTGTGCTGGGCTTGAAAGACCCGACGCAGACGCCGGATGCAGACGCCCGTTCAGACAGGGGGCCACGCGTCCAACGGCCCGCCCGCCCCTCACGACAGGCTCCGGCGCGACTCGGGAGCAACGCCGAGCAACCGCATCGGCGCCGAAACCGCGGCGTCTACGGGTGGTCCGACCCTAACATCGGCACACAGCTTGACGCCGTGCGGCCGGCTCCCGACCCCGGCACGGCTGCACCGCCCCCCCAAACCAGACCCACGGAGGCAACCCCCATGTTCGACACCGACATGCAGATCGCAGGCTATGACGACGACCTCGCCCGGGCCATCCGCGACGAAGAGCGCCGGCAGGAGGAGCACGTCGAGCTGATTGCATCCGAGAACTACGCGAGCCCCCGGGTCATGGAGGCGCAGGGCACGGTGCTCACCAACAAATACGCGGAAGGCTACCCCGCCAAGCGCTACTACGGCGGCTGCGAGTACGTGGATGTGGCGGAGAATCTGGCCATCGAGCGTGCCAAGCAGCTGTTCGGCGCCGCCTACGCCAACGTGCAGCCGCACTCCGGCTCCCAGGCCAATGCCGCGGTGTTCATGGCGCTGTGCCAGCCCGGCGACACCCTGCTCGGCATGAGCCTCGCCGACGGCGGCCACCTGACCCACGGCGCCAAGCCCAACTTCTCCGGCAAGATCTACCACGCGGTGCAGTACGGCATCCACGCCGACACCGGCGAGATCGACTACGAGCAGGTGGACGCCCTCGCGAAGGAGCACCAGCCGCGCATGATCATCGCCGGCTTCTCCGCTTATTCCCGCGTGGTGGACTGGCAGCGCTTCCGCGACATCGCAGACAGCGTCGGCGCCTACCTGCTGGTGGATATGGCCCACGTGGCCGGGCTGGTGGCCGCCGGCGTCTACCCGAATCCGGTGCCCGTGGCCGACGTGGTCACCACCACCACGCACAAGACCCTGCGCGGCCCGCGCGGCGGCCTGATCCTGGCGAAGGAGAACCCGGAGCTCACGAAGAAATTCAACTCGCTGGTGTTCCCGGGCACCCAGGGCGGCCCGCTGATGCACGTCATCGCCGCCAAGGCCGTGGCCTTCAAAGAGGCCCTGGAGCCCAGCTTCAAGGACTATCAGCGCCAAGTCGTCATGAATGCCCAGGCCATGGCGGAGGTGTTCCTGTCCCGCGGCTATGACGTCATCTCCGGCGGCACCGACAATCATCTCTTCCTGGTGAGCTTCATTGACCAGGGCCTGACGGGCAAGGACGTGGACGCCTGGCTCGGCGCCGCCAACATCACCGTCAACAAGAACGCGGTGCCCAACGATCCGCAGTCGCCCTTCGTCACGAGCGGCATCCGCGTCGGCACGCCGGCCATCACCACCCGCGGCTTCGGCCTGGACGAGGCCCGGGAGCTTGCCGGCTGGATGTGCGATGTCATCGACGCCCGCGGCGATGCGGCGACCCTGGAGCAGGTGAAGGGCCAGGTGCTCGCGCTCTGCGCGCGCTTCCCGGTGTATCGCCGCGACGCCGCCTGACGGCCGGCTGACCGCCGCGATCCTCCGAGCCGGCCTGCGCCGATGCGCTGTCCCTACTGCGGCGCCCAGGACACCAAGGTGGTGGACTCGCGGCTGTCCGGCGACGGCGACCAGGTGCGTCGGCGCCGGCGCTGCGTGGTCTGCGACGAGCGCTTCACCACCTACGAGAGCGCCGAGCTCAACCTGCCCCGGGTGGTGAAGCGCGACGGCAGCCGGGTGCCCTTCGACGGACGCAAGCTGCGCTCCGGCATGATGCGGGCCGCGGAGAAGCGGCCCATCAGCACGGAGCAGATCGACGCCGCCCTCTCGCACATCAACCGCAAGCTCCTCGGCAGCGGCGAGCGGGAGGTCAGCAGCCGGCGCATCGGCGAGCTGGTGATGGAAGAGCTGCGCGAGCTGGACCAGGTGGCCTATGTGCGCTTCGCGTCCGTGTACCGGGAGTTCGAGGACGTGGAGGCCTTCCGCGAAGAGATCGAGCGCCTGAAGCAACAGCCCACCGCGGCGGAGAAGAAGGCCCAGCTGGACCTGCTCGCGGGCCTGGACCCGGCGCCGCGCAACAACAAGCCGTGAGCCGCGTCGTCGAGGATGCACGCATGATGGCCCGCGCCATCGTGCTGGCGCGCCGCGGGCTGTACACCACCGACCCGAACCCCCGCGTCGGCTGCGTGCTGGTGCAGGATGGCGAGATCGTCGGCGAAGGCTTCCATCGCCGGGCCGGCGAGCCCCACGCCGAGCGCAATGCCATCGAGGCCGCCGGCGAGCGCGCCCGGGGTGCCACGGCCTATGTCACGCTGGAGCCCTGCTGCCATTACGGACGCACGCCGCCCTGCACCGACGGGCTGCTCGCGGCCGGCGTGGCCCGTGTCGTCGTCGGCATGGAGGACCCGAACCCCATGGTGCGCGGCAAGGGGCTCGGCCGGCTGCGCGCGGCCGGGGTAGAGGTCACCACCGGCGTGCTGGAGGCCGACGCCCGCGCGCTGAACCCGGGCTTCGAGCAGCGCATGCGCGGCGGCCTGCCCTATGTGCGCTGCAAGCTCGCGGCGAGCCTGGACGGGCGCACCGCCATGGCCAGCGGCGAGAGCAAGTGGATCACCTCCGCCGACGCCCGCCGGGATGTGCACCGGCTGCGGGCCCGCTCGTCCGCCGTCATCACCGGTATCGGCACCGTCCTCGCCGACGACCCGCACATGAACGTCCGCCTGGACCCGGAGGAATTTGCCGCGCTGTGGCCGGACGAGCTGCCGCGCCAGCCGCTGCGGGTGGTGGTGGACAGCCGCCTGCGCATGCCCTCGGACGCACGCATGCTGAGCCTGCCCGGGGCCACCCTCATCGCCACCTGCGAGGAGAGCCCCAAGGCCATCGCCCGGGCCAATGCCGTGGGCGCCGAGGTGCGCGTGTTCCCGCCGGACCCCCAAGACCGCGTCGATCTGCACCTGCTGCTGTGCTACCTCGCCGAGCGCGAGATCAACGAGGTGCTCATCGAGGCCGGTCCCACCCTCGCCGGCGCCGCCATGGACCTGGGCCTGGTGGACGAGCTGGTGCTCTACCTCGCCCCGCACCTGATGGGCGACGCCGCCCGCGGGCTCTTCCACCTGCCCGGCCTTGAGCGGATGGAGCAGCGGCTTGGGCTCCAGATCCGCGACCTGCGGCGGGTCGGCCCCGACCTGCGGCTCACCCTGTGCCCGGCCAGGGGCCTGGCCTCAGGCGGCGACTGAGCAGGCAAGCGGCCTTGGTCCCGGGCCGGTGACCCTCCATGTCCGCGGCAGTCCACCCAAACGGGGCCGCTCGCCGAGGAGAGCCACATGACCGATCAAGACCGTCTCGAGATTGAAGCCGCCGCCTTCCGCGGCCTGGTCGCGCATCTTCAGCAGCGCACCGATGTGCAGAACATCGACCTCATGAACCTCGCCGGCTTCTGCCGCAATTGTCTGTCCAAGTGGTACCTGGCCGCCGCCCGCGAGCGCGGCGTCCCGATGTCCGACCACGAGGCCCGCGAGGCCATCTACGGCATGCCCTACGGCGAGTGGAAGGACAAATACCAGCGGGAAGCCACGCCGGAGCAGAAGCGCCGTTACCAGGAAACCGCCTCGCAGCACGCCGTCATCGACATCCCGGAGCTCTAGGACCGAGTGCCCGGGCCAGGTCGCCGGCATGGGCCGGCGCAATGCGCCCTCGCGCCGCGGCCGGTGCACCGGGTCCGTCTTGACGTAGGGGTCTCCGCGCCGAATCCGGTGCGACCGGGGCCGATGCGGCAGTGCCGACGGGTGGCGTGTCAGGCGCAGACGGGTGGTGTGGCAGGCGGATGATTCCTGACGTGTTGACTCAGGGATGCTTCATCAGTATATTAGAAAACCATTAAATACTAACCTCAGGTTACTGACATGCACGCTTCCCTGATCGCCTTGGCCGCCCCGGTGGCCCTGTCACTTGGTTTGCTCGCGGCGCCCGCCGCCCAGTCCGAGACGCTCGCCGAGCGTCAGCAGCGCATCGCGTTGGAGCTGGAGGCCGAGAATCTGCTGGTGCAGCTCCACCACAAGCCGCTGGAGGCGGAGCTGGAGCCCTGTATCAACGGCGCCGTGTCGCCGAGCGGGCGCTTTGCGAGCGCCGAGATCGAGCAGGCCGTGGAGCGGCTTGCCTCCGGTGAGCTTACCGAGCACCTGGGTAACAGCGCTTACTTCAAAGCCTTCAACGAGGGTCGGATCGCCCTGACCGACTGAGCCGACGCGGGTACCGCGCGCCGGGTGTCTTGACCCGGGCGCGGCCCGCACTGCCCCGCAGCGGGTCGGAGCCTCTCCACCCGCCCTGGGCTGCGTCCCACGCAGTACAGCTGTGAGCGGCCGACGACGAAGGCGTCCGTCACCGGCTTCGGTGTCCGCCGCGCCTCCCGCATTCACCTGCACTTTCCGCACTCCCCCATCAACCCGTCGCGCGCTCTGCGGGCGGCATCTGCACCGTACCCGCGAGTCTGCCCACAGACTGTGGCACCTAGGGCAACTACCTAAGTAGAAGCCACAATTGCACTTCTGAGATCTTTGACGACAGCTCTGCTGCAACCTGTCCGGGCGCAGTCGGGCCCGTTTTTGACGGCTTGTGCAACCACCTGAGGCCGAAATGGTCCATAATTGCAACGTGTGTTGCTTTTCCGCTGTTGCCGCCGCGGACGCAACCCGGGTGCACGCCCTTGTGTCTCTTTTCCGTAGTCCTCAGCTGGTTGTTTGCTCTGACTGTCATGCTGGCTCATCCGCTTCGCCTGTTGCCCTTGCTGGCGGTCCTGTTCGTTTCCGCCGACGGCCTCGCGCAGCCGCCCGGCCGCGGGCTGGGACTGGCGCTGGAGGCGGGTGCCCTGTTCGGTGACGAGGTGGGCCTCGACAGCGGCGGCGAGCTGGCGGTGGATGCCTGGTCCGTGCGCCTCGCCGGGCGCCGCGCATTCAGCGACGATCTGCGTCTCGGTCTGTCGGTCGGTCTCGGCGAGCAGCGTTACCGCTTCTCCGGCACCGGCGACTTCAGCGGGCTGCGTCCCTGGGACGATGTGCGCGAGGCGCGTGTCAGCGGCTCGCTTTTCTGGCGGCCCACGGAGCGCTGGGATGTCTTCGCCATACCGACTTTGCGCTGGAATGCGGAGGACGGCGCGGACCTGGGCGACGGGCAGATCGCCGGCCTGCTCACGGCGGCGAGCTACAAGTTCAGCGACCGGCTCAGCATCGGCCCCGGCGTGGGCGTTTTCTCGGAGCTGGAGGACGACACGGATTTCTTTCCCATCCTCGCCGTGGACTGGAAGATCACCGACCGGCTCAGCTTCCGCACCGGCCGGGGCCTGGGCGCCTCGCGCGGCCCCGGACTCGCCTTCGACTGGGCGGCCAACGACCAGTGGTCCGTGAGCCTGGGTGGACGCTACGAGAAAGACCGCTTCCGGCTCGATGACCGCGGCGTGGCCCCCGACGGCATCGGTCAGGCCACCTCCACGCCCATCTACATCGCCGTCACGCGCAAGCTCGGCAGGGTCGGGCGGCTGCGCGGCGTGCTGGGCGTGGAGCTGAACGGGTCGCTGCGCCTGGAAGACAGCCATGGCGAGCTCCTGGAGCGCACGGACGTGGAAGAGGCACCCTTCGCCGGGGCGACCTTCGACGTGCGCTTCTGACAACCCCCCACTGCCGGCCGCGCTTCTGATCCCGTCACCGGGTGCGCCGACGTCAGTCGGACGCCGGAGTCGGGGGACGCGAGGCCGCCCGCGGCAAATCATCGCCCGGAGATAGGTTTTACGCAGCGTTGCGTTAGTCTAACGGGCATTCCACTGCGGGCGACAGGCAAGGGGCGCTCCAGGCGGTGCTGCGGTGGCTGGTGCGTGCCCTGTGGCGCACCGTTGCGCCTGTGGGCGCGGCCGCGGGTCGCGACGGCGTTTGTCAGCGCCGCCGCCATCCCCCAGAATCGGCGGGTTTCAGTCGTGGTAAACCGCCATGTGTGAGCTCTTCGCCATGTCCTCCCGGATGCCGGCCACGCTCAGCTTCTCGCTGGAGCGTCTGGCCCGGCGCGGCGGCGCCGAGGGCCCGCACCGCGACGGCTGGGGGATCGCCTTCTACGAGGGTCCGGACTGCCTGCTGCTGCGCGAGCCGCGTCCCGCCAGTGAAAGCCCGCTGATGCGCTTCATGGAGCAGCAGGGGCTGCGCACCCGCATGGCGCTCTCGCACATCCGGCTCGCCACTTTCGGCAACCGCTCCCTGCGCAACACCCAGCCCTTCCTGCGCGAGTTCGGCGGGCGCATGCACGTGTTCGCCCACAACGGCGACCTGCCGGCGCTGCTGGAGCAGCCGGACGACCCGCATGCGCCCTTCCGGCCGGTGGGCGATACGGACTCCGAGCGCGCCTTCTGCGCGTTGCTCACAGGCCTCGCACCCCTGTGGCGGGACGCCTGCGGGGCGGTGCCGGCGCTGTCCGAGCGGTTTGGGGTGCTCGCCGCGCATGCCGCGGAATGGCGCCGCCTGGGCCCGTCGAACTTCCTCTACGCCGACGGTGATGCGCTGTTCGTGCATGCGGACCGGCGCACCCAGCGCGATGGGCGCATTCGCGCGCCGGGGCTCTATCTGCTTCAGCGCTGCTGCTGGCGCTCCGCGCCGGAGCTGGCGGACAGCGGCGTCGAGCTGCAGACCATACGCCAGGACGTGGCCCTGGTGGCGAGCACGCCGCTCACCGACGAGCTCTGGCAGCCCCTCGGCGAGGGCGAGCTCATCGCCCTGTCGAACGGCGGCTGCTTCAACGCCGATGGCGTCCAGGCGCCACCCGAGCAGCTTGCGGCCACGGCGCCTGGCCAGCCGGAGCCACCCGTAAGCGAGGGCGTGGACGCACTTGGCTGTCAGTGAAGCGCTGCGGCGCGCCTGGGGCGCCGAGTTTCACTCGGCGGGCAGCCGGACGGCGCGATGCAGGCGGGTGCCGGCGAGGGCGGCCGGCTGCCGGCGGCGGGAGCGGGGTGCCGCAGCGCGGCATGCGCCGACTGGAAGTCGGCGGCCCCAGAGATGCCGACTGGAAGTCGGCGGCCTCGGGCAGGCGGACTGGAAGTCGGCGACCGCGGGGCGCGCCTGGGGGCGCCGAGTTTCACTCGGCGGGCAGCCGGACGGCGCGACACAGGCGGGTGCCGGCGAGGGCGGCCGGCTGGCGGTGGCGGGAGCGGGGTGCCGCAGCGCGGCATGCGCCGACTGGAAGTCG
>PR_CR_10_Liq_1_inCRDRAFT_1000505_pt1 | contig 24337 bp, 18 predicted proteins | sample PRCRCaboRojoPR_3_FD_10241 | JGI IMG/M metagenome (IMG submission 10241)
CCAGAGTGGTTCGACGCCAGACACCCAGCAGAACTGCCTATGTCTATTGCAACTGACACTCTTAAGATTGAAAGGGCATCGGGTGACAAACTGGTGATTATATTTTTCACCTTCTCGATGATACTTACGGCCTTTATAATGGCCTTAGTAGAGGGCACAGCTTTGGCTTTGATATCCTTTTGTTTTGGACCAATAATAGCTGGAGGGCTTTTCTTGACCAACAANGGAATGGAGCAGAGTGCAAAGGCTGCTGACACTTCTTACAAAAAAGCAGGCGGAGTAGCTGAAGAAGCCCTTGAAGAGGTCAAAACAGTTGCTGCTCTCAATGGCCAGAAGTACGAAACTAGAAAGTACAATAATGCTCTCAAAGACTCCCAAAAGTCAATGTTCAAGAATGGATTCAAAGTAGGAATGGGAACTGGAATAGCCATTGCAGGCTTTTTCTGGGCTTCAGCTACCCTATACATAGTAGGGGCTGATTTTATCGACAATGAAACTGAAAATTGGTCAGACGGAGAAACCTTTGATGTAGGCAAAGTCGTTATAGTCATGTTTGTGAGTTTGATGGCTTTCAACAACGTAGCCACACTAGTTCCCAGCATCAAGATGATTGCCGAAGGCAAAAAGGCTGCCAGTGATGTTTTGGAGATACTCAACACCGGTTCTCAGCTCACTCAAGGGAAACTAGAAACCAAACTCCAAGGTTCAATAGAGTTCAAAGACGTAGTCTTTAGTTATCCTACTGCCAAGGATACCATTGTTTTAAAAGGACTGAGTTTTAACTTGAGTCCAGGCCAGAGACTCGGAGTAGTTGGAAGCACTGGTTCTGGCAAGTCAACTATTATTCAGATTCTGCTTAGGTACTACGAACAAAACTCTGGAACTGTGCTGGTTGACGGCAAAGACATTCGTGAGTACTCGATTTCCTCAATCAGAGAAAACATCGGACTGGTGAGTCAAGAGCCACTTTTATTCAACACTAGTATTTACGAAAACATCCGCTATGGAAACAAGTCTGCTTCTGAACAAGAAATCAGAGAGGCTGCAGTCAGGGCTGGAGCCATGGAGTTCATTGAAAAACTGCCTGACGGGCTCAACACTAACGTAGGCTCCAAAGGAGGACAGCTTTCAGGAGGTCAAAAACAAAGGATTGCTATAGCCAGAGCTATTATTAGGCGGCCTAGAATACTGCTGTTGGACGAAGCCACTAGTGCTTTGGACCGACAAACTGAGCAGATAGTTGTGGACGCTTTGGAAAACTCTTTAGCAGAAAGCACACGAGTAGTGGTGGCCCAGAACTTGTTGAGTGTGAGGGACTGCCACAGCATCATTATGATAGACCAAGGAGAAGTGGTTGAACAAGGAAGTCACAGAGAACTGATGGATATGAAGGGGAAGTACTACCACTTAGTTAAAATGCAGAAACTCCAACAAAGCAACCAAGACGAAGAACAAATTGCCATTAAACTTTCTGACTCCAACTTAAACTTAAATGAAGAACAAAACGAACAAAAAGACGAAAAGGAAAACAAAACCCAGTACATGAAAAGAATCATTTCTATGAGCAAAGACCAAATATGGTGGTTGGTCCTTGGGTGCTTTGGGTCGTTTTTAGTAGGATCTACTTACCCACTCTCAGGAATGTTTGGTGGTTTGCAAATATACACTCTGGCCACTAAGCGTGGAGAAGAACTCCAAGACGACAGTGAAGAGTACGCTATTTACTTGTTCATTTTGTCAGTGGTAGTGCTTTTGGGTTTGTGTATGGAAAGTGTCAGCTACCCCCGAATGAGTTCCAACATTACCAAGAAAATGCGAGAAGACAGCTTCAGGGCTCTTTTGAGTTACGAAGCTGCTTTCTTTGACATTCCTGAAAACAACTGCAGTGCCTTGGCAGCTAAACTCAGTAATGACTGCGAGAAAGTAAACGGGTTAGGAGGCAGTGTGTTTGGGATAGTGCTAGGAGTGGTTAGTTCACTTGCAGTGGCGCACATAGTGGCAGCTGTGTTTAGTTGGAGAATTTCTTTAGTAGTGCTTGCTATAGTTCCCATTTTGATCTTTGCTATAGCTTCTAACTTCATGGCCCAACTACAAGGAGTAGTTCAGTTTTCGTACGAGAACTGCACTTCTCTAGCAGCAGACGCGATCATTAACTACAGAACTGCAAAGGCATTTAACTTGGAGGAAGAAATGGTTTCTAGGTACTTAGAGCCTGTTTTCCAGGAATTTCAATCCATTAAGAAAAAAGCCCACTTTTCAGCACTGACTTACGGAGCAGGGTTTGGAATAATGTTTTGGGCCTATGCTTTGATATTCTGGTACGGGTCCAAACTCGTGAGGGACGGAGATATTTCCTTCGAAGATATGATTGCGGCTTTGATTACAGCAATAACTGGAAGTGACGCTTTCTTCATAGCTGGCATTTACGCACCTGACGTTAAGAACGGGATTGAAGCTGCCAAAAGTCTTTTGAAAGTACTTGACTACAAACCCTCAATTGACGTTAACTCTAAAGAAGGCAAGAAAACAGGCATCAGGGGCAAAGTGGAGTTTAGGGAGGTTTCCTTTTCTTACCCCAACAGGAACTACATGGCACTTAAAAAGATCAACTTTGAAATAAGCCCTGGCACTTCACTTGCCATCATTGGACGCACAGGTTCAGGCAAGTCTACAATCACTCAGCTAGTTCTGAGACTCTACGACTGCACTCACGGGTCCCTGTTGATAGACGACACTGACATACGTGACTACAACATCAAGGCTTTCAGAAAACAAATTTCAGTAGTTAGTCAAGAACCTATTTTGTTTTCAGGAACCATTGCTGAAAACATTGCCTACGGAATCAAAGCAGACAAAGAGCAAATAGAAGAAGCTGCTAGGAGAGCCCAGGCCCTAGAGTTCATCAGCAGAAACAAAGAAGGACTTGACAGGGAAGTAGGACTCAAAGGCAGTATGCTTAGTGGAGGCCAAAAACAAAGAATAGCCATTGCAAGGGCAATCATCAGGAACCCTAAGATTTTGTTGATGGACGAAGCTACCAGTGCACTTGACAGCAAAACTGAAAAGGAAGTACTTTCAGCTTTGGACGAGATCATGCCTGGAAGAACCTGTATCACCATAGCCCACAGACTCAAAACCATTGAGGAGGCAGACCAAATCATGGTGTTAGAGGCTGGTAAGATTGTGGAGTTCGGCAGCAGACAAGAGTTATACGACCAAGGCGGCTACTTCTACAACCTAGTCAGGAACCTTTAATAACTTATTGGAGACTTATTTAAATATGTCAAAAAACTACTGATGTTGGACTCTCAATCAACATAACTAAACTTAGCATTAATTACTTAACAGTGTTTGTCTTTTTGAAGTGCACATAACAGTTTTCAAGCCACATAGTAGAACCTTCGTTTTCTAGAGGAGTCTCCTCAACTACTTCGATTCCTGCCTTTTGTTCCTCTGCACCTAGCTCTGCACAGATCACTCTGAAAAGTTCAAGTCTTTGCCTGGTGTACTTGGAGTTGAACTCTATCATGTTCTCATACTTCTTGAAACTGACTTTCGTTCCTCTGAGAACCTTTTTCCTCACACAAGCCAGTTCGTAAAGGGCTGTGTACTTTCCTTGGTTTTCGATGAATGAATAGTAAGCAGCTTCTAAAGCTTTGGAAAAACTAATTAATTGGGGGGAGTCCTCATCACTCAGAAAGCGTCCGTTCCTAAAGTTGAACTTAGAGTTGGGCATCATGGGATGCAACAGTATGGACTGCATGGAGTTTTCAGTCAAAGGCGAGTAAGGAATGGAAGCAATAGTATACTGGATGTCTTCCCAAACATCGATCTGGTCGTCAAACACCACAGCTAAAGAAGAATCGATTTTAATCCTGAGTTCTTTTTCGAGTATTTTGAAGTTCTTTCTGGCAGTGTTGTCTGTGCTGCCCCTGACAGCATAAAACCCTTTTATGTACTGTTTCTGGGGGTCAATTTGGTTTATCATGCAAGAGGCGTAGTTGTACTCACCGTGAGTGTACACATAGATATCACAAAACCTAGAAACTTTTTCCAAAAACACGGCAAGTCCTTGGCGCAGTGCAACACAGTGAGTGTAGCCTCTGTCACAAACTTGCTTAACGTTGCTGGGCAGAGAAAATTTGAGTTTAGCAGCTTCTTGTTCGGGCACAGCGTGGATTAGGGTTTTGTCTAAGTCAAGTATCAGCTGGAACTTTTCTATTCCGGGTTTTTTCAAGACTTCCTTAAGACCTACTACTTCTAAGTGATTTTTCAGCCTAGGATCGACTTTGGACTCTCTGGTAATAGGAATTCCGTATAAGTACACACTTGGCCGGAAATTTTCAGGGATGTCGTCAGTTTCAAACCACTGCTCAAGCACTAACTCGGAGTAGTAGTTGTCTTCTAGGATCCACTCTCCGGGATTTTGGTTTGCAAGCAAGTCTTCTAGGTCCTGTTCAATTTCCTCTCTGGACCTTTTGGAGGGGGGCTGTGGGTGGTTGCCGTTGGTGTATTCTTCCTGAGTTTTATGTTTGTTTTTTCTGTTCTTTTCAGTTTTTCTGCGTTTGGCGCCATTGACTCGGATTTGGTCTATTACACTTTGGACTTCGACTTTGAGGATGTCAATGTTAAGGTCGTCCCTGAGTTTTTTGTAGTTGGGGTTTGAGTCTCTGAACTCGAGTTCTGAAAACACATTGAGGATAGAACTTGCGCATTCTTTGTCTTTAGACAGCACTTTATCTACTTTTTGGGTTATCCGAGTTACTGCTTTTTTAAAAAGCCTTAAGAGACTAGCACTGCAGCAAATGGAGTTGTAGTTCTTGTTGGAAATAATCTCAAACTTATTGAGCCAGTTTCGCGTGAATTCAAAATGAGGCATCAAGAAGTGTTCGAAGAAAATCTCGAGTTGTTTGTTGCTCAGCAAAAAGTCAATGGGCATCTTTTCAGGGTTGGTTTCGTTCCTTTGCTCTTCTGTTAGTTCTTCGTCAGATTCCTCTACTAAAAACAAGTTCCTGGACATTAAATATTGGGGGTTTTATTTAAAGTGTAATAGAATTAAGACACTCAAAGAACTTAGAAGCTCTGATTTTGTTGTGGCCTTGCAGACTCATTTCTGCAGCTAGCATCAGTTGCTTCAAAGAAACTTCACTCAGGTTCTCACTGATGTCTAGTTTGGTGGACTCGTCAATCGTGTAGTTGCCCAGCACAGCTGCAATTTCTTCTTTCGCACTGAGTTTCTTGACTTCCATTACTACGTTGAAGGTTTTAACCAGTTCAAGGTCGTCCAGTAACCTAGCGTTGCTTGTGGTTCCAATGATCATTATGCGTCTACCTGGGTGCGGAGGCACTTTGTTCGTAAGTACCAAAATTGCTTGCAAGATTGTGTTCGAGAACCTAGGTCCTATACTCACAAAGTCTATGAGTCGTTCTATGTTGTCCAGAACTATCAAACTCAACGGAGACCTGTAAGCGTCGTCAAACACTTTGGCAATTGAAGTTACTTTGCCGGACTCTGTGTAGCCTACGTAGGTCTCAGGAGTGATTACTTTCACGTAGGGGAAGCCACTTTCAATAGCTAGTTTGGCTGCCAAAGCAGTTTTGCCTGCTCCAGGAGTGCCTTCTAGCAACAAAGAAAGTAAGGGCGTGTGTTCACTTGTCCTGACTTGGTTCACTAGCATCTGGCAAGTGTGGTAAAGGTTCTGGAAAGTCTGTCCGTAGTTAATGATGCCTCCCCTCATGAACCTTTCAATGTCTTCTTTGTCTACGCCGAACTGAGGCTGCACGTCTTTGAAAGCACTTAAAAAGTCCTGCATGCATATTTTGATTTCGTCTACATTTACTTCTTTGCCTAGGTTGTCCATGTCAATTTGCCTGTTGAAGGCATAACTAGCTGCGCACTTCACAAGGGCTTCAATTTCAGCTCCACTGTAGTTTTTGGTCATGTGGGCGAGTTCACTTATGTCTACGTCAGAGGCTAGGGCTCCAGAGTCCTTCATTTGTTTGGTGTGGATCCGCAGGATTTGCTGTCTTCCGTCTTCTTCAGGGAGTCCAACTTCTACGTGGACTTCAAGTCTGCCTGGGCGCAGGACTGCTTCGTCAATCATGTCTTTGCGGTTAGTCATTCCGATGATTAGGATGTTGTTCAAAGCATTCACTCCGTCAATTTTAGACAAGAGTTGGTTAACCACAGTGTCGTGGACTCCTGTGCTTCCAGAAATGGTTCCGCGGGGTTTGCAAATAGCGTCTATTTCGTCAAAAATAATGATGTGGAGCTGTGACTTGTCACCTTTTTCTTCTTGTTCTTTTTCAGCTTCTTTGAAGAGTTCCCTGATGTTTTCTTCAGTTTGGCCAACGTACTTGTTGAACACTTCCGGACCGTTGATGATTTTGGGTTCGCGTGCTCTTAAGCACTTAGCTATTTGTCTGGCAATTAAGGTCTTCCCTGTCCCAGGTGGACCGTACAGCAACATTCCTTTTACGTGTTTTATGCCAAGTCTGTTCATCACTTGGGCGGGAAACAGCCTAGAAGCAAAGGCTCTTCTGAATATCAAAGAAAACTCTTGGTCCAGTCCTCCAATGCCTAGTTGTTCAAAGTTAAAACTAGGGCCTTCGAAAATATTCATGGTCCGCAGTTTGCTGCTGAGGATCTCCATAGCGTCGTGGGAAATCGTTTCGAACTGCATGCTACTTTGGGAGTGAAGTAGACCCATAGAACAGGGCTTGGCTTGGTCTTCAGGTTTCGGAAGTTTCAAGTCGACCAAAGTCATCTTTTTCACTTTGACTTGCAGAGGAACTCCTTGGTAGTCCATAAGCAACAGCTGGTTAGTGTTCAGAACTATTTCGCCTAAGTTGTCCCTGAATTTGGCTTCAAGTTCTTCTTCCTGGACTTCAATTTTCCTGCCTTTTTTGACCAAAACTTCGATTTCAAGTTCCACACTGCTTAAGTAAAAGTCGTCAGGAGGAGTGTAGAGTTTGGCCTGCAAAGAGTCCACTAAGGAGATTTTGGCCATTTCGCGTTGAAACTTGCTCATTGCTATGCCTTCTTGGACGCTGTCGTGTTTTTGGGCAACTAACACAAACCCATTGAGTTCTATCAGAACAGGTTCTCTGCTGTACCTGGCTAGCAAAGCCTGGTAGTCCTTGTTTGAAACAAAGACTTTGTTGGAGTAAGCTAAGTTGGACGCTGGCAAGTTGACTGCTTTAGTTGAGAACATGTCAGAATTATAAATAGCTTAAATTACAAATTTACAAAAAGTAATGTTTAAGTTCCTTGAAGTTAGGTCTTTCTTTTTCGTTGACCTTCAGCATTCTGTGCAGCAACTGTTTGACTTTGTCAGAGTAACCCAGGGCTTCTATTGCTTTGTCAACTTTTTGCTGGAGGCTGTGGTTCAGGTCGTTGAGCCCTTGAGGCATTTCTAAGCTAGCCATATGTACAAAAGTCAGTCCTAAAGAGTACACGTCGCTCTTAAAGGGGTTATGCCGCACTTCTGCTGAGTGGTTTTCTCCCCTCAAGAACTTCATGTAGGCTTCTAGCTGCAGAGGACTGAAGTAGGGCACAGTTCCTCCCATTCTAAAGGTGCTGGTTTCGTTGAAGTACTCCATGTAGCCCTGCAGAGAGATTCCGAAGTCTATAACTTTAATAACTTGGTCAGGAGTGTAAACTAGGTTCTGGGGTTTGATGTCGGAGTGCACAATGTTTTTTTGCTGGATCAAACTGAAAGCGTCTATGAGTTGGGTGAAGTGTTTCCAAAGCTCCTCTTCGCTCCAAAACTGGGACTCTTTGGCTCGTTTGGAGATTTCTTTGTACAAGTCGAGGCCTTCGCACTTCTCCATGACTAACAAGTTAGTGAGTCTTTTGTGTCTGAAGTCAAGCAAACTTGAGTAAACCACACAGATGTTTCTGTGGCTTAGCTGGGACATGGTTAAAGCTTCCCTTTGGACACTGTTGAATTCGTCAGTAGACTCACAGTAGTTGACTTTGATAGCTACTTTGGTGTTGTTAGGGGTGAGTTCTCCGATGTAGACTTCTTGCTTTCCAGTGAGGCTTTGGTAGATTCTTTTTTTGAAGCTGATGTCTGAAAGAGTGATTCCTTTAGAAAGGACCTTGATTTTAGAAGGTCTGTTTTTGGCTGAGGGTTCTTTTTTAAGTCCAATGGGGTTGTAAGGAGGGGGAGTTCGGAACTTTCTGTTTTCGGAAAAAAACACTCGGGACTCAGTTGAGTCTAGGGTTTTAATGTACTCCAAAGTTAACTTAAGCTCTGCTTTCTTTTTGGAGTTGCGGTAAGCAGAACACGTTTTGGTGAGGTGGCCTTTGTTAATTAAGGGAGTTAGGTTGACTTTTCCTTCTCCAATCGAAGAGTTGGAGAACCTTCCCTTGTCGTAGACTTTGAAGTAAAGGGTGTTTTCGCTGTTCCTAGGAATTTCGATTTGGACTCCCCAGAAAGGGGAGGGACCAGTGGCAACAACTGACTGCTTTTTTTGGTCTCCTAAAAAGAAGACAACGAAGGGACGGAACGTCCCGAAAAAGGATTTTTTGTAAATCTTTCCAGATTCTAAGTTGATCCTAATGACTGCAGATTGTTCTGACATAATTATTACAGAAAAGTAACTTTTACCGACTTAGAGTTACATGAACTTGATTTTATTGAAGATGTGCTTGACGTAAGGAGAGTGGTCATGGACTTCTCTGTAACTGGTGGACTGTTGGAACTTAAGAATCAGAAATTTGTTCTTTAAAAACGATGTCGGAATATCTCTTCCTAGGACAGTGTAGGCTTTAAAGAGCTTTTCAGTAGTGCAGATTTTAGACACGTTCAAGTTGCATTTACTTTTTAAGTCCAAAGGACACTTACACGCAGCAACAACTACCTGGGACTCAAGTGGACTGGAGTTGCTGTAGCAAGTTAAACAAGAGTGGCGTCTTTGAAGGGGACTCTCAGCCTCTACTTCTTTTTTAGTGGGCTGTACACTGGAGTGGGCTTGGTGGTAGTGGAAAATTGAAGTTTCTACAGCTTCAACTTGTTTGTTTTTCATGAGTTTGCACTGCAAAAAGCCGTCCAGCCAAGAACAGTGCCTTTCTTCCTTTTTGAAAAAAGAAGCTAAGTAAAACAGTGTGTTGGAAATAATTGAAAAGGGCACTCCTGAAAACTTAGGGTCTGCTTGGGGGTTGGGAATCAGTAAGGTAACTGGAAGGGGGTTTGTGTTTAAACTGTCTTGTGTAGGCACTCCTTTGCAGTAGAACTCAGTTCGCTTGGCAGAAGTGTTTGAAAACAGCAGGTCTACTCCTGAAAGGTGGTTGTTTTCTTGGATGTCTAAGTTGAGGCTAGAAACCACTAGGGCTTTTTCAAGCATGTCTTCTTGGCACTTGAAGTCCAGAGCTACTTGGGTGTAGTTTTGCAAGTGCTTGAACTCTACCTTGTGGAACTTCTTTCTGGCAGAAAGAGTTTCGTTGTTGGAATTCTTCCAAGCTTTATAAACAGCGTCGAAGTGGACATGTCTGGACTCGAGGAAGTCCAGGAGTTTGCCTGGCTTCACTTTGTCGCCTTGGATGAACAAAACCAGTTGGAAGGACTTTGCTAGCTTCTTGAGTTCATTCACAGCTTCTCTGCGCAAATATAATTTGGTGGGAGAAAACTGCCAAATGTTTTCCTTGAAAACGTCTCCAACGACTCCTTCGAAGGCTAGGACCACTAAGGCTTTGTCGGTCATTTCACTTCTCCGTTTGAAAGAGATCCTTTTTGAGTCTGCAAAAACCTTTTTAGTCGAGGGTTTAAGCTCAGTGTCGCTGCTGGAAGTGGAAACAGTGCCACTTTCTTTAGGTATTTCGAGTTGGCGAGTAGAACTCACTACACTTGGAGAGAGTTGCCGGTTCATGGACTCTATGCTTTTTTTCATTTTGTGGAGCGAATTGGCATTAATTGACTTTCCGAATTTCTTTTTAGTGGCTGTTTGGAGTTCAGTGATTTGGTCGATGAGTGAGTCGTACCGGGAGTTTTTGGAATCTTGGCGACTGGGAGGTTTGCCTGAAGAAGTTTTGGAGCGCAATGGTCTGTGGAGCCTTGGCAAGCGGACTCTTTCATATTTGCCTCCAGACATAGGAGGCAGTTCACTTTTAACCTTGCCTTGTTCTTCATCTAAATATGACCTGCTATTTGTATTGCTCATCTTTTACTATTATTTGAATTTACCAACACCCTTTGAATTCTAACTGCAATCATACTTGCTTCTCCCAGAGCAAGTTGCATAAAGATTAAGATGGAAAGTGCCGAGTGCTGGGTGTGCTGCAAAGAACTCGACTTCTACGCAGTAGGTGCTTGTGGACACAACGACATGTGCCTGTACTGTGCTTGCCGTCTCAGAATGCTCCAGAAGTCCTTTGACTGTCCTATTTGCAAAGTGCATCTTCCCCACATCCTCATCACAACAAACCCCAACGCAAGACTGGACTCCTACCCTTCCTTAGACTCTGCTTCAAACGAGTACGGAATCATATGCGAAGGACAAGAAGCCCAACAAGCCCTAGGAAGGGTCAATAGTTACAATTGCTGGTTGTGCAAAGGACCCAAAGCCCAAAACAGAACTCAGGCACATCTCAAGAAGCACCTTGAACAGGTCCACAAAAAGAAGTTCTGTGAAATCTGTTTGAAGTCCAGGATACTGTTTGTGTGGGAACAAAAACTCTACAAGTTCAATGAAATCAAAAGCCACAAAGAAAAAGGAGACTCCGGAGAAATCCCTCCACACCCCAAGTGTTTGTTCTGCAACAAACACTACTACGACACAAACGAACTCAAAAGCCACCTGGAAGCCCACCACTACAGCTGCAGTCTTTGCGAGTCCCAGTACCTGTACTACGAAAACTACGACAAACTCAAAACCCACTTCATGAAGGCCCACTACATGTGCCACGACCCCCTGTGCAGTTCTACTGGCTTTGCAGTGTTCAGGACTCCTTACGACCTCCAAGCACACACAATGTCAGTCCACATGAAGAAGGAGTTTAAAGGGAAAACTGTCCAGATGTCCCTGCACAGTGAAGAACCTCAGTACGAAAACACCGAAGCCCTGGACTTTTCTAGTCAGTTCAACAAGAAACAAAAGGAAGAAACCAAGTCGAACCGACCACAAAACAAAAAAAACAAAAAGAACTACGTAGTCAAGAAAAAAGCACCTGAAATAGTTGACTACAAAACCCTTCCTAAACGCCCCGAAAAGGAAGTAATCAACATGGTCAAAGAAGCCATGGACAACGACCCCAAAAAGTTTGGACAACTCAAACAACTAACAGTCAACTACAACAAACACCAAGTCTCCCCCGAAGAGCTACTTCACAAGTTCTTTGAGTTAGTTGGAGAGATCCAAGGAGAAGCCTTGTTTCCTGCACTGATAACTACTCTTAAGTCCCAGGAAAAACAAGAAGAACTCCACAAAGAGTACGTGAAGCACATGGAGTCCAAAGGCAACCTCACTTCTGATGGCAAGTGTAACAATGCTTTTTCAGACTGCACTACAGACGCAGGGTGCTTAAGGGCCCTGCAAGAAGTCACTAGCAAAGAACTCGAAAGGAGAAAAGAAAACTCAGGTTCCAAAGACTTCTTCATACACCCCAGCCAGCTTGTGCAGATGGCTGCAGCTGTGGACAAGCTAACTGAAGCAGACATGCTCAAACTCAACTTCATACAGAACTTCGGAGTCAGCAACTTAGCCAAGAAACAAATACTTGACATGCTGAGTCACTCCAACGACGTAGTTTTCAACACAAAGCTGACGACTAAGTACGAGAACTACTTTTTGGGGAGTATAGACACCTACCAACTGTACGTGATTTGCAAGTACGTAGAGATGTGCTTAGCCAAGATCCGGGGACTGCCTTTTAAAGAAGACGTTAAACTGCTAAGTAACTGGGAAGAAGAAAAGAAACCTGAAGAAGACAAAAAAGAAGAAGAAGAAGAAAACCCACACAGTTGGGAAAAAATACTCATGAACAAAAAACCCAAAGTGCCTGTTAAGTCAGAACAAGCTTTTCCAAGTCTAGCCCCTCCTGCACAACCTGCTGCCAAGGTGGTGTCTCCTCCCAAAGAAGACTTCCCAGGTTTGCCTGCGCAGCCTGAGTTCCCTGCTCTGTCCACACAGCCCACAGTCCAGGAAGCTCAAGAGCCCCAAGAAACAAGTCCCTACAACTACTTGCTAGACAAGGGAATTAAAGTGCTCCCTTCCAAGAAAAACAAAAAAAAGAAAGGCAAACAGATAATTAAACTTTAAATATAATGAAAAAAAGCTTTTGTTCTTTAACAAAGTTGAAAAAAGACCAAATTAGTCTCCAAACTAAACTCAGTTCTGAAGACGAAGTCTTTGACAACAAACACTTTAAGTTCGAAAACACTTCAAACAAAAGCGTACAACATAGTGAGTCTGTTAATAAAGTTACTTTCGACAGTAAAAACCAAGTTGACGAAGAAGACCTGCTGAAAGCCAGCAGCAACAAATACCTTCTAAGACTGATTAAAGACCTTCAAAACGAAAACAAAACCCTACAGAGAGAACTCATTCTGTACAAACAAGAAAACCAAGACCTTGCAAAGAAGTACCAAGAAATCAAACTTAAGTTCAAGTCTCAAAAGTCCCAAATGAAAAACTTGTCTTTTGAGCTACAAAAAGCCAAGAAAATCCGGAGTCCTTCTCTGTTCAAAAACATTTCTTTTCCGGAAGAAGACTTTGGAGTTCGCAGGAAGTCACTCCCCAAAAGAGTTCTTAATAAAAGAGAAACCAGCATGAGCCACTTCTCCATACGCACTCCTACTCCCAAACTCTCTGAACACTCCAAAGAGTTGCTTTCTACTCTGCAACACAAAAGACTCTTTCTTAAGAAAAAGATTGACGAAGGCAACTCATCCCCCAAAAAGTTCTACATCAGATACAGCAAGTACAAAGAAAACAAAACTTAATTAATAGAACTAAGGAATTGTTTCAGCAACTCGTATGTGTTTATGTACAGCACCAAGCCTAACACCAACTTAGTTTGTCTAGCTGCCAGTCCTCTGCACGTTCCTCTGAAGCCTTCTTCCAACAGTATTTTCTTAACTCCGTAAAAAGGGTTCCTTTTTTTGAAAGAGTAAGTGTTTGTTTGGATCTTAGTTTTTAGTACGTCAAAAGGCTGCGTGACTCCCACAGCTACCAGTCCTCCAAAAGCAGTTGACAAAACTCTCCCTAAAGGGTACTCTTTAGCAACTTTGTAAGTGTTTTCCATTAAAAAGAAAAAACTAAACGAGAAAACAATATCCCGACACAAAGTAGCTTGGAGCCCCTGAAAACCTTTGGTCTTCAAAGAAAACCCTCCAGAGCCTGTACCTTGTACAGAGGTTCTTAAGCGCTCTACTGGAGAAGCAACTGCTGCCGAAAAGGCTCTGCTAGTTCCTGCAGCCAGCCCTGGTCCTAGTCTTTGGAAGTAGTAGTCTGCTTTAGGCTTCAACTCTTCGTACAAGGAGTAGTAAACTAAGTTGCTGATCAGAGTTGAGAGGAAAGCTGGCATAGTTCCCCTCCAGAGTCCTTTGAAGCCAGACTTGGCTTTTATGAGTCTTATGGTTTGTGGAATCGAAAGGTGGTTGTAAGAAGCTATTTGGGTGTTTTTGACGACTTCGAAGGGATTGAGTACAACTGCGTAGATTACAGTTGAAATTGAAGAGGCAGCGAGTACAGTCTTTCTAGAGTGTCCTCTTTCTGTCATTTTAAACAAGCAATAATGAATAAAAGTAAAAGGGTACTGGGAAGTATTTTTGTGACAGTCTTAATTGGAATCGCTTGGACAATTTACTACACATTCAACTGGAAGATTTACATTCCTCGTTCCAAAGAAGACAACTCTTTGAGGTTTATAGTATATTTTTCGCACGCGCTAACCTTCATGTTTGCTTGGTGTTTCATTAGAATACTTTTTTCAGACCCCGGAAGAGTACCTCCTTACTGGGGTTTTTACATGGGGACTTCAGACACTGCGAGGAGGAGGTACTGTTTGATTTGCCATGTATTCAAACCTGAAAGGTGCCATCACTGCTCGGTGTGCAACAGGTGTGTGCTTAACATGGACCACCACTGCCCTTGGATTAACAACTGTGTGGGTTTCCATAACAGGAAGTTGTTTATTTTGTTGTTGGTGTACGCTTTGGCCAACCTTTACTTCACAGGAATCTTTATGATGCCCGTTATATACGAAATTCTAAACTACTTAGTGACGAGTGTGAGGCGTCCTGAACTGTACCCCAACTTACTGATAGTGGGAGTGTTTATGCTGGTGTGCTTTTTGGGTTTTGTGTTAACTATATTTGCAAGGTTCCACTTGAGCTTAGTTTTTGAAAACTCCACAACTATCGATAACCTTGAGAAAAGCAACCTGCACCAGGTGTACAACTTAGGAAGGTTCAGGAACTGGCTCCAGGTGTTTGGAAAGAACCCTTGGTACTGGGCTCTGCCTGTCTACGGAACTTCAGGCAAACCTGTTGGAGACGGGGTGCTTTGGCCCCAAACTTACAGTCACGAAGAGAAAAGAGAAGGCTACGAAGTTTCGAGTAACAGAGCACAGAGAATAGACTCCCAAAATGTCCTGAGACTAGACTTACGTTTGGAGGAAACCAAAAAGCAGTCAGACTACGACACAGAGTCTAGCATGATTAACAAAAGCCACTTCGAAGAACACTCCCGTGAAGTTAATGACTGTAAGCCTAATTAGCCTTAGTTACTAAATAATTGTTAATTAAGCTAATTTAAGAAAGAGTGTTTGAGCAGTTCCTTGGCAGACTTCCGCTTTTCAGGAGCTTTTTGCAAGCAACAGTGAATGAAGTCTTTGGCTTCCAGAGACAAAAAGTCTGGAACTAAGGGTACTTCGCTGGACAAAGCAATCTTCATCATCATAGAAAGGTAGTTGTCCTCGTCAGGCCAAGGAGACTTAGCTGTAAGCATTTCTAATGTAAGGCAACCCACACTCCAAATGTCAGCTTTGCGTCCGTAAGATTGCTTAAACACTTCGGGAGCCATCCAAGGCAAACTTCCCTTTACAGAACTTAGCAGCCCCGACTCTTTTTCTGTGTTTTTGTACTTTTTAGACCCGCCAAAGTCGCTGACTTTAACATTGCCTTCACTATCCAGTAAAATGTTAGCGCCTTTGATGTCTCTATGTACATACCCGTTTCTGTGAAGGTACTCTAGACCTCTGAGAACCTGCTTAATGTATATGCGCACAGTTTCTTCAGGTAGAGCTCCAATGCTGTAAAGGAGCCTAGCAATGCTTCCTCCTGGCAAGTACTCCAAATATACACAAAAGTTGTTTTCCACAACTTCGCTTCCCAAGTACTTTACAATGTGGGGGTGGTTTAACTCCTCCAGTATCGAGATTTCGCACTTCAGTCCTTGGATGTACTTAGCTTGGGACTGGTTGTCTGGGTTGAAAAACAGTCTTTTAACTGCAAAAATCTCTCCAGTGTTTACGTCAAAAGCTTTCAGCACCTGGCCATAACTCCCGTTCCCCAAGCACTCCCCTCCCTTCCACCTTCTGAGTTGGCCATTGGTTCTCTTCATAAGGGGGTCTTCAGTCACGAGTTTGAACTTGAACTCGTGGTACTTAGAAACTTGGGGTGTGCTGGCCATTTCTTGTTCAAAAGACTCGAAAGAATTCTCGAACTCGTTGGTGTCTTCGAAGTCTTTGGAAGAAAGTTTCACAGCAGGCGAAGTGAACTTTTTGGTTGGGGAGTCCTCTTCTGACGGACTGCTTTCGGTTATGTGGCAAGAACTCATTACTTCGCGTTTTGTGGCCTGGGTGTTCTGTTTGAGGTCGCGAGTTTGGATGCAGTCAGGCTTGAATATAAGGCGTTTGGGATTTTGCTGGCAAGGTTTGTGGCAAGGAGTTAAGTCTTTGCTGAGGTCTCTGAAAGGCAGTAAAGGCGTGAGTGTTTCTCCCTTCCTTTTCGCAGGCTTTTTTATTTTGAGCTTTGGCAGTCTTCCTAGGTTGACTTTTTTGTACTCTAAAGAGCTCAATTTGCCTTTGTTGACTCTACTTGATTCGCATTTAGAGTCAGTGTTTGTTCTTTTCATCATTAAATTTATTAGTTACTGGAGGGTTTATCATGTTAAGTATAATACCAACTTCTCATGAAGCCCACTATAAATGGCTAAAAAGCAGGTTGTAATAAGTGTAGCTCTTGGAGTTCTTGGTGTGATTTTCTTGGTCGCGGCAGCAATCACGCCAGTGCTCATCAATGACGCTATTAAAAGCAAGGTCAGGGAAAGTCTTAAAATGACTGACAAAAGCGACTCTGATACCTGGGGAGAAATTCCTGGTTCTTTCAAAGACGTCATGCTGCACGAGTACCATCTATTTGACTTGGAGAATCCGGACGAAGTAATTGAAGGCGGAGTTCCTGTTTTGACTGAAAAGAACGGGTACATCTACCAAGAATTCGACCAGTTCATTAAGATCGACTACTCTGAAGAAGATGGGCATGACAAAGCTTTGGTGCACTACTTCCTCAAAGAGTGGCTCGAAAGAACTGAACATACTGTGTGGAGAAACAGAACTAGTCCCCAAGACAAAATCACTACTGTCAACTTAGGGTCCTTTGGAGTCTGGTGGAATGCCAAACACACTCCTCCTGAAGGAATAGCCCTTTCAGCTCTTTACCAACTTGCTTGTGGACTGAACCATGACCTAGCCTTAAATGTCTACGCTCAATTTATAAGAAGCTTGATTACTAACTACGATGTTGCTTATGAATCTATTTACAGAGACGCTGACTTAACTGAGGAACAAAGCCATGCCTTGTGGGAAGACCCTAACTACGGAATGAACTCTACTTACTCCTTGCAAGTTTGGATAGAAGCTGTGGAGCAAAACCTCGAGAACGGAAGTTTCGTCTGGCCAACACCTGTGACTGGAGCAGTCAAAACTTTAGTGGACTACTTTGGGCTATCAAAGAAGCAGTTTTCAGACATGATGAACAACGGACTTCCTGCTGGAAATACTACTTTCATGACTTTCTATGACATAGCTGTTGAAGCACTCCACAACCAATACGGCTGTGAAGGGGATAAGTGCGACCCTTTTTACTTGGGAGCTCTTCAGTGGAGTAAGTCTGCGGTTACTTATTCACCACCTGGCGGAGTGTCACAGGGACTGTCAATTACTCTGAGCAACTCCACAACAATGGGGTATCCTGAAATGTACTACTTCTACAACCAAACCTACGTCCACGAAAAGTACCCTGGTGTAGAGTTCACAGTTAAAGACTACGAAACCTTGTTTGACTACGACCACACTACAGGCTGGCCCAAATACACTAACTACTCTTTGTTAGACAAAGGCCACATGGACCACTTCTTTGAACTAGGAAGAAACTTTGACTTTGAGCAGATGAAAAACGAGTAAGTTCTATTTAGTTTCAACCTATCTTCAGAAGCTAAGGCAAGGGTACTCTGGGACTACGTGAATACTATTGTAGCTATTACAGGGCTACAAAACTGTACTGACCAACAAATTTACAACAAGGACAACAGGGGCTTAGCTAATGAAGTGTCTTTAGGAACCTTTGGGAGTCAAGGCTTCATAGGACTGTTGCTGCAGTTAGAAAAGGACCTTCCGCTACTTTTGACTTCAGCTTACGACTACGTTGAACTTGTAGAAACCCAAGGAAAAAACTGTTCTTACTTTGTGGAGCAAACACTGCCCAACAATACTGACATCTGCATAGAACTTAAATGGACGGACTACACTTCTTTGGCAATGTGGATACAGCCTTACTGGGACGGAAAAGGCTCAGAGTCCTGGGAACTGTTTAAGAATGTTTCAAAGCTGACTGAAAGCCAAATGGAAGATTTGTACACAGGTGAACTAGCAACTAGTTTCGCAGAACTAGACTTGAGTCTTAAACAACATTACAACTGTACAAACACTGGAAACAGGTGCTGGGGACTGGATCTAGCTAAAAAGCAACTGGGGCAAAGTTATGTGACTCTAAACATGCCCTCTAGTCTTAGTTCACTGGGACTCACAAACGTAAGTTCGGTTTACTACTTGCCTGGAATCAACCAAAGCTTAATAGCTGAACCTGAGTACCCTGTTTATGCTAAGAAGAAAAACCTAACTCACCAAACCTTAACTGAAGACCAAATTGCCAGAATGTTTAACTACGACCACCTGTTGGGAGGATCCCCTCTGCAGAGATTCTTCGTAAAGATCTTCCACAACGACTTAGAAGCCTTAGAAAAAGAGTACTTGGTAGAAGACCCTGTAGCTTTGGCTGACTACATTCGGTATGTAGTGGACAAGTTCGTGTTTGGAGGACTCTTTAAAACCAAAACAGTAGAAGAGTTGCTTTTTACAGAGTACGATCAAATGATTGCAACAATAGTTAACACCAACCCCCTCATGGGAGGAGACCCTTCGCAAGACCCCACCTCGACTAGGCTAGGCAAAAACCAAACTCAGTACCAGTGGGAGTACGTTCCGCTTAAATACCGTCACGCCCTCAACACTGGGCAAATCGACATGAGCCAAGTAAGGTGGTACAGAATATTTAACGGAGTTCCTTACATCAATATACTTAAAAAAGCCTACAAAGGACAGGGAGAGTACGGGCCAATTATTGAGTGGACCAACTACAACCCCTGGGCAGAAGAAGTCCAAGTTGAAGGAGGTGACACTTGGAACTTCCAGCCCGACATCACGGGAGACTCAACTATAAGGTTCTTTTTGAAAGAAGCAGGTTTAACTATGAACGGCAAGTATGGAGGCAGACATGAACGTCGCGGGTTCAACTGTTACAGGTTCTACATTGACTCAGAGGTGCTGAACAATGCCACAGTGGATCCCTCCAAAGAGAAATTCTACCAATTCGGTCCAGTGGGAGTGGTGAACCAAACCAATGTGATGGGAGCTCCCCTTTTTGGGTCGAAGCCCTACTTTTTGGACGGCGACCCACAACTCTACGACAACGTGAAGTTCACCAAACTAGAACTTGCCAACCCTTCAGAGTACGACTCTTACTTTGACATAGAGCACTACGCAGGGGGTGTTTTTTATGTGANTGAGCAACTCCAGTACAACGCATACCTGCAGCCGGACGCACTGTATCCCTACTTAGGCCAGCAGAAGTACCAAGAGACGGGCTACCAAACGTACATGCCTTCTTTCTTCATGGCAAAAACAGAAGAGTTCAGCCAGGAAATTGTAGACGACAAGTTCGGAGCAATCAAGACAGCAAACGGAATTAAGGTGGTGATACAAGTAATTGGTTACACTTTGGGTGGAATCCTGCTGATAGCTTTGGTGCTGTACCAGTTCAAACTCCGAAAAGAGCGAAAGATGGTTGAAAGCGAAGCTTCAAGGATTGATGCAAGTGCTTTAGTTCCGGAAGAATAACTTATTTTAAGTTTAACTTACCATTAGTTATATTCATGATGTCGTTTAGGTCAAAGATACTGCTGGCTTGGCTTCCAGAGCAAAGGCTCCTTTTGATTATAGTGCGTTTAGGGTGGACTAGTTGTCTTTTTTCAGCGCCAGTTAAAACCTTTGACTTGTTGGGAGTGGCTGAGTTTTGGAAAGGCCCACTTAGGGTTTTCCTTCTTCTTTTAGCGAAGTCGGTGGGAGTGAACCTTCTGTCACACGTCCTGATTAAGTCGAAACTCGTTAGTTTTTGGTACTCGTCTATGATTTTGCTGTTGAGTCGGTAGTAGTCTGGGCTATCGGAGTCTCTTGGGTCTGAAGATAGCTTTTTGGTGGCTTTGGGGCTTTTTTTGGGTTCAGTGTCTTTTAAAGAGACTTCTTCATTTAAATTATAAACATTGGGGGACTGTTTGTAAACAGGTTTGTAGGTTTGGCTTTCAGAGTGAAGTGTTTCTTTGAGGTCAATGGAAATAGTTTCGTTCATTTGGACTTCCCAGTTATTAAGGAGTTTTCTGTGTCTTTTTGAAAGTAATTTACTTAACTCCAAAAGTCTGGACGAGATAAAACTTTTTTTGTCCGTTATAGGGCGTCTGCTTGGGACAGGACGCGGAGAAATAGTTAGTCGCTTGGATTTGACTTGCAAGGGGAGTTCTTTCTTGGGTTTCTTGGAGTTAAACTTAGGCATCATTGTTAGTTGTTTAAAATTACATAACTTTAGCTAGGTCCTTGATGGTGTGCTTGGGTTTGGCAGGAGGAGTAGGTAGGTAGTACTTACTGGGGCTGGGAACCCTTGTTTCGTTGCTTCTGGAAGAACAGCTGTTGGACCTTAAGTGCAAAGAGGTCAAAGGCCTTGTTTCTACAGCCCTAAACCTGAGACGGATACTTGAGTTCTTTTTGATTTTATTTACAAAAGACTCTTTTTCGGAGCTCGGACTTACTGCAGGCTGAGTGACTTGGTACTCGGCGTTTCTTGGCTTCACAGGGCGTTCAGGTCTTGTGTAGAGTTTTTTGACCATGTAAGGAAAACAGTCAATCACACCGCAGATATTTGGCCGCATTTTGGGGTTTTTGCGTAGCAAAGCTGTAATTAGGTTAACGAGTTGGGGTGAAAACTTCTGAGGAAGCGGCTTGGGCACCTTAGACACAATGTTTTTGCCAAGGGAAATTAAGTTGTCGCCCTTGAAAGGCGGTTCGAGTGCTGCTAAGTTATACAAAATGCAGCCTAGTCCCCAGATGTCTACTTTAAGGTCGTAGGGCTGGTTCCTGACTTGTTCGGGGGAAAGGTACATCGGGGTGCCTACGTTGCTTGCGTGGAGTTCCTTTTCCTCGAAAATCTTTGACAAGCCCAAGTCACCAATTTTGAGTCTGTTTTTTCTGTCGAGAAGAATATTCATGCACTTGAGGTCTCTGTGCATGACGTTGTGGGAGTGCAGGTACTTGAGTCCCAAAGACACTTCGTAGCCCCACTTCCAAATCTGCTTTTCTTCAATAGGGGTTTTGTTGGACTTAGAGTTGCTTATGTAGTTTTGCAGGTCCCCGTTAGGAGCGTACTCCATCAAAATGTACAGTTTCCTGCCCTGGACTATGCTGTCGAAGTACTTGATTACGTGTGGGTGGTTAATTTTGCTAAGGATTTCTACTTCTTTCTGGGCTCGGTTTTGCTTTTCGGGCGGAAGCAAACCTAAGTCAATTAACTTAAGCACGTAATACTGGCCGTTTTCTTTGTGCTGGACTTTGAACACCCTGCCCGAAGACCCTCTTCCAAGTTCTTCTATTACGTTTACTCCCAAGTTAAGCATTTTTGCAGTTATTATTCCTTATTTACACTTTTAGTCAGTTGTTGGATAGCTTGCTTCTTCTGTGTTTCTATTTTGTTTTCAGCTTCTGTGATTTCCAGTTCCATCTTCCTAAGCAGTTCCTTTTTGATGCTTTCGAACATGCTGGACTCGTAGAACTCTTTCAAGTTGTTTAGTTCTGTTTCGTACTTGGTTTTGATGCTTCTTCTAGTTTCTAGTTTCTTAAGCACGAACTCATCTATGATCCTGTCGAGGTTGTGGTCAGAACCCACTCCAGCACAGACGTCAGCGTCTTTAGAGACCTTTAAGTTTCTGTTTGGCGAGCAACTAGCCATTCTTTGTCTGCGTTTTTGGAGTCTTTTGGAGATGTTTTCGTTTTGCGAAGCCAGGTTAAGTTGGAGTTTTTTGGAATCCCTTTGGGCTGTTTGGTGGTGGGACTTAATAGCCGAGTCAGCTTTTCGGTGTTGGGTAAGAGTAGTTGACTTGGACCTTTTAGGAGCTGTGGGCATGCTGGACCTAAGTAGTCGGTCTTCTTTTTGTAGGAGTTTGATGGTTTTGTCTTGGTAGTAAGAGTACTTAGGGTCGCCTACTGACTCGTAAAACTCCACTGCTCTCTAAGTAGTAAATACTGAGTAAAGTTCCAGTAGCTGCTTGAGTTTTTCTATGTCTTTATAATGTTCAAATTCCATTTCGAGTTGGATAACTTGGTCTGCAAAGTTTTGTGGAAGGCTTGGGAAGTGTTGTTCTTGAGTTTTTCTTCTGTGGATTTTCCTAAACATTATTCTTATAATTCTGATATAATCTCCTACAATTTATACTGGTTACTTAGGTTTGTTAGTAAAGTACTTCAGTTCTTCCAAAATGAGTTTTTCGGTCTTTTGTATCTTGTTTAGTTTTTTGCCTTTGAAGAGGTGCTTGATTTCCTCCAAAAGCAACTTAGCTTTTATGTAATCTTTGAGTAAAAAAAATCCCACAGCAATCCAAAACTGTATTACAGGCAGTCTTTTAGAGTGGCACCTCAGCAAACACTCCTGCAGGGCCTGGAGTCCTTGTTCTACTTGGACTTTTCCTTTGACTGAGTACTTTCCGTAGTAGTACAAAAACACTTGATAGTTAGGGTGTTTTTGGTACTTCCGAAGTAGCAAGTCCAAAGCTTGTTCGTACTTGTGGAGTTTGCAGCAAGCTTTAGAGTAGTTTAGACAAAGTATCACAAAGTAGTTAGGGTGTTCTGTGACTTTCACAAACGCTTGGGCAGCAGTGTCCATTGCCTGTTCGTACTGCTTGTGGTAGTAGTGCAACTCAAACAACTTCATGTAAGCTTCAGGCATGTGGGGGTAGGCGTTTATAAGGTCTTTGAGCACCCCTACACTGGCTTCCCACCTCAGTCTGTACAAGTAAACGTGGCTCCAAGCTAAGTACCCGTAGTACTTTTCTTTTTCAAGAATCTTTGTGGCGTAGTACTCAGGTGCTTCTACCAGTAGCTCCAGTTCGGGTCTTTCAGCACACGAAAGCTCCATGAGTCCCCAAAAACCTTCAATAGAGTCAAAGGCATTTAAGGTTTCAAAAAGCACCAAACTAGAGAACTTACTGAGTTTTTGCCTAGCAAAGCAACAAAAAACTTTTTCTAAAGACTGGAAACTCTGGGACTTCAACTGGGCTACTGCCCACCAAAGAGCTCGGTTTTGAGTGTTGTCTGTTTTAAGAGCTTCGTAGAAGTAGTGGTTGGCTTGTTTGACGTTGCCTTCAAACACCAAAACTTTTGCGAGTTCAAAGTTTCTGTCAGGAAAAGTGGGTCTGTTCAACTTTTGTTTCAGAAGCTGCAACTCAGACTCAGAAACTGTGTTAAGTAACTTGTGAACAACAAACAACATAAAGCACTCTTGGACTTGAGTTACTTGTTCTCTTTCAGAAAGGGGTTCAGAGTGCCTTCTTTTTTGAAGTAGGTTTTGGATTCTTTGGTCGATTTTTTCTGGGTTGAAACTAGAAAAGGCGTCCTCAGTGGAGTCAAGTTTTTTCTGGCAAACTTTAATGCTGGTTTTGCACCTTAAGTAGAACTCTGAGTCAGGAACCGGAGAAGGTTCGTTGTCTTCGCATTCAAAATGCATTTTCTGATTCTATTTACTTAGTTAGTTACTGATTCTCCAGATCCTAGATTCCGCATTTGTCTCCGTCGATGAATTCAGCCTGCTCCATATCTAAGTTACTGTTAATAATACACCCTACTCCGTGCCACTTTCCGTCCCTAAAACTTCCGTAATAAATGCTTCCGTCTTCACAGAACTCCCTTCCAGAGTCACTGTGGGGTTCTCCCTTTTCATTCAATTCCCCACAAAAAACCCTACCGTTGCCCAACTCAACTGTGTAAATGTTTTCTCTGATTTCTTCACCTACTCCTTCGGAGTTCTTGGCTTTGAGTTCACTGAAATGGTGGTACAAAGAGTCAATGCAGTCTTTTTCCAGTGGGAAAACCGTAAGGTCTCCGTAAGTGGGTGACTTAGGAAAGACTGCAAACGACCCCATTTGTTTAGGGCCGAGTTGGAAGTGCGTCAGTTCAATTGACTTAGCTTGGGGTAAATGTTCTATGATTTGGTTTAAAGAGCTGTGTTCACTAGCGAGGGAACGCAAAACAGAGGAGTCTTTTACGTAGTGGATTCTGTCGTTGTTGGTGTCCAAAACAAAAAACCTAGTTTTGGGTTTGTTTTTGGACAGCCTTGTGAAGTAACCTAGATACTCTTCAACCATCTTTTGAGTTATAAAAATAATGTCACTTAAGTCCAAAGACAACGACTTCGTATCCGAAGACAGGAACTGGAGGTCACTGATCCTCAACGAGTTAAAGTGCGCCCAGCAGTGGGAAGAAGACTGGGGGTTCCTAAGTTCTGGAAACGCACTCATCAATGAAACGTTAGATGACAAAATTAAAAACCTAGAATCTAAACTAGAAACTATCCAAGAAACCCAAATGAGAACTACAGCAGGGCAGTACGGACGCGGAACTGACTTAGAGCGTTACAGAGAAGTTGAGTACAACAAGACCAAAAACATCGAACTCAAGCCAGTAGACAGGAGGCCTAAGGGCAAACGTAAGTAACTCCAAGTGTTAATCAAGACTCTT
>PR_CR_10_Liq_1_inCRDRAFT_1000506_pt1 | contig 24317 bp, 28 predicted proteins | sample PRCRCaboRojoPR_3_FD_10241 | JGI IMG/M metagenome (IMG submission 10241)
AATCAATGACGGCTACATTAGGACAAGGTATAGGATAAGAAGATAAACAACAAGGTATAATCAACTTAACTAAGTATATTAGTAGAATTAAAATTTTATTTTCCAGAAGATTTATCAATAAGTCATTAGTCCTTTCTCCTAGGTTCCTTTCCTTTAGTTCATTTAGTTTGAATCGTTAACGCACAAGATGCCCAAGAACAAAATTCCATTATCAAACTAAAAAGGAGCAAGAAGTCTAAGCAAAGTCTGAAGACTTTTACTTGTTATTTGATTTGCTCAATCAATCACTGAATACTCTCATTTAGTTCTGAACCTTTTAATCTGATATCTGATCCATCACACCAGAGCTTATACTTATTGGTACTTACAGTGAATCCAGCTTTCCCTGTTGAACATTTATTTTACAAAGTTCATGACTCCTTATAATTAAATGGAAGAAAATTACTTGAAGAACGACTCATGCTTTTTACCTAAACACTCTCTAAGAAGAGTACCAGCAGTGATATTCAATGACTTAGAATTTGAAGATATTGAACTAGCTAAGCCTAGGGTTAATCCTGAAGAAAAATTAAAACCCTTTGGAAAAACTTGTGAAATTAGCGAAACTGTATATAACGGTTATGTAAGAAGGAAATATACCAAGAAGTTGTAATATAAACTTGCATTCGTACATTACCTTTGTATTATATATTTCTGAATTTTATACTTGTACACTACTAATAATGTACAGTTATTTTTCTGAGTCAACCAGCTGTTTTCACTGGATTTTTACCTGTTTCTTAACATATGCCGAACTTAATTCCCAGCCGTAGATCTAGGATAAATGTCTGGGCTACTTAGGCCTAACTAAGATAAATTATGAGAGTCTTAAGGTTCTTTTCTCGCCGAGTAAAGAAAATTCACAAGCCACAACCCCAGGAAAGCCAAATAGAGAAGCTAATGGGGGAGTTCATTGACAAGCAAATAGCCATGGGGAAGTCCGAGGAAGAAATCATAAACTATATGTTCGGGCCCAACGCAAAAGCAACTTTAGACAATGAACTAGCTTCTGACAGAAAAGAACTCGACCTCGAAAAGATCGACATAAGGATACCTAAAGAACTCGAAAGGCACTTTGAAAAAATCACTGATGAAGAAATGCCACAAAACTCAGTTAAAACCTCTCAAAAATTTAACACTAATAATTCTAGATGGTAAAGATGCTCAGAAGGTCCTCTTCCTTTATAGAATCCCTTTTAACCAGAGTGCGCAACCAAATGCAGCAACAGGGAGTAAGTGCTTTCTTTCTTCCCCATTCAGATCCCCACCACAATGAGTACTTGTCAGCACACGATATGCGAATGCCTTTCATATCAGGCTTTTCGGGCTCAGCAGGGTACATGGTGATTACTCACGAAAAGGCCCTTCTGTGGACTGACAGTCGCTACTGGTTGCAGGCCGAGAACGAACTTTATCCGGGGTGGGAACTGATGAAAATCACCCAGGATCCTCCTTACTACGAGTGGGTCATTGAGAACTTGCCAGCTAACAGCGTGGTAGGGTTTGACTCAAGCATTGTTCCAGCAAAGTCTGCGAAAGTCCGCACTGAGTACTTCGAGAAAAAGGGGTACACTTTTAAGCCAGTTTCTAACTTTGTGGACCAAGTCTGGGAAGAAAGGCCTCTTTTGAGCACTGAAAAAGTGTTTGTGCACGAACTTGAGTACTCTGGACTGAGTGTGGAGGAGAAACTAGGGCAAGTTTCAGAAAAGATGGGCAAGTGCAGGTACTTACTGGTGACAGCTCTTGACGAAATTGCTTGGGTTCTGAATTTGAGAGGAAATGATGTGGACTACAACCCTGTGTTTTTTGCTTACTTAGTTGTTGAAAAAACCAATGACCAGGTAATTCCTCACCTTTTCATCAACCAAGAAAAAATAGACTCCGTGAGGGAGCACTTGGCTTCTGCCAAAATACGCGAGTACTCCCAAATAACCGAGTTCTTAAGCGCCATAGAAGAAAAGGTCTCAGTCAATCCTAACTCTTGCAACCTTTCTTTGTACAACTGCATAAAAAACCCCTTTGAACAAGAAGATGACATCACACACATCAAAGCTTGCAAGTCCCAAAGAGAAATTCAAGGCTTCAAAGACTCCCACATTCGAGACGGACTAGCTATATGCAGGTACTTTTCGTGGCTTAAAAACGAGCTTCTCCAAAACAACTCTTGGAACGAGTACTCTGGGGCCCAGGTTCTCAAAGACTTCAGACTAGCTTCCCCTGTGTGCAAAGGGCCGTCTTTCGAAACTATTTCTTCAGTTGGGCCCAACGCTGCAGTTATCCACTACCGCCCAGACCCAGAAACCAGTTCTGAAATCACCACTAAAGAAATCTACCTGCTGGATTCAGGAGGTCACTACTTAGACGGAACCACAGACACTACCAGAACAGTGCACTTCGGAGAACCTACTAGCCTCGAAAAAGAGTGCTACACTCGTGTGCTTCTAGGAAACCTAGACCTAGAAAGGATGGTTTGGCCTAAAGGCATGACAGGGGCTGATTTAGATGTGGTAGCTAGAAGAAGACTTTGGGAGAAGTGCCTGAATTACGGACACGGAACTGGGCATGGAGTTGGTTACTTCTTGAACGTGCACGAAGGCCCCCACGGAATCTCTAGAGGAAGAACTTTGCCTTTGAAAGAAGGAATGATTACATCCAATGAACCTGGCTACTACGAGCCGCATAACTTCGGGATTAGGATTGAAAACATGATGTATGTAGCTCCTAAAAACGAGAAATTTTACTGCTTTGAGAACTTAACTATGGTTCCCTACGATAAAAACTTGATTGACAAAACTCTACTGAGTCAAGCCGACCTCGACTACATCAACGAGTACCATAGAAAAGTTCATGCTACTCTTTCGCCACTGATTGAAGACCAAGTAACTCAAAACTGGTTGGACGAAGCTACATCTCCATTAGAGTAATTAGTGATCATGCTTTTTGTGGTCTGGCTTACGGTGATGAGCACCCTCTTCGCCTTCTTTGGTTTCGTCAACTACTTTGTCCCTTCTTTTTTGGAATTCTTTTTCATTTTTAGAGGCCTTTTGTCTGATTTCCCTGACTTTTTCTTTGGCATTTTCAAGGGTGTCTTTGGCTTTTTGTTTGATGTCATTGTAGCTTGCAAATGCCCAGTAATCTCTGTACACTGCTTGGGTAGAATATTTACAAGTCCCAAGTAAAGACTTAGGAACAACTCTGGTCCAAAATCCCATTCTGACAAGAACAGCTTCCATTTATAATGGTAGTTAACAAAGTATACTACAAACAAGTAGCCTGTGTCGAAGGCAGATACTTCAGCATTTACTCACCAACTACTGAATACACTATAGGACAGGAACTGCACCAAGAAGCACTCCCTAACCATTCAGGGGGATTCTATGTTTACAGTAAGTTGGAGGATGCAGTAATGGCCAAACTACCCCGAAAAGGCCTTTATGCATCCCCCAGAAGAGTCCTGGAGGTTTTGGCCTGGGGAAAGTCGATTAAATACCCAAATGGAAAAATAGCTTTTTCTTCAGTGATGCCACTTAGAGACATTGGAATGCCTAAAGGGTACCTAACAGTCTCTAAAACAGCTGCTTTGCCAAAGAAAGCTAAACCTCTTTGGGCCAAGCAAGAGACTCAGAGGCTTTACAAAGAAGTGCTGGAATTAGAAGCTATGGCAAAACAGATGGGAATTAGGATTTAATTAAGAGTTAACGTGAGTTTTTTGGTGTGCAAGCAACTGGTATTTTTCATTGAACTTTTTNCCGCAGTAACTGCATAAGTAAACGCTTTTTTGCCTGCCGTGAGTAACTATATGCTTATTTAGACTAGGCTTGGTTATAAAGCCTTTTTGGCACACTAAACATTTGTATGGTTTTTCTTCACTATGAGATAAACTGTGTTGCCTGAGTTTGGATGGAGTTACAAAGCTTTTCTCACAGACCAAGCACTTGTGTGGTTTTTCTTCGCTATGAGTTAGAATGTGTAACTTGAGTTTTTCTTTGGTTATAAAGCATTTTTCACAGGTTGGGCACTTATGGGGTTTTTCTCCAGTGTGGGCCAGCATGTGATTTTTTAGAGTCTGTTTTCGTGTAAATTCTTTTCCACATAAAGAACACTGGTGTTCCTTGTTTGGATTGTGAACTTTCATGTGGCGGTTCAGCTTGTAGTTAGATGCAAATCCTTTTCCACAAACAAAACAAGAGTAAGACTTTTCATTGTGAGTCAGACTGTGGGTGTTTAAAAGTTTTTTAGTTCTAAACTCCTTTTTGCACACAGTACACTGGTAGGGCTTTTCTCCAGTATGAATCAGCATGTGCTCTTTAAGCTTGTAATTGATTGAAAAGTTTTTTCCACACACTGAACACTGATTTTGCTTTTCTCCAGTGTGAACTAAAAAATGTCTTTTCAAAAGGTAGTTCTCAACAAACTCTTTTTCGCATATTGAACACTTGTATTCCTTTTTCGCGCCGTGAGTTACCATGTGGCGCTTCAAACGGGGAGCTGTTAAAAATCCTTTTTGGCATATAAGGCATTTATGGGGCTTTTCTCCAAGATGGCTTAAAATATGATGTTTTAACTGGGTGTTTTGCTTAAAAGCTTTTCCGCACCCTTCAAAGTTACAAACGTAGCTAGGTTCTTCATGAAGTTTTTTGTGCTTGCTTAAAGATTTTGGGTTAGCAAGCACTTTACCACACACTGGACAAACAGAGTTGCCTTCTGAAGTTGTCTCAGTCCACCATTCATCAAAGACCAAAAAGGGGGGAGTCTCCATTTAATAAATGTATTACTTATACTCTCTAAGGACTCCGTGAATGATATCCAAAGCTTGGTGCACTTCTTTTTCTTTGATCACAAGTGGAGGCGTGAACCTTATAATGTTTCCATGGGTGGGTTTGGATAACAACCCGTTCTCAGCAAGTTTTATGCACACGTCCCAAGCATCAAAGCCCTTAGTCTCTATTTCAATAGCATTCATCAGTCCTTTTCCTCGGATGTCTGCTACAAAGTGCTCTTTTTGGGCCTCAAGTCCTTTTCTGAAGAGTTCTCCCATCTTCAAAGAGTTCTCAATAAGGCCTTCTTCAAAAACCACGTCTAGGGCTGCTTGGAGGACTTTGCACGCCAAGGGGTTCCCTCCGAAAGTAGACCCATGCGAGCCTGGCACAAGCACGTCCATCACTTGGCTGTCTGCTAGCACTGCTGAAATAGGCAACAAACCCCCTGAAAGTGACTTAGCAAGAGTAACCATGTCTGGACGAACATTTTCCCAGTCACAAGCAAGTAGTTTTCCGCACCTACCAATTCCTACTTGGATTTCGTCAGCAACCATAAGGACGTTTTTCTTTTTGGTGAGTTCTCTTACCTTCTTCAAGTACCCGTCTTTAGGAAGCTTCACCCCAGCTTCTCCCTGAATTGGTTCCATAATAAAAGCTGCTACGTTTGGGTTTTCCAATGCTTTTTCAAGTGCACTTACGTCGTCATACGGGATTATCTCAAAGTTAAGTCCTCCAAAGGGTCCGAAGTGCTTATATCTGTCAGGGTCGTCGCTTGAAGCACAAGCTGAAATGCTTCTCCCCCAGAAGTTTTCGCTTGGAAACAGAACTACTGCTTCGTTGTCTGGAACTCCTTTGACCTCGTAAGCCCAGCGTCTCGCTATCTTCACAGCTGAATCCACAGCTTCGACTCCTGAATTCATCAGCAATGCTTTTTCGTAGTTGAATATGCTGCAAAGGTACTCTTCAGCTTGTCCCAGCAAGTTGTTGTGGAAGGCTCTACTTGTAGTAGTAAGAGTAGAGGCTTGCTGAACTAAGGCTTCAACTATGTTAGGGTGGCAGTGTCCTTGGTTGACTGCAGAGTATCCAGCCAAAAAGTCCAAGTACTGCTTTCCGCCTACGTCATATAGGTGAACTCCAGACCCTTTAGAAATAACTACAGGTATGGGGTGATAGTTATGTGCCCCATACTTAAGTTCTTTCTCTATAAAAAATTCACCTCCTTTTGATAAGCTTGTGGCAAATGTTCTGAAAGCTTTCATATTTAAATGTTAACTAATGCTTCTTTTTCTTCTTACCAAAACACTTTTTACAAGGTTTTCCTTTTTTGGCGTTGACTCCTGTACCGTGACATTTGTGACAGTTAGGATTTGCTCTTTGGCCTTGTCCTTGCGGATGTTGTCCGTAGGATTGTTGGGGCTGTCCAGGCATGTACGAACCTGGAGGAGCTTGGCCGTAGGGGCCTTGTTGATAATATTGTTGAGGAGGCATGTATGAACCCTGAGGTCCCATTTGGGGGTGCCCTGGAGGTCCCATCTGAGGTGCTCCTGGAGGTCCCATCTGAGGTGCTCCTGGAGGTGGGTACATCATTGGAGGCGCTCCTGTTCCTGGAGGTGGATAACCCATAGGAGGTGGATTACCCATAGGAGGTCCCATAGGAGGCCCGGGATGTGGAGGTCCTTGCATAGGTGGTGGATATGCCCCAGGGGGAGGCATTGATCCTGGTGGCATATTTTGGGGGGGATATTGGGGATATCCCGGTGGAGGAGGTCCTCCAGGTGGTTGGTTAGGATACATATTTATTACAACTTACATAATATTTCATAATTACATTATACAAGTTCTTCATCATCACTTGTTTCGGGTTTGGTTAACCTCTTAGCAGGGGTTTTGAGTTGTCTTTCGTAGTCACTTTTTGCTTTTTCGTACTCAAAACTTTTGTTCGGGAAGTGGTAAAGCAAGATTTCGTGATAGAGCAAGTCTTTTAAGTCCCTCATGCTTAAAAGTTGTCTTTCGTACTCAAAGTCAAACATGGACACAGGATCAGCAATAGGCTCATCCTCAGGGTAGTGCAAAGCAGACAAGTAAGGGTGTCTGAGGGCGTCCTCAACGGAGATTCTTTTGTCGGGGTTAAAAAGCAGCATCTTTCTGAGCAAGTCCAAAGCAAGGGGGTTAGCGTGTCGGAAAATTTGGTCAAAAGACCTACCCTGACGTCTGGGCATCCGTAGAACTTTTTCCCTAGCTCTAGCTGTAGGAATGCACTCTATGTCTTCTTCTGAAGGAGTGCCTACTAAGTTGAAGATCAACTCCAGTTGGTGACTAGAGTCGCTCCCGGGAAGTAATGGCTTTCTCTGAAGGATCTCCCCAAATATACACCCTACCGACCACATATCTACAGCTGTTGTGTAACGTTTAAAGGTCAAAAGGAGCTCAGGTGCTCTGTACCAGCGAGTGGCTACGTAGTCGGTCATTTGGGTGGCTCTTACCTTGAGTTCACTTATGCAAGGTCTGGCCAGTCCGAAGTCGCATATCTTTAAGTCACAGTTTGAGTTGACTAGTAAGTTCCTAGGTTTAAGGTCTCTGTGGAGGATTTGTGCAGAGTGCATGTACTTCATGCCTCTCAATAATTGGTAAAGGAAGAACTGGCAATGCTCGTCGGACAAAGGCTGGGGCGACTTGATGATTGAGCTTAAGTCAGTTTCCATCAACTCTGTGACTACGTAGATCTCGTTGAAGTCTTCTTTTGACTGGGGAAGTTGGATAGTTTCTATCTTGATGATGTTTTCATGGCTTAACAAACGCATGATTTTGAGTTCACGCAGAGTGCGTTTGGTGAAAGTGGAGTGCTCAAAAGCCTTTTCTATCTTTTTGATAGCTACAACTCTGCCAGAAACTTTGTCTCGGGCAGATACTACTACTCCGTAAGCCCCGCTTCCTAGAGTGTCTAGGATTTCGTACCTTTCGTCCACAAAGAAGTTAGATCCCATGACTTTGGACGCTTTTCTTTTGGCTGAACTAGGACCTCCTACTGCTGAGTAGGAATACTGATTGTGTGAGTTTGTTCTTGTAAACAGGGACATATTGTATATAAGCAAGACTGCATAGGAAACCGATATAAGTTTTTAGCAGCTCACCTAGTCCCGACTTATTCGGGTGCTCTAAAAGTACGCTTAAGTTTAACTCACAGTTGAACTCCAAAAGACCTTCATGAATCAACCTGGCACTAAAGCCATTTATCGCGGTTAAATTCGAATTAAAATGCACATTCTTAACTAACCCGAAACACTTAGGCGGGAGTAATTATAGTATGTTAGAGTCAGGCTTGAAATCCCCCTCCGAGCAGTCAAGTTACTCCACAGACTTCAACACTCCTATAAAGCGCCAAAAAAAGTCGCCAGGCCAACTAAACACCTTAAAAAAGGCTTTGAGGCACAAACAAACCTGGACTCAAGAAGACATGCTGCAGCTAAGCGAGACAACTGGGCTGAACAGGCTGCAAGTTTACAAGTGGTACTGGGACCAAAAACAAAAAAGGGTAGCTAAAAAACTATTCCAGCCCAACTTGACTTCTAAAGAAATACTTCCAGCTGATCCTTTGGACCAGGACTTGCAGTTAGTTCTTGCAAGCTACCGTTCAAGAATGGCCAAAGTTGACACCTCTAAGTACTTTAATTTAAACCAGTTAGGTTAAGTTATTTTTGGTTGAATACAAAGAACCTTGCAATTTCAGTAATGTCCAGAATGTTCCTTTGGTAGTTGTTAATCATTGGAATGTAAAAGCAGAAGTACAAACATAAAGCAATGATAATAAAGACAATCGTCAAATAAATAATCAAGTTTTTGAACCCTGATAGTTCATTTGACGTGCTGTCTTCGTATAGGTCGATTGTGTACTGCGCTCCTTCCAGAAGTCGTTCCATTTCAGACTCTAAAGCCATGATCTCTTCCCAAGTAGCTACGTTCTTGTAGTGCTCAAGGTTGTTAATGAACTCTATAACTCCTGAGTACATTCCTCTTTTCATAATAGACTGGTCGCAGCCTTCAATGCTGATCCCTATGCAGCCGTCAATATACATGAATTCATCGTATAAGTCAGTTTGGTGGACTGTGTGGATTCCCAAGTCAGGGTTTCCGTTCTTAAGGATCTTCATTGTGGTATGCAGGTTAGTTGATAGTCTATCGATTTCTTTAATAGGTATTCTGCTTTGGCCTTCTTTGTTGATAACGTTGTAGCCATAGTCAGGGTTGTCTTCCAAGTAGTGTTCGCGCAGCCAAAAGTAACTAGTTAGAATAGAAGTGCTCCTCGAACCTCCCCAGTTGATGTAGTGGGGCATGGTTTGCAGCACCACTTGCACTTGAGAATAAGTGTAAATAAACGCCAAACTCAGAAAAGCAACTGTGATCAGTGGGAATATTCCTAATTTCAGCAAAAGGTAGGGCCACCTGGGCTTGTACTTTGCTTCCTTTTTCCTTTTGGCGTTCCAGCCAGTCATGTCCTCAGTGTTGTGGACACTTTCAAGTCGTGTTAGTGCGTTTTGCCTCACTTCAGAAACGGTGTCAAGTGACTGGGAGTTGAAGAACTCCCAGATTTCTTTGTTGTGCTGGTCGATCATAGTGAGTCTGGGAGCTAGGAACAAAAGCACTCCTATAGCCAGTATGCCTCCACAAGTAGCTACTAAAGCTGAAATTTCTATCATGGTTTGCTTTCTGTCTTCTTCTTCTGCTTTCACGAGTTCAAAGAAAGTGAAGTTGTAGAAGTTCAGCATTTCTGCCACTGAGTTTCTATACAGGTAGAACATGCTGGGGTCAGTCATTTTCCACTCTGAAGACTCTATAATGTCGAGTGCTTGAAGCATTATTTTGAAAGAAGCGTCGAACAAACTTGTTTTGGTTTCAACATAATCTCCGTCCCTTATTTCCCAGACAGGAACAACTTTGTTGAAGTAGTAGTATTGGCTCTGTTCTGGCCAGTCAGTAATAGCGTCTTTTATCATTCCAATAATGCGGTCGATTCCTTCGATGTCTTGGTTTAGTCTGTCAATGCAAAAACTAGCTTTTTCTTGAGGAAGCACCCCGGAGTCAATCAAGTTCAAACTCCGTGCTTGAAGTGCCATGTCTGAAGAGTAGTACCTCAAGTCACTTAGTTCTCTGAACAAAGAAACGTTTTCTACTCTGGTGATGATGCTTGTAATGAATAGCAAAGTTACTATGCACGCGCAGATCTCTAAGAAAAACACTCCGAATAAGAAGAACTTGAAGATTTTAACGTTTTGGTTGAGTTTTGGGGCTAGCTTGGAGAGTGCACCTTTAGTCATGAGTGTTGAACTGTTGCTGTAACTAGCGTGGCCTAAAGAGTGGTCTCTTTCTTCGAATCTTTGTTCGGTGGTTCCGTAGTTGGTGTTATCGCCTTCGATAGAAATAGTTCTTTTCTTTTCTAAAACGAGAGGATCATCCTCTAGTACTTCTTCTTTAGCTTCTTCGAAGTTAACAAACTTAGGCTCGACTGCTGGGTTGCTTTCAGCTTCTTTTATAGACTTGTTGTAAGTGTCTGAAGAGTGGTAAACTTCCCTTTTGATCCTTAAAACGTAGTTAGTTTCAAAGGAAAACTCAAGCTTAGTAATGGTCATCAGAACCTTTTTGCGGTTGTAAGAACTCACGTACTTCAGAGTTTTGTCCAGCAAAAACTGCTCTTTGAGTCCTGGAAAGATTTCTTCAATGTCCACTCCAATGATCTTCCCAGTAGTTCTAATTGTATCTTTGACTTCTTGGTTGTCTGAAAAAAGCATTATGTCTGCCAAGTCATCACTGTGAATCTTAATGAACTTGTCAGAGTTCAGCAAAATAGTGCACCAGTCTAGTTCTTGCACTGCTATTAGTATATAAGGCTCACTGTTCCAAGCAGTTAAGTGGGGCACCACGTCAACGCTTTTCAAAAAGCCTTTTTCGTCTTCAATCAGTGAAAGTAGTTTGTTAAGTTCGATTAAAGAGTAACCGTACTTGATTGACCTGATTAGTTTGCTTTTCATTTCTTTGTCAGCTGGAGTAGCAAGTAACTTGTTGTACTCGTTGTTTATCACCTCTGAGTAAATATACCCAAAAATACTCAGAAACTGCTCGTTTACATGCAAGACTGTGCCCACATCGCTAGGACGCGCACTTATGATGCATATTCCTAAGTCTCTGTTGAACAAGGTGTGTTCTTGTCTTCTGCGTTCTTTTGTTTCAGACTCGTTTGCAGCTGCTAACAAGTACTGTTCTCCGTATTGATCATTCATAAGTTTGACTAAGAATCCTCCGTAGAGTTCTAGCGTAATAGTGTTTCCAAAGTTCTTCACAAGTTCTTTGTACTTCTCGTCGGTCTTTTTAAGCTCCAGAGACAGTGCTTTAAGGAAGTTCTCGATCTTTCCAGTTTGAGGGTAAAACGAGTAAAGTTCGTTGCATAAGCTAATCACCAAGTTGCACACGTTCAAGTCGCAGTCTTTAGCGTTGCCTATTTGTCTTAGGTAGTCAATGTACTTAGACTGTTCGTTTTCAAAGCAAGTGTCTAACACAGTTTGGATTTTCGAAGACTGGAAGTCAGCATCAGGATTGCCGTTGTTATACGCCGCTTTGGATAACTTAGTAAGGGCTTCTGGGTAGTTTTGGATGTCGATGTAAAACAAAGCCTCCCAAATGGACAGGATCTTTTCTTTTTCGAAGTGTTTAGTGGCTGTGTTAAACATATCATCTACTTCTTCAATGATGGCAATAGCTTCTTCACTGGTTTTGAGCCTCATGCTTTCTTTCACGTTGGTGTCGTTGCTTCTAATTTCTTCTAATTTGGTGAGACGTGCTCTGAGCCAAATTTCCAGTCCATGCAGGTCCTGAACATCTTCCTTCTCAATGTTGTCGAGTTTGGCATACCTAATGTTTAAAATCATTTTGGTGAATATAACTATGAAAGGCAAAATCAGCACTAACAACACAAAGCAAGTTAGTCCAGAGTCCACGGTGTAGCCCACTATAAAAGCTAAACTTCCCCAAGCGTCTACTCCTGAAGACAAAGCAAACGCAAAGTTAGCATGTTTGCTGTAAAAAGGCAGTCTTTGAGTGTAGTAAACATACACACGGGCAAAAAAAGCTATATTCCAAACCAAAAACCACACAGGGTTCACCTCCGCCATGATGAAGAAAATGAACACAGGCGGTAAAGATGTCATGAGGTAGGTTTTGTTGGGGTCAGAACTAGGCATGGCAAAAAGGTCAGAGTGCCTTGCTTCAAAAGAGTTTTCGTAGAGGAAGAAAGAAATTATGGTGGTTTCAATTAAGTACACTGGAAGTGTAATTAAAGAAACCAGAGCAAATGGCAAGTTGTTGAAGTCGAACTCTCCGCCATACACAAACCCAGAAGAAGCCCCAGGAGAAACTAGTGTGAAATAGATGTACACTAGCTGTATAGTGAATATAGGAATGATCAGTAGTCTCCTCATGAGGATCAATGGGATGTTGAAGAAGTATTTCATGAGGCATTCGCTAGATTGGTTGCTTTTCTGAAGCAGAACCATCTGGATGAAGAGTGAAAGAAGGGGTAGGTACACTATAGCAATAGTGATGTAAAAAAAGGCCTCTTTGAGCCCCAGATGCACCATTATGGCATCAAACCTTGTGTACATGAAAAGCTCAGCAATCCAGTTGAAGTCAGTGTACCCCGTGATATTGTTTATGTTTTGGACCGGGAATATGAAACTGAGGTTTATCATACACTGCAAGAAAGGGCATAGCAACCCGATGTAAAGTAAAAGTGAAGAGTTCTTTTTGTTTTTCTTTTGCTTTACAATGAAGCGCAAGAAATTGTACTTGAAGTCTGCCAAGTATTGAGCAAACTTGCTTTTCTTGCCTATTATGAAAATATCTGCCCCTCCTCCTTCGTTTTCGCAATCCAAGTCAAAAAACTGGCTCATATATTATTATAACCATTAAATTTTTTAAAGCCAAAATCTTTCTGAGTATATCAACATATTTTCAACTATTAAATAACCGATTATTGTTCAGAAATTACTTACTTAAAAACGAGTCCCAGAGTTCGAAGCCAATTAAACGTTAGTAGAGTAGGAAGTTTCTTCGTCAATGAGGTTGTAAACCTCACTTAAGTCGTTTGAATCCCTTGAACACTCAGAAGTTCCTCTTAAGAACTTGTAGCACAAGTAAACAGACTCTTTAAGCAAAAGTATGGCCCAAATCTCTGAAATGTTGAAATCAACTATCAAGAACAAACTCCAAGCTAGGTTCGATTCCAAAAATCCCCACAAATTAGTTTTTTGGGACATAATAGCATGCAAAATAGATCTGTAGCTGCAGACAACCAAAGCTGCAATCACCCACTTTATCAGTCTTTTAGGAGTTAAACTAGAAAGTTTCATAAGCCTCCTCACCAAAGACACCCCAAAAATAACTAACCAAACTATCAAGATAGAGATTGAAATTGACTGATAAAGACTCATGGACCTACTTATTCATTACTCCACAAAAACAAATGACTCAATCTCATAACACAGCACTAAGATCAAACCCCAAGTTAAGCCAGCTAGGGCGTTGTAAAGGATGCCTATAAGCTTAAGTAACCTGAAGCGTTTTTCTCGAAGCAGTATGTCGAGTTCCCACTTTGTGGAGTAGTATAGTTCTGCCCTGGTTAGGCCTTACCAAGCTATAATGATAACCGTGATGATTGCTAGGAATGGCAAAATGCCTGTAAAAAGCAAAACTGCGTACACAGTGTTTCCACACTTCAATAAACCTCCAACAAATAAAGCTACCCTCAAAAGGCAATTAATCGCTGAAAAAAAGTAAAACACCAAGAACTCGTTTGGAACAACCTTGAACTGCTTTCTAGACTTATTGAATGATACTGCTAAAAACACTAGCAGCAAGGTGTACTCTCCTAAAAGAATCCCATCAGCAATAGTTTCTTCTATACTGCCAGTTTTTCTTAAGTGTTTTCCTAGAGTCATTATTTTTATTTCGAATTAACACTTTGTGTATTTACTCACTCCAACTTTCTTCATACATATTTAATAATTTAAATGCGCTTAGCCTTGCAAATGATGGGCCTCTACAGAGGCTTCCGGTCCTCAGATGCCTTCAACGAGTTCCTAGAAACAGACCCTTCACTTGAAGACGTACTTGACCACGAAGCAACTTCTACTGAAATTGCTGTCTGCAACCCCAACTTGGTTTCATTGTAACCCTTACTTAGTTTCACTCAAGAGCAACTTGCCAAACTGGTTAGTTACATCACACAAGAACCCACTGACGAAAACGACTACAAAACTGCCCACAAGTTCCCCTACGTGGCATCTGAGTTTTTCAACTCGGATTTTGGAAAGATGTTGGACCTGTTCTACGAGGACACCGAACTCATCAGACAACTTTTTAAGATTTTTGAATGCGACGGAGGCATAAACATTCTTTTAACAGGGTACTTCGCTAAAGCTGTGAATGCTTTAATGCGGCACAATCCTTCGGGTTTCTTGACTTTTATGTACCAAGAAGGATTCCACCTAGAGTTCATCAACCACCTATACAGCTCTTCAATAAGCGATTTAGTTTACAACTTCATTGCTAACTCGTTTTGCGAGTTCCTTCCGTACGTCACTCAAATGCTTGAGGGACTCATTGAGAAAATTGGTTGTGATTACAATTCAATGGTTTCCATAAACTCGCAAAACTTAGTTTCTTCAGTTCTCAAAAACAGAGACTTCGTGAAGTGCCACTCCGAGATTGCAGACGAAATACTTAAACCAGACAACATTAACAAGATACTAAAGTACTTTTCTAGTGAACTAGAGTGCACTGTTGTAGGAGCTGCCAAAGTCACAAAGCAACTTTTAGAGCTAGATGCAAACAAAGCTAGCCTCACTCAAAGTCTAGAACCTTACTTAGAGGTCTTTTCTAACTTGCTGTCCTCCGAAGCTCCTATGCAGTCGTCCCAATACGGAATGACCCAACCAAGAGTAGGCCAGGTAAAACTTTTATTGTGCGAAATCGCAGCACACTTAGTAGAAGTGCCTTCACTAGTAAGCAGCGGAATTCTGACTCAACTCACTGACATGTTTTCAGTCTACAACTACCACACTCTTTTCCAAAACGCTTACTTGACATTGGTAGAAGCAGTCATGGGTTCGCAGGACAAAGAACTCCAAGAAGCACTTTTAGAACAAGCAGGACTAAAGGAGGCTCTTAAGAGCCTAGTAGTTAGTCCTTACGAACAAATACAAGGACACACCGTAAGGCGCGGAGTGATGGGTCACGTATACAACATAGGAGAAATGCTTATCAAAGAAGGAATTGAGCTAGGAGAAGACTTTGGCTTAGAACTAAGTGAGCGCAGACGATTAGAAAATTGGCACTTAGGAGGGGAAACTTCTTTTAACTTCGAAAGCGAAGAAGAAGCTGAGCTAGAAGAAGAAGAAGCACTTCCAGAAGAAGTAAATTACATGGCCAACAACTACTGGAGAATCGAAGTAAACCTGGACGAACTCGAAGACCTAGAATAAGTAATTAGTTACTCGCACTCAATAAACATACCACTTGAGTTCCTAGCTGCTTCTAAAAGTCCTTGTAGTTGACTCTGGGAAACACAGCCTACGTACTTAGTGTCTTCCTCCCAACCGTACCGCCTGATCCTAATTGGATTGCCTCTGAAAAACACCAAAACAGCTGGAGTGGCCGTAACCCCTAGTTCTACTGCGATGTTATGTATTTTGTCAGCGTCCACCAAAAACATATCTGGTTGCTTCAGACTGCAAAAAATATTAGCTAGTGAAATAGAAAAGGGGTTCCATTTCTGTGCGAACAAAACTATGCGCGGCAGGTTGTCTTGGCATCTGTTTAGAAGTTACGATTTCATAAGTTCTGAGTTCACTGCTTGCCATTCGTCCCAGTTCTGCATGTTCTGTATTCAAATATGGACTTAAGTTAGGAGTTACTTATGGAGTTTTTTATTTCAAAGATTTCGTTGTACTTGGAGATGTGCTGGAACTTAAAAGGCGGACTCACTTCTAGGTACTCAGCTGCAAAGCCCGTAGCAAGGTGTGCTAGATAAGTGCTTTGTGTTTCAACTGGGTTCTCTCTGACAATGAGTCCCATACTGCTTTTAGTGGCAGCTTTTGCTAAGTCAACCATTTCAGTGAAAGTTTGCTGGTAGTGCATGTTAACTAAGTTAGGAGCCCAACCTTCAGGGAGTTCTGTTACAGTTTGGGGACTTGTGCAGAGTCTTTGTGTTGCTACCTTTCTGTTAGGGTGTTTTTGAGTAAAGTCCTTCCACCCTTCTAAGTCTTTAGTAGCAAAGGGGTCTTGTATAAAAGCAATGTAAGGTCTTTCGTTCATTAGCTTTTCGTAATAGTCACCAAGTTGGTTGCTCTCTAGTGGACTTTTGAAGCCTTCCATTTCGTACTTTTCAGATTCAGAGTTGTAGTAGTCGTCAGCGTTGCAGTCTATTGCCAAACAAACGTCTTCTCCAGTTCTAAGTCCGGCCTGGTTCACTGAGTCGTCTAGTATTTTCAGGCACTCAGTAATAGTATCGCAATTAGGAATGAATGCTCCTCCTGACATTCTGATTGATGCTTCTCCACCTTTAGAAGACCCTAGTATTTTCTTGCAGCAGTCAAAAACCTTTCGGAAGTTTTCTAGTTTCTCTTGAGCACTCCAGTGGGAATGGCTTTCGCACACATAAAACTTAGTGAACTTGACTTTAGAACCCACTGCTTTGCCTGTGTGGAGTAAGGACATAAGTACTTTAGGGAAGTGGTTTCCTTCCCACTCTCTGCGAGTGTACTTTTCAAACACGTGCAGGTAAAGAGGCACTTTTCTAAAGTAACCAGCTGCAATAACGCAAGCGTGAGACAGAGTCACGGCAGCAGTGTAAGAGAGTCCACCAATTAAGCTGTCGATCTTTCTTTGGTTAGTGGCTTCTTGGTCTCTGAGAGTTTCGTTTAGTTGCAAAACTTCTTCAACTTGAATCTCTTCTTCGTGCTCTTCTGTTCCTAGCATGAACCCAGGTCCTTTTAACTCGAGTCCTTTGCACTTGCACTCCACAGTTACTTCAAGAGTCCTTCCTGTTTCCAAGTGCACTTCTCTAGCATGGATTTCTTTGATAGTAGGCGGTTCTTCACTGAGGTTGGCAAAGAACCCAGCAAGGAAGCTGTAGGGGTCAGCAGGCATGTTGCGAGCAACTTCNTTGATTCCTTGAGACACAAGTTCTTCAATCTTAAAGCCAGTGACATAGTCGCGTAACTCCTTAGTTATGTAGGGAGAGTCTACCATACTAAATGCTAATTAAGGGTTAAAAGTTTCTGGGTTGTTTGGGAAAACTTGGGGTTTGTTGTGTAAGTTGTCAAAAAAAGAAGCACTTTTTCTGTACACTGGCTCTGCTTTGGTTTCTGTTTTGGGAATCGCTTGGAATTGGAAGTCTTCTGCAAAGAGTTGCTTCAAAGAAGGGTTAGGGTTCTTTTGGAGTTTTCCTTTAGGCTTGAGTGTCCAAAAGTCTTCGATGTGGTTTGCACTCAGAGCTACTGAGCTAAAGGTGCTTTTGGACTTGTCGAGGTTGATCACTGTGACTTTAGTAAGACTCAGCACTTCTGAGTCAGAGCTCTGTACGTAACCTATGTACTTAAGTCCGTACTTCGACTTCACGCATATCTTTTTACTCAAAAAACTAGATTCCATTATTGAGGTTTTAGAGTATAAAAGCGAACACTACTCTATGCAAGTAAGCGGGAGTCTAGCTCAAATGGTAGAGCGCTTGCTTAGCATGCAAGAGGCACTGGGATCGATGCCCAGGTCTTCCACTTTTTAGTTAGTTACTTATCGTACAGCTGGTTCTTGAGATTAATGATTTTGAGAGTTAAGTTCTGGATACTTGTTTGGAGGTAGTCAGCTTTGCAGTGGTCAGCTGAGCTTCTGGCCCAGCCTAAGTGGAACTGCATTTCTTGTCTTCTGTGTTCATACTGTTTGAGTTTCTTCTGTAGTTCCTTCCTTTTGTTATACTCAGTCCAGTTTTTCTCTAGAATAGGAACTAACAGCTTCTTAACAAGCAAGCACACTGAAACAGCAAGTACACTGAGAATAAAAACCTCCACTCCAAAGCCTTTCATTTATAATGGTTAAATCCAAAAAGCCCTTCACAGCTGAAAGAGCCAAACTGATCCTTCCAAAAGTCAAAAACAAAATCAGAAAAACTGCACTTATGCTGAGACTCAAGTTCGAAATGAAGAAACTCCAAAAAAAAGAAAAAGACAAAAGGAAAAAAACCCGAGCTAAAACCGGCGAAGCTCCCCAAATGCCCAAAACTATTGAGTCCATGCGAGTTCCCGACGAAACTATAGTTACTTCTGACAACGAAGAAGTTAAAAAAGACGAAGAAATCGACGAGTTTTCTAAGTACTTCAATGAAGACTCCCCTCCCAAAGTGCTACTCACTACCTGCAAACGGCCTTCTGAAAAACTTGAGTCCTTCACTCAAGAGATCCAAACAGTAATTCCTAACTCTGAGTACTACACACGCCGCAACTACACAATCCAAGAAATAGTTAAGTACTCCACCAACAAAGACTACACAGATGTACTAATTTTCAGTCAAAGAAACAAAAAACCTGACAGTCTTGTATTCATCCACTTGCCAGAAGGGCCTACAGCCCACTTCAGAGTAACTAGTGTAAAGCAGAGAAAAGAACTTTACTGGCGTGGAAACCCCACTAAGTACTACCCCGAACTGATACTTAAGAACTTCGACACAAGGCTTGGCCAACGACTAGGCAGGATGTTCACAGCTATTTTTCCCCAGAACCCTGAATTCAGAGGAAGAAACGTAGTAACTTTCAAGAACCAAAGAGACTTCATATTCTTCAGAAGACACAGGTACATGTTTAAGGAAGAGGGCAGCAATGTAAAGCTGCAAGAAGTTGGTCCCCGGTTTACTCTGAAGCTCTTGAGTCTGCAAGAAGGAGCTTTTGAAGGAGACTCAGCCCAGTACGAGTTCATGTACCACCCCAAGATGCAAGTAAACCGGAAGAAGTTTTACATTTAATTTACACTTCTAGGAACAGAGTAGCTTTTGCACACAATAGGAGGTAAGGTGTTAGTGGAGTTTTTCTTGTACTTGTGAACGACAGGAGCTAGTTGTTTGAGCCTCGCACTTTTAGGGTGGGGTTTTAGTTTTTGGAAAACATTTTCTAACATGCACTCTGAACTTTTGCTTTTGGTGATTTTGTCTTTGCGTCTAGGTAGTCTTATGTTGTGTTGTGTGAGGGGTTTCCTCGAGAGTGCGGGGTTTAAGTTGAGCATTAGTCTTTTTTTAAAGGCATCGTTCATGAGCACGCTACTGTGTCTGAGTTGTGGGTGGACAGGAGGTCTAGAGTTCCTAGGTTTCTCTTCAAAGTTTTCTTTGAGGTTTTCTTTTTGGTCCTTGAAGGAGTAAAAGGTGAATTTGAAGCCTTTGTACTGGGTTTCTTCCATATCTTAGATTAACAATTTGAATAGCATTTTATTGAATTTGGTTTAAAACTAACTTACTCTTCTTCGGTAGACTCAGTGATCTCAGTGCTTCCGTCACCCATTTCCCAGTACTTCTTAATTTTCTTTACGGTCTTTCCGCCTTCCATTTCAGTTCTAACTTCACAAGTCATCTTTACAGCTCCTTCAAGCCAGTCTTCTACTTCTTTGACGACTTGAATGCCTCCTGAAGGCACTTCTACCTCTTTGGTTTCTTCTTTCTCGGTGAACTCACCAGCAAACACCACACATCCTACTGTTTTGTACTCAGTGTGGGGACCACAACCTACTCCTACTTTTTTGAACCTGGGGTTCAAGATAGCGTTTCTGTGGGGCCTAGAACTCAGTCCGTCGTCCACCAAGAAAGAGCAAACTATTTCAAACCCATCTATTGACCCGTAGTCTATTGCTTCAGCTATGCAGTCGTTCCACTTTCCAAATTCTTCCAGGCGGTCCTGGAGAGTATTTTCCCGGGATCCAATATGGCCCACAATTCCAGTGGAACCTGTATCGTTGCAGTGGTCCTGTGCTGCCTTGCGTAGGCCGTCAGACCACTCTAAACGAGAAAGCTCGTCTGTTTCCTGCAGTACCTGTATGGCTTCTTGGACAGCAGCAGGCCCTTCACGAGTCATGATAGGAACTGCTCCTTTTCTATGCTTGGCGTTGTTTGCCTTGTACTGGTTGAGGTAGCTTTGCATTTTTTCAGCAAAGTCTTTGGGAGAGCTCCTTACTTCGTTGAGTTCGGAATAGACTGAGTCAATGATCTCTGAGTAACTGGCCATTATCTAAATATTAAATGGCGTTTTTGATTTACTTCCGTTTGGTGTTTCTGAGCACTCTGGTGTTCTGTTCTTTTCTAATCTATAATATGGCAAAGCGACCTAAAGATCTTAGGCATAGACTGTCCACACAAAGACTTACTGAGTGGACTGCTTTTTCTTACCAAGATATTCTTAAAATAACCCAAAAAGAAAGGAACCTAGGACACCTTAAACCTGATGAAAGCGAAAAATGCACTATTTGTTTGTGTGAGTTTGAACCTGAAGACGACCTTCAAATAGTTAAGCTTGGCAAGTGCTCAGACCACTTTTACCATGTGGAGTGCATTGAAAGGTGCAGGGGAGAAACCAATTTTGTAAGGTGTCCTATTTGTGGAGTAATTTACGGAATCATGATTGGAGATATGCCTAATGGAACTATACAAACTAACCGCTACTCTTCAAGAGACATCCAATTAGAAGGGTACCAAGGAGTAGGGGCTATTGAAATAGTTTACACTTTCGCTAGTGGGTCTCGGAACGGAGTTAACTACAGAGGCACCTCGCGGGTTGCTTACTTGCCTGACAACGAAGAAGGCAGGGAAGTCCTTGAACTGCTGCGTAAAGCTTTTGAAAGAAAACTTACTTTTACTGTAGGAAGGAGCGTTACTACTGGAAGGGAAAACTGCGTTGTGTGGAACGGCATCCACCACAAAACCTCTCCAACCGGAGGACCTACTTGTTTTGGGTACCCCGATCCTGGGTACTTTGAACGCGTGAAACAAGAGCTTGCTGCTAAAGGGATTCACTGATTTAGTTTTAACTTAGTAAAATGAACAATGAAACCTGTCTAACTACAATAAAGCGCCCTCGGAAATCTAGGTGGGAGTCAGACTCCTTAGCAAAGCCACAAGTTTATAGGTGGAGCGTTGACAAAAGCTTTACTCCGCCACCCATGACACACATTCCTGACTTTTTAAGCAGAGAACAAGTAGAACTCATTTTGAGACAGTACAGGATCGAAGACATTTCTCGCAGACTTACAGCTAACGACTTCGACATACAGGAACCAGAAGTAAGGTCTCCTTCTCCAGAACCTGTTTACGACTCACGCACTGGTGTAAGAATTAACACTCGGGAAGTCAGAGCTAAGGAAAAACTCCAAAAAGAAAGAAACAACTGCATCGAAGAATGCTTGTTAATCGACCCACTCTACAAACCGCCTCCCGACTACAAGCCACCTAAAGCCACCCGCAAGTTGTACATTCCCCAGTACGGAGAAACTCCTCCTCAAAGCTACGTATCCTTGATTCTAGGACCTAAAGGACGCACTCAGAAAATACTAGAAAAAAGAACTAAGTGCAAAATTTACATAAGAGGCAAAGGAGCTACTAGGGGCAAAAACTACCAGTTTGAGTCAGAAGACGAGCCTATGCACGTGTTACTTGTAGCTGACAGAGAAGCTGACATCGAAAGAGCTTGTGAAATATTGGAACCCCTTCTTAACGGGAACTTAGACGACGAAGAAAACAAAAAACGCAGGTTCGAACTTATGCGGATAGGCGCGGAAAACAGGCTTTCGATAGGCTACAAGTCGGACTGGTGTTCTTACTGCGGAGAACAAGGCCACAAAAAGTTTGTGTGTCCAAACAAGCCTTTAGCACTCATGTGGGAAGACACAGAACCCAAGAAGAAAAAACCCAAAACTTTGGAAGAGCAACTGGAAGAGTTCAACAGAGAAACAGGAACTGAGCTCAAGTTGAGCAAAGCTGACATGATGATGATCAAAGTAGACAAAGTAAGACGCACTGCTAAGAAACAAAAGTCTGAAGAACCCCAAGAAGAAGAAGACGTACTGCCTCCTGGAGTGGACTTTTAATCAGGGTTTGTGGTGTTCATCAAGAACAGAAGATCTGTTAGTCATCACTTTAAAAACTTAATTCAGTGTAATTCTAGAGCAAGGTGACATCAAGGTCAGAGTAAGTATTTCATCAAATCTAGTTCACATATTTATTAATGAAAATTAGTTACTCGTACTGCGAAATCTTGTTTTGTAAGATGTTGATCTTGTTGTCCTTCAACTTAACTAACTGTTCTAGTTTAGAAATTTTATTTTCAAGTATCTCAATAGTGTCCCTTAAGTCTTGAATCACTTGGTCTTTTTCTTGCATCACAGCTTGGCTTACTTCTTTTTCGTTTCTTTCAGGACTGCCTTTGGGCTTCGAAAGGTTCTGGACTCTTTCTTTGACTTTTGGAACGTTCAGGGGGTCTACTTTGCGCTCTTTGCAGACTTCAAGGGTGTCACGTATTCCTTTTAAAACTCTTTCTATTGCGTCAGGCACACAGTTAATGACGTTTTCGATGTCTTGTTTGGAAAGTAAGAATCCTAGTTTCTTAAAGACTTTGGTGTTGAGGGTGTTCCAGTTCGAAAGCTTCTGGCTGTAAGAGTGGGCTTTGGGGTAGTTATGCAACTCAACCAAGCGAGGGAAGTAAGTCTTTACTATCTCTGCCATCATACACCCGTCTGCAAAGTCCCGCGTGATGTTCCGTTTGGGCCGCGAAAGTGGAATTTCGTCTACCCACTCGTAGATGTACTGGACTTCTTCTTCGTCAAGTGGAGGAGTGTCTATAACTTGAGCCATATTATGCAAGAAACCTTTAGCGTTTGTTTCCTTGGGGACACTGGAGTGGGCAAAACTACTCTTGTAAGTGCTTTGTCTAAGGACTCTCCTCTTTACAAGGCTCCTATTAACGTGTGTGTGAGTCTTTACAAAGACAGAACTATTGAGTGGTGGGACTTTTCAGGTGCTAAGAAGCATGAAAGTTTAAGGGGTATTTTTTACAAGTACTTTGACGGGTACGTGTTGGTGCACGACTTAAGTAACGCTAGGAGTTACAGGAACTTACAGGACTGGGAAAAAGAAATAGCTCCTTGGCTGCACGACTCTTATGGGTGCTTGTCTAGTGTTGAGTTCCCTTTATTGCTTTTTGGGAACAAAAGTGACTTAGTTCCTGGAAAGGGCCCTTGTGGAAGTGCTTTGAGTGCAAGTGTGTCGGACAGTGCGTGGACAGACTTCTTAGACAAAGTAGTTTTTAACCCAGCAAAGCCAGAAATAAAAGCAGCTAACAGAAACTTAGAAAGTTTTTCTGAAGAAGAAGACAGTCCAACCAGTCTCTTTAGCAGAATCAAATCTTGGTGGAGACCTGAAAACTTACCGTTATTTAAAGCTTGAGTTATTCATAATAATCCAGACTTAATTAGGGATATATTTAAATAATGGGCTGCAGTGAAAGTACTCATAATGCTGATCACAGAATCAACAAGGAAGAAATAGACCAACTAAGGGACTTTAAAAACCTCACAACAAAGGCTATTGAGGAGTACTTCAACCTACTTCAGTCCATATTACTCAGCACGCAGGTCTTAACAAACAAACTCACAAAGATTTCAGGGGAATCCCAAATAATAGTGAGTGCGCTAAACTTAAAGCACCAAACACTAATGGAACAAGCTTCACAAGGCTTGCAAGACCAACTCTCCAAGATCAAGGAGTTTACCTTTTTGCTTGACGAGTACCAACAAGAAAACCTCAGAATCATCGAGAAGCCCAATTTCAATTTAAGTGAGCAGTTCGAATTGCCCAAAGAACTATTTGGCGAGGACCACCCCAACATTGAAAAAGTTTCTTACTACGAAAACAGCGAAACTCTTGAGTCCTTGCTTAGAAAACTAGACCAACAAGAAGAAACTATTTCTTTGTCCTTTGGAGTATCGCAAAAACTCTCAGTCAGGCATTCTAGACAATTAGATAACTATAAGAAACTCAGTAACTCAGACGACTCTTTGTCGAACTTAATTGTACAACACTAATTAACTCATAAAAAATGCGTGTAAACTTAGAACCAGGCTCCAAAAACCTAGAATTCGAAACTTGTTCTTTAGAAGTAGAACCTAACTCTACAGTAGAGCACCTGCTTTCTTTGTTGTCTTTTAGATACAACACCTTGGACCCAACTAAGCTATACTTAGTTTTAAAAGGAAAGCGCCTAGGAGAAGATGTTAGTATTTTAGACGCAGGAATCCAAGACGAAGACACCCTTGCAGTGCACGAAACCGGCCAAGGCTCTTGCTGTGCCCTGCTCTAATAAATGTCTAATTTAACATCTTCACTTCTTTCAGAAGCCACAGCAATGCAATTTTCTTTTTTAAACAAAAGATTCAGCCAAATCCTCAGGG
>PR_CR_10_Liq_1_inCRDRAFT_1000507_pt1 | contig 24312 bp, 22 predicted proteins | sample PRCRCaboRojoPR_3_FD_10241 | JGI IMG/M metagenome (IMG submission 10241)
GTGCTATCTCTAGATCCGGAGAATATATAGCGGCCCCCTAACTTTAAACACTCGACATAGTCTGTGTGACCAATGAGACTTGTTACTTCAGTCAAGGTTTCTAGACTCCACACCTTAATTGTGTTATCTCTAGACCCCGAAAAGAGGTAGTTGTTCGATACTTGTAGACACTGGACCCAGTCTGTGTGACCAATAAAACTTGTTACTTCAGTCAGGGTTTCCAGACTCCACACCTTGATTGTGCTATCCCATGATCCTGAAAATAAATACTGCCCCCATAGCTTTAGACACTGGACAGTTTTAGTATGCCCCCTTAGATCCTTGTTAGGTTGCAGTTCATGCATAGCTGCCTCAACTTCTTGCAAAGTGTTTTTGTCTTCAAGTTTTGCTCGGGGTTGTTTTTGTTCTTCTTGTTCTCCAGTTCGCGAGCTTATAGGTGACTTGACTTCGCTTTGAGCTACTTGGGGTTGTTTTTCTTCTTCCAGTAAGGGTCCGACTTTAAGACTTAACATTTACAAACTCGCAGTTACTTTGACAGTTAGTTGTTTGATCAGAACCCATCAGAACCCGTTACAAACTCATTACTTGAGCATTGCCTTAAATCAGATACTTTATGTATGCTTTGCACTTACCAATACATTTAATTCAAACCTTTAAGACCCGGATTGATACAATGAACCTGGACTACTATTGGACTTTTGCTGAACTAAAGGTTCTTTGTCAAGCGAGATTTGACAAAAGCTTCTTGTTGCAACCAAAAAGGCTCAAAGGTCCTTTTAATAGACAGTGCAATAGATGATGAGGGAGCCAAATAANCGATGAAGGAGCGAATATATTGGCTAGTGCTTTGTCTAGTTCCTAACTCACTTTGCTAAGTTTGAGATACAACAGAATAAGTCGAAAGGAAGCTAAAACACTAAAATAACTAACACCCTAACTTTCTACAACCCTTAAATTAACTCTGCAACCAAGACTGAACACAACATCAAAGCCTTTTAAATTACGCACTCTACTCATTCGATTTAAGACTGGATGTGCCTACAGAGAACACCACACANGGAAAGCCCGCATGAGAAAACAGCAGGGTTGTTATTGACTCAAGGCCATTTAAGAATTGGGAAAAGTCCCAACTTCTCGGTAATAGAGTCTTACAAAGCTTGCGCAGTGCATTTTAATACTACAGTTTAGAGTTATTGTTTAAGGGTTTACTCTTTTAGTATTTGTTCTGTTGTAAAGTCCTCAGCTAGGTCCCGAACACTTTTCGATACTGTTCTTTTTATCGTTTTAGTTCTTAAAGTCTTTTCGTCACTTAAGCTGGTTTCTTGGTTTGCTCGGACAGTAGCTCCGTTGGTGGCATTTAGACCCTCTTTTGTGCTTTGCAGGTAAACTTAGGAACGAAGTACAAGTAGTTGTGTACTAAGAAGCAAATAGCTTTGGAACAGTACCAGTCTAGTTTAACTTATCCTTAAAAGACCCCTGGCTAGCTCTTCTAAACTGAGTTTTCCGTCTTCATTAGTGTCAAAATCCTTGATGATGGTTTCAGCTTCTTCTTCAGTCAAAGACTCGCCTCCTTCACACAGGATCCGTTTGAGTTCATCCCTTTCAATGAATCCACTCCCATCAGTGTCGTAGTGACTGAGTTCGTCTTTTAGCTTTTGCTCGTCCACGTGGTCGAGTTTGCTGCATTTTTTGAAAAGGCTTTGAAACTCTTCGAAGTCGATTTTGGAGTCTTGATTGGTGTCAGCAGTTTTCATGAGTTCTTGGACCTGTTCTTCAGAAGGGTTCAAGCCTAAAGCTCGCAGGCCTAGTCCTAGTTCTTGTATGTCTAGAGTTCCAGACCCGTCTCTGTCTAGGTGTTCAAAAACTTCTTTGATTTTGCTCTCCATTAATATTATTGGAGTGCTTACTTTTACTAGGCCATCTTAACTTTACCGTTAAATTATAAAAAATGAACACAAATTCGTTAGGTTCTGAAGACTGTTCACGCGCACGTTTTAAGTCACATCTCGACAGCTTGGCTTTTTATGAAGAGATTCCAGTTTTGGAGTCTAACAGAAAAGCTCCAGACACTTCTTTACTGTCAAATATAGTTACTGTAAGACATATTTAGGGAAAAACAGGGTATAAAGACGTGTTCCCTAAACTAAAGCACTCCAAAACCCACAGAAGAAAAGCTAGGAAGTCACAAGAAGCCCTTAAAGACCTAGCTCAGACGTTCCAAACCTTGATGAACAAAGAAAACCAGCACACACAACCAAGTAAGCCCAAACTAACCAAGGAACAGAAAAAAGTGTTTGAGTCCTACATTGTAAAATTCATTAAATAACTCATAATGGGAAACACACAAAAAGGCAAGTTACCCCAAGTACTAGTAGTAGGCTTAGAAGGAAGCGGCAAGTCTTCTTTGGTGTACTCTGAAGAAACAGAAAACCCCGAACCTACTCAGAGTTTCAAGTACTTCGAAAAAGAGTTTTTGCCTGGCAAAAAGAAACTGGGCATTTGGGACTTGTCTGGCAAAGACTGTCTCCAGCCGCTCTGGTCTGCTTTTTACAAAAACATTCTGTTCCAAGGAGTTGTGTTCGTAATTGACTACAACGACCAAGGAAGCTTCGACCAAGCTGTGGAACGTTTTCACTTCTTAACTAACGAAGAAGAGCTCAGAGACTCAGTGTTTTTAGCTGTGCTGAATGACTACAAAATTGAATCCACAGAAGTTTCTGAGGAACTCCAAAAACTAGTTAAAGCTGAAAAACTCCACCCTTCTGTTAAGTTTTCAGTTGCCAAAATGAATGTTAAAAAGTACAACTCTGAGTTAGTAAGTGCTTTTGAGTGGCTTTACTCAAGTATTTCGGTTTAAAATACGACTTTTAAGTAATTACTTAACATCCGAGGTAGTATAGTGGTGAGTATTCCAGCCTGTCACGTTGGAGACCCGGGTTCAATTCCCGGCCTCGGAGTTTTTTAAAGGCTCTAAAAACTGACGTGAGCTTAAGCATTTAGGATGTTGAGACTGCTTTTTTCTACCTAAGTCTCTAGCACAACCCTGCATAAATTCCATAGTGTTCAGAAACACTAAGCACACCTAGATAACTTATAAATAGTAAAAGGTTTAAAGCCAAAGAAACCAAAAAAACTGCTAGCGAATAAATGGAAAAGGTCTCTTCTCAGGAGTGCAAAGTAATCACTCAGTTTATCGTGTCTGAAAATGCAAGTCAAGGCGATAGCACTGACTCAGTTTCTGAAACTATGACTACTGAAAAACAACCTAAAGTAGTTTGCAAGGAGAAATCTGAAATCCTGGACCTCCGCCAATGCATCATTTCTGAAGTTGAAAAGGCCACTTCAGAAAAACTCAATCAGATTGAACACTCAGAAATCATAGACCCGAAAGAGTACTTGGAAAGGCTTGCGAACTTTATCAAAAGCCTAACTCAGACTAAAGTCGAATTCCAAGAATTGAACTGCAAACTAGACCAGCTGATCGAAGACGCCAAAGAAGGAAGAGTCAGAGAAAAAGAAGTGCAAGAAGCTGTAAAGAAACTAGAAGGACTAGAAAACCCAAAAGAGGAAAAAGCAAACTGCTTAAAAAAGATGGGATTTATATACAAAGAGATGGAATACTACAGAAAAGCAGAAGAATGCTACTTAGCATGCTTGAGTATCCAAGAAGTAATCTTTGGCTCCCAGCATTCTGACTTAGCCACTACTTACAGTTACTTGGGGGCACTTTATGACAGTGAAGACGACTTCGAAAAAGCTGAAAAGTACTACTTGAAGTGTCTGGCCATTAGAGAAGCAGTCTTGGACCCCCAACACCTTGACCTAGCCACTGTGTACAGTGACTTAGGGCTGCTGTATTACCAAAATGCCCACTACAAGAAAGCTGAAGAGTGCTACCTAAAGTGTCTGGGCATCAGAGAAGCAGTTCTTGACTCCTACCACCCTGACTTAGCAACCATATACAACAATTTAGGTCTGCTTTACAAGAAAAAACTTGAATACCAAAAGGCAGAAGATTACCTGATCAAATGCCTAAGGATTGACGAAGTGGTATTTGACGCCAAACACCCTGACCTAGCCACTACTTACAACAACTTGGCAATACTTTACGACGAAAGCAAGCAATACGAAAAAGCAGAGGAGTACTATGTGAAGTGCTTGGAGATTCGAGAAGCAGTTCTTAGTTCCCGGCATCCCGATCTGCTTGAAGTGCGGACTAACTTGAAGAACCTTCGAGATGACAAGCGTTCCTAAAACTCAATTGAGTAATAACGTTAAATTGAACTACTCTACTAATAACTCCAGCTGAAAACCAGCCAGGACTTTAAGTTGTTATAAATAACTAAGTAAGACCCAAAGCTTAACATCCGAGGTAGTATAGTGGTGAGTATTCCAGCCTGTCACGTTGGAGACCCGGGTTCAATTCCCGGCCTCGGAGTTTTTATTTGCTTATTTTTAAGTTGTTATATTTAACATGGATAACCAAACCAAACGCACAATTCACAAGTCACTGGGAACTCCCAACCCTTATACTAGTTCTTTCAAAAAAGTTCCCTCAAAAGAAATTTACAGGATCAAGCGATTCAACGACAGCTCCACAAAGAATTACTCTCCTCATGCAAAACAAATTAAGTCAGGAAGCCTAAGCAAGTCCAGGTCTTCTTCAGGACTCAGAGCCCGGAACGAAAGACTCACCCCCAAAGGACCTTCTTCTGGAATCTGGCGCAACTCTTCTAATCTTAGGTTCGAGGCACTCCAATACACTGGAACTAACTTAGAAGCTTCTTTCCAGCTGAAAAAACGTTCCACAAGGTCCAAAATAAATGCTTCACCCAAAGGCTTCGAAGAAAACGAAGCTTCCAGATTGCACAAAGAACTAAAATTCAATCTTAAAGAAGCTAGCAATTTTTCCAACTTCGAAGTAATCAAAATATACTCCTCTACTTTTGACAAAGCTATTGAAAAGGACAAAGGTTTCGGACCTTTGCTTAAAAAGATCAAACAAGCCTACGACAAACTGATTTTTTCTGAAGACCAAACTAAGTTCAAAGACACTCTGGAACTCTTAAACGAGGAAAGGTCTAAAATACTGTCTTTGCGTGAAGAAGTCAAAAAACTCAAACTTGAAATCAAAAACTCAAACTATGTAATAGAAAACTACAAACAAGCCATTCTAACAGACAACCCTAAAGAAAACCTTGTTGCTAACATGGAACAAGAAATCAGAGCTTGGAAGGAACGCGAAATGAAGTACTTAAAGTTTTTGTCAGTACTCAAAAGCAAAGGTTACCCTATTGAAGAAACTTTCCGGGAACTTAAGTCACGTAACCCTAGTAAAGTCCCTAACATTCAAAGTTTAAACGAAAGCACTAACTACGCAGAGTCCAAAGTCCCACAGCTATCTCTTCCAAACAACACAGGTCCTGGGTTCCACGAAGAGTTCCTTTCCAAAGCACCTGAGTTTTCTAAGTCCTGGCGCAAACAACTAGAAAAAGAATCTGTTAAATAACTATTCCAGTTAAGTGAGTATTTCTTTGAGGAACTGCTTGTGGAGCATTTTCTTGCCTTCTTCGAGCTTTTCAACCCCTAAACTAGAAAACTTTTTAAGTAAAGTAAGGTAAATAGCTTGGAGTTCCCCTTTTCTGTACTCAATATCTCTGACACTCATTGTGTATTTACTTTCTTTGTTCTCTTCTGAAACTAGTTCTTCAAGGATGTGTGTTAACTCAGTTAAGTTCTGACTGATGAACTCAAAGTTGTCCTTTCCGAAGTATAACACGTTTATCAAAGCTAGTTTTTCCATAACTACTTCTGAAGAGTCTGTTCTTACTAAAGAAGTTTGTCTAGGAGTAGTTGGAATTTCTAGAGTTAACTCCGATTCCTTCACAGACATAAAAGAGTCCACTTGTTTGTCTTGTAAAATACAAAACACAGACGAGTGCTTTTTAGTGAGTTCTTTAAGGTGGAAGTACAAGTTTACTTGTGAAGGCACAACAAAGTTTGAGTTCAGTGAGTAAGTTGCGTAAAAAGGAGTTTGGTTTTCGAACTGAATGATGTCAGGGTTGAACCCGATAGTTTGGAAAGTCAGTGTGAAGATGTTTCTGAGTTGCTGCAGTGTGAAGTTGGCACTTATATACTTGAAGTAGTTAAATAAGCACAAGTCGCCCAAGTACACTTGACTAAGTTCATGCTGGATGCTCCACATAGCTACATAAGTTAGAGTCCTTTCAGAGAGTTTGTCTACTTGGAAGGATCCAAACTCAGCACTGGACTCCAAAAACCCCCTGCCCCAAAACAGTCCTTTGCTTCTCAAAATGTCTTCCATGGCTTTGTAAGTTTTAAAGCTAGGCAGCAACTTAGAAGGATGGACAGCAGAGTTGCCTAAAGGCTTTTGGTCCAAAAGAATAGCTTGAGGTTTAACGTAGTTGAGCATTTTGTACACTCCTAAACCCAAACAAGGACTAGAGAGTACATAGACTTCTGAGTCGTTTAAAGTAAAGCAACTAATTGGAGTGGGAGACGACTCAAGAGCAGGTTGTGCTTTTGCTGGGGAGTTGTCAGCTGAAATCTGGGTTATTCTGGCAGCTAGCATTCTTAGAGATTCGTAAGTTTTAGTTCTGCTGTACATTTATAAGGCCCTTATAAAAAAGACATGGAAAACATCAACCAGACTTACATTGACTGCTTAGTAAATGAAAATGCGTTTGAAACTAAAAAGAACGAAGAAACTAGACAACAAGTAGTCGACAAAATAAGAAGTGCCTTTAAAGAATGGTGCCCAGAAGGCGAACTAGTTGCTTTGGGGTCTTATAAGCTTGGCGTTCATTTTCCTGAAAGCGACATTGATTTGTTGTGTGTGGCTCCTAAGTGGGTTACTAGACTTAGTTTCCAGCAAGAGTTTTTGGATATTTTGTTAGGCTTGTCTGGAACTAGTTACTGCTATGGCGTGTTCAGAGCTAAGGTCCCTATTATTAAGTTGACCTGCGATAGTATTGACTTAGACGTGCTTTTCGCCAACTTTGACGGAAACTTACTTGAAGACGGAGGAATTGAGTACTGTGACGATGCTACTTTGCTGAGCTTAAACGGCTTCAGAAATAATGAAATGATTTTGCAACTAGTTCCTGATGTGGGCAGTTTCCAAACTGCTTTGAGGGGCGTGAAGTTGTGGGCTGTTAAAAAAGGAATATACTCAAACATACTGGGTTACTTAGGAGGAGCTACTTGGGCTATTTTAGTAGCTAAGATCTGCATGACTTTTCCTGACTTAAGTCCAGCTGAGTTAGTTCTTAAGTTTTTCAAGATTTTTGCGCTGTGGACCTGGGAAGTTCCTGTGTGTCTCAGCGGAAACAACCACTCACAAGACTACTCGTACATGACTATAGTGACACCTGCACAACCAGTATTCAACACAGCTTACACGCTGACTTACAGTGGGTTCCAAGTAATACTTAAAGAACTTGAGCTTGCTGCTAAGGTCTGTGAAGACATTTCTACAGGAGCAGCTACTTGGGAAGACCTTTTTTCAGAAGTGGACTTTTTCCAGGAGTTCTATTGGATGCTCCAAGTAGAAGTACTGGCAGTGAACTTAAGCACCTTCAAAACCTGGCTGGGACTGGTGCAGAGTAGAATCAAGTATTTTGCCAAAGACATTGAAGCTGAGCACTCCAAGCTAAGAACAACCCTTTACACTAAGCTGTTTCAAACTGAAAGCAAAAAGTTCCCCTTTAGTTCTTCTTACTTCATAGGACTTCTTTTTCCGAACACAACACAGAAAATCGACTTCAGGAACGCGGTGAAGAACTTTTGCGAAACCATGAGAGAAATCAACCCCTTAACTGGTCAGTGCGATATTTGCATCCGACTGAAGAACAGAAACCAACTCGAACCCAAAGTCTTGTCTCAACTGAAGGTGTAAACTAAGTTCTGAACTAGTATAATTAACCAATGTTGTCAGGAAGATTACTTACCTAAGCGTTGGAACTCCCAGTCTCTGTTGTCAAGAGGACACACATGTCTAGTTTTAAGCCACCGCGAAATGCAGTGGAAGTGGAAAGCATGGTTACACACTCCCCAGGCAACATTGCACTCTTCACTAGTTGTAGACTGCTGGTTAGCTTGGCAGTCTATACAGGGGTCAGAAATGTGTGCTCTGCAAATAGCACAGTTCTCGACTTCAATGTCCCAAGCCCACATAGCTACTGCGTTCCACTTCTTAACTTCGAACCTTTTGACTGCTTCCATTTATACTTAGTCCTCAACAGGGTCTTTCTGGGGAAAGTCCCTAATGAATTTTTCTTCTTTTCTTTTGCGTTTCTTCTGGATGCCTTCGATTTCTCTGGACTTCTGGACTTGCTGGGCGTAGAACCTGTTGGCTTTTCGTGAAAGCGCTACTTCGTTGCGTACTTGTTTGTCTGCAAGCTGCTTGTCCAGTTCGATTTTGTGTGTTAGGTTTTCCCAGGTGAACTTAGGCAAGTACTTAATGTTCCAAATGTCTTCTCTGTAGAAGTTATGTTGCTTCTTGCCTCCTGTAATGACTCCGTTAAACATTAAGGCAACTCTTTTGGCTGCTTTTTTGTCCAGGAACTCCACCCAGCCTTCTGTGAAGCACTTGCGTTTGTTGCCTCCAGCTTTGATTCGTTTTTGCCGGTTTATTTTGGGTTCTGGAGTTAAGTAAATTCGGTCGACTTCTCCGTGGACCATGAAGAGCTTCCGAATCTTTTTGTGGCCCATATAAGGAGGAATCCTTGATAGGTAAACTACTCCTCTTTGTTCCATTATAATGGATGACCTTCAGAACTGCGACAAAAAAGTTGAGGTCAAAATGCGGTCTATCCACCCCAACTTAGTAACTCCAGACCAAGAAGGACCTCACTACAGTAAGTAACACCTAGACATGCTTACTTACTTAAAAGAGTACAACGCAAAAGTCCCTGTTAACATCTTGGTGAAGAGTGTTTTTTTCAAAAACATCATCACTAAAGACAAAAACATCTTGCAAAAGAACAAAGCAATAGACATCAAACTCACAGCAAGGAAACACCAAGTAAGCATTGAAGCTTTGCTTAGTTGTTTGGACTACCTTGACCACTTTGACTTTAAACTTATGGACTGCAACCCTTCGAACATGCTGTCTTTACTGGTCACAGCTAACTTTTTAGGAATTGGTGAGTTGGAGCAAGCCATCACTAGGTTTGTTTTGTCCAACCTCAAAGCCAACAACATTGTCCAGACTGTCAACATTGCTTTGCAAACTAACAACCACAAGTTACTTGACGAAGCTTACATGTAAGCTATAAACAGCTTCATAAGGATTCTGTTGCTGTCTAGGTTCAAGCAGATGCCTTTGCCCAAACACTTCGAAGAAGACAAAAACCTTAGGTTCGACTCCCCTTTTTTGATGTACTTCCCACAAAAAGGCAAACCTGTCAGAACTAACTTAGAAGTTTTCAAAGAAAAAGCACACCAAAGCATAATTGAAAGGGAGTTTTACCACAAGGTTCAGCCTCAGTATAACCTAATGTAAGCTCCACTCAGGCGTGTAGAAAGAAACCGGTCTCCGGAGAGCTTCACTGGAAGTGACTACCCACACACTTTTAAACTGCTGCGCGACCACGACAACCAATTACTGCTGTACGCTGAAAGGTGGTCAGACTCAGGCCCAATAGTTATATCTAAGTCCCCCGCAGTGCAGTTCAGCGACGAGTACATAGGAGTGATTACTAACAACTTTTGGGGACACGAGTTCTGGGTGTACGACCACGGAGTTGAAGAAAAAGTAGCTAAGAACTTTCCTTCAGGTTTTATAAAACAACGCGAAGAACAACTATACATCAAGTACGAAACCAACATACTGGGGGAGGTGCCTCGGAGTCTCAAATGTAAGTGGAAGAGTGCTGGGGAAACTTACTCACTGATAAATGTTCCTCCTAAGTGGAACGACAGAACTGAGTGCTACACCTTGAACTTTTATGGGTGAGTTTTATGCAGCCGAGTAAACAGAGCAAGTGCCAAAAACTTTCAAATGATAATGCCAGACGACCCTGACACTATTTACTTTATGTTTGGAAAAGCTTCTAGGGACGCTTTCCACCTTGACTACAGGTCGCCTTTGTCGATGCTGCAGGCTTTTTCTATTGGGCTAACTAGTTTAGCTAGGAAAAGAGTAGTTTCTTAAACACTTTGTGTAATTAAGTTATACCAAAGATGTGACAATTATATTTTGGGAAGTTTTATACGGCTCTTTTCATTAATTTTCTGTAGAGACCCTGGTTCGTTTAGGGTTTCTCTGATGTCTTCTAGACTTACATTGGTTTTATCATTGAACCGGTTGTTTCTAATGATGTTTTTAACATTCAGATCCACAATTCTCTTTTGCACAGATAAAAGATCGTTCCTGGCTGAGTAATTACGGTTGAACAAACTTTCGAGACGGTTAAATTCATTCTCGAAAGAACAAGAAGAAGAATTAAGTGGAGAGTTGTCTTTGACTTTGAGAAATGGAAGTCTGGGCTCAACTGAAGAAGCTTCTTTTCTTAGTTCTTCTCTGGCTTTAACTACCGATGTGCTTCTATCAGAGTCAGTTGGAGGAGGTGACTTTTTGTACGCTAATGAATCACTAGAAGTGTTTTCAGGTGGAAGTATTGGAGAGCGGGAATTTCTGGCTTGGGGCTTTCTTTTGCGACGAGGTTTGTAAATAGAATTGAGTTTGGCTAGGTTTTTCTTCATATCTAACTATTATTTTAAGTTAACTTAGCCCATTCAGGTAAAGGCACCTTAAAGTCTAGGTTGGTGGTGAGCTTGTACCTGAAGGCGTGGAGCCAAATCTCTCTTTGCTTGGTTTTTTCTAAAGGGAGTCTGAATCCTTCACTGATGATTTTAAAAGTCTCTGGGGCTTCTATAGGGTCTAAAGCATCTCCGCCGTAACAAATGTCGTTGGCTATGGGGTGGCCTAGGTACCTTAAGTGCAACCTTATCTGGTGGGTTCTGCCTGTTATGGGTCTGCAGTACACTACACTTTGCTGGGTGCTTTGGTCGAAAAACTTTTTGTAAAAAACAGTCCGGCTGGGTTTACCTTGTTCATCTGTAGTGTAGATGCCTTCTTTTCTGCAGACAGCAGATATTCCCATGTCCACTTCTATTGTTTCCCACTTAAAGTTCCCAGCTACTCTGGCCACGTACCACTTTTCTGTTTGGTTATTCTTCATGAGCTGGGTGAGTGAGTTGGCTACCAAGCTGTTCTTAGCAAGTATTAAAAGTCCTGAAGTTAGTCTGTCTAGTCTGTGGATGAGTTTCAGGTCTTCATAACCAAACTCGTACTTCAAAATACTAAGTAAAGAGTTTTTATTGTAAGCGCCTGTAGGGTGCACAGGCATTGAGCCTGGCTTAGCTACTACAAGGATATTGGGCAAGTCGTAAGAAATAAGTACTGGAGTGTTCAGCACAGGAGGTTCGCACCTTGTGACTTTGTGAACTAGTAAGTCGCCGTTGCGCACTATGTAGTTTTTTTCAACTTGCTGATTGTTAACTAGAATCAGTCCTTTTTCTATAGCGTGTCTGTAGTATTCTTCTGTGTAAGCTTTGAATTCTTTAGTGAATACATCTAGCAGGGGCCTGTCTCTCCACCTCATTTTACACCAAGTTTTGTACTGAAACACGTAAGGTACCACACACCGGAAACTTATTCCTTTGAAGTCCACTATTTCGTATGCCATTTAATATATTAAGTCTATTAAGCCGATGACTTCTAAAGCCTGGGTTTGCTGTGTGTATTCTGTCTGGAGGGCTTTTTGCAAGTTCAGAAAAGCTTTATTCATTTCAGTGTGCATAAAAGAAACTGCTGAATACATGTCTGTGATTAAGTTTGCAAGGGGCAAAAGCGAGGAGGAGTACTTGGGGTTGTGGAGCTTCGAAGCTACCCAGTTAAGAACCTTGGAAATTGACTGTGGGCTTCTGTTCTGAAGGGCGTTTAGCAGTCCGTTGCGTTGGGCAAGTTCGTGCAAAATAGAAATAATTACTTCGGGTTTGTCAAGTTTTAAAGCATGGTCTAGTACCTCTGAGTACTTAAACTGCTTAAGTAGCACATCGTAGTCTTTGAGTTTTTTCTTCAACTCAATGCTAAGTTGGACCTCGTTTTCTTCAGGTTTGGAGTTCGCTCCTCTGTAAAAGTAACTGTAGTTCTTAACTACTGACTGCGGCTGGGTTTTGCGGAACTCTTCCCACCTTTGCAAGTACATTTGGTCAACTGCGTCTAGGTTTGTTCTTCTGGTGGCCTTTGTGTTTTTCCTTTGTCTCACAGAAAACTTGCCGTCCGCCATACCTGCTATCAAGTGCGTGTTGTCTTTTGTGATTGCTAACGCAGTAACCGGGGAAGGGTACTTTATGCTGTGGAGCACGCTAAAGTTTTCTGTGGAGTGGAACTTAACGCTTCCGTCTAGGGATCCCGTGACTAGTCTTGTTTTGGTTTCGTCCATGGCTAAACTAGTGATGTTTTTGCTGTGTGGAGTGTAGGTGCAGAGTTCTTTTGAGGACCTAATGTCCCAAACCTTGTAAGACACGTGGCCACTAGCTATAATGTAAGGGCTATTGCACAGAACTGCTGTAACTGGAACTCCTTGGAATAACTGCGCTGTGCACCCTGACCTGGAGTCCCAAAGCTTAACTAAGGAGTCATAGCCTCCAGTCACTCCAAGACCCTCAACACTCCCCACAGCTCTTATGTAGTCACTGTGTGCTTCCCACTCGCTTATGCTTTTCTTGGCTGTTGTGTCCCAGAACCGCACTACTCCGTCGTCGCAGCCAGTAACTATTAAGTTGTTCCCAACAAACTTTTGTGCGTAGGAAGACTGGGGGTGCAGGTACTTCCTCAGCATGGTTTTCCTGTTGACCTCAAACAGGTAAACTGAACCTTCAATGTCTCCAGCTACAAACAGTTCCCCGTCGTTGCGGAAGTCGCCCCCAATAGCTGTGTTTCTGAATTTAGAAATCGAAAAGTCATTGCTGTTGCCCATAGTGAAGAACCTTACTCGTGCAGAAGAAGTCACGGCGTAAAAGTCTTTGGAAGTGCAAATTTGGGTTACAGAGGAGTGGTCTTGCTTCAGCAAAACGTTTCTGAAAGACTTCCAGTATTTTTGTTCGCTTGTTTCTGCGGTTGCCTTTTTGGGAAACTTTGCGATTTCTAGAGGCTTGAAGTGGGCCATTTTGTGTAAAGTTTCTAAACTTCCAGAAGAACTTTTAAGTGTTGTTTAATCTAGTTATTCGTTTTAAAATGTTTTTAGGGCTTTTGCAGAGCTTACTGGTGTGGAACGCACTCAGCCAGGACGTTAGTTTTAAACTGAGTGAAAGGATGTCACTGGGGTGGACTTTTGAGGAACAAAACATTCGGTTTTACTTTACTGTAATAGTTTATTTAGTGCGAAATCGGCTCTGATGGCTGGTGTGGTATTGGCTTTGGTCTTGATATGATTGATACTGATATGATCGTTTTATTGGACAACGGAGGGAAGGTCATTGGAAGGGATGTTCACTCTTTTTCGAACGAAAAACCTCACGCAGACATCTTAGTTGGAGGATACAATGACATTGCTTTGGAGTACGGCTCCTCAATTGACGGACTTCTAACTGGAACTATTTTGCGCCCACTGAACACCAACGACGAGTTAGACGCTAGGCTTTACGAAGGAATAGAAACAGAGTTCAGTTTTGCTTATGACGACAGGGCGGGATTTATGTACCATGGAGATAGTTATGGGTACGGCAAAATCAAGTTTAGCAAAACTCAGAAAGAAAGTTACTTCGACAGGTGGGACAAGTACTTTGAGGAAGAATACGAACACCACGGACTTGCAATGTCTATAGCTTGGCTAGGACTGGCTAACTTAGCTATTATTCCAGCTAGGTACTTTAAGTGGTTCAAGTTTTGGTTCTTGATCCATATGATTGTTAATGGGTTAGCTATTTTGATGACAACAGTAACTGTGTTTTTGATCTATAAACACAATGAAAGGATGTACTACACCTACACTTCTGACCAGTTGTACCACTCCAGAGTAGGCTTGCTTATGGGAGGCTTAGTTTTGGGCCAGGTGTTTCTAGGAATTGTTTCTAGGCAGTACATCAAGCACTGCAAAAACCTGTACCCAATTATGCTCTGCAGAAGGGCACACCATATACTGGGCTGGGGACTAATGGGCTTAGCCTTTTTTAATGTGTACCAAGGCTGGAAGCTCTACAACGGAGAAGAAAAGTTCTGGGTGACTGCTGTGATTGTGAGTATAGCTGGACTCTATGCACTACTGGAACTCAACCACCGCTTTGGGTTTGTGCTAAGAATCACTCAACCTAAGTACTTACTTGGAAACATAGACAGAGACTCTGAAGAAAGCAGACTACTTGTAGGCAAACTCAAAACCCACCTAGAAATATACAAGCACCTCCAAAACAAATGGGAGCCCTGGGTGTTTTTTGACGAGTACGTGCTGGACCTATCAGGGTTTTTGGAGAGCCACCCAGGTGGAAAGCACATGCTGATGAGCATAATAGGTCAGGATGCAGGCAAGTATGTGCACGGTAGTATGTCTTACAGTGGTAGGTTTGCTCCGTTTTCGCACCCTGAGGAAGTTTTTTCAGTAGTTCAAAACCTAATAATAGGTTANGTAGGCTTTGACCAAAGACTGTTGAAAAGCCCCAAGGGACTCCTCTATGACAAAATGAGGTGGGAGATCACCGAAAAGTTCCTAATAAACAAAAACACCACTTGTTTGGTCCTCAAAAACAGGGACTTCGTAGTTTCCAGGCCTTATGGAATCGACTGGATGGCCAAAAGCTTTGTGGTGACTAAAACTGAAAGGCTCCAAAAGGTCAGAAGGTACTACTCAATAGTAGTTGCGAACTTAGAAAACTGGGCCCGAGAAGCCAAAAACAAAGGCTACAAACTCGAAAGGGAACCTAAAGTTACAGAGGACAGTCTGCACAATGTAAGACTCTACGTGAAGAAATACGACAAGGGCAAAGTTAGTTCTTACATCACAGAATTAGAAGTAGGCAGTGAAGTAGAACTGAAAGGCCCTGTAGGCCCAGGACTGTTAATTGACTTGCCCTGGGGAGTTTACTCAGCCTTTGTAGGAGGAACTGGACTCAACACTATGCTGGACTTGATTTACTTGATTTGGGAAGGCGGTATTAAAAACTTCAAACTTTACATCTACGTTTCTTTTAGCAAGTACGAAGACAGTTATGCTTTAGACCTACTTAAAGCAACTGCTAGTGAGTACCCAGACAACTTCTGTGTTAAAATCAACATCAGTGAAGACCAGAAAGAAAGCGACGGAGTTTTGTCACCAATGAAGTTGAAGGAGTGGTTCCCCCTAGACATGGTGAGTCGAGCGTGGGTTTGCGGACCCCCAGGGTTCAACAGATGGATCTGCACTTTGCTAGAGCCGCACTTACCCGGAGAAAAGATCATAATGGTTTAATTAAAAGAGTATTTGGTTATCAGGGTGCTTTACTTTAGGGTGGTTTGCAAGTTCTTTAGGGACACTTTGGGAGTTTTTTTCAAGAAAGGTTTTAAGAGGGTACAAAATGTCTTCGTNTTCTTTAGTGAGGAGAGTTGAAGCTACTCCTGAAGCACCAGCTCTGCCAGTTCTGCCTATTCTGTGTTCGTAGTCGGTGATGCTTTTAGGACAGTCGTAGTTAATCACGTGATTGACTCCTTTAACGTCTATTCCTCTAGAAGCAACATCTGTAGCTACTAAAACGTTTACTTTCCCGTGCTTGAAGTTTTGCATTATTTGTTCTCTGAGATGTTGGGGTTTGCCTCCGTGAAGTGAAGTTGCTTTGTACCTGTGTAAGTAAGAAGCTAAGTTGTCAGCTTCTTTTTTGTGGTTTACAAACACTATGACCTGTGGTTTCGTAGTTTTGAGTAACTTGAGCAGGGTTTCTTTTTTCGCAGACTCAGAAACAAAAAACACCTGTTGAGTTATAAGCGAAGAACCTGAACCAGGGTCGCCTATTGAAACGAAACAAGGGAACCTTAGAAAACTAAGCCACAGTTTCTCAATGGACTGGTCCATGGTGGCTGAAAATAAGTGAGTAGTTAAGTACCTTTTAGTTCCAAGTTTAGTTTGGAGTTCCTGGGCTTCAACTTCTTCTTTCGAGCCACCTTTAATGCTGCTGACTGGTAAGTAGTTAAAGATTTCTTGAAGGGTGTTTTGGAGTTCTAGTAAAATCATTTTGTCAGCTTCGTCAATTACTAACCAGTAGCACTGGTTCAGAACTAAGTATTGGTGGGCTATGCAGTCCAAAAGCCTTCCTGGTGTAGCTATGACCAACTCAGCTCCGCTCTGCAACTCCATAGACTGCGTTTCCATGTTGTGTCCGCCTACTATCAACAAACACTTGACTTGTGTGTTTCTGATTAGTTTCGAAGCTTCTTCAAATATCTGCTGTGCTAATTCCCTTGTAGGGGCTAGTATTAGTGCATAGGGACCGTCAGCAGAGGTGACTTGGTTTAGTTCAGGAAGCTCAAGCATAAACTCAAGCATAGGAATCAGGTAGGCAGCTGACTTACCGGTTCCAGTAGGTGCAAGTCCAATTAAGTCTTTCATTTGAAGTCCCACAGGAATAGCTTGCATCTGAATGGGCATTGGCCGAGCATACCCAGCTTTGCTTATGTTTTCTTTGAGTTGGGTTGCAATGCTTAGTTCTTTCCAATTGCGAATGGGTGGCGGAATGGTTCCTTTTACGAATATTTGGTTGTTTTCTCTGAAGATTTTCCAGTCGCGCTGGGTCATAGATTCCAAAGGTTTGCTTGAAAGGTCTGAGTTACTGGTTCCAATGTCCTTTTGGAAGGAACGAGGAGGCGATAATCTGTTTGCGAAAAAAGGGTCTTGTGAAGTGTCTTCTTCTTGGTCCCAGTCGAACCTGTACTGCTTTTTAAAGGTTTCAGTGGGTTTACGTTTGAGTCCTAGTAGTTTGTTTTTGAGTTCTTGGTACTCAGGTTGCAGTGGTCTGGGAGACCTTGACCTTTGGGTTGGTTTTTTCACAGGTGGTTGTTTGGGTTCTTTTGGTTTGTGTCTTTCAGCCTTGCTTACGAACTTAGGTTTGAATTCTGACATTATTAAATACTTAGAGAAGAGTTACCTTCAGAGTTTTGAACAACTTAAGTGCGGCTTTTCTTTTTTCCCACTTGCAAGTAGAACTAGTGGACGTGCATTCTGGACTCAAGCAGTACCTGCAAACTGAGTTCTTCTCATTGACTTCCCATTCTCCTGAATGCAAATTATACAAATAGCTTTTCCTTTTGCCTATAAAGTGTAGTGTGTCTCCACACTGAACCCCATTGTTCTCAAAGCTTTCAGGTTCCGGCAGAGTAGCAAGCACCTCTAGAGACTGTAACTGAGTATCGAACCTGTAAGCGTTGGCAACACTCCGCATTTTAGTAAGGGCAAACCTATACCCCCCCACAATGTAAACACTATCCCCGGAAACACAAGCACCCATTTCACGCATTCTGCTGGCAAACTCTAGTTCCAAAGCACTCCAAGTGCTTCCATCAAAGACTTCTACTCCACAGCCACTATTGTTTCCTCCAAAAACGTAAATGCAATTATTAACACTCACAGAAGTGTGGTTGGCTCTAGGGAAGTGCATGCTCTGAATCTCCACCCAACTTCTTCCGTCAAACTTTTCAACATTCGAAATCTCTTCATTGAGGCTGACGTACCCACCCATTACGTAGATTTCTCGGTCTAAAATGCAAACAGAATGATTGTACCTACCAATGTTCAGAGACGAGAACTTAGTAATGGTGCACCTGTACAAGTCTACTTTGTAGCAGTTCTTAAAAGGCCAGAGACCTGCACCGACAAGCAGAGGGACGTGGTTATCTGTAAAAATGACTCTTCCAGGGTAGATTGGTAAATTGAGTGCGCAGAACCTTTTCTTCTTAGGAAAGTAAAGCAAATTAGAGGAAATGTCAATGATAGGAGGTGCCTGATTGGATTTCATACTATAAGATTTAGAGATTTCGAATATGTTACCTTCTCTTTTTTTTTCAACAAGTTCACTTGTAAGTGGCTTTTGGAAGCATTGACAAATTCCCATTTATAAACTAACTAAAATGTCGGCGCTAAACAGAATAAATCTGCAGGTAGAGTCTTTAATGTCAGCCTATGGGGCAGTTTGCACAGGTAACTACTTCAGAGCCAAAAAAATCCCCTCCATATCCTTTTTGAATTACTTAGTTCGTCTTCAAAAGTTTATGCACTGTTCGGACGAGTGCTTCGTGGTGGCTTTGATTTATATCAAAAGGCTTAAAGAATCAGAGCCTCAACTGGACATGAGTCCTTTCACAGTCCACAGAATCTTTTTGGCAGCAGTAGTTACTGCTACTAAGTTCCTGGATGACCAGTTTTATTTAAATTCTTACTACGCTAAAGTTGGCGGGGTTAGTGTTCTAGAACTAAAGAACTTAGAACTTAGCTTTTTGAGCATTTTGGATTATAACTTGAATGTTTCCCAGGAGGAGTACCACACAGAATTCAGTGCTTTGTTCAAAGAAAGCTTTTTAAATTCTACAAAATCTTGTTATGTTCAACCTGCTAACCAACTAGAGTTCAGTTCTACTGTATCTAATGCTTAATTAACTGTATAAACTCAAAATGGCAAATTGGGTAGTTTATTTAGTATGCTCAGTGATCAGTTTGGTAGGGGTAAGCTCATTCTACTTGTCTTCTAAGGAAGCCAAAAAGGTTAGAAGCTTAACTTATGGAGCAAGCTTTAGGTGCTTGTCTGAATGTGGTGTGCTTACCAAAAGTAAAATTTTTGGGCTTAACTCAAAAAGATTTATTCCTTACCTGGCATTGATAAGTTCTAGAAGCCAGTCTTTGGAGCTTTCAAGGTGGAGTCAGCTTTTGCTTGTTTCTATATTTTACTCAGCTGTTCTAGCTGGGAACTTAGTTGCCGTTTCGGTTTTAGGGAATGAAAACTTCAGTTTACTTCTTTCTTGCATGAATGCTTTTGCAGCTGTGCTTGCAGCTTTTTTTATAACTGTAGTGCTTACTAAACTCTACCATTCCAAACTGCTAGGGAAAGTAACCACAGTCACCCCTGTAGAAGAACCTCATTCAACAAAAGCCCTGAAAAAAGCTTCGACTTTGGCTGAAAGCAACAACTTGGAGTTCCGAAAACCAAGCAAACCGCTAGTTTCTTTTGAAAAAGCTAAGTACTTTGTAGTGCTTCTGATATTCATTCTTTGGTTTGCGAGTTTGAGAGCAGCTGGCGCTTTAAGTGGTCCAGAAATTCAAGTAGCCTTTTACCAGTTTTTATTCGGAATACTGGTAGACACTCCTATAAGGCTGTCAATAATTACTACCCTAGTATACTGCAAGCTTGCTAGGTTTTACAATAAAGAGTTTTATACAAACTCTTTGGAATGCAATAGGCTTTCCCCGCTTTACAGTACTCCTATGAGCTATGAAGAGTTTCAAAGAAGGTTTTCAGGCAGTTACGAAATCCCACCCAATACACCCGATAAATTCCAGTCTAATTCTATTGTGCACAGAAGTGCACACGAAATAGAAAGCGAACCAGAAACCCTCAAGAACAAAGAAATTGAAGCCCAAGAAACCTTGTTCAGTCCGCGCTCAGATAGGAACCTTAAAGAAGACTCTGGCCAAAACACTCCAGCTGAAAGCCTTAAAGAAGACTCTGAATTCAAACCTGAAGAAGATGTACACCACTCCAGAAATCCTGAATATGGAGACTTGAAGCAAACCATGCAAGAGCCAGAAAGCCCTCAATACTCCCAAGAACTCAGCAATTCTTTTGAAGAAACTCTTAAACTAGAAGATCAAAACACTATTAACAAAGCTATAAACCACTACCAGTCAGACCAAGACGACCATAGTTTGTTTATGGCTTTAGAAGGGCTGTTTAGCAACTACTCCGAAAAAGAAGAAGCTCAAGAAGCCCAAGAAGAAGCCCAAGAAGCCCAAGAAGCCGAACTAACTAAGGTCCAAGAAGAGGACTCCGAAGGCAACTTGCAAACTGTACTTATCCAAAAAGAACAAGAAAACTACCAAACAGAGTACGAAGAAAACTCTGAAGGGGAAATGGAACCTCTTCCTCCTAAAAAGCCAAAAGACTCAGAACTCGCTAACTTCAACCCAGACTTTTCTGAGTATGAATCTGAGTACTTAGAATCTCCCAAAGGCAACTTCCAAAAAGTGCTTAAAAAGTCGCAACCAGAATACCTCGAAGAAACTGAATACGAACTAGACGACGAAGGAAACTTACAAGAGATCCCAGGTACTTCTAAAGGACTTTCCAAAGACAAAACTAGATTCTTGTTTCCCCAGAAGATTTTAGGACCTGACGGAAAGGTCCACCAAATCGCCAGACAAAAAGACCACATTCCTAGAAACTACTACACCAAGAACTCCCAAGGCAAACTAGTTAAAAGACCCCAAAAAGTCAAAGAAATCAAAACCAAAGAAGGAAAAAAACTCAAAATTGCAGAAAGAAAAAGCAAAGTAGTAACTAAGCCTCCAAGGGGAAGGTACAAAAACTCTTCTAAAGGACTCCAACTAGACAACCCAAAAACCCAAAACTGGGAACCTCTAAAGTCCACAGACTCAATTTCACCCGAAGACATCATTCACAGAAGAATTAAAGACGGCTCTGTGAAAGCCTTTAAAAAAGTCAAAATAAACTTTTCTAAGAAACAAGAGTACGTAATCGGACCCAACGGAGAGCGAATTAGAAAGCCAAATGGACAAGTAGACTGCTGGAACGAACTCTACGGACTAAAACCTAAAAGGAGACCTCCAAAGAAACCTTTATTCGAAGAAGACTACGACCCCTACTTAAGAAAAAACTACCAAAACCTCTCTGGAATCACCCCAGCGATGTTTAAACGGCCTAAAAGGAAAAAGAACAAGTTCAAAAAACTCAAAAAACCCAAAAAACAAGACGACCAAACCTTAAAGTCCCTAGAAAAAGTTTACGGAGTCTCAGCTAAAACCAGGCCCCAAAAAGCTTTGTCTTCAAGTCCTAAAGCAATTAGAACTCCTGGGTTCTCTAAAAAAGAGAACTTGTTTGGACTCGATGAAGTCCAGAGTGAAGAAGAAGTCAGCGTAGTCGACCAAAAGAAAGTCAAAACTACTCATGAACACTACCAACCTGACTTCCGGGACTTTTCTTTTTCTAGGATTCCAGACTCTACTTCCCTGAAACAAATTGAAAACCCAGACCTGCCTTCTGAACTCCCCAATAAGTACAAGTCAGACCGAATCAGAATCAACTTTAAGTCACCTAAACTCAAGTCTTCCCACAGCTCCAAAAAAGTCTCCAGTCCAAACGTGTTCCACAACACTGGATCCGCTATACTTGAAAATGCTCAACTTAAACCTGACTCAGAAGTTCCTATACTCAATATACACTACGAAGAAGACAGCCCCCAACCTATAGACGAAACCCCTGTAAACTTCAAAAGGCAATCCTTCAACGAGTCTTACTCAGACAACGAGAAGTATAAAAGGCCTGGTTCAGAGTTAAGCCACCAACTACTTTTCAGCCAAAGAGAAAGCTTGAACAAGTCCCGGGCTAAAAAACACCTTTATAAAGTAGACCGCACCTTTATGGACTACGACCACCCTTACAACGAATTGCTTTGGCTTCGCCTTGAAAAGCCTCGAACTCCTTCTAAGCACTAATTAAATGGATGATGAAATTATATCGAGCCTTACTTTTGGAGGTCACTCTGTCAAAGGCAAAATAAGACTAGAGGCTGTTTGTGCAGCCCTTAGAGAGCCTTCTGACTTAGAAGTGCTCCTAAACTTTTTAAGCCAGGAACAAAGACTAAGCGCAGTCACAGACAAAGTGCTAGCATTCAGAACATCTGAAGAAGAGGGTTACGATGACGGGTCTACTCTAGCTGCAGGAGAAAAACTACTCCACATGCTTGAAAGAATGAACGTTGAAAACATTGTAGTGATGATATTCTTTTGGGGACACCAACACTTAACTAAACCTCCAACTGAATTGTTTAAAGTCATACTTGATGAAGCACGCAAACTGCTTTTAGATATTCACGCTAAACTGATTTCTATGAAAGTCAACACTGAGCCCAGAACTGAAGTTACTAGGAATCAGACCAACTTTGAGTTTTCAGAGATACCCCAAGCTAAGTTTCACAACTCAAACACCAAAAGACTTAGAAGACCCCAGCACTTCCTTGCAGACAGACCCGAACCCAAACACTTGGAACTTGAAGAGTTAAAAGTAACTGAGACTGAAGTGTGCTCAGCCGTGACACAAGTAGAGAACTCTTTAAGAACTCTAGAGCAGTCAGACGTGATCCACTTGAGAGAAATGATAAATCACCCATTAGTTCAGAAAGTACTTCAAATGGCCTGTATACTCAAGGGGTACAGTGCTGCCACCATTCCCAACATCAAACAAATGCTGGACTCGCGGACCTTCAAAGTAGAACTAAGTATGCTTGACATCAGGAAACTCAAGCACTCCCAAGTCAAAAAGGTCAGAGAAATCTTAGTTAAAAACAAGATCCTCAACGTAGACTACTTAACTAAAATTTCAATTCCAGCAGCTACAGTACTTTCCTGGGTAGAAGGAGTGGTGACTTGGTTTGCAGGGAGACACCTAGTTAAGAATAACGACCCTTTCTCGCCAAAAAGTGGGTTAGAAAGCTTCCAAGACAAAAGACAGTCAGAGGTGTCGTCAATTTCTAAAATGAACAAAGAAGAAGAAGAACCCCAAATAGACCCTGAGTTAGAACTCAAACTAAAAGTTGCCAGACAGTACAGAATAGAAAACGAAGAAAGAATCGACAGAATACTGCAGAACAGACTTGAAGAAATAGACTTTGAAGGCGAAAAAGTAGAGCTGACTGAAGAAGACTTTGCAAAGTACCTAAAAGACCCTGAAATCCATGAACAGCCCACTTCTATTTTGATAGCTTTAGTTGACCGGCTTAAACAAAAAAGAAGCTAATATGTAATTTGTGGAAAAATAAATGTGGCTTATAATTATTTAGAAATGGCCAAAGTAGAAATGTTAATTTTATTGAACAACTCGTCAGAGCGGAAACATCAGTGCGTCCGGTATAACGGGACCCAGTACAGCTGGATTCCAGTGTACTCTGGAGACGAACAAATATCAGGGGAACTTCAGATTAAGTTACCCAAACCCCTTAGTCACCAAGGCGTTAAAATAGAACTTATAGGGACACTCGGTAAGTCCTAAGTAGAAATTAAAAGTGAACGAGTTAGTAACCAGCAGCTGCTGTGCTTGTCCTCTTCACTAGCTCCTCCTTCAGTTTTTAATTCCTCGGTTTCGTTGCCCTTTGCCTTCAGCAATGTCGGTCAAGAGTTAGAAACCTACGTTGGGAACGAGTGTTTCTTGCGGTTTTTCTTAAAAGCTGTGGTTAAACAAAAGTGGGTGCGTAACTATGTTACTGAGCAGGAAGTTTGTGTTTATAACTGCTCCAAAGAACAGATTGTAAAGGCACCTTCTAAGCAAACCATAGGCTTTAAGGAAGACTTGAGCCTTGAAGTTGAAGTGGAGGACACTTGTTTGCCCCTTGGTAAAGACATCCTGGGCAAACTCACTTTTAATGCACTTAAAGTTGAGTTGAAAAGTGTAGTGTTGGAGCTTGTAAGGGTTGAAACCTTTTACCACGGCTCGTTCACTTCGCAGTCTGAAAGCGTTGTGTTGAGTAGTGAGTTGTCTCCAGGTTCAAACTTCAGAATGCCTACTAATAGTGCCAGAGTCACTCCTTCGTACTCATGCATCAACGGGAAGGTCAAAGTTGAGTACTTCCTTAACTTTGTGATTGAAGACACCCACAAGAACCAGTACTTCAAGAAACAACCTGTTGTTCTGCGTAGAACCCATTTGTAATTAGTTATCTAAGTATTGACTTCCAAACACAAAGTCGTATATTTTATCAATTCTATCAACAACGTCTTCATACTTCATGCTTCTTTTGCGGGTTTGTTTTTCAGGGTGCATGTACTTTAGGATTTCACTTACTTTGTGCTTAAAAGCCCCTACGTCTATTTGGGAGATCTCGCCTGATTTCTGCATACTCAGAAGTTCCTTTACTTCGACAAAGGCTTTGTCGCAGGACTTGTTTCTTTTAACCGCAGTTTCTCTCATTTCGTCCCACAAACTCGGGAACTCTTGCGTTATAAGGTGAATTAACTGCCTGTTCATGATCAGGATCTCTGAGTCCCTGACTGCCCGAGCTGAGTACTTCCTTGAAACTTCTAAAAGTACTTCAATGTCTCC
>PR_CR_10_Liq_1_inCRDRAFT_1000508_pt1 | contig 24303 bp, 19 predicted proteins | sample PRCRCaboRojoPR_3_FD_10241 | JGI IMG/M metagenome (IMG submission 10241)
TGCTTCTTTGCTCTTTTGCGGGGAAGGAAACCTAAAGACCCGTGACGAGGTGCCTCGAATTTACGGTGGGACATTTATTTATGGCCATTAGCCCTTTTTAGAGCCTTGAGTATTAATATCAGAAATATGCTTGCCTCCAAGTTGCGTATGCAAAGCATTTTGCCCCAGTTGAAGAATCAAAGAGTTTTAATGCGAGCTGACTTCAATGTGCCTGTGAAAGAAGGAGTGGTTACTGACAGCAAAAGAATAAAGGAAACTCTTCCCTCTATCCAAATGGCTTTAGACCAATCTCCTAAAAGTTTAGTTCTCATGTCGCACCTTGGCCGACCTAACGGGATGCCCAACTCAAAGTACACTCTCCGTCCTGTGGCAAATGAACTGGAAAAGTTGCTTGGCAGAGAAGTTCTGTTTCTGTCAGACTGTGTTGGACCCCACATCGAACAAGCTACTGCTGAAGCCAAAAATGGCTCTGTTATCCTACTTGAGAACTTAAGGTTCCACGGTGCCGAAGAAGGGTCCCGCAAGATTGACGGCAAAAAAGAAAAAGAAGACAAAGAAACCATTGCAAGGTTCAGAAAGTCACTGACTTCCCACGGAGACATTTATATCAACGACGCCTTTGGTACTTCTCATAGGGCTCACAGTTCAGTGGTAGGAGTTGACTTACCAACTAGAGCAGCAGGTCAACTGCTTAGCAAAGAACTAGACTACTTTTCTAAAGTTCTCGAAAAGCCTGATAAACCTTTGCTGATTATACTTGGCGGAGCTAAAGTTTCAGACAAAATCCAACTAATCAGCAACTTATTGGATAAATGTGACGAAATGATAATTGGAGGAGCAATGGCATTTACCTTTAAAAAAGTGGTCACAGGACATGACATCGGCAGCAGTTTGTTTGACGAAGAAGGCTCCAAACTAGTACCAGATATTATGAAAAAAGCACAAGAAAAAGGTGTGAAAATCCACCTACCAGTGGACTTTAAGTGTGCAGAGACCCCTGAAGACCTTTCATCTGTGCAGGAATACGAAGGCGACATTCCAATGCACTTGAAGGGCTTTGACATTGGACAGAAGTCGCTTGGTGCCTTTGGAGAAGCAGTTCAGAGAGCTGGGACCGTATTTTGGAACGGACCAATGGGCATGTTTGAAGTGCCTGAGTTCAGAACCGGGTCTGAAGGAGTTTTTAAAGAGATCCTAGCTAGGTCCAAACGCGGAAACCTTGTGTCAGTAGTTGGAGGAGGAGACACTGGGGCTTTTGTGTCAAGCATGGGAAGCGGAGCTGACTGCATAAGTCACATCTCTACTGGAGGTGGTGCTTCTTTGGAGCTTATGGAAGGTAAAGTTCTTCCCGGAGTTCAGCATCTTTCAGATGCAAGTAAATAAATGGAAAGTGGGAAATCCTTATCGCCTTCTGCTCAGCGTGCTCTTCTGTCTAGTAAATTAAGCGCTGAGTTTATTCAACCCTATGACTTAGTGATGGTGTTTAAGAACCCTTTTGAACTAAAGAATTACTCAGCTGAGTTCCTGGATGTAGAACTATCTAAAGAAGAAGCCTCCAAAGCTTTCGAAAGGTGCTTCAGAGTGTCTCTTGAATCAGAAGAATACTCAGAAATCAACGAAAAGTTAAACCAAGTCCTTAACTCTTCCCCAACTAAGAAAAAAATAGCCCAGCTCCAGCTAGAAACCATTTTAGTTACTCTGCAGCACCGCTTGCAGATGGACGTAGTTGCTCACGTTTCAAGAGACCTTGACGAAGTGTTTATGAAACTAAGAACTTCAGAAGAAAACTTCCAAGTCCAGGCTGACTTAATTGACTACGAACTCCAGTTGAAGGAAGATCCAGAAGACATTCTTCCGTTCCAAGAAGTAGCTCCTTACGCTCCTTTTGAGAAAAAAATCGAAAAGCCTGTTTTTAGTTACTTAGAACTCTCCCAAGACGTTCCTTACAAAAGGTATGACCAATACGGACACGAAAAAGAAAAAGGCACTCTGTTCAGAAACATCGACAGAATCAGACTAATGAAAAGCATGCTTTCAAGTGTCTTTGACGTAGGGGAGTTGTACTTTCAAGGTATCCTGTTGTCTATGTTTCCTTTGCACCAGAACAAACCCAAAGTAGAGTTAAAAAGCACTTGGGGTAACTTCTACAGTCTCTTTAAGAACCAAAATATTCAAGAAGTTAGACTGTACTTTGGCGAAAAGATATCAATGTACTTTGCTTGGCTTAACTTTTATGTTAAGTGGCTTTACATTCCCTCAGTAATTGGGTTTTTATTAGGCATAATCATTTATGCCACCAACGACTTGAACGATTCTTCAGGAGACATGAGTGCAGGGGAGGTGTGCACCTTTTTGTTTGCAGTGTTTATAAGCGTTAACTCAACTTTGCTGGACCAACTTTGGTTGAGGAATCAAAACACTCTAGCTTGGAAGTGGGGGTTTTACTCTGAAGAGTACGAAGAACAAAGACCGCATTTCAAAGGAGTCTACCAAAAAGACCCAATAACTGGGAAGATGAAAAAGGTTGTCTCAGACTTAAGAAAAGTAAGAGTCAGAAGGATTCTAGGCTACGGAATTATAGTAGTGTTTGTCTGGGTAGTGATAGCTTGCGTGGTAGCTTTGTTCCTTTACAGGGCGAGTTTGTCAGGAGACTGGGGAATCAGAATAGTTGGAATCCTTACAGCTCTGCAAATTAAAGTCCTTAATTTTATCTACAGGTACGTTGCACGCAAAATGACTGACTGGGAGAACTTTGAAACTGACAGCGAGTACAACAACTCGCTAACTATTAAGCTGTTTTGTTTCCAGTTTGTAAATAGTTACTCCTCTTTGTTCTACATTGCTTTCTTCAAAGGAAACAACGAAGGCTGCACTTACGACGACTGCATGTACGAGTTAGCAATGCAACTAGGAACTATTTTCATCACAAACGTGTTTTTGAATGCAATAGAAATAGGGACTCCTTTTGTGTTTTGGAAGTTAAGAATGCGCAAAGAAAACAAAAGAATGCACGAACTAGGAATAACCCAAGCTATGACTGTAGAAGAAAGAGAAAACAAGTTGGACGTTTACGATACTCCTCTAGACGACTACATGGAAGTAGTAATTACTTATGGGTACATAGTTCTGTTTGGAGTGGCTTTTCCTTTCAGTCCCTTGTTTGGTTTGGTTTTGGGAGTGATTGAGTTGAAGGTGGACGCTTGGAAACTGTGCAGTATCTACAAAAGGCCTTTTCCTTTGAGGGCCAAATCTATAGGGGTTTGGAACTACATTATACAAGCACTGTCTTATATAGGCTGTGGAACAACTATTGCGATTATTTTGTTCACAACAGACGTGTTTGACTTCAGCAGCACAGGCAAGAGGTGGGTCTGCTTTTTAGTGCTGGAACATCTTTTGTTTGCAGCAAAGTTACTGATAAGTGCAGCCATTCCAGACTGTCCTTCAAAAGTGACTCAGGGACTTAACTGGAGCAAACGCATTGCTAATGAAAAGGTTTATGGACGGTTATCTGATGTGGACAAAGAAAGGTCTATGAGGCAGCTTGAGTTTGTACCTTTGGAAGAAAGACACCTTACAAGCATGAGCGAAGTAATCAACGAACAATAATTTTCCTAGTTAATTAAAGGGTGAAATTCACGATTTATAAAAATGCTAGGAAGAGCTTTGTTGAGAACTGGGAGAAGAATGTTTGCAGACGCCAAAGACTCCTTTGTAGTACGCATGTACACTCCTACAAAAACTATCTTCAATAACTCTCCTGAAGTAGAAACCATCATCTACGACTCTTTGGACGGCGGAAAAGGCATTCTGAACTCAAACTTCATGGTGATGCAAGCTACTTTGAACCCTGGAATCATTGAAGTGCATCTTAAAGGCGGCAGTGTCAAAAAGTTAGTGCATGTAGGTGGACTTATTCAGAAAAACCCCGACAGTTCTATTGACTGTGCCCTTTTCGAAGCTTATGAAAAAGAAGACATCGACTGGGACGCTCTTAAAAAAAGTGACGTTTTTGGCCAAGAGCCCATTGGAGACACTTCGTCAGAGGCCGATTACCTCCGCAAACTTGGAACCAGCGTTAGAGAAGACGTAGTCAACGCTTCAGGTAACCTTTAACTTAACTGAAGACTTCTTCAAACTTATGCTTCTTAAGAATTCTCCGGTTTTCCTTGCGAGGGTAGTCAAGGTGAGTAAGTAAGTCTTCCATGTAAACCTCAGCTGCCCTAGCAGGAGAGGCAATTTGGGTGTTCAGAGTGCCTTTGAGGTTAAGCTTGTGCATAGTATCAAGCACTTCACGACCCCAGACGGTGTTCTTAAGTTCTTTTTCAGCCATGAAAACGTTAACGTCGTCGGGGGAGCCAACTTCAGTGTTCATAATCTTGACATTGTAATCACTGTCTGGGTACAAAGAACGCGGTGCCCAAGATTGGCGCTTGTAGTAAGGAATTGGCCATTGGTTGGTGGACACTACTCGCAGTTGACTTGAGTGACTTACATTTATTCCGTCTTCGCGACCCCCTGTGAAACTGCGCACAAGACGTAAGCTTTGCCTCCGGGTGTAATGGCCTAGCATTTTTATAAACACCTGCAAGATATTTACAAGCTTAAATTTTTAAGAGCTGGTCCAGCAGAACTTCTTGAATTTCTTTGGACTTTGCCCACTTCACAGGCTCTCTCCTGATAGTTCCTAAAAGCACTATGCTCGTTAGTATCACTAAAGAACACACTGCGTAGATATAAAAGTACCCAACTGCCTCTCCTATGTATTTAAGCACTATTGAAGAAACTGAAGCTAGCGTTGCAGCAAGGTAAATAAAAGGCCAGACTTGGGAACTATAGGCGTGAAAGATGTTGTTAGTTTCAACTGCTAAACTGGGGTACACTGCTGAGCAGCAAAAGAACAAAACTACCACTACAGCCCCGTAGAGGTACTTGTTGGTTACTATAAAGTGTAAACTGCTGCACCCAACTAGCTGCAGAATCATACTACAAGTCATTACTTTTCTAAAAGAAAAATAGTCCAGCAAACTCGGCCAAAATACCCTTCCTACTCCCCCTGCTGCTCCTGCCATAGACCCTATGTAAGCCAAAAAATGGTCATCTCCAAACACTTGCAAACCGTAAGACTTAAACACTCCCACAAAGAAGTACCAGAAAAAAAACACTGTATAACCCAGGAAAAACATTCCCCAAAACTGCCTTTCACTAAGCATTTGCCTGACTGAAAACTCTCCAAGAGGAGCAGACATTAAAGCCTGAGTATGGACTCTAGCTTCTCTTACCAGAAAAACCCCTACTATTGTGACTCCTGCAAAAACAAGTCCCATCAAAAGCATCACGTAAGGAATGTTTCTGTTAACTTCTTCGCCAAAGTCCAAGTTAGTGGGTTCCTTGTTCGTGGGATTGGCTAAATAAGTAAACAAGAGTCCAAAAACAAGGTTTGAAGCGCTGTAGCCAGACATGATGAATCCAGTAACCATTCCTCTAGAGCGAGGGAAATGGTCCCAAGCAGGAAAAAAAGAAGTAATAGTGATGATGCCTGCTCCTATTCCAAACAACACTGCATAGGTCCAAACTACAGCAGTTGAACTTTTCAAGAGTGAACAGATCATAAACGACAGAGAAGTCAGAGCCCCCCCTTCCAAAAGAGTTTTTCTAGTTCCACCTATTCTGATTAAAAAAGGAGCTGCAAATACTCCTATATTTTCTATCAAAAAAGAAAGAGGAAGTGCTGAGTATACTTCTGAAAAGCTCACTGAAGAATCCAAGGACCTAAGGTAAGAACCTATGTAGGGGTAAATCATTCCCCAAGTTAGTAGGTTCCCAGCTACTATGTTAAGCAGAATCCCCCCTACGAGTGTGCAAATTCCTAAAAGTGTTTGGGTTGTACTTTTCTTTTGGCCTAATTCAGAACAGTAAGGAACTTTAGACTCTAAGCCAGAGTTACTAGTCATTTATTTAGGTTTATTTGGTCTAGGATTTCAAAAAAGTAAGCGAGTGAGTCTTTAAAACTTAAACCACTTCTAGTGCAAGCTAGTGTGTTGTCTTTGCACTGACTGCAAAGAACTGCAGTGCTTTTTCTTTTGTCTTTTTGAGTGTTTAGAATGATTTCTTTTATGTGTTTTCTAAGAGCTAAGTCAACTTGGTGCACTAAGTTTTGGCAACTGAAGTGTCTTAGCTTTTGTTGTTCTTTAGTTAAGTACAAAGGACTTTCCAGCAAGTCCTTAACTCTTTCAAGTGGGTTTTCTGGGCCTATTCTAATGCTTTCTCTGAAAAAATTTTCTTGTGAAACTTGTGAATGAATCTTTTGAAGAGTCCCAACATCAACTTTGTCGCTCCTAGAGTTGTTTCTTTCAGTAGCTAAGTCAAGAGGTACTTCAAGTATCACGTGCACCCAACCAACGCTGTGAGTTTTGGCTAAGTTCCTGTAGAACTTAACCATGCTCCTAAGGTGGTTAGTGTCATCTATGAGTGCGTCTTGTTGGTTCTGGATTCTGTTCAAAGCTGCTTCGTGCATAACTTGTTTGGCTCTATGGTAGTTCTCCACTGAAAAGCCTCCAAGTTGCCTTAAAATCTGGTCAGCTTCAATAGTTTCTCCTATTTGCTTCAATAAAGTAGACTTGCCTGAACCAGGGCACCCGCTAACTACTAAAATCACCATAAATTAGTACTTAAGCTGTTACCTAAAATTTAAGTTGGTGCGAAATAGGGTTTTCGTAGTTCTGCTTAAGTTTATTGGTAAGTAACTCTTCATACTTGTTGTTCAATTTAGAAGAGTTCCTTTCATTCATCAAGTAAAAAGGCAACAAAGCTATTCCAAAGCGAACAACAGTTCGGGAATACCCTCCTAGAGTTCTGAAACTTTTAAGGTACTTAACCAAGTATTGGGAGGCCATTCCAAAGGATAGCGTAGCCAACTCTTCCAAACGAGCATTTACTACCTGACCCATAAGCTCGTAGTATTCGTCTTTGTCAAGGACATTTTGAGGTTTGTCAAGTCGCATGGACTCGTAATCTGGGTAAGGCCCGTTGAATCTGAAGCTGCGGTACCTGTTTACTTTTGGGTCGTAATTCGAAGCCATTTTACAATTACTTTTCTATGCTAAAAACAGGGTCGTCTCCAGTTCTTCTTTTTGAACAAGTGCAGAACTTAAGCCCACAGGACTTGCACTTAGGAGCTAAGTTTTTGCTTAGGTACTCTCTTTCTTGGTAGGTTTCTTTGGAGTAGTCAAAAAGGGGTTGGGGCTGGGTTTGAGAGTAAGCTGGAGCTACCCAAAGAGGTTTTTGGGTAGTTTCTTTGTGGTAACTCAAAAGTGCTTCTCGTGGGTCGTCTTCTGGACGTGCTGCTTTTTGGCTGCTGTTTATGATGTATTGTGTAAGGGTGTTTATGCCTAGCATGCGTCCGTCACTTGAAGGAGGAAATATGGGTTCTTTAGGTTTTTGAGTGAGGAAGGGGTCTTCTCTTTGTTTCTCAAGTTCTTTAGACTTTAGGGTGAAGTTCTGTTTGAACTGAGGCAAACTATAAGGAGTAATTATAGGTTTGTCCAAAAACAGCTCTTGTGGCCGGTACTGCTGAGCAGGTCTTTTGATGCACTCAACCAATCCTCCTTGGCTTTGCTTAGGGTTGTACATGTTAATGACCTTTCCGTTGCTGCAACCCAAAATAACTTGATTCAAAGCAGACTGCCACTTAACAGCCACTACCCCAGACTCTACTTGGAGTTTTCCAAGTTCTTCGAAAGTTTCTGTTTTAAAGATTTTAAGGAACCCTGGGCCTTTTTTTTCGTAACTTGAAGTTCCGCAAAGAATCATGTCTTCGCTAGGAGACAACTCTACCTGGAACCTGTAGTTCTTGCAAGGCAAGTTCTCCCACGAGTGAATGGGTGTGTTGAACCTTCTCAAGTCCCACAACTTAAGGGTGTCGTCTTGTGCTCTGCTTAAAAACCTGTTTCCGTCTTCAAAGTGCTTTATGCAAGTAATTTCTGGGTGGTGTGCTTGGTAGTTAGCTAGTTTGGGGTAAGGAGAGTTGCCTTTCTGGGTTTCCCAAACTTGAATTGACCCGTCACTGCAACCTCCAAATATAAGATTTCCAAAAGGACTCCAGGACAGGGTGTCTACTCCTACCTTCAAGTTTCTAGAGTTGCGTGCTTTGTGGAGAGTAGTGTGGCTTAGTTGCTTGTCCATTCCTATGAGTTTCCCCTGGAGGTCCCAAACCCTTACAGTCCCATCTAAACTACTAGTTCCGAAGTAAGTCTGTTTTTGAGGGTGCCACTCTGCACAAGTTACCATCTGTGTGTGGCCTTTTGTATGGGTCATGTCTGCAATGTACATGTCTCCTTTCACACACTCGTAGTGAAGCCTTCCTTCTTTGCTAAAGATTTTAGCCTGCACGTCTCCTGCGCATACAAGTAAGTGCTTTCCGTTTAAACTGAACTTAGCATCTCTAACGGGGTGTCCTTCAAAGGGCTCAAACGACCTGAAGTACTGAAGAGCTTCGTTCATGGTGGTGAAGTCCCACAACTTAACAGTGTAGTCTAGACTTGAAGTGGCCATTCTAGAAGTTGAAGGGTCGATATCAATGCAGCACACAGCTTTTGTGTGGCCTTCTAGCGGAATTTCGTGGGTTAAAGGAAGTTCCTCCATTGCAATGAAAGACTCATCCAAGTAGTCACTTTCATGCGTCCCGTCAGAGTTAGATTCAGAGTTCTGATGCTTGTGGGAAGCTAAGGGCCTTTGGAGTGCAGAGTGAATTTCTTCCTCAGGAAGAGTCTTTTCCTGTTCGAACCGGCCAAAATGTTTTGGAAGACCTAACTGTTCCATTTGGGGTTCTTCGACTTGCATGTCTTCTTGGAACTTTTTGGTCTTTTGGAGTTCTTCTTGTTTTTTCAAGAGTTTTTCTTGTTTCTTTTTTTGGAACCTGTGTTTCTTTTTCTGCAGACGTCTTTCTAGTTTTTCAGCTTCATTGCTTTTGATAACTCTGCCTTTCTTGTCTTTTCTGTACATGCTGGGGTCAGTGGCTAGTTGGCTCCTTTGTAAGTAAGTAAGTTCTGTAAGTGAAGCTTGGTTGTCTTGGTAGTAAGGAACATCTTGTCCGTAGGTGATCGGACCTAGTCTGAGTCTGACTTCGTAGGGAGCAGCTCGTCTAAAGTACACTTGGTCTTCTTCTTCTGAAGTGTCAGAAGCTTCCTGGGGCCTCCTTGGTTCTTTGGGAGCCCAAGATGGCTTTCTAGGATCTATATTGCTCATTTTACTAGAACTGAACTACCAACGTTAGTAGTAAAAATGTCCTATTCTTCACTGGGACGAAAAGCTATACGGAAAGTTCGTCGATGTCATATCACAGTCCGCATAGCTGGAACCAGTGAAAAGCTTACTATTTTCCAATGGACTTCAGTAAAAGATTTAAAGCAAGAAATTTCTCGCATTACTATGGTTCCAATCCAAGACCAGCGCCTTTTCTACGGACACATAGAGCTCAGCAACTCTCGTCTGTTGAACGACTACCACGTTTTTAACTCGGAAAAGATAAACCGCGTGATAAACGTTGAACTTAAGAAGCCTTCCGGTAACTTCGTAAGGATTGTTCCTGGAAGCTTGGAAGAACCTCCTTTACCTAAGTTAGTAGTCGAACTTAACCAAGCCTTAGCTTTGGGTTTAGCACCCACCTTGACTCTAGACGGAACTGGAGGGACTTACATGATGCGTAACGCTCTCAGAAAGCTAAGTGGGGTTTTCAAGCCTCTGGACGAAGAAGCTTTTGCCTGCATGAATCCAAGAGGTCATGTAGGGAAGATAGGAACCTTGGGGTTCAGAAACGGAGTTTTGTCAGGAGAAGGCGGTTACAGAGAAGTAGCTGCTTACATGCTAGACTACGAGCACTTTTCGGGAGTGCCGCCTACTACCTTGGTTGAAGCCCAGCACGAAACTTTTTGTTATAGCAACTCTCTCTACCCCAAAAAGGGGTCTTTGCAGAAGTTCGTGAAGAACAAAGGCTGTGTGGAGGACTTTTCCAACTCGCTTTTTTCGAAAGAACAAGTGCAGAAAATAGCTATTTTGGACATTCGGTTACTCAACATGGACAGAAACGAAGCCAACATGATAGTTTTGGAAAACTACGAACTAGTTCCTATAGACCACGGGCTAACTATTCCGGACTGCTTTGACATATCCCAGTATGACCTGTGCTGGATGGAGTGGGTGCACACCAAAGATCCCTTTACTCCAACTTGCCTAGACTATGTACAAAAGCTCAACCCCCTAAACGACATTTTATTGCTTAGGAACACCATGCCTTTTCGAGACGCATGCCTCCGGAACATCAGGATTTCCTCAACTTTACTGAAAAAAGGCGCTGAAGCAGGACTATCCTTGCACAGCATCGGCTCTTTACTGTACCGACCTTCTTTCGATGACGAACCCTCTGTTGTCGAACAGGTTGTAGATAAAGCCTTGAAACTATATCGAAGTATACATAAAGGACTTACTAAAATGCTCAAAATAGAGAAGTCTCTGGAACCTAAGCAGGCAAAACGGGACAGGGCTTACTCAGTCAACGAAATGGAGTTTTGCTTTCCTGCTTCTCCGCGCTGCAACGCTGACACTGACGAATCTGACCCGCTAGACATGGTCATGACCATATCCGAGTTATCTTCTTCTGAAGAGGAAGACAGGGAAGAAACCTTCGCTATCAAGGACTCAAATGGCAGAAGCTTGTCCCTTCCTTCTTTGGTCGCACTTAACTCGCAACCTCCTGTGAAGGCTGAGACGAACGACGAACAAGCTTTCAACAACAAGCTGTTCTATTACATTGAAGCTTTTCTGGAGCAATCAATTCAGATCAAATTAAGACAGCTAAGGCGCTTTGAAGCACCAGGTGGTAGACTTCGCTCTATTAGCAATGCTTTTGCGTAAATAGTTAATTAAACGATTGAACTTAACTCCACTTCAGTTCCAATATTCAAGTTTTCGATTTTAAGAGGACCTCTTGAAGTGTTAGGGAAGGTATTTTGCAACTCAGTTGCAAGTTGTTCAGGATTTCCTTTCAAAAGAGGGAAGGTGCCGTAGTGCATGGGAACTACGGTCTTCACACTCAATAAGAACTGGTTCAAAGCATAAGCTGCTTCTCTAGGGGACATTGTAAAGTGGCCTCCAATAGGCAACAGAGCTATTTGGGGTTGGTAAAGGTCCGAAATAATCTTCATGTCTGAGAAAACGTTAGTGTCTCCTCCGTGGTAAATTGAAGGCGAGCCGTCTTTGAAGCTAACGACAAACCCTGTGGGGGCTCCTGCGTACACGCCATCAGGTCCACCTCCACTATGGTCTGCACTTACCATTGTAACATTGCAGTAGTCGTACTCAAGTGTGCCACCTTTATTCATTCCTGTAATTTGGGCTGCTCCTTTAGCAGAAAGTACTTCTGCAAGTTCACGAACAGCTACAATGGGTGCGCCTGTTTTAGAACTTAGTTCAGGGGAGTCAGAACAGTGGTCAAAGTGTCCGTGAGTCACAAGGATAAGGTCAGCTTTTTCTTGAGTTTTTTCAGACTCAGGACAAGTAGGACAGCTAAGCCAAGGGTCAATAAATATTACTTTTTGCTCTCCAGAACTGGGATCTTTGCACCTGATCTTAAACCCTGCGTGACCAAGCCAAGTTATCATATTTATTTGCAGCCAAGTAAATTTAGTTTTCTAGAATGGTATTCTTGTTAGTTAAAATGGTTTTTAAAAAGATTTTTCCTATGGGGAGAAACGTAGTGTTTCCTAGTGTCATTAGAAATCTTTTTATTAGAGTAGTTGGTTCTATGGTCAATTGAAATTGACTTGTTGGAAGGGTTGTTTTTAAGGCGGAGTTCTTGTTTCTTTCTAGTGAAGTGGCCTTTAATTGGTGGAAGCTGGGGTTCAGACTGCTTACTCTCTTCGCCAGCAGCACTATCGGCATCAGGAGTCCTTAAAGTAGTTACTTTGCTGGGTTTGTCCATTTCACGCAAGTCCTTGAAGTAAGGATGCTTAAGGGCTTTTCGGGCTGAAATTCGGTCGTCATGCTTGTAAGTAAGTAACTTGGTAATTAAGTCACGTGCTAGTGCTGAAACGTGTGGAATCAGTTTATCAATTCCAGTTCCATCTTTGGAAGGGAAGTTGAAGTCCATGTGGGAAGCTTTTTGTTGGTACTCCATAAGCAGTTCTTTGCTAGGCGTTCCTAAAACATTGTGGATTTTGTGGACTTGGTCTAGTTCGTTATTTCCCGGAAAAAGAGGAAACAAAGCCAAGACTTCAAAAAAAACACAACCTGCTCCCCAAATGTCCATTTTGTAGTTGTAGTAACCATCAGTGAGCAAGCACTCTGGAGGCCTGTACCAACGGGTACTGATGTACTCAGTGTAGGGCTGCTTGCTGTATATGCCTCTGCAGGAACCAAAGTCTGCAAGTTTCAAAACTTCTTCGTTTATCAGAACGTTTTCAGGTTTAATGTCCCTGTGGAAAATACCGTTGCGGTGCATGTGGTCTAGTGACTTAAACAACTGGTACATGTAGTATTTAACCTTTGTTTCAGGCAAGTAGTGTCTTCTTCCTCGGATCCACTCGTACAAATTTAATTCCATCAATTCAAAGACCAAAGCAAGTCTCCCAGTGGGTTCGTCGCTAATTAGGCATTACTATAGAATTTCTAGCAGTTTGACTATATGTGGGTTTGGTGACAAGCGTCTTAGTGCTTGGATCTCGCGGAGGTTGTTGACTTTTTCAAGCGAGTCGAAATGGTTTTTCATGCACTTAATTGCAACGTATTTGCCTGTTTTGATGCTTTGGGCCTTCAGCACCTCTGAAAAGGTTCCTTCGCCCTTCTTTGAAATGAGACGGTATTCTACTTAGGGCTTACTGTGCATAAATGGAAGTTATTAATATGTGTCAAATAATGGAAACTTATAAGAATATGCCTAACGCTTACACTAGCTTAGCTGTTTACTCAGTGCAGTTGCTTTTGACTAGCTGTAGTTTATTTGAAGTTTTCTTTGAAGCAGAGGGTTCTAAGTTCGGACTTAGTGGAGTGAGTTTTAAGCTAAACGACATAGAAGTCTTTGCTTCTTACTCTGAGTTTTCAAGGACTCTCTGCTCAACTGGCTCTTGCCAAAACACTTACACGTACCAAGTAGCTGGGAGTTGTTACTTTTTTTTCCTTTGTGGACTTTTAGTTTTAGTGATGGCTTGCATGTTTGACTCATTAGGTTTTATTTTGTTCAAGAAGTCAACCACCTCAGCTCTGCACTTGCTAAATCCTTTCCTTGGAATTTTAGGAGCACTAGTTTACTACTTCACTCTATTTTGGGTCAATTCTGAGTTTCCATTCCAAAAAGGAACTTACCTAGACTTTACTAAAATTCTTTTGAGCTTGATTGGGCTTACTTACTACTTTGCAGAGTGCAATTCACTAGGTTTTGAAAAGCAGTCTCAAGTAGAACTCAAAGGAAACTCATCCAATCAAAGCCTTTTAAAAAGCCAAGAAGCACTTAACGAACAACTCAAAAAACAAGTCAAAAAGCAAAAAGACCACATAAGACACCAAGAAAAACTCTACACAGACAAACTTACTGATATAAAGTCCAAACACAAAGCCTTGAAGAAAAAACTCCCTGATTTAGAAGCTATCATCAACAAAAAGAAAGCCTTAATCAAGAGTCTCAACGAAACTGAACACCAAAAAAACAAACAAATAGCTGAATTACAACAACAGAACAAAAACCTTTCGAGAAAGCTAGAAGATGCCTCTCAAGAACTCACTAACTATAACTCAACATTGAACCAACTCTCCAACTTAAAAAAACAAAACAAAAACTTAATTTCCAAACTAACTGCAACAGAAACCTCGTTAAAAAACTTAACTCGGCCCAAACAAGACAAAGCCACCGAAACAGACCTTTTAACTGCATACACTCAACCTAAGCAAGACAAAGCCACCGAAACAACTGAAGAAGAAAACATTTCAGAACTCTTACTTGAACTAGAAGATCTAAGACACTTCAAATACAAATACTTCAAAAAACTCCAAAGCAAAGATTCAGAAGTCATTGCACTTACTAACCGAATCAACTATGTTAAAGACTCAAAAAACAAAGAAATCTCAGCTTTGCACAGAAAAGTTTGTGAAAAAGAAGAAGAAATAGAAAAACTCATCAGTAGCATGTCCAGAAAGTCCAAAACTGCAGAGGAAACCATAAAAACACAGTTGCAGGAACTCCAAGAAAAGTACCAAAAAGCAATTTTAGAAAATAAAGAACTTCAAAGCAAAGACTTAACTGGGTTTATTGAAAACTTCCAAGTTAAGTCTGATGAATACTCTCAAACCTTAGAAAAGTACTCTCAAAACTTAATGCATCAAATAGAAATAATCGAGGAAAGCCAAAATGAAATTAGAGAGTTCATTTCCCAAAAAGGACCCACTTTGACTGAAAAAACAAAACATCTGGTTCGTAAACTTCAAAACAACCACCACAAAGCTACTAAGAACTACTTAAAGCAGTGGGAAAGTATCTGTCAGACACAAAAAAGTGCAATAGAAATCCTGAATGCAGAAAAACAAAATTTACTTAAAAACAACATTCTACTGCATAAGTGCAAAAGATTCAGCCTAGAATCCAAGCCTTTAACCTTACCTAATCTGTTTAAGTTCCTAGAAGAAATGATGGACCAAAAGTACAAAACAGACCTTAAAGACCTTAAAGACAAACTTAGCCCTAAACCCATGCCTGAGTTCACTTTAGAGTACCTAACTCGCAAGTTTGGAATTAAAAACTTAGCTTTAAAGTTTTTAAGCCAACTGATTCCTGCTCTAGAGAACCTAGTTAAGGAAGGAAGTGCTTATGCTAAGTTCTACTCTGACCTTTTGCAGGTATCTAGCAATCCTATACCTTACAACTTAGCCATTTACCTTGTGAAAGCACGTGGTACTTTTATGATTCTAATTGCTAAAGCTAAAAAACTCAAAGAAGCTCTACAAATTAAAGCTCTAAATGAAGCCTATAAAGAAGAAGCTATGCTAGCAGACACTTTAGAGCTGATCTACTCGCAGTTCCAAGCTGACTCTTCCATAGGAACTGAAATAGTTCCAAAACTCAAACCAAACAACTTAAGTGACTCTGAGTACTTTGGATTTGTAGTTAGTCACAAGTTGAAGAAAGCTGGAGTTAACTCAGAAGACATTTCAAGGTTGCTTAAAACAGACACAATTGACTTTGAAAAGTTTAAAACTCTAAAAACTGAATTTGGCATATGGGTGAGTGACAAGTGGGCCAGAGCATTTTTTAAGGACTCCAAAATTGAACTTAGGGAATTTTTTCAGACTTTAAAGCTTGAAAACTTTTCAAAACTGACCAGAAAAGTAGAGTATGTAGTTTCTAAGTCTACTTACTTAAACGCCATTGCTGAAGTTTACCAAAAAAGACAACTAAACGAAGCTATTAAACTCCAAGAAGCTTTGCCAAATGATTCAAAGTGCATTGAAGTAACTAAGCAACTCGAAGAACCCTACAAAGTGCAAGAACTTTTAAAAGAATTCCAAGACACTCCAGTTTCCAAGCCTCAGCTTATTTTGGCATGCGTAAACAACTCACTTGGAATGTTTGGACTCAAAGCTTTCACAATCAAAGAGGTACTACAAAACCCACTCCAAGTTCCTGAAGACTTCTTAGAGGACATACTCGAAGATACAGAAAGTTCCCCAAGAAAAGTCAGAGCTAGAACCCTGCCGAGTCCTAAATTTTAAATCTGGAATTCTTATTTAAATATGCAAAGACGTCCTAGATGGGATGACACAAAAAACGACTTAACCCAGTACCGTCTTAGTTTTGCTGAGCAAATCAACAGAAGGGCTTCACTCGTATCCAAAAACAAAGAAAAGGCCAGAGAAGAGTTATCCAGAAAACAAGAAATGCTCAAACAGGGAAAAATCCCTAAAGAAGTCAAACAAGTCATTGCTCCTCCCCCCAAAAAGTTCACAGCTAATTCTGCAACTATAGCCAAAAATCCTAAAAACTCCAACAACCGCCCCTCCACAGCTAAGCCAGTTCCTCAAGAACCCAAACCCCAGGTAAACCCTTCAAACGTAAAAACCACCAAAGTAGGTTCTTTTCAAGAGCAGTACCAAACCCTAACTAAGCTAGACGAAGCTATGAAACAACTAGAGTCTGCTATGATGGACTCACTCCAACCTGTGAGCCACCAGTCCAGTTTGCAACAAGCTCCTAGCCAGCACTTTTCTCTAGAAGAACCTTTAGACTACACTGAACCCAACGAGTTGTCTCAAGACTCTATTTTTTGCCTTTCTCCAGATGCCCAAACTCCAGTGCAGCATAGTTTTGAAAAGATTCCAGAAAACTCTTTCAGAAGCATTTTGGAAGAAGCTACTGAGCCAATTGAACCCTATGAACCTCCTGAAGATGATTACGCAAGCAACCTAGCTAAGTTACTAGAAGACACTAAAAAGGACCTAGAAAACATGCAGATTCCTGATTACGAAGTCCAGGAGTTCCATGAAGAGCCTCCTTGTGAATACGACCAAGACCTTATTCCTAGACAGTTTGACCTTAAACCAGTCAAGCGTTCCTACGAAACCCAGCACTTCGCGCCTTCTTTGGCCATTTCGAACCATGTTAAAAACATCGAAGTGAACTTCCGCAAGTTTATAATATAAGATTGAAGCTGAAAATTTATTAGTTAATCTTCTTCTGAACTCCACATAGTCAAGTTGTCTCTGAGAAGACTCAAAATACTAGAAGCCTCTTTATAAGCTCTTTCGTCCAGATCTTCAATGGTAGAAATAGCTTCATCAAAAGTACTTTTGGCGAGCTCACAGGCTTTCTGAGTGTCATTCATGACTTCGTAGTAAAAGACAGAGAAGTTCAGAGCTAACCCAAGTTTCACAGGACTGTTGGTCGGAAGGGACTTAGCTTCTTCTTGGGCTTGTTGGTAGGCTTCCAAGCCTTTGCTGGCACACTCTTCTTCCTGGGCTTCAGATCTGTATCTATAATAGTCACCTTTGAGTTTCAGGTAAAACACTCGGACATCTGAAGAGTCACCTTCTTTAAGCAGCTTTGAATCAATCAAATCAACAAGGTCTGAACAGAAAGCATCTAAGTCTTTGCGGATCAGACCTTTGTAGTCTTGGATGAGATCAGCGTGTTGGGGACTTTTGGCTTTTTGTTTCTCTTCGAAGTAAGAAATATTGCGCCAAGCAGACCTGCACTCGCTGACCGCTTGTTTGTAAGCCACGCTGAGGAGCGTCCTTTCTTCTTCGGTTAGATCTCCATCAGCTTCTTCAATGATTTGCTTGGTGTAGTTGATCATGTCTTTGTAGCGTTCGGCGTGCTCTGCCAGCTTTGCTTGGTAGACTAGTTCTTCCCTTGACATATTTTTCTATTATTTCTTTGGCCGCCAAAATAATGGATTTGAATAGTTAATCTGCTATAGTTCGTAAGTTTTATGAATAGTTTGAAGTTTTTGCGTTTACTTTTTGAGCAAGGAACTTAAAGGTTTTGTCGGGCAAACAAGAATTAAATAGGTGTAAACAAGTAAGAAAATAACTCCGGGCGGTTAGCTCAATGGTAGAGCAATTGACTGCAGATCAATAGGTAGTTGGTTCGATTCCGACACTGCCCTTTTTTTAAGATTATTATCGATTAAGAATGTTTTCAAACTGTTCTTTTGAAACAGAGCCAAACCTGTCCTTGCAAGCTTCAAAGATCATTTCTCGCAACTCGTCTTCACTGATGTTTTCGCCTAACTCTTCAGCAACTTCTCTTAAGTTTTCATAACTAATTTGTCCAGAGTCATCTTTGTCAAATAAGTCAAAAGCTTTTTGGATTTCTTCAGGGTTGTCTTTTTCACTCATCTTTGTAGTCATTATTTCTAAAAACTCTTTGAAGTCTATAGTGCCAGTTGCGTCTCTTTCTTTTCCAGAGCGGTCTACTTCGTTTATGAGACGTTTGATTTCGTCTTTTTGAGGCTCAATTCCCAAGGCTCTTAAGGCTACTTTGAGTTCTTTGGCTTCAATCACTCCTGAGCCGTCAGTGTCAAATAAGTCAAAGGCTTCTTTGACCTCAGATTTTTGCTGTTCGCTGAGTTCTTGTCTGAAGTGGCTTCTTCCTTTGCCTTTGCGTCCAGCTTTGTGCATTTTTATAACTGATGGAGCCTTTTTCTTCTCAAGAATTTGCTTTTCCTGCACCTAATGTATCTGTGGACTATGACTCCATTACGCTAAGTCAAAGAACAGACCATTCTTTAGTTGAGTCTTTTAGAATTAGGTCTCGCACTAAGTTCCACTACTTGTGGAACCAAAGAAACGACAGTCCTCAAAGGTTTTTGCGAAGGAAGGGCGACTTATCAGAGTATGCCAATCAACCTAAACCCCACAGGTATAAGTACTCTGCTTATAAAAGCCTCAAAGACTCTAGAGTAACTGGGAGCAAACTCTTTACTACTTTAGTCACTAAGAAAAAGCCCTTTCAACCCAGTAGGCCTATTTCTTTATCTCCAATTAAAAGGATTCCTAAGCATCCTTTTAAGTTACCCTATGAAGACGCTGAACTAGTTAAGAACCTTGACAGCTTCGACGAGTCAGTTAAAAGCCTCAAAAAAAGGAGCAGGTTCATATACAATTAACTGTGCTAAGCTCTGGGAACCTATTATGGAGAATCAATATGATTAAGCCTAAATAATAAAGTATGCAAGAAACTACTTCAGAAAACACTTATAGCGAACTATGCAGATCAGTTGAAACGGAAGAGAGCCCAGAACTGATCACTGTACTCCAAGAAAGAAAAAGAGTTCTTAGGAAGCTAGTTAGAGTCTCAGTAGTGTGCTTTTTTATGATGGCTGCGGAAGTAGTGGGCGGCATTGTATCAAACTCTATAGCTATTTTTTCAGATGCTACCCACATGCTTTCAGACCTCACTGGGTTTGCAATAAGTATGCTTTCAGTGTTTATTTCTTCGAAGCCTGCGAAAAAAGACTTGACTTTTGGTTACAACAGAGCAGAGGTGCTAGGAGCTATGGCAAGCATTTTGCTGATATGGATCATCACAGGAGTCCTTTTGAAAGAAGCAATATACAGAATGATTTACCCACAAAGCATTGACGGGCTGTTTATGCTGGTCACCGCAGGAATAGGGTTTTTGTGTAACCTTGTTATGTGCAGAATGCTTCACCATCACCATGAGCATGAGCATAACGTCAATATAAGGGCTGCAATAATCCATGTTTTAGGCGACATTTTGCAGAGCGTAGGAGTCTGTATAGCAGCTTTAGTTATTTACTTCGAACCTACTTGGCTGTTTATAGACCCTATCTGCACTGTAATTTTTTCTGTGATAGTGATGTTTACTACTTTTCCTGTAGTCAAGGACTGTGTGAAAATACTTATGGAAGGCGTTCCTAGCAACATAGACACTTTCAGTCTCAAAAGCGACTTAGAAGCCATAGAAGAGGTTATAGAAGTCCACGACTTGCATGTGTGGAGTCTTAGTCCCGGAAGAAATTCTATGTGTTGTCACCTACTTGCAAAGGATGCTTCCTTAGCTTTATCTAAAGCCACCCTAGTGTGCAAGCGCAAACACTCAATTTGTCACACTACTATTCAAGCAGAGCCTGTAAACTCTGAAGACTTCTCTTGCACTAGTGAATGCATGCTTAATAATTTTTAAATGAATTCAGAAGAGTTACTTAGCAGTGCCGAAACTCGTCTTGCAGAAGCCAAAAAGCAGTATGACCAAAGGGTTGAAACCCTAAGGGACAAAGTCAGACTGATTTACCAGGAAATAAAAGAAGACGATGTGATTGAAACTATGAAAGGAGACCCCACTTCAAATGTTTTTGTTTGGAACAGAATGCAAGAAATAGCAGAAGACAACTTTGCAATGGAAAGAGAAGAAACCATTGAAAGACTTACAGAAGAACTCTCCAAAACTAAAGCCCAGCTCCAACAAACTACTTCTGAACTTCAAGTCACTAAAAGTCAACTAGAAACCACTTCAAGTGCCTTGCAGAGCCAAACTGAAAAAACCGAAGACTTTCACGAACAAGTCCACACTCTCAGAAGCTCACTGGAGTCCTTTCGTTCAGAGTACCAAGAAAAGCTCCACTTGAAAAAACAAGAACTTAAGTCTTCTACTCAAAAAACCACCACTCAAATAGATCAACTCAAACAAGAACTCAATGCTGCAAACAAAAACTTATGGGAAAAGTCTTCAGAAGTTGAGATTTACAAACAAAAACTCAAAAACGCCCAAGAAAAAACCCAAAGCATGAACCTAGACATCGAAGACCTAAAAAAAGCTTTAAAGGAAACAGAAAAAGCTAAACAAACAAGCGACTTCGAAGTTTACGAAAAGTCCAAAAAAACCCAAAAACTCCAAGAAGAACTAGACTTTGCCCAAGAAACTATTTTTAAACTCAAACAAACTCTAAGTGCCCTGAAAGATCAAAACACTCAAAACGAACTAAGAGAAACTCAACTAAAAGACCAACTCAACCAAGAAATCCAGCACTTAAACCAGCAAATCACCCAAACTAAAACCACCTCTAAAGAAAAGTGCAACAAACTTAAAAGGAAGCTTGTTCAGCAAAAAAACACCCTCAAAGCCTACGAAAAAGAACTTGACCAAGCTAAACTAGTCCTTGAAAAAACCAAAAACACCTACAACGAGTCTTTTAAAAACGTAAATGAAGACATGAAGAAACTCAAAGAACAGTGGGAAAAAAGATGCCAGGACTTAGAAAACTACTATAGAGCCCAGATAAGCCAAGTTCAACACAACCACCAACTTGAAAAGTCCGAACTTAAAAGGAACTACAAAGAAAACCTAGACCAAAAGCTCAAAAGCCAAGAAGAACTTACCCACTCTCAAGCAGAAAGACACAAAGAAAAAGAAGCCTCAATAATCAAAACTCACAAAGAAGAACTTGAAGCTTTCAAAAAACAACATATTAAAATTTCAGAGCACGAAAACACTCTAAACGAAGAACTAGGCAAGTTACACAAGCACTACCAAGAAGAAACAAAAAAACTAGAAACTAACTACAAAGAAGAAGTCTCCGAGATCAGAAGTTTTTACGAGCAAACTAAAGCCCGAGCAAACACCTTTGAGTCAAAAATTCAGACACTAGAAGAAGAACACTCCAAAGTTGTTTCAGAAAAAAGACAACTAGAAATACAGCTGGACTCCTTGCAAGAAACCATTGACACTCTTAAACATAAAAACAAAACTCAGACAGAGGACTTAGAGTTCCTTCGAAAAACTAAGGAGTCTTTGAGTGGGGACTTAGAAGAAACCCAACAAGAACTAGTAAAAGTCAGGTACCACCTGGACAAAGAGTACATGGAAAAAGAACAAGCCCAGTCTGCCTCTAACGAACTCCTTTACAAGTGCCGGAGTCTCGAGTACTCAATCCAAGAAAAAGAAAAAGCATACCAGAACCAACTTAATTCACTGCACTCCAAGTCCAGGAAACAACTTTCAGAGCACCAGGAATGCTTGCAACGAGAAAAAACTAACTCTGAAAAACTCAAAAAACAAGTACAAGAACTCCAAAACCTGTGCAAAAAGCTTGAAAAAGAAAAAACAGAATCATTAAACACCCTAGCTCAAAACACCAACGAGTACTTTCAGAAAAATATTAAAATCAGGGAAGAAGAAAGCTTTAAGTATGAACAAGAACTAGCTAACCACTCACAGACCCGCCAAGAACTTGCAGAGGCCTGCAACGAAATACAAAACTTGTCTTCTAAGCTAAACGAGGTCACTAACTACTGCGAGGAACTTAAGACCTGGGTTAACTCCTACCAAAAAGACCTAGCAGACTCTAAAAACTCAGCAAAAACCAACCAAACTACAATCAACCAACTTCAAAGCCAAGTATCACAACTAGAGCAAGAGTTACTTCGAACTAGAAAGTTGAACCAGTCACTCAAAGTCAAAACCAAAACCTTTAAAAACAACTTGTCAAAACTTAAATCTGAACTTAAAAACTTGTCCCAAAAGTCTTTACAAGAAATAATGCAGTTTAAGAAAACCCTTAACTTGCAAGTTGAAAATGCTGTGTCCCAAGTAAAAGAACAGTTCAATTCTATGAAAAACAACCACAAACAACAACTCTCAGAAATGCAAGAAAAGATCCAAAAGCTAGAGTCCGAAAAAACTAGCTTAAACAACTCCTTAAAAAGGTCCCAAGAAACCTCTATAAACGAAGCTATCACCAAACTCAAACAAGAACTCTCTGAAAAGTCAGAAAAGCTTTCAGAGTACTATGAAGAAATGAATGATTTGGAAGACGACAAGTACAAACTCCAAAAAGAACTAGCTCTAGCTTACGAAAACCTAGAAAAGTACAGACAAGAAAACCTGCAACTGCAACACCAACTCAACTACAAAAAGGTAAACCAAGAAACTGAAGCTAAAGAAAAACTCAACCAAAAAGTAAAGAACTACAAACAAATCTTAGAAGACGTCAAAGAAGAATACGAGTCTAAAATTTATAAACTAAACCAACAAGTAAAGTCAATGCAGAACGCCCACCAAACTGAAGTCTACAGTATTTCTTCTACTCATAAAAACAGTGTTGAGTACTACCAAAACCAACTTAAAAAAGCCAAAGCCAACTACCAAGCTCTTAAAAAGCAACTCAAAACTCTAGAAGAAGAATTTACTTACATTCAAACTCGGATTGAAGGTGCCTTCAAAGCAATGGAGTCTGAAGTAGTGACCCTTAAAGACTCAATTTCCCAAGAACTAAAACACACTCAAAAACTCAGACAAGAAAAACAAAAAGAACTTGAAAATGCTAAGTTCCAACTAAGAAACACCTTAAGCAAAGTTGAAGAAAAAGACGAAAAACTAGAACAGTTACTTAGAGAAAAAAGAACCCTTGAAAAAGAACTTTTTGATTACAGAGAAACTCCTAGTTTAAGTGCACACGAAAAACCCTTGTCTATCAGTCAATTACGACAAACTTTTTCTAAGTATTAAATTACCTAAGAATTTTGATTAATCTAATTGAGCATTATAACTGTAATACTTGCAAGCAATTCTCGAAAGCAATACCAATGCAGTCTTGGTAAATTTCATTCCAAACCACAGCATTGATATCCGAACAAGCCTTGTACATCATGTAGGGTTCTGTAACTTCGCCAGTTTTATACTTAAGCTCCCAAATATAAACTGCATTGTCTCTGCCGCCAGTGCAGATGTAGCAGTTTGAGTTGGGAGCCCAAGCCATTGAAGTCACTGGCTTTTCATGCCTTTTGAGGGTAACTACTGGGCTTCCTGGCATTCTAACATCAAACAACTCCACTTCTGGAGAGTGACTGCTTACTACAGCTAAGGTGTCAGGGTCTATTTTATTCCAAGAAACTTTTTTGTAGGGGTTCATCTGTTTGCTCTGGTAAATGACGCTGCATTCTTCTAGGTTCCGAAGGTCAAAGACTCTTACTGAGCAGTCAGAACCAACCGTGCTAAAGATGTTAGGATTTTCGGCAAAAGCAAAGTCATTGACTTCTTGGTTGTGGGCTTGTATTTGTTTAAGTGGGGTCCGCCTTTCTATATCCCAAATAATGCAAGTTTTGTCCTTACTTGCAGTTCCTATTATCTTTGGGTCAACAAAATTCCAGTCTAAACTATTGAGGTAGCTTGCTGCACCTCCAGAGGGATCGTGGAGCAAACTAGATTCAAGTTTAACTTTTCCATCGCAGTTCCAGATTCTCAGACAGTCACTAGCAGTTGCTAGGATGTTGGGGCACCTCCCAGAAAAGTCTGGAACCCACATGAGTTTACTTACTTGCGAAGTGAGACTTACATCGTCTACAACTGCAAATCTGGTTTCTTGGGGCAGAAGCCTAACTATTTGCAAGTGACTTAAGCTTTGGTGAGTTTCTGAAGAACCAATTCCAATCTGTAAAAGTTGTGAGGGCTGGTAAGAGAAATTCAAACTAGAAATCACCCAAGGAGATTCATAAGTCCACACAAAGTTTCTAGAAGCTGCTTGTGTGTTTGCAAACTCTTTGCTTGGCTTCTGCATTTCACCAAAACTTTGGTCGGATATCATTTATTAATTCTCTCACTATAGAAACCTACTTAGAAACGGCGACTGTGCATATTAGAAAGTTATCAAAGGTAATTAATAAAAGATGTCAGAGGAGTGGATCAACTTGGTACTGATAGTATGTGGAACAGTGCAGCCTTCAGTGGCTGGAGGGCTGTGGTTAGGACTTGCTCTGGTGATATGGATGCACTTGGGATTTTCATACCACCACCCACGCCCCTTT
>PR_CR_10_Liq_1_inCRDRAFT_1000509_pt1 | contig 24203 bp, 26 predicted proteins | sample PRCRCaboRojoPR_3_FD_10241 | JGI IMG/M metagenome (IMG submission 10241)
ACGTCGCGGGCGCGGGCCTGCAACTCGTTGGCGGTATCCTGATCCACCCCGTCGATCACCAGAAGCTCATCCAGCTCGACATAGGCGACTTCCTCGAGGTTGGTGAAACCTTCGGACACCAGAAGCTGGGCAAAGAACTCGTCCAGGTCCAGCGTATCCATGAACAGCTTCGTGCGCTCTTCGAATTCCTTCTGGCGACGCTCCGAATCCTCGGCCTCGGTCATGATGTCGATATCCAGACCGGTCAGCTGGCTGGCAAGACGCACGTTCTGACCGCGACGGCCGATCGCAAGGCTCAGTTGCTCTTCGGGGACGACAACCTCGATACGCTCGGCTTCCTCGTCCAGAACCACCTTGCTCACCTCGGCGGGCTGCAACGCGTTCACAAGGAAGGTCGGCTGATCCTCGTTCCACGGGATGATGTCGATCTTTTCGCCCTGAAGCTCGTTGACCACGGCCTGCACACGGCTGCCGCGCATACCGACACAGGCACCGACCGGATCGATCGAGCCGTCATGCGAGATCACGGCGATCTTGGCACGGCTGCCCGGGTCACGGGCCACGGCCTTGATCTCGATGATGCCGTCATAGATTTCCGGCACTTCCATCTTGAAGAGTTCCGCCATGAATTCCGGCGCGGTGCGGCTCAGGAAAATCTGCGGGCCTCGGGCCTCGCGGCGCACATCCTTGATGTAGCAGCGGATGCGATCATTCGGGCGATAGCTTTCGCGGCCGATTTTCTCGTTGCGGCGCAGGATGGCTTCACCACGGCCCACATCGACGATAACGTTGCCGTATTCCTCGCGCTTGACCTGACCGTTGATGATGGTGCCGACACGATCCTGGAATTCTTCGAATTGACGATCGCGTTCGGCTTCGCGGACCTTTTGCAGGATCACCTGCTTGGCCGATTGCGCGGCGATCCGGCCCATATCGACGGGCGGCACTTCTTCGATGAACTGGTCACCGACCTTGGGATCGTCGAGATACTGCTTGGCCTGTTCAACGGTCATCTCGGCCTGATAGTTTTCAACCTCGTCATCTTCGACCACGGTGCGCACGCGGGTAAAGGTGGCGCGGCCTGTCTTACGGTCAATGCTGACGTGAATGTCCATCTCGGCGCCGTAGCGGCTTTTGGCGCACGGGCGAGGCTTTCTTCCATCGCTTCAATGACGAGCGACGGGTCGATCATCTTTTCGCGGGCCACGGCCTCGGCGGTTTGCAACAGCTCAAGCTGGTTTGCAGAGGTAATTGCCATTTTCAGTCCTCCTCAGACTCGGACCCTGCGGTCTCGATCTCGTCAAATTGGTCTTCTTTCAGGGTGCCCGCGTCCTTGCGGGCCTTCAGCATGTCTTTGATCAGCTCATCGGTCAGCACCAGCTTGGCATCGGCCAGCCAATCGAACTGCAGGCCAACGGTGCCTTCTTCGATGTTGATCAACACGTCATTGTCTTCGACCCCGGCCAGAACGCCCTTGAAGCGCTTGCGCCCGTCGATCATCTCGGATGTTTCCAGCTTGGCCTCGTAGCCTTCGAACTCCTCGAAATCCTTGAGGCGGGTCAGGGGCCGGTCAATCCCGGGGCTGGAGACCTCCAGCGTATAGGCATCGGTCAGCGGGTCTTCGACATCCAGAACCGCGCTCACGGCGTTCGAGATATCGGCGCATTGGTCCACTTCGATACCGCCCTCAGGCGTTTCGGCCATGATCTGAAGCGTGTTGGTCTTGCCACCCATCAGACGCACGCGCACCAGTTCAAACCCCATGTCCTCGATGACGGGGGTGATGATCTCGGCCATGCGGCGATCAATGGCTGTCTTGGCGATCAGGTCGTTGCTCATCTGACTTTCAAACACAAAAAAACGGGCGCGCGGCCCGTCGATATTTCCCGGTGGAGCGTCAGGTTTGGACCCCAACGCGCCGCTGTTGAAAGGGGATATACGCTTTGCCGGGTGAGTCTGCAAGGGGCTTGCAGGGCCGAAAACGGCACCGACAGAATACCGACGTTTTACAGACAGTGATTTCTGCGCGTTTTCAGGAGTTTAAGCCCCACGCCCCAGACGATCCATGATCTTCACCAGTTCGGCGCTGATTCCCGGCTCGGACAGGGCGTGCCCGGCGACGGGGATCATCCGCAGGCTGGCCTTGGGCCAGTTCTGCGTCAGGTTCCACGCGGCTTGCGGTGGGCAGATCATATCGTAGCGGCCTTGCACGATTGTGCCGGGGATATCGGCGATCTTGGGGATATCGTGGAGGATTTGGCCATCGCGCTCAAGGAAGCCACCGTTGATGAAGTAATGGTTCTCCAGCCGCGCAAAGGCATGGGCATACTCCGCCGGGCTTTCGAGGGTCGCGCCGCTGGAATGTACCGTGGCCAGCGCATTTTCCCAAGCAGACCAAGCCTTTGCATGGCGGATTTCTTCGGCGCGATTGCCGGAAAACAGCCGCCGGTGATAGGCCGCGATCATATCGTCGCGCTCGTCCTCGGGGATCAACTCGCAAAACCGCGCCCATGTCTCGGGCCAGAACCGCCCAGCGCCGCCGCCATAGAACCAATCCAGTTCGGCACGCGTCATGGTAAAGACCCCGCGCAGCACCAGATGCCGCACCGGGCGGGGGTGTGCTTGCGCATAGATCAGGGCCAGCGTCGCGCCCCAACTGCCGCCGAACACGATCCATTCCTCAATCTTCAGGGTTTTTCGAATACGCTCGATATCCGCGACCAAATCCCATGTGGTATTCGCGTCCACACTGGCATGCGGCTTTGATCGGCCGCAGCCGCGTTGATCGAACAGGATGATTCGATAGACGTTGGGATCAAAATAGCGCCGCATCGCCGGGCTGCATCCGCCACCCGGCCCGCCGTGTAGCACAACCACCGGCATGCCATCCTTGCTACCGGATTGCTCAACATAAATCTCATGGCCATCGCCCACATCCATCATGCACCGATCAAAAGGTTCGATCGGCGGGTAAAGATACTGGACTGCGCTCTTTTGGCCTGAGAATTTATCCATGACCGTCCTATATAGAAAGGCCGGACCACATGAGCATATGGAGAGCAGAATGCAAGCCGCTCAAAGCACGATCGATCCAGCCGAGGTTGCCAANTTCGAGGCCATGGCCGCCGAATGGTGGGACCCGAACGGCAAATTCAAGCCGTTGCACATGCTCAACCCCTGTCGATTGGACTATATCACATCACAGATCGCTGCCGAGTTCGAGCGTGACCTGAACGGCGAAAAACCGTTCTCGGGCCTGCGGATTCTCGACATCGGTTGTGGCGGTGGGCTGCTGTCGGAACCCATGGCGCGGCTGGGGGCCGAGGTGGTGGGCGCCGATGCCGCCGAGCGCAATATTCCAGTCGCCCAAGTGCACGCCGAACAATCCGGCCTGACCATCGACTATCGCCACACCACGGCCGAGGCCATGGCCGAGGCGGGTGAGCAGTTTGACGTCGTTCTGAACATGGAAGTTGTAGAGCACGTGGCCGACCCGCTGGCCTATCTGACCGCTTGTCAGACGCTTTTGAAGCCCGGCGGCCTGCACATTTGTTCCACCATCAACCGCAACGCCAAAAGCTTTGCCATGGCGATTGTGGGGGCCGAATACGTCATGCGGTGGCTGCCCAAGGGCACGCATGAATGGAACAAGTTCATCACCCCGGATGAGCTTTATTCATTGATCGAAAACGCAGGGCTGACGCCGGTGGATCGCAAGGGGTTCGTCTTTAACCCGATCACTTGGCAATGGTCGCTATCGTCCAAGGACCTGAGCGTGAACTACGTCACCGCCAGCGTGAAACCGGCTTAATCGGTTTCCAGTTTTGCGCGCAATTCGCGTAGGACGGGCAGCGTGGTACGCACCTTGTCTTCGCCCACTTCGCGGACCAGTTCGGTTATCATCGGTGTGATCGCCGCAATCGCCGCATCGCGCGCCTGCCTGCCTGCGGGGCTGATGGCCACCATTTTACGGCGGGCATCATCCCAGTCGGGGCGTATATGCACGTAGCCCGCCCATTCCAGTTTGTTCAGGGTGTTGGTCATCGCCCCTCGGGTGACATGAAAACTCTTCGCCAATTGCGCCGGGCTGCGCTCGCCTCCGGCGCGGGCCAAATGGTTGAGAACCGAGAAATGCGAGATTTCCATGCCCTTTGGCAAAACACGGCTCAGCCGGTTCCGGATCAATTGCTCATCCGCCAGTATTTCACTGAACAAGGCGACGGCAAGGGAATTGATCGAAAATTCACTCATTCACGGACCATGGAATTGCGGCGCTTGATGCAGCGACGGGATACGTTGTCGGGCTTGTGACACTTTACCAAGGTCAAGATCAACGTAAATGACACCGGGATCGGTGCCACCATCGGCAATCACCTCACCCCAGGGTGCCACGGCCAGAGAATGCCCATAAGTTTTGCGGGTCTTTCCACGCGTGGCCTTATGCGTACCGGTTTGCGCCGGGGCCAAGACGTAAGACCCGGTTTCAATTGCGCGGGCGCGCAGCAGAACCTCCCAATGGGCCGCCCCTGTTACCTGTGAAAAGGCGGACGGCACGGTAAGGATGTCAGCCCCGGCTTGGGCAAGAGCCCGGTAGAGGTAGGGAAAACGGATGTCGTAACAGACGGTCATGCCGAGTTTGGCAAGGCCGATATCGGCCAATGTCGCAGCCTCACCGGGCCTGTAACCAGCGGATTCGCGGTAGGTTTCGGCCTCGGACACCTGCACGTCGAACATATGGATTTTGTCGTATCGCGCGGTGATCTTACCCTTTGGGTCAATCAGGAAGGACCGATTGGCAAAGCGCCCGTCGGAATCATCGGTTTTCAAGGCGAGCGAGCCGATCAGGAGCCACACGCCATTTTTTTGGGCGGAGTCGCGCAACCCGGCAAGTGTCGGATCATCGGCCTCGTGTCGGAGCACTTCTTTTTGCCGCGTGCGGCTGGCCGAAACACAATTGGTCACTTCGGGGGAAAGGATGAACTTCGCGCCGCCCTTGGCGGCCTGATCCACATAATCGCAGGTGACCGGCAGGTTCTCTACCGGGTCATCGCTGCTGTTCAATTGGATCAGGGCCGCTTTCATCGGGGTTTAGCCTTGCAAAAGCGGGTCCAGCTTGCCGGCCCGTTCAAGCGCGTGAAGCTCATCACAGCCGCCAACATGGGTGTCACCGATGAAGATTTGCGGCACCGTGCGGCCGCCGTTGGCCCGTTGGATCATCTCAGGCTTGCGGCCTGGATCAACCAGCACGTCGATTTCCGAAAAATTGACGCCCTTTTGCTTCAACAAGCGTTTGGCAGCATGACAAAAACCGCAAAGCGGCGAGGTGTAGATCTCGACAGGTTGCATTCTTTCGTTCCCTTAACTCTTTGCAGGGAACTTAGGCGTCCTTGGCCGCGCGTGCCAGTGTCAGTACGTTCACAGAGGCGGCACCGCCGGAAAAACAAGCCTGTGTCGCGGCGGACAAGGTGGCACCGGAGGTCATGACGTCATCCACGATAAGAACCTTGCGCGCCGCCATACGGTGGCCGCGCCGGGGATGGGGCACGATGGCCTGACCGACAGTTGCATGACGCGCATCGAACCCCAGACCGCCAAGGCTTCGGGTACGGTGACGGCGGATCAACAGATCGGGGCAATAGTCGAGGCCGAGTTCTCGGGCGACAGCCTCGGCCAAGAGTGCCGCTTGATTGAATCGGCGTTTGAGCATGCGTGTCCAGTGAAGCGGCACGGGGGCAACCACCATGCGCCGATCAATCAAGGGCACGGCCGCGCGCGCCATCCAAAGCGCCGCCGGGCGCACGATGTCCTGCCTGTCGCTGTATTTGAGCGATAGAACCAGCCTACGGCCTTGATCCTTGTACAAAAGACTCGAGCGGCCTTTTTGCCATGGCCGGGCCATCCGCATACAATCATCGCAGTACTCGGGTTCACCCCGGTCATCACCGGGCAGCGGCACGCCGCAGGCGTCGCAGCACAGCCCGGAAATAAAGGGCGTTTCCCGCCAACANGGACCGCAGAGGCCGAAATCACTATCGACCTGCTCGCCACAAAGGGTGCAGCGCGGCGGATAGACCAGACGCAACGCCGTTTGAAAAGCCCGCGTGCTCACCCTATTGTTCCCCTCATGCAGCAACCCCTGACCGACCGCCCTGCCCTGCTTCGCAACCGCGCCCGCGCCATGACGGCGCCGGCGTTGTTCCTGCACGAGTCCGCAGCGGGTGAGATCAAGGATCGGCTGGGGATGGTTAATAAATCCTTTAACGCCCCTGCCGTGGTGAGCGGATTTCCGAAAGCGTGGCAGGATTGGTTCCCCGATGCGACATGCATTGTGGATGAAGACACCCTTGAGCTTGAAGAAAGCGCGCATGACCTGGTGGTTCACGCTATGTGCCTACATTGGGCCAATGATCCGGTCGGACAGTTGATTCAGGCACGCCGTGCCTTGAAACCCGATGGCCTGTTTCTTGGCATCTTCTTTGGCGGGGAAACCCTGCATGAATTGCGCGCCTCTTTGGCGCAGGCCGAAGCGGATTTGACCGGGGGATTGTCGCCACGCGTAGCCCCGATGGGCGAAATCCGTGACTTGGGTGCGCTTTTGCAGCGGGCCGGTTTTGCCCTTCCGGTGGCCGATTACCTGCCTTTGAAAGCCAGCTACGAATCGCCCCTGCACCTGATGCGGGAGTTGCGGGGCATGGGGGAAACCTCGGCCCTTGCCGCGCGCCCAAGGCATGCCACCCGGCGAAGCGTCATGCTGCGCGCTTGTGAGCTTTATGCAGAAACTTTTGCCAGCCCGGATGGGCGGGTGCCGGCCACGTTCGATTTGATGGTTCTGACAGGCTGGGCCCCGGATGAAAGCCAACCCCAACCCCTGCGCCCCGGCTCGGCCACGGCGCGGCTTGCGGATGCGCTTGGGACGCAAGAAAGCCCTTTGAAAGATTGACGGCAGGGACAGAGCCGTTATTTCACACAATGAAACATGAATATAATGACGAGATTGCCCATGCTTGACGCTAGCACGACTGCCAAGGTTCCCGAGCACGCCAATGCCGATCACCCCGCCATTCCCAAGGCGAAAACCGGGGTTCTTCTGGCCAATCTCGGCACGCCGGATCACTATAGCTATTGGCCGATGCGCCGGTACCTGAACGAATTTCTGTCAGACCGTCGGGTGATTGATTACAGCCCTTGGAAATGGCAGCCGCTTTTGCAGTTGATCATCCTGACCAAGCGGCCCTTTTCCAGTGGCGAGGCCTATAAATCCATCTGGAACGAGGACAAGAACGAAAGCCCCTTGATGACCATCACGCGGGATCAGACCGCCAAGATGGCCGAGCTTATGCACGAGCGTTTCGGCGATCAGGTCATGGTGGATTTCTGCATGCGCTATGGTAATCCTTCGACCAAGTCCAAAGTGCGTAAGATGGTCGAGGCGGGGTGCACGCGTATCCTGTTCTTTCCACTCTATCCACATTACGCGGGCGCAACCTCGGCCACGGCGAACGATCAGTTTTTTCGCGCCTTGATGGACGAAACCTGGCAACCGATCGCGCGTGTCGTCGAGCCCTATTTCGAAAACCCCGACTATATTGAAGCGCTCGCGCAGTCGGTTGAGAAGGCCTATGCCGAGGCAAAGGAGCGCCCCGATATCCTTGTGGTCAGCTATCATGGAATGCCCAAGCGGTACTTGATGCAGGGCGATCCGTATCATTGCCAATGTCAGAAAACTACGCGCCTTTTGAAAGAGCGTTTGGGGTGGGACGACACGCAGATCACCACGACATTCCAATCCGTTTTTGGCCCGGAAGAGTGGCTCAAACCATATACGGTGGATCACGTGGCCGATCTGGCGCGTGAAGGAAAGAAAAAGATTGCCGTCATGGCACCTGCCTTTTCGGCGGATTGCATCGAAACCCTGGAAGAGATCAACGAGGAAATCCGCGAAAGTTTTGAAGAAGCGGGCGGTGAGGAGTTTACCTATATCCCCTGTCTCAACGACGACGACGCCCACATGAAAGCGCTTGCCGGAATTGTCGAAGAGAACTTAAAGGGCTGGCTGGATTGAATAAGGCAATCGGTCAGAAGTAAAAAAGGCAGTGGTGTCCCACTGCCTTTTTCAATTGGTCTTTGTGCGACTGATTAGTCAGCAGCAACAACTGCGGCCACGATGGCGAGCAGAACCAGCGGAACCCAAACGCCAGCTGCCGACGAGCTTGCGGTGGTTTCTTCAACAACGACGGGAGCTTCCATCATCGGCTCTTCCATGGTGCCAGCAGAAGCAAAGGTTGCAGCGCCAGTCAGAGCAGCGGCGAGAACGAGTTTTTTCATATTATCCTCCAGATATTGGCCTACCGCGTAGCAACACGGCAGGCACCCAAGACTTACCTCGTGGATTTTTCTAAGCAGCAATCTGTAGGGATTGCAAATGCATCTTGTGGCTAAGACCGCAAGATGCATTGAAGTTTCGTCAAATTAGCAACACTTGAGTACCAACTTTGGTCATCGCGAAAAGCTCGGAGATGTGTTCGTTGTAAAGCCCGATGCAACCATTCGACGACCGGCGCCCGATTTTGCGGGTGTCATGTGTGCCGTGGATCCGATAATAGGTCCAGCTCAGGTAAAGCGCGTGGGTTCCGAGCGGGTTATCCGGGCCGGGCGGCACATACGGCGGCCAATCGGGATTCCGCTTCAGCATCGACGGGGTCGGGCGCCAATCGGGCCCTTCAACCTTGCGAATAACGCGGGTTCGGCCGCGGCGCGTCAGGTCTTCGGTCAGCGGCACACTGGAAGGGTACAACTTGTAGGTATTACCGTCTTCCGACCAGTAGTGCAGCGCGCGTGAATCGATATCAACCAGGATCGCGCCGTTCTTCAGATTGGAGAAATATGGTTTCCAATCCAGTGTGCGGAAACTTGAAATGTTACGGCGTACCGAAGTTGTGACATCGCGTTCCATCTCGACCGTTTCGTCGCCCGTAACACTTTGCGCAAAAGCGGGTGACCCGACGGCAGCCGCTGTTGCCGCCATGAAAGCGCGTCGGCTCATGCCGTTTGAGGACTTGATGGCCATGCTCGGACTCCAATCTCGACTATCTGACTTGGGCCGTAATATATGGCGCGAAAGTCGCAGTCGCAATTCAAAGAAACGTTAATCGGCAAAGTCACGCATATGTGGGTTTGAATCGCAACCACGCTTTCGTTACTGCTTACTCCAAGCAACAGCACGGGTGGCAGGCACACATGACACGCATATTGGCACTTCTATTATCGGCTTTGATGGTTCTTTCGGCCTGTGCGACCACACCACCCGAGCCCACACTCGGCCCGGATGGTAAACCACTGCCAAAAGTGTACCGCATCCGGGCAGGTGAAACTGCGACGATCCAATATCGCATGCTGGACTCGGTCAATGCATTGCGCGAAGCTGCGGGCGTGCCGGCTGTACAATTGAACTCGCAACTGACAGCCGCAGCCGCCACGCACTCGCGGGACATGTCGATTCAGAACCGGCCTTGGCATTTCGGCTCGGACGGATCCTCGCCGATCGACCGGGTGCGCCGGGTTGGCTATGACGGGCAGCTTGTGGGCGAGACGATCTCGGAAACCTACGAGACGGAAACCGAAACGCTGGCGGCATGGATGGAAGAGCCGGCCACGCGCAAGGTTATCCTGTCACCGGAGGCACGCGAAATGGGCTTCTCCTGGCTTCAGGAGGACAACGGTAAAATCTGGTGGACGATGGTTCTGGGACAATAGGGCCAGTGCCTATGGATTAATCGTAATCGGCGTCCCGTTCTTGACCATGGCATAGATGTCTTCGATCTCGCGATTCTTGACCGAAATGCAACCTGCTGTCCAATCCGGGCCGGTGCGTTTGAAGATGCTTTTCGCATTCGGTTGCCCATGAATGAAGATATCGCCACCCGGGCTTTTGCCTTGTGACGTCGCAAAGGCAATATCTTCACGGTTCGGGTAGGAAATGCCCACCGAAAGGTGAAAATCGCTGTTCGGGTTGCGCCGGTCGATCACATAGGTGCCCTCGGGCGTCTTACCGTCACCTTCGTACTGTTTGTGGCCGGAGGGCGCGAACCCAAGATCAATGCGGTAGTTCTTCAGCACTTGGTTGTGGTGCAGCAAAAACATCTGGCGATCGCCTTTATTGACGACCACATGTGTTACTTCGGGCCCGTTGTAAGTTTTGAACTTTGAACTGCAGGCTGCCAGCCCAAGGCACAAAAGCCCAACCAAAGCCAATCTCAGCATGCGCATATCCTTAAACTCACTGTCTCAATCCGCCTCTTTTTTAAAGAGCTTACCACAAATACAAAGGGAATGAATCCCCTTTGGGTGCTAGGACCGCGTAAATCCTGCTACCAATTCGACATGCGTGGACCACCGGAATTGATCTACGACATGGACCGGCCCCATGGCATACCCGGCTGACAACAGGGTCCGGGCGTCACGTGCAAAACTTGCCGGGCTGCAAGAGACATGCGCAATCACCTGAATGTCCGATTCGGCAAGGTGTTGGATCTGTGCCTCGGCACCGGCGCGTGGCGGATCAATGACAGCGGCGTCGAATGTAGCAAGCTCATCCGGCATCAGCGGCCTGCGAAACAAATCGCGTGCTTCATGCGTCACCGCCTTCAGGCCGTGGCCTTGCCCGTGCCGCCACCCGGCATCAAGGGCTTTTGTCATGGCGGTTTCGCCTTCGACGGCATGAACCTCGGCGTTCTTGGCAAGCGGTAGGGTAAAAGTACCGCATCCCGCAAAAAGATCGACGACACGTTTTGCGCCTTGAGTGATGCGCGCCACTTCTTGGCACAGCTTGGCTTCTCCAGATTTGGTCGCTTGCAGGAAGGCCCCGGGTGGAGGAACGACAATAACGCCATCGAATTGCTGCTCGGGGGGCAGGCGGGTGACGATCACCTCGTCCTCCCATGTCAGGCGGGCAAGATCATGTGCCTCGGCCAATTGTGCCAATTGCATCCGCAACGGCCCATCCAAGGGCTTGCCGTTACGCACAAGAATGTCCAACCCGTTCAGAGACAAGGTCACCGCCACATCAAGACTGCTTTTCCGGCTTGCACCAGCCATGGCCAATGCTTCGGCAACTGGCCGCGCGGCAAGCAATTCAGGCTCAAGCAGCTGACAGCCGGGAATCTCTACAATCACCTCCGACGCCTTGGCGTGAAAACCCGCCATGGCCCCCTTTTTCGTGCGGCGCGCGGCGAAAGTGGCCCTGCGGCGCGAAAATGGAGGCGATGTGGAAATCGGCGCAAAATCCGCTTCGATTCCCTGTGCCGAAAGCGCCATACGAACCACGTCGATCTTCCATTCGGCCATGAAGTCATCCGAGGCATGCTGCAACTGGCAACCGCCACAGGATTTGAAGTGCCGACAAGGCGGCGCGACGCGGTCAGAGGAGGGAGTGACGATTTTCACGTCTTTCAGTCTATCACCGTCGCGTTGTGCCGTGATGACCTCACCCGGAAGGGTCAACGGGGCAAAATACGGCCCTTCGGCAATACCGTCCCCCAAATGACCCAAGCGCGTAATGCGGAATTCGTCCATTACCTTACTCCGCCAGTAGGTCTGTACGTGTGAGCGTGAAACCCGAGTCGATCCAGCGTTGCTCCAAGGCACTGAGCTTCTTTCCAAGCCTTGGACCTTCGTATTCCGGCATTAGATCGGCGGCCTTGATCGGGAACCGCGCCTTGGCGCCTTGGCACAGCCGGTCAAGATCGGCAGGATTCCACGGCTGCTCCAATAGCGCGGCGCGCAGGAGGAGAATATCCTGCCCATCCTTCTCACCGTACCGATACCCCAATTCTGACGGTTCACGCATGGCCGACACTTCGGACTGCATTTTCGTGAGGCGTTTTGCCTGTGCTTTGCTCAGGCGAAGGCGATCTGGCAGGTCGTCACCCCCCAAAGCTGCCAACCGCCGTATCCCGTCAGGAGGTACGCCAACCTCGGACTCCAGGTGCACAAGTGGCGCGAGCGCGCGGTCATCGGCACCGGGAAGGACGGCCAGCAGAACACCACTGGAACGCATCGTCGCAACCGACGGGGCAGGATCGGGCGCAGAAAGAAGTTTAATCATTTCAGCCCCGACCCGTTCACACGAGAGGCCGGACAAGCCATCGACATGATTTGCAATGGCCGCCAACCCGTCCGGGTCCAAGCCGCCCTCCGGGTCACCGTACCAGGCATGAAACCGAAAGAATCGCAGGATTCGCAAATAGTCTTCCCGAATCCGCTGCGCCGGGTCTTCGATGAAACGTATGCGCCGGGCTTCAAGATCGGGCAAACCGTTCAGGGGGTCGATCAGCGTGCCGTCAGACTTGGCATAAAGCGCGTTCATCGTGAAATCGCGGCGGCGGGCGTCTTGTACGACATCCCTAGAGAACGCGACCGTTGCATGGCGGCCGAAGGTCTCGACATCTTCGCGGAAGGTGGTGACTTCATGCGGCACGCCATCGGAGACAACAGTTATCGTGCCGTGCTCGATCCCTGTGGGCACAGGTTTTAGGCCAGCCTTGTTCGACAGCTCGACAACTGCCTCGGGCCGCCCATCGGTGGCAATGTCGATATCCGATACCGGAGCACCAAGAAGCGCATTTCGGACGCAACCGCCAACAAAAAGAGCCTGATAGCCAGCCTCTTCAAGCATCCTGCACACCGCTTGGGTGGGTTTTGCCGAAATCCAATCACCCGTAATCTTCATGGCTTCCCTGCTGCATCCGCCAGCGAGCGCAGAATACGCGCGGTCGCCCCCCAGATATAGTACGGACCAAAGGGCACCGTGTAGTAACGCCGCTGACGCCCACGCCAACGGCGGGCTTCGACCTTGAAGTTGCTTGGTTCAAGCAGATGCGCGAGCGGGGCGGTGAAGACCTCCTCGACCTCACCGGGTTCGGCAATCGGCGAAAAGGGTTCACGAACACGCGCGACGACAGGTGTGACGGTAAAGCTGGTTACTGTTTCATGGCTTGGCAAAGACCCCAGTACGTCAACATTTTCGGGCGCCAACCCGATTTCTTCCCATGCCTCTCGTAGGGCTGCGGCGGTTACATCTGCGTCGCCTTCGTCCTGCTTGCCACCGGGAAAAGCAATCTGTCCAGGGTGATGCTTGAGTGCAGAGGACCGCTTGGTCAGATAAACCTGAGCACCCAAGCTGGTTTCGGCAATCGCGACCAGAACTCCCGCAGGCCGCAGGGTCCGACCCGCTGGTAGCACGATATCAGGGTTCAGATCGTAATCCGAGGTATCCAGACGCGCCTTGGCCAAGGCGCGCGTTACATGTGCGAAAGGATCAGCCATCATCGTCCGGCGGGTTTTCGGCATCGAATCCCAAGGTGGTTGGGTCCATTCGATAATGGGCGCCGCAGAATTGGCAATCAGCAGTCAGAACGCCCTCGTCGGTGGTCATCTTTTCGATGTCCTTGGCCGAATAGATCGACATGCTATTGCGCACCCGCTCCTCGGAACAGGTACACCCGAAACGCACGGCCTGTATGTCGAAGACGCGCGGCGCTTCCTCATGGAAAAGACGTACCAGGAGGTCCGTGGGCGCAACGGATGGGCCGATCAGTTCGAGATCATCCACGGTATCCAATAGCATGTTTGCACGGTTCCAGTTTTCGGCATCTTCGCCATCAACCACGTCCTGCGCGGTCAAAAGCCCCTCTTCTCCGGAGCCGCCGCCTTGGGCGAAGGGTGACGCCTTGGGCATATGCTGGAGCATCAGGCCACCAGCGCGCCAATGTTCAATACCGCCAGCTTCAGTCGATTTNCCAAAAGACAGCGAGAACCGCGTNGGCAACTGTTCAGATTGAGCAAAATACGCTTCGGCACAGGCGCTCAAGCCATCGGCTGTAAGGGGCGTGATGCCTTGATAAGGAGTCGTGCCTTGGCCTTGGTCTATCATGACGGCAAAATACCCGTCCCCCACCTGATTGAAAGGTGCGCCAGTCACGCGGTCACGATCAAAACTGGCATAGGCGCGGATGCGGGCGGGCTCCCCTTCGGCTTCGGGGGCGTAGTAATCGGTGGCAATCATCCGCACCGGGCCTTTGGATTGGACCTGCAACGACAGCTTCCAACGCAGTTTGATCGTTTGACCGATCAACGCTGTCAGCAGGGCCATTTCAGCCACTAGCGCCTCGACCGGGGCAGGATAGTCGTGTTGCTTCAGGATGCCGTCAAGCACGCCATCCAAACGCGCGACGCGGCCACGAATATCCGCATTGTCCAGCTGGAACGGCAGGATCGTGTCGTCCCAAGCGATTTTTTGTCCGAGAGTCATGGGGTTTCCTTGTCTGCCGGAAGTTGGCATATCGCGTCTATATATGACCATCAAGGCAAGGTCCAAGGGGGAGGTGTGGCATGATACGGCGCTTTGGCGAAGCACCGCGCGCAGATGTACGATATACGCGCCGTCCCGGCGTTTACGCGATCCTTCCGCGTGGTGGGCGGCTTCTCGTGACGCATCAATCCGAGCCCATACCTGAATTACAACTTCCCGGAGGGGGCATTGATCCTGGGGAAGGACCGATACAAGCGCTTCACCGCGAAGTTTTTGAAGAAACCGGTTGGAAAATCGGTGCAGCGCGGCGTTTGGGAGCCTTCAGGCGCTTTACCTATATGCCGGAATATGACCTTTGGGCTGAAAAACTCTGCATGATTTATGTTGCGCGGCCTGTTCGGTCACTAGGGCCGCCGTCCGAGGACGGTCATAGGGCCGTTTGGACATGGCCGAATGTTGCGGTGCGCGAACTCGGGAACTCGGGTGATCGGCACTTTGTCAGCCAACTATGGGGCTTGGTTTGAACTCAAGCAGAACCGCTGAAACGTCATCTGCAAGATCATCGTTTTGTGCAAATTCCACCAGCTTCCAGATCAATGACTCAAGGCATGCCATACCCCTTGTCTGGCGCAACTCTCGTAGGATTTGCGCAAGTCCTTGGTCGTCCAAAAGGGTCGCATCCGGCGCAGCACATTCCACGACGCCATCTGAATGAATCATCAAGCGATCTCCCGGGGCCATGGATACCTCGAAATCCCGATATTCGGCACCATCAATCAATCCGACAGGCAAACCCCCATCACCAATGAATTCAACTTGTCCATTTGCGCGCTGAATTGCCGGGTAAGGGTGGCCAGCTTGCGCCATGATGACCTTGCCCGAGGCAAGATCGACATCGGCCAAAAGCATCGTGAAATAATGCTCGGTCTCCATCTCGTTGAGGATCAACTGATTCAGGGCAGCAAGCGTTTCACTTGGGGGTTTGGATACGAAAGACCCGTCCGGCATGCGTCGTAGTGCCAGATTCTGGTCGGGCGTTACGGCTGACAGGTAACCGGCCAACCGGGCAGTCATCAGGGCTGAACTGATGCCGTGGCCAGAGACATCTATGCCATACAAGCCAACGCGCGTGGCGCCGATTGGAAAGAACCCGACCAAGTCACCGCCAACATGACCACTGGACCTCAACAGCAATGAAACGTCAGCAGGCCCGAAATCGCGATAGCGATCGCTTACCAAAGACTGTTGGAGTTTCTTTGCTTCGATCAAGTCACTATCGAGCGCGTCGTAGAGCGATTGAAGCTCATCCAGCGTTGACTTCACCAAACGGTTCTTTTCATTCACCTCCCTTTCCATTCGAAGAATGCGATCACCGGCGGCGATGCGCGCACGCAGTTCCGATGCATTCACCGGCTTGGTCAGAAAGTCATCGGCCCCGGCGTCAAGACCGTGGGCGATCTCTTCTTTCCCGCTCTTGGAGGTTAGCAGAATAAAATAGCCATAGCTGTCGCGCGGCGTAGCCCGAAACTCCCGACAGAAATCCAAACCATCCATTCCAGGCATCATCCAATCGCTCAACACCAGGTCCGGGGGGTGGTCGCGGCAAATCTCCAAGGCTTCGATGCCTGATTCAGCCTCCCGCACCGCGAAGCCCCAGCGTTGCAGGCAAGCACATAGAATCCGCCTCTGGGCTCGGCTATCGTCGACGACCAGAACACTTCGGATTGCCGAATTCTTATGCGGTGTCGCAATGTCCTCTGCGGTTAAACTGCTCACTCATACCATCCATTTACACCGGGATACCCGAGTGATGGCGTATGGTGATTAACCTGCAATGAAACCTAAAAGTTTATTATTTCCAATTGCTTGAACTCAGGTTTCATTAACCTGCGGATGCCAGTCTTCGTGGGGCTAAAGCGGGACGATGAAACATGATCGACTGGGCCAGAGTAAGAGAGTTGCGCGATGAGATCGGCGCCGACAGCTTCGGTGAGGTGGTGGATCTCTTTCTTGAAGAGGTCGAAGCAGAAATAGCCATATTGCGCGAGAGTTTGGCCACGGATGACCTTGAGTCGCGCTTGCACTTCCTGAAGGGTAGCGCGCTGAATCTCGGATTTTCGGAGTTTGCAAAAAAGTGCCAAACAGGCGAAACAGCGGCCGCAAATGGGGCTGGGGGTGCCGTTGACGTGACGGACATCCTGGCCAGTTACGATGCTTCGAAAACCGTGTTTCTGGCTGAAATAGAGACACTTTCCGCTGCCTAGATCAAGAACTCCGCGAGAACCTCATCATTCGTTATGTCGCGATAGTCAAAGCCGGCGGCTTGGAGCTTGGTTTGGATATGCACGAAATTTTCGGGCTTGCTGGTTTCGATACCGATCAGGACAGACCCAAAGTTGCGGGCGGACTTCTTGAGGTATTCAAACCGCGCGATATCGTCTTCCGGGCCAAGGATGTTCAGGAAATCCTTCAAGGCACCTGGACGTTGCGGCATACGCAGGATGAAGTATTTTTTCACCCCTGAATATCGCTGCGCGCGCTCTTTGACTTCGGGCAAGCGTTCAAAATCGAAATTTCCGCCGGATGTCACGCAAACGACTGTTTTGCCGCGAATTTCTTGCGCCATATCCTTGAGGGCATCCACCGCGAGCGCGCCGGCCGGTTCAAGCACGATGCCTTCGACATTGAGCATTTCAAGCATCGTGGTGCAAAGCCGATCTTCGTCAATCGCAAGCATGGTGGATGGATCAATATGCGAAAGGCGGGCAAAAGTCTTGGCCCCGATCTGTGCCACGGCGGCACCATCGGCGAAATTATCTATATGATTCAAGCGGGTAGGCCGACCCGCTTTCAAAGCCGCCGCCAGGCAGGCGCCGCCTTCCGGCTCAACAAGTGTGAACGCAGTACGATCGCCCAAATAGCTGCACACACCGGAAGACAGGCCACCGCCACCAACGGGCATGATGATCCTGTCGGGCATCTGTTCCATCTGTTTTTCGATCTCAACGCCAACCGAGGCCTGCCCTTCGATGACATCCTCATCGTCGAAGGGTGACAGAAAATGCCCATTTATTTCAGTGCAGTAGGCCTGTGCCGCGGCAAGCGTGTCGTCGAAGTAGTCCCCTGTCAGTCGAATTGACACCGCGTCACCGCCAAACTTTTCGGTCTTGCCGATCTTCTGCTGGGGTGTGGTGACCGGCATGAAGATCACGCCTTTAACCCCAAAATGACGGCACATGAAGGCCACGCCCTGGGCGTGGTTTCCGGCACTGGCGCAAACAAACCGTGTCGATTCAGGATTATTTTCCAAGACCTTACGCATGGCGTTGAAGGCCCCGCGCAGTTTGTAGGACCGCACCGGCGACAGGTCTTCACGCTTGAGCCAGATATCGGCGTGATAGCGGTCGGACAGATGCTCATTGCGTTGCAACGGTGTTGGGTCAAACACATCGCGCATCGCGGCTTCGGCGGCTTGGGCAAGGGGGCGAAAATCACTCATAACCCCTTGATTGGCGGAATGTTTCAGCCGGGGCAAGGGGTGGGCGCAAAGCATACATAAGAATACCGCGGAAGCCTTGGTATCTTGCCCCTGACGCGAAAACCCGATAAGCGCCGGGCGCATATCCGTAGAGAGGGAAAAGTGATGTCCGCGCCCAAGAAAGTCGTGCTGGCCTATTCCGGGGGGCTTGATACCTCGATCATTCTGAAATGGTTGCAAACCGAGTATGGCTGCGAGGTGGTGACCTTTACCGCCGATCTGGGCCAGGGCGAGGAGTTGGAACCCGCGCGCCAGAAGGCGGAACTTCTTGGAATCAAACCAGAAAACATCTTTATCGAGGACATCCGCGAAGAGTTCGTGCGCGATTTCGTCTTCCCGATGTTCCGGGCCAATGCGGTGTACGAAGGGCTGTACCTTCTGGGCACCTCGATCGCTAGGCCGTTGATTTCAAAGCGTCTTGTGGAGATCGCGGAAGAGACCGGGGCCGATGCGGTGTCGCATGGCGCGACCGGCAAGGGCAACGATCAGGTGCGGTTCGAACTGGCTGCCTATGCGTTGAACCCGGATATCAAGGTGATCGCGCCGTGGCGGGAATGGGACCTGTCCAGCCGCACGAAACTTCTTGATTTTGCTGAGAAAAATCAAATTCCGATTGCCAAGGACAAACGCGGCGAAGCGCCGTTTTCGGTGGATGCCAACCTGCTGCATACCTCAAGCGAGGGCAAGGTTTTGGAAGACCCCGCAGAGATGGCGCCGGATTACGTGTATCAGCGGACAGTGCACCCCGAGGATGCGCCGAATGAGCCGGAAATCATCGAAGTTGGCTTTGAAAAAGGCGATGCTGTTAGCATCAACGGCGAGGCGCTTAGCCCTGCTAACCTGTTGACAAAGCTGAATGAAATGGGTGGCAAGCATGGTATTGGGCGGCTTGATCTGGTGGAAGGCCGCTTTGTTGGGATGAAGAGCCGCGGGATTTATGAGACCCCCGGTGGCACGATCCTTCTGGAAGCGCATCGCGGGATTGAGCAGATCACGCTGGACCGGGGCGCCGCGCACCTGAAAGACGAGCTTATGCCGCGTTATGCGGAGCTGATTTACAATGGGTTCTGGTACAGCCCCGAACGCGAGATGTTGCAGGCGGCGATTGACGCATCACAACATCATGTGACCGGGACCGTGAAACTGAAGCTTTACAAAGGGTCGGTTCGCACGGTGGGCCGCTGGTCGGATCATAGCCTGTATTCGGAAGCGCATGTGACATTCGAGGACGATGCGGGGGCTTACGATCAGAAGGATGCGGCCGGGTTTATCCAACTCAACGCGCTGCGCCTGAAGCTGTTGGCGGCGCGGGAGCGGCGATTGAAGGGATAAACGTACGAGTCGTACGCTTACCCCCCGAGTTTCGTACGAAAATCCGGGGGTTCCAGAAACCTTTCGTACAAGTCGTACGATTCGAATCGAAAAGGCCCGGCCCAGCGCCGGGCCTTACTTTTGCGCGCGCGCCCTTAATTCAAATGCAAGGATTCGCTGTTTAACTATCCCTCACGGCGCGGGCCAATAGGACCGCGCGGCCAACAGGGCCTCGGCGGCCTGTTCGAAAGACTCTTGCGGAAGGATGACCAGCATCTTGGGTGACGTCACCGAAATCTCAACCGGGCCAGTGGCGGTATTGGATGTGCCGACCCGGCCATCGGGGGTAAAGTTGACCCCGTCAATTGCAAAGCGAAGCCCATCAGACAGCCCTTCGACCGCGCCCATGGGAAAAAGCGAAACGGGTGTACCGCTTTTCAAGTCGAGACGGATGGAGGGCGGGCAGAGAAAAACCAGCTCCTCAAGCCCTAGAAGCAGGCAAGGACGGTTTGGATGACGCACAAGGGTGTTATATGCGGCAAGTTGGTGATCCAGGCGATTACCTGAAAAACCGACGCCCACAACCAGTGGCGCGGAAATGTTGCGCAGGCATTTATCAAAATCGGTGGTTTCCTGTTCCGGGATACAGTGAAGCGCCGATTGCGGCAGTTGTTCACGCGCCCAATCGGTGAGCGAGTCGAAATCACCAATCACCGCGTCCGGAACCACCCCATTATAAAGAGCGGCATCGGCACCACCATCCGCAGCCACCACCAAGGGCCCAAGGGATTGTGCGCGATTCAGCATCTTTTTCGAGATTTCGGCCCCGCCAATCAAAGTTACGGGTTTGTCATCGGCTACAATCATGTTCAAATTTCCGGATTAATCCCTATTTCGGAAACAGATCACATTCTCACCACGAAATGATACGGTAAAATTCTAAGAATCGGGCATCTTTGGTCTTGGCTGTGGTGATATGTCTACTCCTTGCAGTTAATGCGGAGCGAGCGAAATAATGGTTAGTTCAAGTAAGATACTCACAGTCTCATACGGCACTTTTTCGTGCACACTCGAAGGTTTCGATGATTCTTTCGATACGATGAAGGCAATCGCGGAATACTTCCGTGATCTGGCCGCAGATGACCGTTACTTCGGAGCGGAACCGCCGACGCCCGACGCGGATATGCTGGCCCGGATCGCGGAGCGAGAAATCGCGCGGCGCGTGGACGCAAGCGAACAAGAAGGCAAGATTGTCCTGCGCGCGGCAGAAGATGCCGCGCTGAACGCCCCGGCCGAAGAGCCGGAGGAACAAGAGCAAGATAACCAAGCCGCAGAACTGGCCGCACCGACCTTGCAGGATGAGGGCGAGCCCGCTTCTGAAACCGCAGAGGCCGCAACCGAACCAACCGACGAATTTGCCGAAGCGGCGCATACCGATCCGGAAGATGCCCAAGCGGAAGCCAAACCGGAAATCGCTGACATGCCTTTGGCCGAACCTACGGCTGAAATAGAGTCTGATTCGGCGATCACCGCTGCGATGTCGGCCTTTGACAGTAATGACACGCCTCAACCTGACACAGAAGCCGGATTGGCAGAGCCAGAGCCCGAATCTGCTACCACCCTCGTGGCCGAAGAAGAGCCAGAGCAACCAGAGCAAACAGCCGAGCCGACCGAAGAACCCGAGGCGGAAGCTGACGACATTGCGGACCTCACAGAGCCTGCGGAAATTGACGCCGCGCAAGAGGCAGAGGCCACGACCGCATCCGAGGGTGATCAAGACGGCGATAGCGTTGCCGATCGCCTGCGGCGTATCCGGTCGCTGGTTGATGAATCCAATGCCGGCTTCCAAGACTCGATTTATTCGGAAGATGAGCATGCGCAGGATTTCCTGAGTGAAACTGCCGCGGACCTTGATGAAGCTCTGCGTGCTGATGATGCGATGGAAACAGCAGGACAAGATGAAACGGCAGAGCCCGATCTGTCGTCGATCCTTGGAACTTCGGACGAAGACTCGCAGGCTCAAGACGAAGAGCCGGAACCCGGTGAAACCATTGATGTCCCGCTGGACCGCAGCACCGAGAAAGTCCAAGAGGCTGCCCCGGAGATTTCCGAGGATACACTGGCGCAGCTTCTGGCCGATGCGATGCCGGAAGAGGCGGCCGATATAGACACTGCTCCGGCGTCGGACGAGGCCAATGCCCAAGACGACGGCGAAGAACGGCCCGCTGTTATGGCCCGCGTCGTCAAAATGAAACGCAGCGAATTCGAGGCTGCGATCAGTGAAGGGTATCTGCAAGAAGACGAGGCCGACAGTGATTTTGGCGATAATCTCTTCGGGGACGACTCGGGGCTGAGCGCCGAGGAAGAAGCCGATTTGCAACGCGAACTGGCCGAGGTCGAAGCCGAATTCAAGAAGCCCGATCAAGACCTTGCAGAGGATTTCGATTCGCCCCTGAAATTGACCGAAGCGGATCAAGTTCAGGAAAGTGTCGAGGATGAGGCGCTTGAGGCTCCGGAACAAGAGACTGCGGCTGAGGCGAGCACCGAAAGCGAACAGCCTGAAGCGGAACTCGAAGAAGCAATGTCGCCGCGCGGTATTTCCAAGCTGCAACGCGCCGAGCGACAGGCCGATCTGGCCCGGATTTTCGACGAAGCGGATACGCAGCTTGACGAGCCGGAGTCGAACCAACGCCGCAATGCCATCCAGCATCTGCGCGCGGCCGTCGCCGCGACGCGCGCAGAGAAGAAAGCCGGGGCGTCGCTCAAGCAGGATGTGGACGAATCGCCCTATCGCGACGATCTTGCCAACGTCGTGCGCCCGCGTCGGCCGGAAGCCGGTGATGGCCGCCCGCGCTCTAGCCGCCCGAGCGTCACACCCAGTTCACCCGCGCCATTGAAACTCGTGGCCGAGCAACGTGTTGATGTGGAAAGCAGGCCGGTTCGTCCGCGCCGTATCTCGAAGGCGAGCATGGCGGAGGCGGAGACCTTGGCACCGACGCCTGATGTGGATGGCAGCTTTACCGATTTTGCCGAAGAGATGGGCGCGAAGGGATTGCCTGAACTGCTAGAGGCAGCGGCGGCATATATGTCAGATGTTGAAGGCCGCTCACAGTTCTCGCGCCCGATGCTGATGGGCAAGCTGAAAGAGGTCGAAGGCCGGGAATTCAGCCGGGAAGATGGACTGCGGTCTTTCGGACAACTGTTGCGCCAAGGCAAACTGCAAAAACTGAAGGGTGGGCGGTTCTGTGTGACTGACAGCACGGACTTCAGGGCCGAAGAGCGAAACGCAGGCTAGGCACCGATCCATTGAATGATGACGCCCCCGGTCCTTGTGCCGGGGGTTTCTTTGTCAAAGCGCCACGGCGCGGAGTTTTTCGTAGGCCGGCATGGCGGCCTTGGCAAGGTCGGCACGGGGGCCATCGAGGCCGGGCAATGGGCCTTCCGCCGCGGCAAAGCCGGTTGAGCCATGCACCGAGGCGTACCAATGGGCGGCCCAGACGCCATCATCGGGGTGGCCGCCCTTTGGCCAGTTGAGCATGGCGGGATCCCAAGGCAGATCAATCGCCGCGCAGAGGCGTTTGAGCATGGTCTCCGGGTCCCGGCGGATGTCGGCGGAATCGATCACCACCGGTGCATGACCTTGGGCGGTGAGCTGCTCATAAAGCTCGGCCTGTTGGACAAAACCGATGTCCGCCAGCGTGGGGTTGTCGTATTTCGCCGAAAAGCTGGCAGCGACGCGGGCAGGATGACGGATAAGAAAGACGTTTGTGACCTGCGTGATCCAATCGCGCGGCACGCCGTCAATCATGTGCTGGGCCATGTGCTTTTGGTAAAAATGCGGTTTTTGGGCGGGTATAGAGCCTAATAACTGCTCAATCACTTCTTGCGGGTCGGTCGGTTGCGAGGCGATGATCTCATCGCGCATTGGGTGCTGAAGGCCGGTTAGCGTGAGGTAAGCAGCATAGAAGGGTTCATCGACGACGGCGAAATCGGACCGCGCGCCGAAGGAATACATCATCGCCGTCGAAAGATTGCGGGGGCCGGACCACATGGCAAGGCGCATGGGCACTCTCCTTTTTAACCGCAGTTACGCTCAATTAGAGACTTATACAGCTCTCGGATCCGGGTGGTGAGGGGGCCCATTTCACCGCTGCCGATGGGACGGCCATCAATCTCGCCCACAGGGGTTTGTGCGCCGAATGTGCCAGTCAAGAACGCTTCATCGGCGCCGTAGGTATCGACGAGGGAATAATTCCGCTCGTAAACCGGGATACCATCCTCGCGGCAGAGGTCGATCACTTTCTGACGGGTGATACCGTTCATGCAGTAATCGCCTGTCGAGGTCCAAACCTCGCCCTTGCGGACGATGAAGAAGTTGCAGGCGTTGGTGGTGTTCACAAAGCCATGCACATCAAGCATCAAAGCCTCATCCGCGCCGGCCTTTTCGGCGGCGATACAGGCGAGAATGCAATTCAGCTTGGAGTGTGAGTTCAACTTGGGGTCTTGCGTCATGGGAAGGCCGCGCAGGTGCGGCACGGTGGCGAGGCGGATCGGGCGGGCGATCTTGGGCTTGGAGTGTTCCATGATGATGGTCATGGTTGGCCCCTGTTGCGACAGCGAGGGATGCTGGAAAGGCCGGGTTTTGACGCCTCGCGTGACCATCAGGCGCGCATGGGCGTCTGTGTGCATGTCATTGGCTTTTTGCGTCTCTAACACGGCCTGAAACACCTCGTTTCGGGTCATGCCGATATCAAGGTCAATGGCTTTGGCGGCCTCGAACAGACGGTCGAGGTGTTCATCGGCAAAGGCCCATGTGCCATTATAAAGGCGCAGGCCCTCCCAAACCCCATCGCCCAACATGAAGCCGCTGTCATAGACGCTGACCTTGGCCTCATCTTTTGGCACGATGTCACCATTTAGCCAAATCTTGATGGTCTCGTTTCGTGCGTCTTCCTGCGCCTGATGGGTGGTTTGGTGATCTGCCATATTGCCCCCTGCTTGACGTTTGAGGCGAGGCTATGACCCTGGGCCACAAGTGCCAAGCGG
>PR_CR_10_Liq_1_inCRDRAFT_1000510_pt1 | contig 24178 bp, 12 predicted proteins | sample PRCRCaboRojoPR_3_FD_10241 | JGI IMG/M metagenome (IMG submission 10241)
CCCCAGCAGTTATTCAAGCAAGGAATTCCTTCACACAGCTTCTTTCGCCCAGGACAAGTTACTTGCTTGTTGTTCACAGTTAAAGTTTCAGCTTCGTTTCCGCACTCCACAGATGACCCTTCTATAAGTAGCTCCACAGTAGTTTCCTTACAAGTGACTTGGTAACAGTTCGGAGTGCTGTCTACTTCCAAGCATCTGCAATTAGTGCAGTTTTCTTGGTATTCGCTTCTGCAGTGAATGTTGTTGTAGTTCACCACAGGACAGTAGTCTAAGTAAGGATCTCCTCCGTACCTAGGATTAGAAAAGTACTGGTACTGACTTGGGATAGAACTATATTCGTAAATAGCGCAGTACCCAATGCTCAAGTGACTAAAATCACATTTTTGATCTAAAGCAGTATCACAAAACTCCTCAAAAGATGCCTGTGAGTTTTCCAAACACGAATCATAAAAGAACTCACACCCTTCTTGGTAGCCCCACAATGCCCTGGTTGTATATTCATAGTCCACTTTGTACCACCCCATGTCTTCGAAAGCAGCTGCTGTAATGTCAGTGTAACTTACGTCTCTGATGTCTAAGTCTGGGGCCATAAAGTCTTTGTACATAACTCTTTTTTCCCAGTGCGAACCTGCTGTGGTCTCTCCCCCGGTGGCTTCCAATTCCAAGCCTGGTAAGGTTTCGCAACCAAAAGCTTCTCTAGCAGCTGCTTTTACTTTTGGAGTATTCAAGTATGTCACTGTTTTGCCTCTTGCTTGACCTTTCACAAGCATGTTGCTGTAGCTTTGCATGTTTTCATCTTTCCAGTACTCATACATTCCACCTGAAAATCCTAGCACGTGCGCTATTTCGTGCTTAATCACTAGAATTTTGTCTTCGTCAGAAAGCTGCTCAAAAGCAGAGTAATTTATAGAAACTAATCCTAAGATCGGCTGGTCATAAACTGTATCGATTAAACATGCACCTGCTAATGCTATTGCGCTGGTTTGAGCAGCTGTTTCAAGCTCTATGAATATTAGTAAGTCTGACTCTACTACGACTTGCAGGGAGTCAGCAGTTCCACAAGTATAACTTGAGGGAGTATCAATAGGTATTTTTAAGGGCTTTACCTTCAGCAAGCGCTTGTACCAAGAAATACCTGTTTGAACGTAAGGTTCTAGCTCTCTTTGTTTGGAGCTCTCAACATTGTGGTACTTATAGTCGATTCTAATAGGTTCCCAGTTGTCCCCCCTAATAGATTGAAGCTGTCTCCCTTTAGCAATGTCTATTCTTTGGGGCTTTGAGTCATTAACACCACACTTTAGGCTTAAAGCAGTGCTCAACACAATTAGATAAAAAAACATTACAATCAAATGGACATACTAAAATTCGAGTTAATAACCACACACAATCTTTTACAAATCATTAACTAAATAAGTGCTTTTCTTCATCCTCTGGAAAGCAGGATACAATGACTCAGCAAGCGGTAGCAACTGCGAAGCTTGGAATACAGAAAAAGAAGTAGAGCATTTAATAAAAAATTGTGTAAAAAGAGGAATGCTCATAAAGATCAACAAATACGTAAATTAAGTACTAGTTAATGAGCAGGATACCTATAACTACCATGTACTTACTCAGTAATTGATTGATTACTTACTTCAAAATGGGTGTTAGTCCGCTATGAATAGCGTAACAAGGTCCCTGACTCCTAGTTAAAGGATCCATTTAGTCTCTTGTGTTTCTGTTGCGTGGCTCGTCTTTAGAAGTCAACCGAAAAAGTTAATTTTTGTCTTTGCTTTTGCTGTGCATACGTCAAACTCTTAGTATTCTCCCCAGACTGCAGTTAAGTTCTTTGGATTTGAGAACTGCTTGGAGTCTTCCAGGCAAAAGCAAACCAGACTTAGTTTAGCAAGAATTGGAGTGGCTTCTCGCACTGACCTATTGTAAAGCATAGAAAAGATGCTTAGTAAAATGATAAGCAAACTCGAGTACTTGCAGGTGAAGAAAGAGAAACACAGTACTATGTGGACTGAGAGTTTTCGATTTTAACGCAAAAATTCTGTAGAGGAACTGGGAACGTTAAAGATTGGAAACAGTTGACGAATAATTTCAAGTAATTGACTGGAATTAGCAAAGAAATAGTGGGCGTTATGGTTTGAACAAAGTCTGACTCGGACTGCGACCAAACTCGCTAAAACTTAAATCTATTCTGTTTTTGTTCAACATAAATTAACTTCTTCGAATTAAAACATTATAATTTTGAACCAACGGATAAATGTCGAGTGACAAATTGTTTTCATCGTACAATTCGGGCAATGTGTGGAAAATGTGCTTGAATGCGAGCTTAGGCTCTTTCATATTTGGCTATAACATTGGCGTGTTCAGTTCAACTCAAGATCCAGTAATATCAAGCATTGGCTGGGAAAGTGATAGTGAATATTATACTAGCATGCTGGGATCCCTAATGCCTTTCGGAGCAATGATATCAGCGGTGTTCGCAGGACCTATTTCGAATAGAATCGGGAAGAGAAGAACCATAATGATTTCTAACCTTGTAACTTTGTTAGGGGCAGGGGTTATAAGTATTCCGTTCATATATACTTTTGCAATAGGCAGGTTTGTCACTGGCTTGGGTGTAGGTTTCTATGCTGTGTTGGTTCCACTTTACATCAACGAAACTTCTCCAACAGAAATGAGTGGCAAAGTTGGGGCGCTAGTTCAGTTCCAAGTAACTTTGGGAATTGTAGTGCCCAGTCTGCTTGCACTGATTTTGCCCACTGGAAACTACGGCTCCAACTCGCTTACGTACTTGTGGATAGGCATCTATGCGCTCCAAGGACCCATTGCAATGGTGCAGTTGCTTTTATTCTTTAAGGTTTACAAGTTAGAAACCCCCGGATGGCTTTGGGGAAAAAACTTCAGAGAAGACGCTTTAGAAAGCTTAAAGCAAGTTTACTCAGAAGAAAGTGCTCAAGAAGAACTTGAGAAACTGGATTCAGCTTATAACCAAGACAAAGAACTAACTAGTTCTTTTATCTCGGAAGAAAAAAGCAAGGACCCCAGCTACATAGAGTTGCTTTTCTGCAAACAAGGAACTGGCAAGCTCATGAGGCTGGGTTGGGCTAACAATTTAGTCCAACAGTTTTCGGGAATCAATGCAATCATTTTTTACTCGACAACTATTTTTAAACACTTGATAGGGGGAGGAACTTTTATGTCCAGAGTTTACGCTGTGATACTGAATACTGTCAACATGGCCTCAGCTTTCGCAGGGATTCCTATAGTTAACAAATTCGGGAGAAAATCTGTGATGATTGTGGGGTGTATTGGGATGGCGGCTTGTTTGTTCCTTTCAGGACTCTTGGCAGGGCCTCTTTCGAGTTGGCCCAGTTTCCTTTCTTTGATCTCGCTTCTGCTTTACATCGTTTTCTTCGAAATATCAATAGGCCCTATTTGCTGGATTTATTGCGGAGAAATAATGACTTCTAGGGGAATGAGTATCTGCATTGCTTTGAACTGGCTTTGCAATACAATAGTGACCTTTACTTTTCTGTTACTCAGGGAACAATATAATATTTCAGTAGCATTTTGGATCTACGCTGGAATCTGTGCGGTGGGTGTGATTTACTTTTGGCTGGACATGGTAGAAACTAAGAGCTTGAACAAGCAAGAAATTCAAGGCTTATTCATGAAAAAGCGTAGTTAACAGTATAACTAACTTACTCAGGTAAGAAAACTAGGCTAAGTTTCTAGGCTTTTGAGACAATTAGTAACTCTAAGTGCTAGAATCCACACAAAACAACTTTGTTTCTTAAAATCACTCATAGAGAACTTCTAAAGTTAAGTTGTTAATAAAACAAGCACACTACAAACTTAAGTTAGTATGGGGACTAGGGTTGCCCTTAGCAACTTCTTGTAGCATTTGAGTTTTGAGTTTTTCAAGTGCTTCTCTAACGTCTTCTACTTTCTTTGAAGCAATTAAGATCAGTATAGGAAGTAATTCTAGCAAGGTGTCGTCGGACTCATCTTCATACCAACTCTTAATTAAGATTCCGTTTGACACCTGCAAAGAAAAATTTTCAGCAACGTTGTCAACGATGATGGTTTTCTTGAGGTTTCTGCCTAACTTACTGAGGTCTTTTAAGTAGCCTTTACTGCAGGCAGTGGTGTGTTGTCTGTACAGCCGGTGCTTAACTACTCCTTCGGAGTCAATTTGGGAAATGACCCAGTCAGCATACCTACTTAACTCTTACTTCTTGTGTTCCAGCTGTGAATATAACTACTTCGTAGTACTTAGCAACTTCTTTTAGAAAAAACTCACACCCAGGCCTAACTAGCAAAGTCCCATCTTCTTCGTTTTCAATATAGTGAACTAAAGTTTCATCTAAGTCTAAAACAAGAGTGTAAGTTCGCTTACTAGGAGGCAAGTAGGGTTCTTTGGTGGCTTTTTGAAGAGCAACATGGGCTTTTGAGTAAGAAATTTTAGATAAGTTGGCAACGATTTGAAGAATGCAGCTTGAAAGGGGAGTTTGGTTGTTGTGGACTTCAAGGGTTTTGGCAAGCGACTCTAGTTGAGTAGACAAGTTAGAGTTGTACTTGTTAATAAGACTTTGAGTAGAGTGGGTCCTGAGCTTTTTGTCAAGACTTAAAGACCTAGACTTTTTAGGGCTCATTTGGGACTTCAAGTATTGGTTGAACACAAATATAAGGGTGTAAAGTTGTTCTAACAAGTATTTTAAATGCACAGCTTTGCATATTTTTTTTTCAAGCAGTTGAATGCTGAACAACACAACAGCTTCACACAAAATCATGCTTTTTCTAAAGTCAATTTTCTTAGTTTTTAACACTACAAAAGGCTGGTCTAGAGTCTGGAGCGTTTTCAAAAATTCTTTTCCTAAAACTTTTACTGTTCTTTCGTGCTTAATGGCATCAAGGATCCCTTTGAGTTTAAACTCTAGCTGAGACAGCTTAGTTAGTTCGTAAGAAGGAAATAGTTTGCGTTTGAAGTTAGACGAAGAGTTCCTTTTAAGAACTCCAGAAGACTGAACTGAAGGGTTTGGCAAAGACAAAGTGCAGCTGCTCCTTGTAGAGGGCCTTTTGGGCTTTCTGCCTCTTCTAGAGCTTAGGTTGTTTGATTCGCCGTAAGCTTTGCTTAAACAGGGAAACTGTCCGTTATGAGACAGTGTTCTTCTATTTGGTTTTTTAGTATTCATTTATACTTCTTATTAGAAATAAGTTACTTAAGGTAAGGCTTGCCTGCTACGGCTTGGTAGTCAATTCCGCATTGCCCGAATGCAATCTTGAAGAAACCTTCTAGTCCCCAGCTGGTTCCCCAAGAGTTAGCTATTATCCAGTAGTTAGTTGAGTTTTCTCTGCCCCAACCAACGATCTTAACAGCGTGTCCGCCCAATTCTTTACCTGAGGTGTGCTTGTAAATTCCACCTGAGTAACTCATGAAGTCTTCGTATACAGTAAAAGTAGTTTCAACTGGACCTCCTTCAAGTATGGCTTTTTGGATGTTTTCAGGTCCGAAAAGTAGGTCTACTGAGTCAGCATAGTACTTTTGGATCTTGCTGCCGTCGTGACACTTAGAGGGACAAGTACCGTCTTTGGCTTCGTAAGGAACGCAGTCCAAAGTAGCTACTCCACTAAGTTTCATGTAATCCCAAGCCAAATCAGGCCAGCCTCCACTGCAGCCCATTCCTGCCCAGTCGCAAGAAACCAACCATTGTGGGGACAACACTACGTTAATAGAGCCATTCGACCCAATGCATAATCTGTCGGAAAGAGCTTCAGTGGCTCCAAAAGCCCAGCATGATCCGCATTGGCCTTGGTTAAGGATGGGGTGGATGCAGTTAGGCCACTTTTCACGTGAATCAAAGTGAGTTGGGATGTCGACCTTGACTCCTGAGTAGTCTTTGACAGGCCACACTCTTTCACGGATTTGGGTGCCAGTGAGTTTTTTAGCTTCGGCAACAGTCATTCCGTTAAGCCACTTGTCAGAAGCAACCCAAGAAGACTGTTGAGAGTTAATGTAATCAATGAGCTCTTTGGAAACTACTGGTCGCTGTTCCTCGGTCTTAAGTGAGGGTCCAGCAAGGGCCAGTCCCAGTACCACACTGATAACTAAGAACTTCATATTTATTCACCAGTTTTAAACAAGCAAAATAAATGGCCTTTTTGGCAATTGCACTCTCATTCACTCAAGCTACAGAAGAAGCACCTGAAACCCCAAAAGAGCCTTCAAGTGGTTTCTCTGAGATCCAAAACAACTTTTTAGTCGAAGTAATTATGATCAACATTATCTTGATGTTTGCAGTCAATTACTTCATTGGCAAGAAGAAGAACGATTCCATAGCAGCTTCTTGGATGCAAAGAATCAGGCCTTTGCTAGTAAACAACTTCAGCCATATAGGAGTCGGCCAGCAACAAGGAGATGGCGGAGTTCTTAGGGAGGCCAACCACGTCTTTAAGTACTACGCTTCAGGCAGGTACAACTGTGGCTACTTCCTAGCTACTCTTGAGCTTACCGCACGCCAAGATATTTTTACTACCCTTTTTTGGAACTACTTGATAAGAGAAGGCGACAAGTTCACCATTGAAATCCCTGTGAAGATGGCCAACCCAGCACCTGTAGTTTTTGCACTGGTTAAGTCTTCACAAGCCAGAAACACCAGAAACAACTTAGAAGACCTTAAAACCTTCACTAAGCCCATAAACATCAAAGAACTTTCACAGAACTTAACTTGTTTAGCCGAAAGTGAAGAAGTGGCCAAACAAGTTCTTTCAGGAGAAGTGCTCAGCATAGTCAACCAGCTCCAGCCCTACATAGACACCCTCCACATAACAGACAGAGAAACCCTCCACCCAGGCTACACACTCAAACTCAGTTGCAAGATGTTGCTACCTACCACTGACTCAGACGAAGTAATGAAACTAGCCACCCTAGCTCTGGCACTCTGCGACAACACCAGTATGTTAAAACTCTCCCAAGCAGCCAAAGCGACCGCGGAGAAAGAAAGGTCCATCTTAGAAAAAGAAAGGCAAAAAGAAGTCCAACAACAAAGAGAAGAAGAGAGACTCAGAAAAAAAGAAGAACAGAAAAAGTTAGAAGAAGAACGCGCCAAAAAACTAAGCAAGGAAAAACAAAGGAAACTCGAAGAAAAAGAACACAAAAAGAAATTAAAGAAACAAACTCCTAAGTTCAAAATGGTTAAGGCTTAAGCATAATTTTTAAATGCACGGAAGAGATGACTACCCGCCTCCTCACCAAAGAGGCGACTCTTTTGGAATGCCCAATGAACCACCTTATCGCTACAACTCTTATAACCCCCCTCATGAACCCCCTGTTATGCGCCAAAGTGCTTTTTCCTCAAGCGGCTACGCACCTGAGTCCTTTCCACCAGATCCTCGCTTTAGAGAAGACTTTCAAAGATTGCCACCTGAAGGTCCTTACCCCAGGGATCCCTATGCAAGAGACCCCTATGCAAGAGATCCTTATGCACGAGACCTCTATGCAAGAGACCCCTATGCACGCGAACCTTATCCAAGAGATCCCTATGCACGAGACACTAGGCCTTACCGTGACCCTGGAATGGACCCTTACATGAACCCCCGAGCTCCTTATCCAAGGCACCCTCAGGATCCCTATAACAGACAAGAACCCCCAATGCGCCCCCAAGAGCCTATGAATCCATACTACCGTCCAAACGACGGACTTTTAAGAGTTCCCGACGCTAGAGGAAACCCTTACCCTCGCCAAGACCCCTACATGCGAGGAACTCCAAGAGATGAACTTGAAAAAAGGCCTTATGAAAGACAACCGCCAAGACCCATTCCGCCAGAACTCCCTTCTCCTGAACAGTACAGCCAAGCAGAAGCAGCGCTTTCTAAGTTTCCTTACAACAAAATACTCCAGGACATACAGTCAGCCTTGCTTCGGAAAAACATTGATGTGGAGGCTGCACTTAAAGAACTAGACCCTAACGAGTTCGGAGTGGTTCCCCAAAAAGACTTTATAGAAACTCTAAGAGACAAAGCAGGACTCTTAGGAATGGGTATTTGTTCGCCTGAAGAACTAACAACTATAGCTAAGGCTTTTGACTTCCACTCCAAAGGGCAAGTGTTTTTCCTAGAGTTCCTTAAAAAGGTAAGGAACACTGACTACAAGCTTGGAAGTAACTACACTTCCAGAAAGACCGACCCTGAATGGCTAGAAAAAACCTACAAAAAAATAGCTTCAGTAATCAACGAAAAAAACATCCAATTAGACAGTTTGTTTTTAAGCCATGACCCAAACAACACCAACAGAGTTGCTTCCAAAGACTTCCAGCAAGTTCTGAACTCGATTATGTACATGAACCCTGAAGAAGTTTACTCCGTTTCAGAAGAGTTTGACCCACGGAAAGAAGGCTCTGTGAACTACAGACAGTTTACCAGCAAGGTCCAAGAACACCTGCACAGAGTCCAAGTAGCTGCTAGGATCCAGCAAGCCCTTGAAAAGTTCTGCATTGAAAAGACTCTTAACTTTGAAGAAAAGTTAAGAGAAATTGACCCTATGGACACTAAAAGACTTACTAAGGCTGACTTTGTAAAGTTCCTTACTAAACTTGAATTCAACGCAACTTACATGGAACTTGACTACTTCGCAGAAGAGATTCCTAAAGACAGAGAAGGGAACTTGCTGCTAACTGAACTGTGCAGAAAGCTCCCTAAGCCCAAACAAACTTTCAATGTTGAAAAGACTATGAACTTAATTAAGTCTTACATCACCAAAAACAAACTAACAGTGTCCGGGGCTTTTTCTAGCTTTGACACTAGCAAAGACGGCCACCTGGACCCTTACGAGTTCACTCAAGCTTTAAACCAGATGGGCATTTCTGGACTTACCACTGACCACATAGCTACATTGCTTTCGCACATCGACAAAGACAAAGACGGCAGGATTTCAGTAACTGACTTTGCTGAGAAAATAGGACTGCCACTTGACCCACTTGACACTTCAGTAAGCCACAACTTCTTTAGGAAAATAATTGTTTTTCTGAGGAACAAAGGACAGACTCTTTTAGAGTTCTTCAGAGAACTTGACGAAGACAAAAGCAACTCAATCGGCAAAACAGAGTTTTCAAGGCTACTTGGACTCCTCAATATTGAAATTGACCCCTTAGACGCAGATAAGCTTTTTAGTGAAATAGACACTTCTAGGAATGGAAGTATTTCTTTCATGGAGTTCATCAACAAGTTTGAATCTGTAGCTTCAACTCTAGAAAAAAGAGACTCTGAAAACATTTCAAGGATCAAAAGAGCTTTGAAGGGCAAAAGACCTGGAGATGTGTTTAGACTGAACTACTCTGAAGACTTTAACCAGCAAAGCATGCCTGCAAGGGAGTTCAGTCAGGGGCTAGAGTTCCTTTCGTGCAACTTAACTAACAGCGACATTCAACACATTGTGTCTCAGTACGAAAGAAGCGGACTAGTGTACGTTAAAGACATTTCAGAGTTATTTGAACAAGAAATGCTGTACACCAAAACCAACCCAGAAGTGCACTTGGATGACCCTCAAGGCCACTGGGCACAAAAGTGGTTCAGACAAATTTCTGACTTCGCAAACAGGTCAGGAACGTCTGTGCTCCAAGCACTTATGTCTTACTGCAGTTCACCAGAAGGCTTGATGACTCACGAAGAGTTTTCCAACGCACTTAACATGATCGCTTTGGACATTTCTAACTCTGAAATAGACCGCCTTGCCAGAGAACTTAGAAGAGACGGGAAAATTTCAGTTTTCGAGCTGTGTGACTTAATTCAGGGCAAACAAATCGACCACTCTGAAAGGATCCTAGCTGACGTAAAGTCTTACTTTGAGTCTTCAAACAAAAAGATAGAAGAGGTGTTTAGAGTAGACTCGGCAGGAAACATCTACCGGCCTGACGTAATAGACGGCTTAAAAAACATGAAGATCACAGTAACAGCCCACCAGTTAGTAGAAGTAATGACTAAACTCAACCCAGACATCCAAAGACTCAACATTGGGAACCCAGAACTCCAAAAAGTCACTAGGCAACAACTCATGAGCAAACTTAACCTGCGTGAACCTCAAACCACTATGCAGTTGTCTGTTAAGCAAGTTGAAGAAAGAATTAAGCAAGGAATTTTCAACGAAATGGCTGAGTTCGCCACTTCCAAGTCTTTGAACTTAGAAAGGGACGTTTTCCAGCCCTATGACAGATACGGCACTTACCGAGTTAACACTCAGAGCATGGTTGAGATCCTTCAGTATCTGACTGACAAAAAAGTAAGTGACGAACAACTAAGAATGATTGTAAATGACTACGACCCCCAAGACTCAGGTTTTGTTGATTACAGAAACTTTATTTCAAAGATGGAAGACGCTATGGTTTACAACAGCTTTTCTTCAAGAACACTTCAAAGAATCCACCAAGAAGTTACCTCTAAAGGAGTCAACTTAACTCTAGTTTTCCAAGAAAAAGACCAAGACAACAAAGGGTTCCTTCCTTTCAACGACCTGTTTTCAGCACTGACTCAAAGAGGAATAAGTATTTCTAGAGAGGACCTTTCTAAGTTAGTTAGGCCTTATGAACACGACTCCTTAGGAAGAACTTCTTACACCGAACTAGTTTCTAAAGTGCACGGAGTTCCTCCTCAGAGATTACCAACTCAGAACTTAGTACCTCAAAGCCTGCCACCTCAAAACTTCCAACCCCAAAACTTGCCTCCGCAATCCCTAAGTGTTGAGCAGTTATTTCAGAAAGTAGAAAATGTTTGGAAAGCCAACAATGTCAAAGCTGAAGACAAGTTCAGGAACTACGACATAGAAGACTCAGGAAGCATGACAGTGTCTTTGTTCTACCAAGCACTTACTTACTCAGGAGTGTACCTGAACAACCAAGAGTTTGAAGCCCTTGCAGAAGCTTCTCCAAAAGACAGAAACGGAAACATACTTTACAAAGAATTCATTGCAAGGATACTTGGAGTGCCCAGCTCTGAGCACTTAGCTGAAGTGTTCAGAAACATCAAAAGGCAAGTAGAAGTTAAGCGCATTAACCTGCACGAACTCATGAGAGAGTACGACACTTACGGCGACAAGTTGATTTCTAAAGTGAACGTTTCAGGAGTTTTTGCCTCAAGTAAAATATCAGTTTCAGAAAGCGAACTAGATGCTATTTTTGCGCACTTAGACACTAGAAAAACAGGGCTGATCAACTACGAAGAACTGATTCGGAAAGTGAACCCCCAAGTAATCACTCTGCCGGAAAGAAAGGAAAAACCAAAACACTGGGCTCAACACTACTTAGACCAGATCAAAACTTACGCAGAGAACCAAAATTTAACTGTTAAGCAGTTGTTTTCTAGGTTCGACAAGGACTACTCCAACTCTTTGTCAGTGCCTGAGTTCAAAAGCGCCCTGAATGAACTCAACGTTTATGTGCCTCCTCAAGACCTAGAAAAGCTTATAAACGAAGTAGACTACAAAAGCCAAGGCACCATTCATCTGTCTGAGTTCGAAGCTTTGTTTCCAGAAAAAGCTAACCAAGAGCACAAGTTAAAACAACTCATTTTAGACACTAAAAAAGCTGTAGAGTTAAAAAGATTAGACATCAGGTCTTTATTTGCCGTGAAAGACCGAAACAACACTGGAAAAGTCCATATCAAAGACTTCATTGAAGTGCTTAAAGAAATGAACCCTGACTTAGGTCCTATGGACTGCAGACTTGTAGCTGACTCGCTTGAGTTAGACCACAACCAGAACGTTGACTACAACTATTTTATTTCTAAACTAGAAGAAGACAAGGTTTCCATGATCAACTTCAGACTCAAAGAGTACCTTAAGTCCCAGAAACTGTCTTTAGTCAAAATACTTGAACCTTATGACCCTGGAGACCACTACTTGGCTCCTAACAACATCCGCAAAGCCATCGAAAGCATACGGCCTCCACTTTCTCCTGAAGAAATTTCGTCTTTGATACACGACAACAACCTTGCTAAGTCCTCTGACATGAGACTTTCAATCAAAGACCTTTTGGATAGAATTGGCTTGAGAGAGATGCTTTCAGAACCTTTAGCTTCGCCTTCAGAAATTTATGACAGAGTTCACCAGCACTGGCAAGCCACCAGAGCAGACCCCATAACTGTGTTTAAAGCGTTTGACTACGAAGGCGACTTCCACTTGACCAAAAACAACTTCATGGAGTCACTAGTGAGGAACAACATTCCTTTAACTCTAGAAGAAGTAAACGCAGTCTGGCCTGAACTCGAAAAACTACCTGACGGAAGGGCTTCAGCCCAGCACTTCATTAGATTAGTGCTTAAACAAGAATCCCCCAACAAGCATACTTTCGAAGCTATTAAAAACGCTTGTGGAAGACAAAACTTGCAAGCCTTGCTTCAAAGATACGACACTTACAGAGAAAACAAGTTGTCAAGACAAGACTTTGAAAAAGCACTGCAAGCACTCAACGTTAGTCTGAGTCAAAGGGACATTCACTCAGTGTTTCAGGAATTAGACAGAAACTCAGAAGGAAAACTCTACATTCCTGAACTAGTGAGTAAGGTTCTTTCGAGTTCCCCTGAGTTCCAACAAGGGCCTGACTTGTCTTTTGCTGAAGAACTAGTTAGAAGCATTGCAATAGCACTTTCAGAAATGCGCCAAAGCAGTTACCAGTACTTCCGAAAGTACCCTATTGACTCTCAAGGCAACTTAAGCGTTAACGACTTCAGAGACGCTTTACTTAAACTAGGAATCAACCCAGCTTCCTGGGAAACCCAGCGCTTAGTAAACGAGCTATCAATGCCTGAAAGCAACCAAGTTAACTTTAAAGAGTTCCACTCGTTTTTAGACGAAGCTATCACAAAGCTTAAACAAGCCCCTCCTAAGTTCCAAGCCCCAGTTACTGGAAAGCCTTACCAAAAGATTCTAAGCAGACAAGACCTAGAGTACCTTTACACTTGCTTTGACTACATTGGAGACTGCATCAGAAAGGACTTTGGAGACATTTCTAAGGTTGCTAGAGCAGACACTTCGCGCAACGGGTACTTGTCTTATTCTGAGTTCAAAAAGTTCATAAATCATGACTTGAAGATTCCTTCACAAGACGACGTGTTCCACGACATGTACGCTTTGCTGGATGACGGGACTGGCCAGATTCCTATGCGCAGAGTAATCGATGCTTTTGGAGGAGTGAGGATAGAACAAGTTAACACAGGCACAATTTACTTGCCTGAAGAAAGAGAACCCACCAGAGCTTCTAGAGAGCCTAGGACACAAAAGCCTCCTTTACAAGTTTTGGTGGACTTTTTGACTCAGAAAAAACTAAACGTATTCAACATATTTGGCAAGACTTCAGGAGTTATTTCTAAAGAAGCCTTTATAAGGTGCTTGGACACCCAAAGAGTGCCTCTTTCTATAAGTGGAATGAATGAACTAGCACTGTCTGTTTCAGAAGGACAAAGTGTTTCTCTGGAGAAACTAGCTGACTTGCTGCCTGAGTCTAACGCTCCCAGAAGCATTCTGCGCAAAAGCGACACTGCCAACATTCTGAACCAAGAACTACTTAAACTCGGAATTAGTGCTGAAGAAGCCTTTGACAAGTATGACACTGACAGAAACGGCGCAATATCACTCCAAGAGTTTTTAGATGCTTGCAGAGACTTAAGGATCTCCCTTCCTGAGAAAGAACTCGAAGAACTCTTTAGCTCTATTGACGTAAATCGAACCAGAAGCATATCAATTAACGAGTTTGCAAGGATTGTTCCTGGAGCCCGACTGTCAATTCAGCAAAGAGCACAGAAACTAGACTTAGGCGAGCAGTTTGAAGACGAAGTTAAGTCTTTGTTTGACCTTTTGGACGTTGACAAAGACGGAGCCATTGACCAAGACGAAATACTAGCAGCAATTAAGAGTTATGGAATCATTCCTAACGCTTCGCAAGCTAGGGATATAATTAGGAAGTACGACATTAACCACAACAACAAACTTGAGTATGACGAGTTCAGGGCTATCATGGAAGACACCCTTAAAGTAGAGATACTTGCCCAAGAAGATGACATGCAAGACTTGAGGAGTAAGTTCATGGAAGCTGATTACTTGAAACTAGGTTACTTAGAGCCCCAACAAGCCATTAACTGCATTAGAAAGATAGGTGTGAATGCTACTGATGAAGAAATTGCTCACTTAATCAGCATGGCTGACACTAACTCTGATGGCAAAATAGACATTGAAGAGTTTATGCTTATAATGACTGGAAGAGATACTTCAGTGTACTCTGACGAAACTGCCTGTGCAGTGCTTTTCAACATAAGAAAAGCAAGAAGAGTTAAGCCTGTGGACTTTGTCAAGGTGTTTACTAAAATGCCTAAGCACTTCATTCCTAGTTTCATATCTGAGCAGCACAAACTAGGCAAGTGGCTGCCTTCTAGTGGAATTGCACCTTCTTTAGACAAGTCAGGAGTCAAAGACGTTCAGATGCAAGCTTCCAACTCCAAAATGCAGTCTTTGACCTACTTGAAGCAAAATCCAGCCACAGCAGGAGGATTCTTGACTCTGGAAAGAGCATCTGGAGTCTCTATTCCAGACAGCACCTTAGTTCCTAGGGAGTCTATTGTCAAAAGGATAGTAAGGATATCCAACTGGGACTCTGCCGCTATGAGCTTCATAGGGAACTCTATCCACTTAGAAGCTTACTGGAGAGCTGAAATAGAAGACAGGTGGACTTTTGAAAACCAACTAGACAAAGAAGCCAACCAGTTTGTTGCAAAAATAGGCCAGAACCAGAACCCAGAAAAGGTAGAACTAGTATTTGAGTTCGTGGTAGTAGTTAACAGAGAAAATACAACAGTAGAGTTGTCTTGTGGGTTCTGCAAAATCCCTTACTCACAACTTATGCTTCGCAAGAACCACAAAGTTACCTTGCAGTCTGGCACTCCAGAGAATCCATCCTCAGTTGCTAACGAAGACATAAGGACTTACCGCAAAGGACTAAGGCACATACTTAAGATGACTGGAATTACTTCTGTGAGCTGCAGAGCAAGGTTCAACTTTAGAAGTGTGCAAAGACTCAACTTGATAGAACAGGGCCAACTTGAAAGCTTGCCTGAAGTTTGTGTGATGCACAAAGAAGGACTCCACATATGCAGGATCTACAGAGAGTACACTGCGGCTTTGTTTGCAGAGAAACTTGGAAAAGACTTTGTGATGCCTAACGTTTCAGACCCTTTCTTGACTCAGTTCCCTAAAGTACTGAACTGCCCTGACACTTGGATGCCTTTAATAAGCTTTTGGAATTCAGTGGAGTTCAACAGAACTTTAACTACTAGAAACAACGAAGAGTACAAAAACGAACTTGTAAACATCGTTTACAAACTATACAGTATTATGCACTCTAAAGAGTTTGCTTACGACTTGTACCAACCTACTAAGTTTTCCGAAGGCATCAGAGGTGACCTGTACAGTAAAAGAAGCAACTTGGTTATGCAAGTGCTCAAGAAAGACCCCAAACTTAGTTTCAGCAAGCACCAGTACACTCCCTTTGACGTTTCTGAAGTGTCTTCTAAAACACTGGTTAACTTAGACTCCATGTTCACTCAAAGCATCAGAACTAAGGGTGAAAAGGTCAATAAGGGCAGGATCATAGAAACTATCAAAGGAAACTCTTTAGGAAAGTCCAGCAGCAGTTTTTACAGCTCAAAACGGGTTACTTTTAATTCTTAATATCTCAGTTTATACTTTTAGAAGTAATATTTCTGTTAAATGTAAGTGTTTTGGAGTGTTTGTTGGAGGTTTCTCTTGAATCGAAGTAGTATTCTTCAAATACTTGATAGAAGCTTGCAATTCTGTTGTCTTCAGCCAAGTTTTCTTCGAAATCGTTCGAAAAAGAGTACTCGGAGTTCTGAGGTTTAAAAGGAGGCTTTATTTTTTTTTCAAATAAACTTTTCCAAGGAAAGTCTCTAAGCCAAGCATGGTTCTTGACTTCGTGTGGCCCGTTATATCCTAGCCTGCACATAGGGTTCCTTTGGATTAGCTTGTTAACAAAATCAGCAGCTTCCACAGTCCACCCTTCTGGAATGTTTTTTCTTTTAAGTTGCACTTGTCTGCAAAGTATTTTATCTTTAATTTCATGGCGGTTCTTTCCAGTGTAGGGACGACCCCCCATCATAAGTTCAAAGGTCAGTATTCCTAAAGCATAGTAGTCAGCAGCGTAACTGTGGGGCTTGCCGCACATAACTTCGGGCGCCATGTACCCAGGAGTACCTGAAGTGTCCCCTTTCCAGTCGATCTTTTTAGCTATTCCAAAGTCAGTAATTCTTAAGTAGCCTCTTTGGTCGAACACAATGTTTTCCGGCTTTAGGTCTCTATGGACAATTCGGTTGACGTGCAAATACTCAACTCCAGTAAATATGCAAGCCACAAAAAACTTAGTTTGTGCTTCAGTAAAGGTCCTGAATTCCTTTATATGCTTCCTTAAGTCACCACCTCCCATAAAGTCCATAATCAAGTATAAACTTCGGCGGTCTTGGAAGCAAAATTGCATATTAACAATAAAAGGATGTTTTATCGACCTTAACAACATGCGTTCGTTAAGGATCGACTGTATACTCCTTTTCATAATAACAGTATGCTTTTGCATGATTTTCATAGCAAAGGTTTCGTTATTTCTTTTACCTTTCACCCTCCATACTTTGCCTAAAGCTCCTTTGCCTATTATGTATTCTAGTTCAAAGTGCTTTAAAGAAATACCTTGTTCTGGAATAATCTCTGAAGATTTTTGGGTCTTATTTCCCATTTCAATTTATTAAATACCAAGTTATGGCTGGTCTTAAACATAAAACAAATAATGGACCCAAGAAGATCCTTTAGGCCAAGTACCGACGCAAGTTTCAGACTCAACAACTCAATAATCTCCCACTCTACTAGACCTCACTCTTCCAGCAGCAGAACCCAAGCAGTCCAACCTTTCGCCCGAATAAACTCTAGACTTTCACTAGTCAACTCCGGACTCCCTTCTTTCCTTAGAATCGACACTAAAGACCCTTTTGAGTATCTCAGAAGAAGTAGCTTATCAAGCACCATGAGCTTCGCTCCCCAAAACCGATCAAGCCCAGAAGTCACACAAGGGTTCATTACCGAGCGCACAAAATCTGACACTATAGACTCTGAAAGAGGTTCATTTGTGTTCGAAGAAGAAGGAGACCCTCAGGAAAAGCTCCTTAGGATCTCAAAAAACTTCTTGACAAGGGGCCACCTTCTTGGACTTAAAAGTGGGAAATCCCTTAGCAAGCGTGTAGTAAGTTCAATTATCACTATTTTTAGAATTATGAGCAACAAGGTTGCTCCACTTAAACAAAAAACAATGATATTTAGAACAACTTACCCTTCAAAACTACTTAAAAACAATGAGTTATCTGCTTCATCTTTTTCTGGGGAAAGCCCTTTTGAATACAGGTACTTAGTTTTTCCGCTTTTTGTGGGACACTGGTGCTTACTTGTAATAGACTTAGTTCGTGTGAAAGCTTACTATTACGACTGCGTAAATAAGCATCTATACATAGAAAACATACTAGCAGCTGGGTTTAAGTTTCTAAAAGATGAACTCAACTGGCACGAGCGCACAAATATTGAGTCTACTTCTTTCAGAAACTTAACTTACGAAAAGGTACAAGAAACCCAGACCTGGAAAGAAACTGACTCAGCTGTTTACGTGCTGAAGCAGGTCCAAAATCTAGGTGTTAAAAAAGTCAGAGTTTCAGCAGGTTCCACCAAGCAGTACCGAGAAGAGTTCTTCCAGTTACTCACTCACTTTTCCGAACAAATTAATTAAACTAAGTTATCTAAGAGGCATGTATAAGTAAGTCATAACTAGTTCTTCTGGAGGGGTTTCTTTGTCATTGAGGATCTCTCTGAGTTCTTCTACTTCAGTTTTGCTATAGTCTATGAAGTTGGACAACTTATTACTTAAAAACTGAAAGTCTCTGTATATGACAATGTTGCCCCCTGAATTCACAATTCCCAGAATAGGCCTTTCGAAGTTGGCCACACAATAAGTTTGAGGAACTTCTTCGTACCTAAAGTAGTTGTTCACAGTTTCTGACAAAAAGTAAATACACCCGTCAGAAGCCCCCACAACTAGTGTTTTCTCGGGAAAGTTCAAAAAGTCAACTAAAATAGGCCGCTTGCTGATTTCTTTAACATAATAGTCTGAAACTTCTGTGTACTTTTCAGTTGAATGAACTGAACTGAGGATGCAAACTTTCCCATTGCCGTTTGCCGCTGCAATGGCTCCGGTAGTAGGTTCGTGGTTTACTATAGTGTAAATGTTGTTGCCTCCGCAAATATCTGTGAGGAGGTTTTTGGAAGAAGCCCTTTCTGGGTTTTCTGCGTTGGGGAACCTCAAACTCAAGACAGAGCCGTCTCCTGAACCGATGAACAGTAAATTCTTGTCTTGAGAGCTGCAAAAAGTCAGTGAAGTAATGTCAGTCACTAAGTTCCAAGTCCTGGGAATGGCCCAAGCAAACTTCTTGTCTGGCTTAGAAGTAGGTCTATAGTAAGCCAGCAGCCCAAAAGAAGTTCCCAAAAGCATGCAAGTTTTCCCGTGGTTTTCAAAGTCTTCAACTATCAAGCACTGGGAGTTCATTACAATGCTTTGAGTAGCAAAGGGCAACCAGGGACTGTTCCGGGAAAAAGGAAGTCCAAGCTTGAAAATGTGACAGTAACCCTCTAAAGTGCAAGCCACCACTCCCACTTCTCCTAAAAAAGACAACCAAGTCACTTTCAGACAGCACAAAGTCCCCAACTCACTTGCTGAAAGTACAGGTTGGTCCTCTCCCAGTATGTAGACGCACAAGTCACCTTCAGTGTTGCCCACTACAAGGATCTCTAAGTCTCCGATTTTAGCAAACTCAATGCTTTTCCATATCACTCTTCCAGAGAACTGCATGACCTGTTCGTGGTTTAAAGGAACTGGAGTACTCATATTAACACCATTACATTAAGACTCTAGTTGGAGACTATCGGTGACCTGTCTGTACTCGGGAGAAAAGATCACGTTAGAGTGGAACTCGTTGGTGGAGTTCAAAAAGTTCTCTGCGTATACTTTTTGGGGGTCGAGTTTGACAGGCGAAAAGTCGTACCCACTGCGTTCAGAAATCAGGGGAGAAACTATGTGTTTGCCTCTTCGAGAACTTACTACAGCAGCGTTGTTGTAAACTTCTCCGTACTCAAGGTGTTCAGTGCTGCTTTTGGAGTTGTCTGACCTTTCAGTGAACTGAATTTTAGGTTTCTTTTTAAGACTTTCGATTTCTTTGTTTTGTTTTTCAACTACTTCTTCGAGTTTTTTGTTTTTTTCGATTAAAGGGTTGATCTTTTTAATTAGCTCCTGAAGCTTTTTCTCGCTTTCTGAGAGTTTAATGTCTAAGCCAATATTGTTGGACTCAGGCTGTGTTTTAGAAAGTTTTCCGTACAAGTCAACTGTTTTTTCGAGCTGGGTTATTTTGATCTGTAGTTCTTGTTTGTCTTTTTCTTCTTGTTTAAGCATACTTTCTACCTTGGCTTTGTGAGACCTCACAGTTGCCAGTCTTTCACTTTTAACTTTAAGTTCTTCTTGGAGTTTTTTGGAGTTAGCAGTTAGTTCTTGGTTTTCTTTAGTCAAACTAGAGTTTTTTTTGAGTAAACTTCTGTACTCGTTTTGGCGGGCTTTGTTGTCTTCTTCTTTGTTTTTGGTTTCGTTTAAGAGTTTTTCAAGTTCTTTTTCGCGTTTGTAAGCTTTTTCTTGGAACTCCATAGTTTGTTTTTTGATTGCAGCTGAGTCTGCAATGGCTTTTTGCTTGGCTTTTTCAAGGGCAGCTTGGTACTTCTTCATGCTTTCTAGTTGCTGGAGAGCTGAGTCTAGTTCTTCTTGGAGTTGTTGGTTTTTAGTTTCGAGTTCTGATGCTTTTTGTTTGTCTTGAGAAGACCTTTCAAGGACTTGTTTGTACTGGGACAGCAAACTAGAGTACTCTCCGTCTTTTTGGTGCAGATTAGACTGAAGTTCTTTCATTGAGTCTAGTGATTTTCTGAGTTGCGAGTTAGCGCGGGTTAGGTAGTCTATGTCTTGTTGGGCTTGTTTCAGGTCGTTTTCGTGTGCACTGAGTTCTTCTTTGAGTTGTTCTTCTAATTCTTCTGCTTTTTGTTCGGCTTCTTGTTTGGCTTGTTTAAGGTTCTGGAGTTGGTTTAGTGTTGAAGAGTACTTTTGGGAAAGCAAACTTAAGTGCTGGTCCAAACTTTCTTCCATTTTAAAATTCTTAACTTAAATTACTCCTGAGGGCTGTTTGCTCCCATGTGGTACCCTTCTATGTAGAACCTACTAGGTTCTCTTTCGATTGGAGGGGGCCAAATTTTTCTTTTTAGTTCAAAGTACTTTGGTCTAGTGTTGTTTTCTGAAGCCCTGTTGTAAGTTAGGTAAATGTTGCGTCTTTTGTTGGAGCTGTTGTTTATGTCGCTCCGGTGAGGAAGCCAACTGTCAAACATCGCAATGTCTCCAGGCTGCACGTTTAAAGGCACCCAGTTCATTTTGGCTTCAATGTCGGTTCTAATGCTGATGTCTGAGTTGTAAGGAAAGTGCTTTCTGTTCCTCTGCCAGCCTTTAGAAACCTCAAGCCACCCTGAAGAAGCTGAGTTTTCGTCTACAGGCATCAGAGCAGACACGTAGTAGTCCGAAGGAAATGACATAAAGGCTGTGTGATCTATATGCGAAGGAAAGTTACCTCCTCCTGGCAGCTTAAAGTTCATCTTTTCTTTGTGCAGAAGAGCTTCGCACCCGTAGATATCACTTGCTATCATCCTAATTAACCCATTTGCTACTTCAGAGATGCTAGGGGCTTCTTCTAGCCAGTTCTCACAAGTGCAGAGTCTATGCACTCCGTCGCTCTGTCTTTCAGTGTACTTCATCCACTTAGTTCCTTTTTCGTAGGGAAGGTTTTCCACCAATTCAGCTACAGCTTGCAAGCTTTTTGTGACGTGGCTGGGCAGAATGTTCTTTAGCACAAGGGCTCCTTCCTTGTGATAAGTTTGCACTTGTTCTTTTGTAAGGACTTTAAGTGGCCAGGTTTTAGACGCTGTCCTGAGCATATAGTATTATTTGTTAAAGATGTCATATAAAACGGCTAGAAAAATATCTTTACATATTAATCCTTGCAAGTCTTGGGTCTTGGGACTGGCGCATGCTTTGGGGGTTTTGGAAGTTTTGGAAGTTCTGGGCGTTCTGGGTGTTCCTCAGCAGTTCCAGAATCTCTTGAAACTGTTTTGACTCTTCAGGTGGTTTCTTTTCAGCCTTTTTAGTTGGGTCCACAAAGACTCCTAACAAAAAGTTGTCTTGCAACTCACTGTGGATTTTTTTGACTGACTCAATAGGAGGACATATGTAGAGAACCTTTTCTTTCATAGGCACGTAACCAGCTCTTTCTTTTTCACTGAAGTACCTGATGTACTCTTGGAAGGCGTTCTCTTGGGTGTTGTTGGAAGCTTCAAAGGTAACTTTAGCAATCTGTTGGAACTTGCTAACATCAGAAATGTGGACTCTGTGGGTGATGTTAATGTGGTATAGCGATGGAGGAAAGCACTCAGAGGTCCCCTCTACTAAAGTTGCGTCAATTCCGACTCTATTAGTTTTATTGCGAGTCATGAATCCAGACCAGATTACATTACCGATTTGGGGGTCCTTTGACTCAGAAGTTTCCAGTTGAGGACTTGGCTCAGGAGGAGCCGGCTGGGATTGGGACTGTTGTGCCCCAGGTGTCATCTGGAGACCCATATAATTAAATCCCATTGGGAACGGCCCCGCTTGAGGGGTTAGCATACTTTGGAACTTTAGGAGATTAATAAGAGCGGGAGGCTGTTCAAGAAGTTTTTTAGCTACTCCAGAGGCTTGATCTTTAGGTGTTCTGTCTTGAAACCTTACTCCGTTTTTAAGTCCATTTCGCGAAACTATATTGTTTGTATTTTTGAATGAGATTTCTAGAGCAGGGTCGCCCAGCTCTCCACGTTTAATGCCGTATGAGTCTTCTATGTATAGTTTTTGGCGGGCCTCAGAAGCCTGTTCGCCTTTTTCAAAGTCAACAAAAGCGTAGGGCCGGCAAGTAGGAGTTCCTTGTCGAATTGAAATCCGCTTGACTCCTCCGTACCTCGAAAACACCTCGCGCAACTTAGCCTCAGGAGGCACAAAAGTTCCAGGAGAGTATCCTAAAAAGAGGTTTTTGAAGTGCTCATCGTCAATAGGGTTGAAGTCAGGGTTTTCCAGAATAGAAGAGTCTCCGACTATGTCGATGCGTCGGGTAGGATCTGCAAAAGCCACTTTTACAGGTCTTCCGTCAACAACGGTGCCGTCTGCTTTTTCACAAGCTAGAGTTGCTGCTAGTACTTTTCTGTACTTGATGAAAGCAAAGCCTTTAGAAGAAAACATTTCAATGCCTTCTATTTCTCCGTACTTTTTGAACGCGTCGTACAAAGCTTGCTTGTCTGTTGCAGGTGTGATGTTTCCAATCCAGACTTCTCTCACCAAAAAGAAGTTTTTGAACTGCTCAGGAACACTCACTATGTTGAAGGCGTTAGGCTGGTGTTCTGAAAGAAGACGCTCCAGCATGCCTCTGTCCATAGGAGCTCCAGGTCTAGGGTTGGCGTTGTTGAGTAGCATGATGTTCGTAGCTTGTGCGTTGTGGAGGAAGCTTTGGGGGTTCGGCATTTCCTCGCGCACTTGGGTGACTTGCTTTTTCTGAAGAGTTTCTTTGGCGTAGGATACTGACCACCCGTGGGCGTTGAGTGACTGCATGGCCACTTCTGCTCCTTGCTGTGTGTTCATCACTACAAAGCCATAAACGCACTCGCGCAAAGGTTGTCCATTGCTTCCTTTTCGAATGATTTTAACTTCTTGGATGTTGCCGAAAGGCATAAATGCCTGCTTCAGGGCTTCTTGTGAGAAGGTAACGGGAAGCTTTTTGACGTGCAACTTGACGCCTTCAGTTGGAGACCGGCTTCTGGAGCGGTTTCTCATCGGACGGTGGTAATTAGACATATTATTGTTTCTTATAAGATCAGCTCAAATTAAAGTTAAGCTAATTAAATGGAAGCAACAGGGTTTTTTTGTCAGATTTCTACCAAATCGGATCAAAAGCTTTGGGTCTGCAGTATATGGGACCGCCACTCAGGAACCTACGAGCCTACAGAACCCTTGTGCAGTATTTGGGTTTTGCTAGACACTCAGCTTTTTCACTGCTCTGGAGTGTCTACAAGTGCCTGTAATCCACAACTCGTACACGAAAACTACTTCAGTGTGCTCAGAGGTGCTTTTCAGAGCCCAGACCCCAACACTGTGTACTGCTTCCAAGTAAACGAAGAAGAAAACACTGCAGACTTAGAACTCCAAATCCCTGTAGACTCTGAGTCTAAAAGCTTTGTGACTATTTTTAAAGTTACTTTGGAAAAAAGCTTCCTTCGCGGGGGCTTTTCGGAGTTCTTAGAAAGAATCTGTGCAGTGAACCAACTAAAGGACCAGAAAATCACTGAACAACAACAAAGAATTAAAGAACTTGGAGAACTTAAACAAGTGATTGAAAAAACTAGAACTGAGGTACAAAAAGTCAAAGAAGAAACTGGACCAGCTTTAGCTGCTCAGTTCTTAGGAATCCTTAATGACCTTAAAACCAAAAGAAACCTTAACCAAATGGATTAATACTTAGTAGCGTTTAAGCTGTAGAAAAAGTGAGCCCAGGCTTGCTCAGTGGTGAATGCAGTAGCGTCGGGGACCATCACTCCGTTTACAAAATGAATAGGAGTTCCAGACACCCCATGGGAGCACCCGTACTTCCAACCAACTCTCACTTCGTTGTTGACTGAGTCAGACTCAAGAGCGTTAAGCACCTCTGAAAAGGTTGCTTGTGAAAGTGAGCTTGCGTCAGCAGCAATGTTGTTTTTAATTTGTTGCATGGTCCAGAAGAGTGCAGTGTCCAAGTACTTACTTCGGTGGTCGAACATAAAGTCGAGGTAGCTAATGAAGTCATCTGGGTAGTTGTCTTGGATGAACCTTCCAGCTTGACTGACCACGAAAGAGAAAGTGTGGTAAGGAAGGGGGAAGATGTGAATCACTACTCTGAGCCAATACTGGTTAGCGTGGAAGTACTTTTGAAGTCCTTCCCAAGCTGCTGCTGAGTCGGGGCAAAGGTG
>PR_CR_10_Liq_1_inCRDRAFT_1000512_pt1 | contig 24160 bp, 21 predicted proteins | sample PRCRCaboRojoPR_3_FD_10241 | JGI IMG/M metagenome (IMG submission 10241)
AAATGCGGGTGCTCACCTTGCTCAATAATTTGCTGGGGGGGCCAGGTATGAATTCGCGCCTCAATCTAAACATCCGAGAAAAATACGGCTTCACCTATCACCTAGAGTCTTTTTACCAGCCTTACAGCGATACCGGTCTGTTTGGAATTTACCTGGGTACTGACCCTGGAACCGTAGACCGGGTTTTACGCCTGGTAGAAAAAGAGTTGGCCAAATTGCGCAATCAAAAATTGGGTGTGCTACAATTAAGCAAGGCCAAAAGGCAAGTACTGGGCCAAATTGCCATGGCACAGGAAAACAACAATGCCCTAATGCTGGCCTACGGTAAGTCTTTACTCACTTACAATAAAATTGATGAGTTTGAACAGGTACATGCAAAAATAGAATCCATAACGGCCGAAGATCTGCAAGGTGTAGCCCAGGAAATTTTTGTGCCAGAAAAAATGAGTACTTTAATTTTTAAATCAAACATGCCTTAAATGGAGTTTTTAGACCCCAAGCTAGAAACCTACTGTGAGTTGCATACCTCGGCCGAAGAGCCTGTTCTGCAAGAGCTCAACCGGCAAACGCACCTTAAAGTACTAAAACCCCGTATGCTCAGCGGGCATTTGCAAGGGCAACTTTTAAGCCTGCTCTCTAAAATGCGTAATCCCAGGCGTATTTTAGAAATTGGCACCTATACTGGGTATTCGGCTATTTGTTTGGCTCAGGGGCTTTCGCCCGATGGTCACTTGCATACCATTGATATCAATGAAGAGTTACAATCTATGGCAGCGGAATACTTTCAAAAAGCGCAATTAGACGAAAAGATTACCATGCATATTGGTGCCGCGGCAGAGATTGTTCCCCAGCTTCACGAAGAATGGGACCTGGTATTTATTGATGCCGATAAAGAAAACTATAGCCTCTATTACGATTTGGTCATTGACCGTATAGCATCCAATGGATATATCATTGCCGATAATGTGCTATGGAGTGGTAAGGTAGTGCAACCGGTTAAAGCCAATGATAAGAGCACTAAAGCGCTGCTGGATTTTAATGCAAAAGTGCAAAGTGACCCGAGGGTGGAAAATGTGCTACTGCCCGTTAGAGATGGCCTGATGGTATGCCGTAAAATCTAATGTCGCATGAAAAAAAAAGACTGTTTAGACTTTTATGTAATAGGCGCTCAAAAGGCTGGCACCACTTGGCTACACCGCAGATTGAGTGAAATTAACGGCTACAACTTGCCTCGTCAAAAAGAGATGCATTTTTTTGATCGTTCGGAAACGAAGTACCCACAACCCCCCTCTAAGTTTAACAAACCTTTACCCCTATCAGTAGCCTTAAAAAGAGGGTACAGGTCTTTGATGAGCAATTTTCTTAAAGGCAAGTTCTATCCTATGAGGGAACGCTTTCTCTATTATTTTGGTAAATATGATTTGGCTTGGTACCAAGCTTACATGAGGCTTCATGCTCAAAAAGGAATCACCGGAGACATTACTCCTGCCTACGCAACTTTACTTACAGAAGATATTTCGCTTATGGCACGGGTAGCCCCTAAGGCCAAAGTCTTTTATATTATAAGAGATCCCATTGAAAGGCAATGGTCTCAATGGCGCATGTTCTTGGACAACCGGAATCTGAATCACAGGGTGCAGGACTTAAGTCTTTTCAAAGAAATATTTCCAAATGTCAAAAACAGAAAAAGTTATTTGGAAACTATGAAGAATTATGAAAGCTATTTTAAAGAACACTTCTACCTCCTTTTTTACGACTCAATTCTAGAAAACCCTAAGGCCCTAATAGCAGGAGTACACCAAAAACTAGCCCCGAATCAACCTTCCCAACTAACAAATTTGAATTTCCAGCAGAAGGAACAGGTGTCCTTTTCATCTGAAATGAGTCCAGACTTTTACCGCTTTTTTAAAGACTGCTTTGAAGAAGAAATTAAGCTATTGCATGAAGTTATTGGTGGATATTGCAGCCGCTGGTATTTTAAACACTACTCAGAGGGCGCAGTGCCTGCGGCTGTAACTTCAGAACTAGTAAAAGTGGAATCTTTAGTCAACCTTCACAAATGACTGCTCTCTTGGGCCGGTTAATCAAAAACTTTATTAACTAAAGATTTATATTTACCTGCAAGTAATATTGCAAATGAGCAATCTGGATTTTTTTGTAATTGGCGCTCAAAAGGCTGGTACTACTTGGCTCTACAATAGGTTTTTGGAGGTAGAAGGCTTTTGCTTACCTAGAGTAAAGGAGGTGCATTATTTTGACCAAGTCTCTCACCATTCTCCCTATGCTGATACCAGCTATTTCAATAATTCTTTAAAGGTTCAGGTTTTCAAAAGGCCGCTAAGGGTTTTAAGTAAATTAAAGCCTATTGCATTTAATTTACTCCAAGGCAATTTTTGGGAGGCCCAGTATCATTGGCTCTGGAACTTTCGCCAACCTAGCGATGATTGGTACGCTTCTTATATGAAACATCACAAACTAAAGGGGCTAACCGGAGACCTTACTCCCCGGCATGCAATTTTGGCTGAAGAGGATGTACTAAGAATGCATAAAGTGGCACCTAAGGCTAAGCTAATTTATTGCTTAAGAGACCCTATTGAACAAACATGGTCTCACTGGCGGATGTCCGTTAAGGTAAATAAGCTAGACATCTCTACAGCCCAGAACGTAGAACAGCTTGAAGCCTTTATAAAGCCGAAGCCCGTTTTGCAGCACGTAAAATATTTAGAAAATTCACGAAAGTTTGAAAAAGTCTTTCAGACCAAGGTTGAACACTTCTTTTACGATGATTTAAAAACGGATCCCAAAAGTTACTTTAAAAAAATTCTTTCTTTCATCGAGCCGCATAAAAGTTGGGATCTTTCCAGAGTGAACTTTAATGCGCAAAACCTAAAGGGCCAAGAGCTAGAAATGACGCCCGAGATTTTAGACCTTCTGAAAGACAAATTGCATGACTTGATGCTAGAAATGTCGCAAGAAGGAAGCGGCTATTTTACGCAATGGTATCAAAAGTATTGGTCCGATACAAAAGAGAAAAGCCTCTCAACCGGCAGTTCCAGAAAAGAGGCTTTCAAATAACGCAACCACAAAGCCTACCGCTCTGCGTACATATCTTGGTAATACTTTTGGTATTCACCAGAAGTGACATTGTTAAGCCATTCCTCATTATCCAAATACCAGTCTATGGTTTCCGCTAATCCTTGCTCAAAAGTTACAGAGGGTTCCCAACCTAGTTCGTTTTTAATTTTATTGGCATCTATAGCATACCTACGGTCATGGCCTGGACGGTCCTTCACGTAGGTAATCAACTTTTCAGAAGCGCCAGGCTCCCGGCCAAGCTTATCATCCATTTGCTCACAAAGAACCTTAATCAGCTCAATGTTTTGCCATTCATTAAACCCACCAATGTTGTAGGTTTCACCTAGTTGGCCTTTATGGTAAACCAGGTCAATAGCCCGCGCATGGTCAATAACGTAGAGCCAGTCACGAGTGTATTTTCCGTCTCCGTAAACTGGTAGCGGTTTTTCATTTCGCACATTGTGAATGAACAAAGGCACCAGCTTTTCAGGGAATTGGTGGGGACCATAGTTATTGCTGCAATTGGTAACCACGTAAGGCATTCCGTAAGTTTCACCGTAGGCTCTCACAAAATGATCAGAGCTGGCTTTTGAAGCCGAATAGGGTGAATTGGGATCATAAGCTGTTGTTTCTTCAAATAATCCCTCGTCTCCTAGGGTGCCGTAGACCTCATCGGTGCTGATATGGTAAAAGAGCTTTCCTTCAAAGTTGTCTTTCCAAGTATCTCTAAAGGCATTCAAAAGATTCACGGTGCCAATCACGTTAGTGCGCACAAAGGCCAAAGGATCGGTTATGCTTCGGTCAACGTGGCTCTCGGCCGCTAAGTGAAGTACTCCTTCAAAACGGTGTTCGGCAAAAAGTTTATTAATGGCGTCTGCATCTACAATATCAGCCTTTATAAAATGGTAGTTGGGTTTATCTTCTATATCTTTTAGGTTCTCTAAATTTCCGGCATAGGTTAAAGCATCCAGGTTATAAATCTGATAATCAGGATATTTATTCACGAAAAGACGTACTACGTGTGAGCCGATAAACCCGGCACCTCCGGTGATTAAAATCTTCTTTGCACTCATTGCTAATCTTATTTATTTCTAATTTTTTTCTCCCAACGCCAGGCATCGCGCATGGCATCTTCCAGGGTTTTTTCCGCCTGCCAGCCTAAAATTTTATTCGCTTTTTGAGTATCCGCGTAAGCCGCCACCACATCTCCTGATCTACGCTCAGCTATCTTATAATTCAGTTTTTCGCCACTCACCTTTTCAAAGGCCTGAATAACTTCTAAAACCGTACTACCTGTACCTGTACCCAAATTAAAAACCTCAAAAGGCTCTTGATTTTTGCGCGCTACCAGCCGCTCTACCGCTACCACGTGCGCCTTGGCCACGTCTACCACGTGAATGTAATCCCGTACGTTGGTGCCATCTCGGGTAGGATAATCATTGCCAAAAACACTTAATTGCTCTCTTACTCCGGCAGCGGTTTGCGTAACAAAGGGCACCAAGTTTAGAGGTACGCCCAGCGGCAACTCCCCAATTTGTGCACTGGGGTGGGCCCCGATGGGGTTAAAATAACGCAAGGCAATCACATTTAACTGATGCGCTTTAGCCGCATCTTGCAGCACTTCTTCGCCTATCTGCTTGGTATTTCCGTATGGTGATATAGCGGGTACCACTGGACTTTCTTCAGTTATGGGCAGTTTTTCGGCCTGACCGTATACCGTGCAACTACTGCTAAAAATAAAATTGTCTATGGAATTGTCCCGCATTTGCTGCAGTAGGTATACCAATGAAGTGATATTATTGTGGTAATACTCGAGTGGTTTTTCTACTGATTCGCCTACGGCTTTAAAAGCAGCAAAATGGATTATGCCCTCAAAGTCTGTGTTTTGGTCAAATAGCTTTTCTATGAAAGCCCTATCAGTTAGGTCGCCTTTATAAAACTGAGGCTTTTGTTGGGTAATAGAGGTGATACGATCCAGAACATCTTCAGTGGTGTTGCTCAGGTTGTCTACAATTACCGGTTCATGCCCCGCATTTTGCAGCTCTACCACGGTATGTGAGCCGATAAATCCCAAGCCCCCAGTCACTAGTATTTTAGCCATGGTAATTTATTTTCGGATGTATCCTGCAAAATCTTTATGCTCCTTTTTGTAGAGGTCTTCTTCAGGCAAGGACCTAAAATAATCATAGGTGATTTTCAACCCTTCACTCCTATCCACTTTCGGCTCCCAGCCCAGAATTTCGCGGGCTTTGGAAATATCTGGCTGTCGCTGGGTTGGGTCATCTTTGGGCAGTGGTTTGTACACCACCTTTTGATCTGTGCCCGTAAGCTTTATTATTTCCTCAGCAAAATCACCAATGGTAATTTCATCGGGGTTACCCACGTTTACGGGCTGCGCGTAATCACTTAACAGAAGGCGGTAAATACCCTCAACTAAATCATCTACATAGCAGAAGGAGCGCGTTTGCGAGCCATCACCAAAAACGGTTAGATCTTCTCCTCGCAAGGCCTGACCAATAAAAGCAGGCAACACCCTTCCGTCATTGAGTCGCATACGTGGTCCGTAGGTGTTGAAGATACGCACAATGCGCGTTTCTAAACCGTGGTAGGTATGGTAAGCCATAGTCATGGCTTCCTGAAAGCGCTTGGCTTCATCATACACTCCGCGAGGACCAACGGGGTTAACGTTCCCCCAATATTCTTCGGTTTGCGGGTGTACCAAAGGGTCACCGTATACCTCTGAGGTAGAAGCGATTAAAACCCTCGCCTTTTTGGCCATGGCTAGTCCCAGGCAATTGTGAATGCCTAAAGAACCTACTTTTAAGGTTTGAATAGGTATTTTCAAATAATCTATAGGACTAGCCGGTGACGCGAAATGTAAAATATAGTCTAACTCTCCGGGTACGTGTATAAACTTGGAGACATCGGCATTGTAAAATTCAAACCCCTCTAACTTAAAAAGGTGTTCAATATTTTTAAGGTCTCCGGTAATGAGATTATCCATACCTATTACGTGATGACCTTCTTTTATAAATCGATCACAAAGGTGAGAGCCTAAGAAACCTGCTGCTCCTGTAATTAGTACCCTTTTCATTTAATCTTATTTTATGATTTTACGCCAATACAATGGTATTCAAACCCTAGGCTGGCCATACGATCGATTTCAAAAATATTACGCCCATCAAAAATTAAAGGCGCCTGAAGTCTGTCTTTAATTTGCTCAAAATCAGGAACTCTAAATTCAGACCATTCCGTTACTACCAGCAATGCATCGGCATCAGACAAAGCTTCATATTCGTCTTTAGCGTAAGTGATACGGTCACCCAGGTCTCTTTTAGCTTCCTCCATAGCCACGGGGTCATAAGCAGTTACGCTAGCGCCCTCGGCTAAAAGCTTTTCGATTATTACAATGGAGGGTGCCTCCCGCATGTCATCGGTGTTAGGCTTAAAGGAAAGTCCCCACATGGCAAACTTCTTACCCTTTAAATCACCAAAGCGCTTTTTCACTTTATTAAATAGCACAGATTTTTGGTCTTCATTAACGTCTTCTACCGCCTGTAAAATGCGCATTTCATAGCCATTCTCACGGGCGGTACGCACTAAGGCTTTCACATCTTTGGGAAAGCAGCTACCACCGTATCCAATGCCGGGATAGATAAACTTATTGCCAATACGGCCATCTGAACCAATTCCTTTTCGCACAAGGTTTACATCTGCCCCCATGATTTCGCAAAGGTTGGCTACATCATTCATGAAGCTAATTTTAGTGGCCAGCATGGAGTTAGCCGCATACTTAGTCATTTCTGCTGAAGGGATATCCATGAATAGAACAGGGTGCCCATTTAAAGTAAAGGGATGGTAGATTTTGGCTAAAACGTTTTTAGCACGATCAGACTCCACACCGATTACAATGCGATCTGGTTTCATAAAATCATCTACCGCAGCTCCTTCTTTCAGGAATTCGGGGTTAGACGCTACATCAAAAGGAATGTCGGCTCCACGGGCATCTAAGGCATCTTGTAATTCCTTTTTCACCTTGGCTGCGGTGCCAACTGGTACTGTGCTCTTAGTTATGATTACTCCGTAATCATTCATGTTTTCACCAATCTCGCGGGCCACGGCCAATACATATTGTAAATCTGCGCTACCGTCTTCTCCTGGAGGAGTTCCCACGGCAATAAAGGCAGCATCTACACCAGGAATAGCTTCTGGTAGGCTGGTAGAAAACTTTAAACGTCCTTTAGCATGGTTACGCTCTACCAAGGTATCCAGGCCCGGCTCATAAATCGGGAGAATCCCTTTTTCCAAATTTGCAATCTTGGTTTTGTCCACATCTACGCATACTACGTCTATGCCTACTTCTGCCAGGCAAGTGCCTGTAACCAGGCCTACATAGCCCGTTCCAACAATTACTATTTTCATGATTGGTTATTTATAAAATCTTTAACTGTGTGGGTAATAAATTCGAGTTGATCTTCAGAGAGTTCAGTATGCATAGGCAGTGAAAAAACGCTATCCACTAGGCGCTCAGTTACTGCAAAGTCTCCCACCAGGTATCTCTCACTTTTATACGCCTTTTGCATGTGTAAGGCCACCGGATAGTAAATCATAGCAGGAATGTTTTTGCTTTGAATGTACTCCACCAGAGCATTTCTATCAAGCTTTGGGTCTAACTGCAGCGTGTATTGATGAAATACGTGGGTACTGTAATCTGATCTGAAAGGAGTGGTTAGAGCGTCTACATCGGCAAAAGCCTGATCATAAAATGCCGCAGCTTTTTCCCGGGCCGCGTTGTACTCATCTAAATGGGGAAGCTTGCGCCTTAATATGGCCGCCTGAATACTATCTAAGCGAGAGTTCACGCCAACCTCATCGTGATAGTAGCGCACAGATTGCCCGTGGTTTGCCACTTTCCTGATTTTAGCAGCCAGGTCATCATCGTTGGTGAAGATAGCTCCACCATCGCCATAGCAACCTAAATTTTTACTAGGGAAAAAAGACGTTGCTGCTACGGTGCCCATGGTCCCGGCCTTGGCCTTGGTTCCATTTGAGAATGTGTAATCTGCACCAATAGCCTGGGCCGTATCTTCCACAACGTAGAGGTTGTGCTCTGATGCCAGCTCCAAAAGTGGCTCCATGTGGGCACATTGCCCAAAAAGATGCACTGGAACTATAGCTTTTGTCTTAGGCGTGATAGCAGCCCGCGCGTCATCAATATTTATATTAAAGGTTTTGGGGTCAACGTCCACCAAAACGGGTGTTAAGCCTAAAAGCGCAATCACCTCAGCGGTAGCCACGTAGGTGAAAGTAGCGGTTATAACTTCATCACCAGGCTTAAGGCCCAGGGCCATCATGGCAATTTGCAAACCATCTGTTCCGTTAGCGCAAGGTATTACGTGCTTTACGCTTAAATATTGCTCTAATTCTTTTTGAAAGTTTTTAACCTCAGGGCCGTTAATATAAGCAGAGGATTCTACCACGTCTAAAATGGCTTGGTCTACCTCTGGTTTTATTTTGGCATACTGCCCAAGCAGATCAACCATTTGTATTTTTCGCATATTATTGGATATCCAGCAAATATAAATATCAATGAAACATTAAGCCTTAATTTTGCTNCAATAAACGCGGTATGATTCAAAAAACNATTAGCCTTTTAGTGGCTATCACTTTTTCACTTTTAGGTTTTTCACAAGATGCAAACAAGCCACCACGCATTGTTTTGCTNGGCGCGGAAGGTGTATTCCAAAATGCCGCAGGTACTTGGACCCAACAATTCAATGATAATTTTGGAATTGGAATAAATACGGGTTATAAATTCTCCAACAATTTTATTTTCTCCATCAACGGAATATATGCTTTCGGTGGTCTGGTAAATAAACCCGCCCAAGTATTAGAACCTTTATTAACCCGCAATAATCAAGTACTTAATTCAACGGGTAATTTTGCCACCTTAACGGTATACACCCGAGCCACTTATGGCTTCGTTAATTTGGAGAAAATCGTCAACCTGTTTCGGGCAAATGAAAACTCAGGCCCGATAGTGGAAGCAGGCTTGGGCTATTTGGCGCACTGGATTCAAATTGACAACGCTGGTAACGATGTAGCCGCCTTACAAGACGATTACGATAAAGGCTACGACCAATTTAGCCATGGCCCGGCCTTTAGAGCCAGTTTGGGATATCTTTATTTATCGCAAAGCAGACTGGTTAATTTTAAACTCAGCTTTGAAGTCATATCGGGGTACACCCGAAACATACGAGGCTACAATTATGCCACCGGCCCGGTAAGCAATCAAGTAAACAACAACCTACTTTATGGTCTGAAAGCAAATTGGTTTATTCCCATTTACAGAGGTGCTAAAGACCAAGAATATTACTACGATTAATGCGACTGCTCTACAACTTAGGTGTGCACCTGTATGGCCTGCTCATTAGACTGGCTTCCCTAAAAAATACCAAAGCCCAAAAATGGCTCAAGGGCCGAAAAAATTGGCAGCTCAAGGTAGCGCAGGTAGGTCATGAGCACCCTCAATCTCTATGGGTGCATGCTGCCTCGCTGGGCGAAATTGAGCAAGGATTACCGATTATTCAAGAGTGGAAAAAACAGCATCCAAGTCAAAAAATCGTGGTAAGCTTTTTCTCCCCCAGCGGTTATGAGAATTTTCAATATCAAGATCAGGTAGATGAAGTTCTTTACCTACCGCTTGATACACCCCAAAATGCGTTTAAGTTTGTAAAACTGCTAAAACCAAAAATTGCCCTCTTCATCAAATATGAGATTTGGGTCAATTATTTTGAAGCCCTGGCCAAAAGTCAGATACCTATGGTTTTGGCACCAGCTGTTTTTAGGCCTAGCCAAATATATTTTTCAAGCTGGAGTGGCTCATTTTTTATTAGATCGCTTCAACAAATTAAAGCCATTTTAGTGCAAGACATATCCAGCCTTGAAGTATTGAAAAAAAAGGGGTTGAGTAATACGGAAATTTGCGGGGACACCCGCTTTGACCGAGTACTCCAGTTGACGCACAGCCCCTTTGATACGTCAAGGCTTGAAGAATTTATAAATCAGCAATTTTGCCTGGTGGCGGGCAGTTCATGGCCCAAAGAGGAGGCAATGTTAGAAGAACTCCTGAAATCTCCTGGTAATCTCAAGGTAATTATTGCGCCCCATTTAGTTGACCAAGACAACATAGAGCGCCTTAGCCAAAACTTTGACTCCTTTGGGGTTAGCCTCTACACAGATGAGCATTGGCATAAGCAAAATAAGGTGCTCATAATCAACACGATGGGTGACTTGAACAAAATCTACAGGGTAGGCTCTATGGCTTTAGTAGGTGGGGGCTTTGGCGAAAGCGTGCACAGTACCGTAGAACCACTTTGCTATGGCTTGCCAGTGTGTTTTGGTCCAAATCATAAAAGGTTTATAGAGCCCAGCGAAATGTTAAAACGTAAAATTGGTTTTGAAATTAAATCTTCTAATGATTTGAAGACTCTCATTGCTAGTCTGCAAGATAAATCCAAACTACAGGAGATCCGAGAAAAAATTGATGGCTATGTTTCTGAGAAATCGGGTGCTACNCAAATTATTTTAGATAAACTCAAAACCTTTTATCCTTAGCAGCGATTTTCCCTTGCTGTTTTTAGTATTTCACGCTTCAGCTCCCGTGAGAAAAATCTCTGGATAAACCACTCGCCAAGGGATTTTAGCCCGCGTAGATTTAGTTTTCCCCGCATTGTGCTGTTTGAGACGAACGGCTAAATCCTGCGTAAAGCCCTTGTAAAAGCTGCCGTCTCGCTCGCTTTCTAAAACATAAACTGTATTAAGATTCTCCATTTTGCAAAACAAAAAAAGCCACCCCGCTAAGAGTGGCTTTTACGTGCCCCAGGCGGGACTTCCCGCCCGAACGACTGACGTACGTTCAGTCGGGCGGGGAACCCGCTAGCTCAAGGTCTTTTTCAGAAACCTGCGACCTGCCGCTGTTTTTAAATATTTCTCACGGTTGCGCGCTTCTTCACGGGTGGAATATGTTTCAGTATAAACCACTCGCCAAGGGATTTTAGCCCGCGTAGATTTAGTTCGCCCCGCATTGTGCTGTTTAAGCCGCTGGGCTAAATCCTGCGTAAAGCCCTTGTAAAAGCTGCCGTCTCGCTCGCTTTCTAAAACATAAACTGTGTAAAGATTCTCCATTCTGCAAAACAAAAAAAGCCACCCCGCTAAGAGTGGCTTTTACGTGCCCCAGGCGGGACTTGAACCCGCACGGCCATAACTGGCCACAGGATTTTAAGTCCTGCGTGTCTACCAATTCCACCACCAGGGCGGGGAGGATTTTAATCAAAAAACCCCTTACGGAAAGGGGTTTGAAATGGAGCGGGAGACGGGATTCGAACCCGCGACCCCGACCTTGGCAAGGTCGTGCTCTACCAGCTGAGCTACTCTCGCAATTGGTAATCTAGAACGTTTCCCAAACGGGAGGGCAAATGTAATATTAATCCATTTATTTACGCAAGCTATGCCCCAATTTTTTTCTTGATTTCATTTAACTTCATCATGGCCTCAATAGGCGTTAAGGTATTAATATCCAGTCGCTCAATATCTTCCTTTATGTCGGCTAAAATGGGATCATCTAGCTTAAAAAAACTTAACTGCATCTCATCTTTGGCTGGTTGAGTACCATCACCTCCTTTGCTGCGCGATTTCTCTAAACTGGCTAATATTTTTTGAGCTTTGCTCACTACTAAACCAGGCATGCCTGCCATTTTAGCCACATGAATTCCAAAACTATGCTCACTACCCCCTTCTTTGAGTTTACGCATAAAAATGATCTTATCGCCTACCTCTTTTACGGATACATTAAAGTTCTTGATCCGTTCAAAGGTGTGGGCCATCTCGTTAAGTTCATGGTAATGCGTGGCAAATAATGTCTTGGCTTTTGCCGGATGTTGGTGCAGAAACTCAGCAATACTCCAGGCCAGTGAAATACCATCATACGTACTGGTACCACGGCCAATCTCATCTAAGATTACCAGACTTCTTTCAGAAAGATTATTGAGAATACTGGCCGTTTCGTTCATCTCTACCATAAAGGTGCTTTCGCCCTGACTAATGTTGTCTGAAGCACCTACCCGCACAAAGATTTTATCCACTATCCCTATATCGGCCTTTTGAGCCGGAACAAAACTGCCTATTTGTGCCAGCAAGGTAATTAAGGCCGTTTGCCGCAATAATGCCGACTTACCCGACATGTTTGGACCGGTAATCATTAAAATTTGTTGCGTTTCAGTGTCCAGCTGAACTGAATTAGCTACGTAGGTATCGCCTTCTGGCAGAGAGGCCTCAATTACAGGGTGCCGACCCTCTTCTATTGCCAGGCGCGCTGATTTATCAAGGTTAGGCCTAACATAATTTTGTTGTCGCGCTAAAAGTGCAAAGCCTAACAGGCAATCTGTTTGTGCTATTATCTTGGCATTCTGCTGAAGCTGGGCTAAAAATTGGCTCGCACGCTCTACTAAATCAGTATAAAGCTGCTGCTCTAAGCTGAGAATTCTCTCCTCGGCCCCAAATATTTTTTGTTCGTACTCTTTGAGTTCATTGGTGATGTAACGCTCTGCATTCACCAGCGTTTGCTTGCGCACCCATTCTTTTGGCACCTTATCTTTATGGGTGTTACGCACCTCCAGGTAATAGCCAAAAACGTTGTTAAATGCCACTTTCAATTTAGGTATACCCGTCTTCTCAGCTTCGCGCTGTTGAATCTGAATGAGCTTTTCCTTACCAGAGTGCAGGATTTCGCGCAATTCATCCAGTTCCTCTGACACCGAAGACCGAATAACATCCCCTTTGGCTACCTGATTTGAAGGTTCATCCTGAAGGGTGTCACCAATTAGCGCCACCAGCTCATACAATGGCTGTATTTTTCGGGTGATCCTGGTGAGGCTTTCGCCCGAAGAGGCCGTTAATTCTTTCAGCTGATTGGCCAGGGTAATGGCCGTTTTTAGCTGTAGCAGCTCATTAGGTAAAATTTTTCGGGTGCTCAGCTTTACGGCTAATCGCTCTAAGTCATGAATTGATTTTAGAATGGCTAGAGCCTGCTCACTCAGGTCTACCTGCTGGTAAAACTCCGCCACCGCATTTAAACGTTCATCAATGGCCTTAGGGTCTAGTAAAGGCATGCCAAGCCAGCGTTGCAAATTACGGGCGCCCATAGGACTTTGAGTTTGATTAATCACTTCAAACAATGACTTGCCTCCCGGGCTATTGGCTTCAAAAAGCTCCAAATTTCGGATGGTAAACCGGTCCATCCACACATAATCATTTAGATCTATACGGCTAATACTGGTAATATGCTCTAAGCGGTGATGCTGGGTTTCTTTCATGTAATGGAAAATGGCCCCACAGGCTGTAACCGCTGCGGTCATGTTTTCCACCCCAAAACCCTTTAAGGATTTTGTTTGAAAGTGATCCAGAAGATGGGTGCGCGCAAACTCCTCCTTAAAGATCCATTCGTCCAGTGCAAAGCTGTAGCTAACTCCAGTAAACAGGTCTTGAAAAGTGTTCTTTTTTTGCTTGTTATACAGCACCTCAGAAGGCTGGAAGCTTTGCAATAACTTTTCGAGATACTCATAGGAACCCTCGGCTACATACAGGTCTCCGGTAGAAATATCGCAAAAGGCAATACCCTGATTTTTAGCGGAGAAATGAACGGCACAGATGAAATTGTTCTTATGGCTCTGTAATACTTTGTCATTAGTAGTAAGACCAGGCGTTACCAACTCCGTAATGCCCCTCTTCACAATTGTTTTGGTTTGTTTGGGATCTTCAAGCTGGTCACAAATAGCCACTCGCTGCCCTGCCCTAACCAACTTAGGTAAATAAGCGTCTAAAGCATGATGTGGAAAGCCTGCCAGCTCTATATGAGCGGCTGAACCATTGGCACGTTTGGTAAGAACAATACCTAATATTTTACTGGTCTTAACGGCATCTTCACCAAAAGTCTCGTAAAAATCGCCCACCCTAAAGAGAAGCAAGGCCTGGGGGTGTTTTGCTTTTATCTCATTGTACTGCCTCATTAAAGGCGTTTCACTTTTCTTTTTACCAGCCAATTTCACCCTATTTTTGATGAGCTTGCAAAGATAAAAAAGTGACCATGAGAAAACTCAGAATGAGTGAACTGAATCGGCTTTCGGCCAATGAATACAAAGAAGCCGAGAAACATCCTTTTGCCCTAGTATTAGACAATGTGCGTAGCACTTTGAACGTAGGCTCTGTTTTTAGAAGTGCCGATGCCTTTAGATGCGAAGAAATTATTTTGGTAGGAGTTACGCCTGCACCCACCAAAGAAATGAATAAGACCGCCTTAGGAGCTACAGAGGCGGTAGCTTGGCTACACTTTGATACCGTTGAGGAAACAACTCAATACTTAAGGAAGAAGAATTATGAATTATGGGCTTTGGAGCAAGTTGAAGGTAGCGAGAAGCTTCTGGAATGGAGTATCTCAAAAAAATCGCGAGTGGCTTTTGTTCTTGGAAATGAAGTTTCTGGCGTATCCAACCAGTTCTTAGATCATTGTACTGGTTGCATAGAAATTCCACAGTACGGTACTAAGCACTCCCTGAATGTTTCGGTTAGTAGTGGTATAGTGATGTGGGAATTTATCAAACAGCTGAAAGGTTAGCAGCCTGCCCATCCGCGAAAAAAAAAAGCCCGCTAGAAAGCGGGCTTTTACTTTACTGAATTCTAAGCTTTTATTTTAGCATCACATCTACTCTGCGGTTCACATCATAGCGTCCATCTGCTAAAGGTGTATCTTCACCTCTAGACTCGGTAGAAATTCTACCCTCTTCTACACCATATACCTGCATCAATTGCTTAGCTACTTCTTCTGCTCTGCGCATACCAAGATTCTTATTGTACTCCTCAGGACCACGCTGATCAGCATATCCTACTAACAAAATGCTTATATCGGGGTTGTTCTTAAGTACCTGCGCTATAGTTGCTAAGCGATAGTGATTAGCCGCTGTAACGGTGGCACTATTAAAATTAAAGTATACAGAAGGTAACGCACCTCCGTTTCCAACACCACCACCTGTAGGGATAGTAACACCTTTATAATTTACCAGAGCACCTTTTTCAGTGTTAGCCTCCTCGTCCATCACATCTGGAACTCCGTCACCGTCTGAGTCAACCGCTCTACCTTGGGCATCAACTTTAGCACCTTTTAAAGTGAAAGGGTCTTCATCTAGGTAGTCAGGAATTCCGTCACCATCTACATCACTAGCTACACCATCACCATTAACAGTTGCACCCTCAGGCGTGGCATTATCTTTGTCAAAAAGATTGCTCACACCATCATTGTCATCATCTCCAGTTAATTTCTCGTAATCTTCTTTTACTGATTCCATGTCAGCAAACATTCCGTCTAGTGGATTGGTATAAATCACCGAAATTTTATCATTTTCTTCAGCACCATTCTTGTTTCCAAAGTTGAAAGTTACCCCAATTCCAGTGAAAATGCTGACATCATTGGCCTGTCCAGAGGCAGCGCCTCTAGGAAAACCCTCACCAAAGCCATCTATATTATCACCAAAAAAATGTCTCGTTGCCAAATGTAAATCAAGATCCAAAGCCTTGGTCATGCTATACTTTAAGTTGTAATCTAGAGCGATCAGAGCCGCATTATTCCATCTTTCATCTCCGTCTCCGCGCAGTTCAACCGTTACCAAATCGCCATTAACTTTTTCGTAAGTTAAGTCCGGTCTATTAAATGTACCCCCCAGTCCCGCTTTGATAATGTGACTCCACTTGCGGTCGTAAACTTTTCCTTTAAGCGCCAGAGCACTTAAATTAACTGTAACTTGTGGGTAGAAATTAATAAAAAATGTTTCAAAGTTTGGTACTCCTTCTCCATTTCCAAAGTCCCCAGACATTTGACCTGCGTCAACACCAAAAGAGAATCCCCAAACACTACTAACATACTTGGTTACCGAGAAATAGCCAGTTGGGCCAAAATAGAATTCACCAAGGCCGTCTCCCTGTGCATCTATGTTTAGAGATTTCATATCTCCGTTCATAAAGGTATTACCAAATCCCAGTGAAATGGCCCAATCTCTGTAATTTGAAACGTGGGCATCGGTGATTTTTTCTTGGTCTTGCGCCCCTAGCATAAATACAGACACAAGGAGTACTGTAAGGAAGGTGTACTTTTTCATAGTTTAATATTTAGTCCGGCCAAATGATAAATAAATGGTTAATTGCCTTTTTTATTAAAACATTGCAAAAATAGAAATAACCCTAAGGATACAAACAAAAATCTTCGGTTATCAAGTTTTTTTTCAAAAATGTAATTAACTATTAAAGCAGAGCTAATTTATTAATAATCAATTTAGAAAGGTCTTTAACGTCCGATTCTGATTCCAAAAAGTCATATTCATCGGCATTAAGCCTAAGTACTTTTTCTTTTGGTAATTGTTTCAGAAAAGACTCATACCGTTTGTGAATGCCCGTTAAATACTCATTATCAATGTCTTGCTCGTAGATCCTTCCTCTTTTTTGAATGTTCTTCTGTAGTGAACCAACAGGCCTCACCAAATAAATTAATAAATCAACCTGACGTAAATTACCTAGTGACATATGCCAAAATTTGCGATAGAGTTCAAATTCTGCACCGCTTAAATTATTTTGAGAAAACACTAAAGACTTAAAAGGTGCATAATCTGCCACCCAGTGAGGCTGAAACAAATCTTGTTGATCTAAAAGAGAACTAAGTTGATGATAGCGATCTGCCAAAAAAGACATTTCCACTGAAAAGGCATAGCGCTCCGGCTCGCGGTAAAAGCCCTTTAAGAAGGGGTTCTCCTCATATTTCTCTAAAATGAGCTTAGCATTGAGCTCTTCGGCCAAGAGCTTAGCCAAAGTAGTTTTCCCACTGCCAATATTGCCTTCAACGGCTATGTAACTATTACTTTTCAACCAGCACTACTTTAGCAGTGTCTTTACACTTTTTAACAAAATTTAGAACGGTTTCTCCACTTGGTGGCACCGGCCAAGAGGGAGCCAGCTCTTGCAGAGGCTTTAGAGCAAACTGCCTTTCCTGTAAACGCGGGTGTGGAATTCTTAATCTCTGGCTATCCACAACCTTTTTCCCGTACAGCAAAATATCTATATCTAAGGTTCGATTTTGGTAGCCCTCAATGGTCACCGCTCGCTTACGTCCAAAAACTGCCTCAATTCTCTGAAGTTCTACCAGCAAATCCAAAGGGCTTAAGGAGGTAGAAACCTGTACAGCTTGATTTAAAAAGGCTGGAGTACCAACAGACATTCCCCAAGGCTGGGTTTGATATAAGCCAGAAACTTTTTCTATTTCTGCAATTTCCTCCAGAGCCTTAAGCGCTTTGGTAAATGTCAATTCTACGGCACCCACATTACCGCCTAACAACAAAAAAGCGGTTTCTTTGTACTTACTCAAGTATTAAAAATTCTGAGTTTTAAAATTGCAAAACTAAATATATACCAATACCATGAAGAGCTTTCTTAAAATGCTTTTGGCCTCTATTTTGGGAGGCGGCTTACTACTTTTTTTACTCTTTATAATTTTTGCCTCCCTTTTGAGTATTAGCGCTCCCAAATTGGAGATTGCCGATAACAGCGTGCTCACAATAGATTTGAATACCAGCATTGTTGAGCGAGCGCAAAATGATCCTTTTTCTGAGCTGGCCTCATTCACTGGTCAGGATCAAGCCACTCTTGGCCTAAACACGGCTATTGCCGGATTAAAAGCAGCAAAGAACGACAGCAAAATAATGGGTGTGCTTTTACGTGGGGGCCTGCCTTTTGGCGATGCCGCCTCTGTAAAAGAACTAAGAGATGCCTTGGCAGATTTCAAAAGCACGGGCAAATTTGTTTTTGGCTATTCTGAAATTTTGAGCCAAAAAGGCCTGTACCTTACCAGCGTTGCCGACACTTTTATGTTGCACCCAGAAGGCATTGTAGAGTTCATAGGTTTGAGTGCTTCGGTTACCTATTACAAAGAAGCTCTGGATAAATTAGGCGTGCAGCCCGTAGTACTAAGAGCAACTGGTAACAAGTTTAAAAGTGCTGTAGAGCCTTTTCTGGAGAATGAAATGACCGATGCCAACCGCATGCAGCTTACCCAGTTATTGAACTCGGTTTGGGACAACTATCTTACTGAAATAGCGCAAGTGGCAAAGGTAGATGTCCAAAAACTAAACACCCTGGCTGATAGTTTTGAACTGAGTGATCCCGCTGCAGCGGCCCAGTACGGAGTAGTAGAACTAACCGGCTACCAAGATCAAATTGACTCATTGGTGGCCAAGCGTGCGGGCTTTGATGACATTGATGACGTACCTTTTTTAAGTCTGAAAAAGTATGCAAAGGGCTACGACCTCAATGGCAACAAAGGGTTTAATGATAAGCGCATAGCGGTAGTTATAGCCCAGGGAGGCATTCAAAGTGGTGATGGAAGCGAATATACTATTGGTTCTGAGCGCATTGCCAAAGCTCTTAGAAAAGCTCGGGAGAATGACAAGGTAAAAGCGGTAGTGTTACGCATCAACAGTCCGGGGGGAAGTGCTTTGGCTTCTGATGTAATTTGGCGTGAGGTGAAACTAACGCAACAAGTAAAACCGGTAATCGCCTCCATGGGCGGGGTAGCGGCCAGCGGTGGTTACTACATTGCCTGCTTTGCCGATACGATTGTGGCCCAACCTAATACCGTAACCGGCAGCATTGGCGCCTTTGGCCTCTTTTTTACTGCCGAGGAATTAATGAATGAAAAATTAGGCATTAACATAGAGACGGTGGAGACCAACCATTTTGCCGATTTAGGAACCATTGACCGTGATTTAACCCCTTCTGAAAAACGCATTCTAATTGCTCAAATTGATCGAGTGTACACTACCTTTAAAGAGCGAGTGGCTGAAGGCCGAAGCTTTGAAATGGCTTATGTAGATTCTATTGGCCAAGGCCGCGTTTACAGTGGTGAAGATGCTCTGGAGCTTGGTCTGGTAGACGTGCTAGGTGGTTTAGAGACTGCTTTAAGTTTGGCGGCAGAACGGGCTGGGTTAGGCACCGATTACCAAGTAGTAGAGTACCCAGAGCCCATAGACCCCGTTCAAGAATTATTGGAAAATTTAGGCTCCAATTACGAAGCCCGCGTAATGAAGGCGCAGCTTGGTCCCCTGGCTCCTTACTTTAAAACGCTTAAAGAAGTAGAAGGCATGCAGGGTATCCAAACCCGCATGGAGTATGAAATTGTGATTGACTAAATTGGCGCAAATTCAAACCGTACAAAAACAAAAGCAAGCCGGGCTAGTGTACATTAGCCTGGCTGCTTTATTTATAGCAGCCCTTATAACCTGCAACCTCATTGCCAATAAGTTTGTAACCGTAAACTTGGGCTTTAAAACATTTGTGCTTTCGGCTGGCGTGCTGCCCTACCCCATTACTTTTTTAATAACCGATATTCTTTCTGAGCTTTACGGGCGTAAGAACACCAGCTACGTGGTCTTAAGCGGTTTTTTTGCCTCATTATTGGTCTTGCTCATTTTATACTTAGGCCATGCTTTTCCGGCTATAGCCGATAGCCCCGTTACCGATGCGGAGTATCAGAGTGTGTTTCAAAATTCTGGTCGGGTAATATTAGCCTCTATGCTGGCCTACCTGAGCGCGCAGTTTATTGATGTGCGCATTTTTCACTATTTCAAAAAACTCACCAAGGGCAAGGCACTCTGGTTCCGCAATAATTTTTCCACCTTTTTTTCCCAGCTGGTGGATACCATTTTGGTGACCTCCGTCATTTTTATGGGCCTAAAAGGGGCCGGCTATATTTTTGACCTCGTACTGGATGGCTGGCTTTTTAAAGTGCTTTGTGCCGCGGCTGACACCTTAATTATTTACCCGGTGGTTTTTGCTCTGCGCAACTATTTCGGCTTAAAGCCAGGCGAAGAAATACATTGGCATTAGGCATGAGAAAGGCTTTTTGGAATAGCGCCCTAAAGCTTTCGCTGATAGGATTAGCCTTGGTTCTGTTGCACCAAAAAGTAGACTGGAATGAGCTGCGGGCTTTGGAAATTAAGGCCTCAACTCTGATGCTCTGGCAGGCCACAGTCGGCTTTCTGCTGCTTTTTGCTCTAAACCTTTCTTTAGATGCGCTTAGCTGGAAAACTGTACAGGGTATTTTAAGAAGCGTTACCCTCAAAGAGGCATTTCTACACAATTTAAAGGCTTATGCGCTGGCCTTTATTACCCCTTTTAACAGCGGTGAATTGGCCGGGCGCTACCTTGCGCAGCGCCAAAAAGAGCACCGGCAAAAAACCTTATACCTCACTTTTTGGGCCCACGCCCCCAAGCTTTTCTCCAAAGCCAGTGTAGGTTTTCCACTGGCCTTCTTTGTTTTTATACCCAATAGCGGCCAAAGCCTTTGGCTGATTTTCTTGGCGCTGGCTTACGCCCTGCTACTCTTCAGCTATTTTAAACTGGAAAAAGTCTTGAGCTTTTTTGAGAAACGGCAAATCAGGGAGCGAAAACTAAACCATTACCTGGTAAAGGGCAGGCCCTTTTGGCGAGAGAAGCTAAAGCTACTACTCGTGAACGCGCTGCGCTTTTTGTGTTTTTCAGGGCAAATGGCTTTGGTGCTTACCGCCTTAGACCCCGCCTTGCTGAATCTCAGTCTACTGGGCAGTTTACCGGTGTACTATTTTTTAACGGCCATTATTCCTACCTGGGCCGCTTTTGACTTTCTGGTAAAAAGTGTGCTTTCACTTTTCTTCTTTGCTTTTTTAACCGATCAAGAGATTTTATTTGCCCTGGCCAGTGCCGTGGTTTGGCTCTTTAACGTGGCCGTGCCCGCCTTAACCGGCTTAGCCCTTTTTAACCCGGCCGAGCTCAAAACCATTAAAGTACGGAGAGTCTAACCCGGTAGCCGGTATTGCCTCTTACGTTCAGTACCCGTCCGCCTTCAAAAATTAAATACTGCCCTTTAATGCCCAGCAGCTTTGAGGCAAACTCGGGCTCTTTATCTAAATTGATGCTTTTTACTTTGGCAGGATATTCTTGAACCGGGTACTGAAAGCTGTGCACCTGATCATCTTCATTCACGTGCTTTTGCAAATCTGCCGGCAAAAGGTTCTTTAGTTTGCGCTTCTCGGCTACCAAATCAAGATTGGGTACCTCATTTTTGAGCATGCGCTGCCAGGGCGTTTTATCGGCTATGTATTCTTTCAGGGCCACCTCTATCTGCCCGGCTTGGTAACGGTTCTCCGTTTCCGCAAAAACCAAGGCGTAACTGGCCCCCTGATCCATCCAGCGGTGCAATTTTTGCCTGGCTCGGGTAACCCCCACTTTTAAACCGGCCCCATTGGCCAGGTACACAATGTGGGGCTGCAATTGGTACTCCTTTTCAAAAGCCAAATCCCGGTCTTCCTTGCCCTCATGGGCCTGACTAAGCTCGGGTCTAATGATGCTCTCCCCCGCCCGCGGATTGGTAAAGAAGCAATTTCGGCAAAAGCCCATTCTAAAGAGATCTTTAAACTGATTGCCGCAGCCACTGCAAAACTTCTGGTTCAAAAACACAATGCCTACCTTTCGGCCAATTAAGGCGTTCATTTGCAGAAAGTCAGCATCGGCTTTGAGGAGATAGTGAACACCATTCTCAAAATAAGTAGGCATTTTTGCCAGTGTGATTCCAAATTCCATGGGGGTAATTTATATTTTCGGTGGCTAAATTAGACATTAAATGAAGCTTGATCTGGTAAGCAACTTTTTAAGCTGGCGCATGAAAAAGCGCTACCACCAAATTGAACTTTTCATGAAGTACCCGCATGAGGTACAAACTGAAATTCTGTCTGATTTGTTGCGTGAGGCGCAGGATACCCACTGGGGTAAGAAATATGGTTTTGGCAGCATAAAAACCTTTGAAGATTACACCAAAAACCTACCACTGTGCTTTTACGAAAACATAGAGCCCCTGGTTGAGCGATTGCGGGCTGGAGAAAAGGATTTACTGTGGCCAGGCGAGATTAAATGGTTTGCCAAAAGCAGCGGCACCACCAATAGTAAGAGCAAGTTTATTCCGGTTAGCCAGCAGGCTATTGAAGACACGCACTTCAAAGGCGGCAAGGATTTACTTAGTATTTACAGCAATTTATACGAAGAAACCACCATTTTTAGCGGTAGTAATTTACGCTTAGGCGGAAGTACCTACACCAATAATAAAAAGAACAACAGCTATTATGGCGATGTGTCTGCCATAATTATTGAAAACCTGCCCTTTTGGGTGGAGATGCGCAGCACCCCCAATAACAAAATTAGCCTCATGGACGAATGGGAGGCTAAGATTGAAGCCATTGCCACCACCAGCATCAAAGAAGACGTAGCCAGTCTGGCCGGTGTTCCTAGCTGGATGCTGGTTTTGCTGCACCGCATTCTGGAAAAATCAGGTAAAAGTAATTTACACGAAGTTTGGCCTAACCTGGAGCTCTACATGCACGGTGGGGTAAGTTTTGGCCCCTACCGAAAGCAGTTTGAAGCCCTCATGGGGCGCCCTATCAACTACCTTGAAACCTACAATGCCTCTGAGGGATTTTTTGGCATTCAGGATCAAAAAAATGCAGAGGACATGCTGCTCATGCTGGATTACGGCATTTTCTACGAGTTCATTCCTATGGAAAAATTTGATGGTGTAAACTCCCCCACCATTCCGCTGAGCGAGGTAAAGGTAGGTGAAAACTACGCTTTGGTCATCAGCAGCAATGCCGGACTTTGGCGCTACATTATTGGTGATACGGTGCGATTCACCAGCACCTACCCCTATCGCATTAAAATCTCCGGACGTACTAAACACTTTATAAATGTGTTTGGTGAAGAGGTTATAATTGAAAATGCCGAGGTGGCTTTAAGCCATGCCTGTGAAAAAATGCAAGCCACGGTGGCAGAGTACACCGTAGCGCCCGTTTTTATGGAAGGTAAAAGCAGCGGTGCCCATCAGTGGCTCATTGAGTTTGAAAAGCGTCCGCAAAATATTCAGGCTTTTGCCGATTTTTTAGACCAACGCTTGAAAGAATTGAACAGTGACTATGAGGCCAAACGCCACAAAGATATGGCCCTAAAGCCTCTGCAAATACTTGAGGCCAAGCCCAAGCTTTTTTACCAATGGCTTAAGAGCAAGGGCCGTTTAGGCGGGCAATACAAAGTGCCGCGTTTAAGCAACAGCCGCCAGCACATAGATGAACTGATAGCTTTAAACACATGAAAATAGTAGCCCTATGGTGCACGGTATTTTTTGGGCCCGTCTTGCTTTCGGCCCAGTTGAGTTTTACACCGCTCAAAACCATCCCCATTCCCAAAGGGGCTACGCTACTAACGGCAGACCAGTTTGGCAATTTATACCTGGCCTATGATGAGGAGCTGAAAAAGCTATCGCCCCAAGGCAAAGAGCTTTACAGCTACAGCGACCCCTTGTACGGAGATATTAGCGCCATAGACGCTTTAAACGCCATGAACCCGCTGCTTTTTTACAATGATGTAAATCAGCTGCGTTTGGTGGATAACCGCCTGAATGAAAGCCAGGCCTACAACTTGCTGGAGGCCGGTTTTATTGACCCCACCCTAGTGGCTTACACCGATGAAGACAATATTTGGATTTACGATCAAATTCAAGATCGCATGATCCGCTACAACCTCAGGCACAGCAAATCTACCGCGCAAAGCCAAGTGATTACCCAAATCACCAACTCAGAAAATCAACCCGAAGCGCTGTTTTGCAGCTTCAACTACTTGCTTCTGAAACTCCCCAATACGGGCGTATTGGTTTTTGATGCTTTGGGCGCCTACCAAAAAACAATTAACCTCAGCGGTAAGCCTATGATGAGTTTTTACAACAAAAGTCTTTTAACCATCAGTGAAAAGGGCGGTGTAAACCTTTACGACCTCAGCACTGACCAAAAAGAACTGGGTCTCTTGCCCGAAACCGGCATGCGCCAAATCTATTTTGAAGGCAGCAAAATTTACCTGCTTTTTAACCAAGAAGTTAAGGTGTACCAGCTGAACCGCAGCTAGCGTTTCTGCGCTCTTT
>PR_CR_10_Liq_1_inCRDRAFT_1000513_pt1 | contig 24121 bp, 22 predicted proteins | sample PRCRCaboRojoPR_3_FD_10241 | JGI IMG/M metagenome (IMG submission 10241)
CAACTGAACCAACTGAACCAACTGAACCAACTGAACCAACTGAGCCAACTGAACCTGTTGAACCAACTGAACCCGTTGAACCAACTGAACCAACCGAACCTGTTGAACCAACTGAGCCAGTTGAGCCAACCGAACCTGTTGAACCAACTGAGCCAGTTGAGCCAACCGAACCAACTGAACCAACTGAGCCAGTTGAGCCAACCGAACCAACTGAACCAACTGAACCAACTGAACCAACCGAACCAAAGACAATTGATGACTACAAAAAAGAACTAGAAAGACAAGAACAAAAATACAGAGAAGAACTTAGGAAATATGAAGAAAAGCACAAAAAAGAATTACAAGAGCAAGAAAAGATTCATATGGAAAAACTGAAAAAACTTGAGGAGGAGCACACAAAAAGACTTGAAAAAGACGAAAGAAGCTACCAAGAAAAACTTGAAGAAGACCAAGAAGAGTACAGAGAAAAACTAGCTGAAGACGAAAAAGCATACCGGGAAAAACTTAGAGAAGACGAACAACTTCACAGAGAAATCTTAGAACAAGAAGAAAAAGAACACCAAAAAGAACTCCAAGAAGACCAAGAACGCTTTGAAAAACAACTTGAAGACTACGAAAAAGAGTTCAAAGACACCCTTCAAGACAGTGTTAAAGACCTCGAAGACCAAATCCAAGAGTCTGAAAAAGACCTAGAAGACAAAGTCCAGGACTACGAAAAAGAGTTCAAAGACACTCTTCAGGATGACGCTAAAGACTTCAAAGACGAAATTGAAAAGTCCAAGAAAGAACTCAAAGAAAAACTTGAGAAGTACGAAAAAAGGTTTGGAAAAGACCTTAAAGAAGACATTAAAGACCTTAAAGACGAAATAGACGAATCAGAAAAAGAACTCAAAGAAAAACTCGAGAAGTACGAAAAGAAGTTCAAAAAAAGCCTCAAAGAAGACTTTGAAGACTACAAAGACGAAATAAAAGACTCCGAAAAAGAACTCAAAAAAGAACTAGAAGAAGTTAAAGAAAAGTTGAGTGAAGAACTGGGTTTCAACACACAACTTGGCGAAGACCTAAATCTGCGAGCAAGTGGAGTGTACATAAGTGAGCCAAGCGAAGACAGTGGGTGGGGAAGCTTACTGCTGCAGTACGCTATGTTAGCTTGTGCATTAGGTTTTGTAGGGTATTATTACTTCAAGCCTAAAAGAAGACTACACAAGAAGTACAACTCAGAAGAAGCAACGCAGACTCCCTACACTCGCATGATTAAGAACATCTAATAACTCATTAACTCAAATGGAAGAGTCTAAAAAAGTAGGCATTGACATAAAAGAACAGTCTCTAATGAACCTCAGGGAAGCCTTTGGACTAAACGCACTTGCACTCAAGCAAGAGTCCAAAAGCGACCAAATCATCAACCAACTAGAATCCAAAGACCCCCTTAGAAACTTAGGGTTCACCGAAGAAAGCCAGTGGGGCGAAATCCAACACACAAAAACCCAACCAGCTGAAAAGACCCAACCACAAACCTGGCCAGTTGCTGGTCTGGACATCCTCAACGAAGAACTTGAAACCCCAACTTCAGACATCCAAGCCTTTAAAACAAAGCCGTGCAAGATGATCCAGACCTGTTCCGACCCCTTTTGTATGGACTATCACTTTCTAGGCGAAAGGAGAAGGCCTCCTTCAGAATTTACTTATTCAGCTGAAATGTGTGCTAAGCCAAAATGCCAGCTAGGAGATAAGTGTGGCAAAGCACATACTTTAAACGAAGCACTGTACCACCCAACTACTTACCAAAAGTCCACTTGTCCGCACCAAGTGTGTCCTTTTAAAGCTATTTGTCCTTATGGTCACACTCCAGCTGAACTCTCAGAAACTGAACAAGCGAAGTTCGAAATTGAAGACATCAGAAATAAAATCCGACTAAACAACCAAAAAAGACTTTGCCCTGTTTGCAACAAAAACACAAGAGCATCACTCAACATTCCTTGTGGGCACTTTCTATGCAATTTTTGTGTAGACGAGATTTGCAAAGTGTGCAACAGTGTAGTTCGGAACTTAGAACTTAAACTTAATAAGACCTAAAGCATTACTTAGACTTTTTCTTGCCCTTTTTCTGTTTAGGAGTCTCCTCTGAGTCAGAAGACTTCTTTTTCTTTTTGGGAGTCTCAGACTTCTTTTTCTTTTTGGGGAGTTCTTCTTCGGATTCTTCAGGTTCTTTGGACTTCTTCTTTTTGGGAGTCTCAGACTTCTTTTTCTTTTTGGGAGTTTCTTCTTCGGATTCTTCAGGTTCTTTAGACTTCTTTTTCTTTTTGGGAGTCTCAGACTTCTTTTTCTTTTTGGGAGTTTCTTCTTCGGATTCTTCAGGTTCTTTGGACTTCTTTTTCTTTTTGGGAAGTTCTTCTGGGTGTTCTTCTTTGAGTTCTTGGAGCACCTCGTGCATCACTTCGTCGTTGGGTGGTCCCCTTTCGCCTGTTTTGAAATACTCAAGTCTTTCTTCTACTTGGTCACGCATCCTTTTGCCAAAAGCTTCAGTTACGTAAGGGTAAAAAGCGTCGATTCTAGTAGCCATCGAACACTTGTTAGCTAAAAATCGAGAAATCTTGCCTTTGTCGCCTTGAGAAGCTCTTCCTATAAAAGAGGAGTGGTAGAGAAGTCCGTACTTAGGAGTGTTGCCTTTGGTTTTTAAAGCCCTGAAAAGAGCTTTTTCAGCTCCAAGTATCTGCACAGTCGAAGCAGGATACTTGGCTAAGTTGTGGAGTCCTCCAGCTTGGGATATAAGTCTAGCCCCAACTATTTCGCCGATCAAAGCACTTAAGTTAGGAGCTACTTCTGACATTCTGGACTTCAAGTAGTTGGCTATGTCTTCTCGGTAGGCAGCCAGGTTCAAGATCTTGTCTGTGAAGTGGTTGATTTGGATTGTGTCTACTTCGTTCATGTCCCCTCCCATAGACGACCTTCCAGCACTCAGGACTTCCTTGGCAAGGTCGTCGTTGCCAACTACCTCTGCAAGGCTCCCAAGCATGTCTTCATTGAGGTTCTTTTTGTTCTGTATGAGTTTAACTGACTTGGCAAAGGTGATGTTTTCTGAGATAATTCTGTAAAGTTCGGGGAAGTGCCAAGAGTACCACTCCTTAAGACGCATGGCAAAGGTATTGATGTCTTTGTCAAGTTGGTCTAGCAAAGCAATGGCGTGTATGATGTGTTTGTCGTGCCTTTTGACGTCACTTTGGACTTTGGACCTCGAAAAAGCGTGAGCAAGTCCTAGTTGGGCCATGCTTAGGTTTTTGAGGTCGAACTCTTTGACGAGTTTGGTGAAGTGGAGGCGGATTCCTCTGTGGACTTCCAAGGTCATTTCGTTTCTGACACAAGGCAGTTTAGGCAAGTACTCACTCAAAGAGTTAGGGACGCGTGAGTCCTCCACTGCAAGTTTGTACTTGGACTTCTTGGTGGAAGGCATGTTCATCTTCAAGAACTCCACTAAGTCTTTGTGGCACTGGCCTTGACTTATTGCGTGCATGTTTTCGAAGGCCTGGTCTGAGGAGTCAAAAGGGAAGAAAGCTGTCAACTTGACTATCTTTTTGAAGCGCTTCAGCGAAGTAATTGACTCTTGGATTTTTTGGGTTGCGCCGGCGATTTCTTCTACGTTTTCGCCCACGAACAAGGCGTAGCCTGTTGCGCTTTCAAATAGGTAGTAAAGAGCCATTTATTATCATCGATTGTAATCTAATGTGGAAAAGGAAGCAACACTACCTGCCCTTTCCTATTTGGGCAATATGTTTATACAAAGACTACGTAATCATCAGTGGTGGAGGCGGGGGTAAGCAGTTTGGAATCTGCAACATGCTTGTTCTTTACAAGTTGGCTAAAAAGCTAACTAACAAAGTCACAGAAGAAGACACTGGGTCAGACTTAGTTACTTCTATTCAGTGGCTGCAGTCAGCTGACTTAGTAGTGGCTTCTATCCAAAAGGACATTTTAGTGCTAAGGGTTTCTTCGCAGCAGTTCGAGAAACTCCTAAGGGTTAACTGTGAGGTTTCTAAGTCGCTGGGCCAAGTAAAAGCAACTCAGGATGCCAAGAAACTAGTTAGTGGGGGCGAAGAAGGAATTGTTAAAGTCTGGAGTCTAAAGTCTAGTCCTGTTGAGCTGCAAAAACTCAGTCAGTTCGACTGCGGAAGTGGAGTGAACGGACTTGATATTTGTTCTAAATACATTGCTGTGAGTTGCAAAGACAAAACATGCAAGATTTTAACCCAACAAGGCACTCTGTTGTTTTCACTGGGCTTCAGTACTTCTAAAGTCCAGAATATGCTTTTCAAAGGCTGTGGGTTCTCTGGAAAGGAGGATGAGTTGTACACACTCCAAACAGTTCCTCGCGGAAGTAGTTACATCACTAAGTGGAGCATTAAAAAGAACTTTCAGCCTATTGACTCAGTAGAAGTGCACCACTCTACTTGCTGCACACTTAAAATAAGTAACTCAGGCAGTTATTGTGCAGTGGGCACTAGTGAAGGTCACGTAAAGGTTCTGAGGACAAAAGACTTATCCACGCTGTACTCTAAACTGCTGTTTGAAATGCCTGTAACTACTTTTGACTTTAACTCAAAGGAAACTAGGTTCTTGACTGGTTCAGCTGATTACGCTTACTCCTACGAAACCATTTCTAGAAGCATCTTGACAAAAACTATCTCAGTAGTTGTAATAGCGACCCTTGCTTACCTTATACAGTTGTTTTTAATTAAATAATGGTAAGTGAAGTTTACTTAACTTGGAGTCTTTTAGAAGAATTGAAAGGGTTAGTTGAGTTCCACGAAAAGTGGAAAGGAGTCTTAACTACCAACGAAACAGTAATTGAACAGCTGATTGTAAAAATTAAGCAGGCGGAAATCACAGACCAACTGCAGAACTTAGAAACTAATATTGAGTTGATTAAACAAAAAGTTAAGAAAAAGAAGAAGTTCAAAAGGTGGAGGAAAAGACAAAGAAGAAAAGACAAGTTTAGAAAGTAAAAACTATTCAGAGCTGTTTGGAAGGAGTTCTGTGAAAACCTTAAACAAAGCATTGAAGCAGATTACCAAAAAAAATTAACAGAAACAACTCAAGAAACTAATGAGTCAAACAAAGTTTATACAAAGTTGAAGTATGTAGTTGAACTGCTTTCACTGAGAAACAACACAAAAGCCCAAAAGTACCTGAATCGAATGGAAGAACTAACCCAAACAACCCAAACAACCCAAGACACCCAAGAAGTCCAAACCAACACCCTGCTTGAAAACGAGTACTTAGAAGACTTCACTCAACTAGTCAAGAACCCCAAAACCTTAAACAACAGAGCACAACAATGGGCCCAAGCCAAACATAATTGCGCCATTTCCGCCAAAAAATAAGAATTGTGCGCGAAAGTATGAAATAATAAATTTGGCGCGAAAATAATGGAGTGTTCTCTCTGCTGCGAAAGGTTTACAAACCGCATTAAATGCCCACTGCTACTGGATTGTGGCCACAGTTTCTGCAAAGAATGCTGTATAAGACTTCAAAAAGCCAACAAATCCATCATTTGCCCGCACTGCCGGGTAGCTACTTACCGCCAACCCGCGCAACTTCCGAAAAACTTTGCTATTCTTACTCTTTTGGCGCCTTCTCAGAACTTGAAGTGCAAATTCCACCCCTCATACGATGTCAAATTTTATTGCAAAAGGGACAGCAGTTTCCTGTGCGAAAAGTGCGTGCTCCGGCACAATGGCCATGAAATGAGTCACATTTCTTCTTACAAACAAACTCTAAGTCGTGCCACTGGGGCTTACGAGTCCAGATTCAAAACTTTAAAGACTCAGTTCCAAAGCATGGAGTCTGCTGTCGACGTACTCAAAAAAAGCTTGCAAGAAAAAGCTGAGATCGAAAACAACCGAATTGACCAGTACTTCGACGAACTTATAGACAAGATCAACAAGAAACGCGCTGTTTTGAAAGGCGAACTAATTGACTACGTGCTTAGAGAAGAAATTAAACTTGCAGAAACCAAACAAGAAATGGAAAAACTAGAACCTTGTCTGGCCAAGATCAGAAACGAACTGCACCAAGCCAAAGAAGGAAGCTGTTCAAGTGTAAGGAGACTTAAAAAATCTCTTTCACAAACCTTAAGCACCTTAGACTCTACTTTAAGTGCTAAGTACAACGACTTGATCAAAGTAAAAGAGGGAGTCTCTTCTATACCCGTAGTACTTTTTTCAGAGTACCCTGACTTAGACAGTCTTTACAAATTCCTTTTCTTGACCTACAACTCCCAAGCCCCAGCCAAGCCTGAAATTGCCATTCCTGAACAGTCCACTTGTGCCACCACTAGTCAGCCTGAGTTGTCCTTGAACTTGCCAGAAGGACCTAAAGCAGTATTTTTAGGCTCAGAGTCCCGCTTGCTCGTCTACCACCTCGGGTCGAATGCTTGGAGCATGCAGACTCTTGGTGAAAAGTTCGAGCACAGGAACTACGGTGCGTGCATTGCTTTGGACGAACACGAACTACTGATGGTTGGAGGAGGTCCTTCTAACCAGGCCTTCAGGTACAACGGAGAAAAGATTATCCAGGCTGCTTCAATGCACCAAAAAAGGTGCTGGCACAGTTTAGTGAGCTTGAACGGGAACATCTACGCTTTGGGAGGGTTTGACGGGACTCAGAGGCTTTCGTCGTGTGAAGTGTACCAACCACTAAACGACACCTGGATACAGATTCCCAACATGAACTCGAGACGGTGCATTTTTGCAGCGTGTGCAGTGGCGCCTCTGAACATTTTTGTGTTTGGAGGGTGTTACAACAACAACACTTTACTTAACTCGATTGAAATGTTCAACATTTCTGACAACACTTGGAAAACAACCACTATCAAACTGCCAATGAAGCTATACGGAAGCGGAGCTGTTTGCAACGAAGAAGGAGAGTTGCTTTTGATAGGGGGTAGAAACTACCTCCACAAGCCCGTAGGCAGTGTGTTTAAGTTAGACGTTAAAAAAGGAGAGTGGAGTCTCCATTCTAAGATGAAGAAGCCCCGCCAAGTCAACAACCAAGTCTGGAACCAGAATGGAAAAGTTCTTGTATTCGGAGGAAGTGACTCGTTTGACGCAGAAGAGTGGAACGGAAGGACCTGGGAAGCTCTGCCTTCCTATGAAAAATTCACTAGAAGTGCTTTGCATAACTGGAGTTTTGCTGCTTTTAATTAACCATATTTATAAAAATTACATGTAAAGATGATGTTTACGACACTTGAACTTAAGCTTGAGGACATTCTAAACTGATTTAATAAATAATGGACTCCGAAGAGCTCCCTGAGGCTTTTTACAGGCAGCAAATCAGGAACTTAATATGGGACAACTTAAACACAGAATTTAAAAAGACCAGGAAGTCGCTCTACGCCAGCTTACTAGGACCACTAGTTGCTTTGAGTTACTTTCAGGTTTTCAACCGGTCACACCCAGCTAAGTGGGCAAGTGTGATAAGTGCGTTTTTAGGAGGGGCTTTCCACTGTTACTACTCATTAGCCAACGAACTCTACGAAGTCTGTGGTACAGACACAAAAGTAGCAGCCCAGTTGCGTTTTTGCCACCAACAGATCTCTAAAAACAACCTTTTGTTCCCTTACTACAAAGAAGAAACCCTAAGGGTAGTTGAGCACAGGAAACAAACTTAAATTAAATTTCGTACATCTTCCTTTGTTCGAAAGGCGAAAGTGGCTTTCGGATCTTTTCCTCAAAAGCTTCTAAGTCAAGTGAAGCCTTGGAAGAGTTGGTGGTTTTGTGCTTTTTGCGTCTTAAAGGTCTGCTGGGTGTGTTGGGACTTCTCACAGTTTGTTTGTGGAAACTAAACGACTCTTCTTTGCTTTGCTGGACAACTGACATGTTGATTTTCGAGATCTTGTCTTTTAGGTGCTTTTTGTTGTGAGGTTGGTCTTGCACACTGTACTTCTTCAGAAGTATTGAGTTCCGAATAACGTCTGCCCGGCCTACTCTTTGCCTTCTGACTTTGGGCATTTGGGCTTCGTTGGTGAACTGGCCTTTTCCCAAGCCGAACCCACAACTAAGTCTTTTTTTGTATTCTTGGATGAAAGGAAGCTGGTTCCTGACTTTAGGGTTGTGGTCTGAAAGTAAGTCAAGCACGTAGCTGGGCTTCATTGAGTGGTAGTCAACGTAGGTAGACCTTCCTTGGTTATTATGCAACTGAATGCTTGAAATGTTTTTTTGGTTAGACTTGGTTTGGATGCTGGTATTTGGGATAATATTTGCTTTGTAAGGACTTAGTGACTTAGTTTTAACGGGGTTTTCGGGCACTAGGTTCATTTTTTAAAATAACAATTTAGAATAAGTACCTGAAATTGTATGGCTGTGTAAATAATTCATGATGAACACTTCTCTGCTTTATAGTTATTCTGCTCCTAAAAAGTTCACTCAGGTGTTTGACTTCAGAACCGACCAAAAAGTATCCCCAGGGATCTCGCCTTCTGCCTACGCAGTCCAGAACTTCCCAGTTGAGCACAGCAGCAATTGTAAGAACAACAACGTTTTTTTTTGCTCAGAAGTGCCTATAAATTGGTTGCAGCAGTTACGCGAATTTTCTATAATCGAAGAAGATGACGAAAGCAGTCTGCGGCTTGCAAAAAACTGGCAAGTCAATAAGGTGCTTCTGGAAAAATGGGAGTCCAAAAGTTGCTCTAGAGTCAGAACTGACTCTGAAACCTTCCATAAAAACCTCCAAAAAGAACCCTTTCCTCTAGAAAAAACCCCTCCGCCTCCCGGGTTCCCAGAACAATCTGCTAAGTTTAACTGGGCTGATATAGGCAGCGACTCGGATTTCACGCCTTCTAGTAACGGAAGCCAAATGCCCACAATCCAAGTTAACGAAATCAAACTCCAAAAACCTCCCCGAAAAGGCATTGAAAAACGAGAAGAAAGAAGCAACTTTGAGTCTGAACAAGTCAGTGACCAAATGCACACGGGAAAACTTAAGTTTTACCACTTGAAAAAAAGGTTTGGGTTCATTACTTTGGACAAGGACTCAAGCGATGTGTTTCTTTGCGAAGACGACTTAGTGTTAAGTGGAATCCATATAAAGAAGTTCAAGGAAAGCGTGCTGAAAAAAGAAGAAGTCAGTTTTAGTTTTTATATTAAGGAGTACAATGAGAACGCTAAGCAAAAGAGAAAGGCTATTTCAATCCAAATAATTAATCCTAGCAATTAAGTAGTGGTTGACATATTTCTAATAATGTATTTGATTCTCCTACTGTCCTTAACCGCTTTTAACTTTGCTTCCGCAGAAAACCCTGACGCTGAAAGGGACTTTATGCAGGTCTGCACTGCCCATGGGTACCTTGTAGAGTCTCACAATGTCACAACTGCTGATGGTTACATTCTGACCCTTTACCGAATTCCAGGAAAACAAGGAGAATTGCCCAAGCCGGGAAAGCCTGCAGTTTTCCTCCAGCACGGACTCCTTGACTTATCCGACACCTGGATCATGAACATTCCTTCACCTGGGTTCATGTTTGCTGATGCTGGGTTTGATGTTTGGTTCGGAAATTCTAGAGGGAGTTACCACAGTTTGGGCAATGTTAACTATGACTGCTGGAAGGACAAAGCTTACTGGGAATTCACTTGGATGCAAATGGCCGAGTACGACATTCCTGCAAGCATTGACTATGCTTTGCAGGTCAGTGGTCAAAGTAAACTTACGTATGTTGGACACTCCCAGGGTACTTTAATAATGTTTGCACACCTTAGCGAGCACCCTGAGTTCATAGAAAAACTTAATATATTTATTGCTTTGGCTCCTGTGGGAAGTGTAAGGCACATAGACGTGGAGATTCTGCAGCTTTTGGAAAAAGTTCCATTTTTCAACTTGTTGGACGATTTGGGAATCCACTCCTTCTTGCCTAACCCTAACACTCCAACTCTGTTTTACTACGCTTGTGACTTGCTAAGCTTACTTTGCAAAGACATCGCAGGTGTGTTTGCAGACATGGAAGTTTCCCAGGACAACACTGAAAGGTTCCCAGTGATTCTAGCACACGAACCAGGTGGAACTAGTGTGATGAACATGAAGCACTGGCAGCAAATGATTAACTACAACGTGTACAAGGTTCAGAAGTACGACTACGGAACTGAAACTAACCAGCAAGTTTATGGGTCACCTACTCCTCCTCTTTACAACTTCACTAACATTCCAGGACCTATTGCTTTGTATTTCGGAACTGAAGATAGACTTGCCGACCCTATTGACGGTGCTTGGCTCAGAAAAACCATACCTAAGGAGTCAGTGGTTTACATGGAAGACACTCTTGAGTTCGGACACCTTACTTTCTTGTGGGGGAAAGACATGAGTTACTTTGACGGAGTCATTAACCTAGCAAGGCAGCACAGCCAAAGCTCTACTTACGAATAATTTAAAGCCTTTAACGCTCTAATTAATGGCAATATCCATAACTTAACAGCCAGTTCATAATTAATTAAATGGCATCTCTGTGCTACAACGACGAGCATCTAGCTTGGAAGCAAAGACTTGACAGAGAGATGTTTGCAGCCAGCAACTTCTACCAAACTTTCCAGAGTGTTAAAGCCCCTTCGTATTACCGTACTAGATCTCAAGGAAGAAACGTTACTCCCCGCAAAGCGGAATCCAGCCCTTCAAAACGCGCCACTTACCTTCCTGAACTCAACACCAGCAATGTGTTTGCCGAAGTGAGGGGTAAGTACTGCAGAGCTCCCATTCTAAATAGTTCCCCTGGAAAAAATGGAATAACTGTACGACCTACTACTCAAGGAAGTTTGGTCAGCAAGCGCTCTCATAAACGCAACAGCAGCACTAACGATGCAGTTGCACAAGAACTCCCCAGCAGAAGGTCGATGCCCCAGGAAGCATCTATCAAAAGGCCAAAGCCTAGAAAGATCGAGAAAAAAGAACTTCAGGTCAAAGAGCCTGAATTGAAAGAACATGAACCCAAGGAGCCGGAACCTAAGGAACTTGAAGAAATTCCAAATGAAGCACAAGAACTAGACAACAACGACTTCCAAGAAGATGACCAAATCACAGTTCAGTCATTTAAAACTACAAGTTCCCAAAGGAGATACATTGAAGAGCTAGAAAACTTACTGCGCCAAGAAAGAATGAAAAGACTCACTGCTGAGAAGAAACTCAAAGAGATCAGCTCAAAAGCTTCCTCCGTTAGGGGTGAATAATTTAAGTTAATAATGGGAAGGTTTGAATTGACTGGAAGACTCCTACTTAGTTTTTCGATGCTAGTTTACTTCGGACTGGATTTTGTACACCCTGAACAGCTTTTTGGATTAACTCAGTTGCTAGCTGGGCTAAAGTTGCTTGCTTCACTTATGGTTTTATTAGAAGAAACTTTTTTCGGCTGGATCTTAACCACTCAACTCTTGCTAGAAACCACTTTACTAGGAAAAAATCTGCTCACAAATTCAATGATAATAGGGGCACTTTTACAGATAGGTTAAGTATTTAAATGGTTAGACAACAGTTTTAGGCAGCATATGTTCTTTGAAGTTTCTGGAAGCCTCGATGATGTTTTCTTTCCAGACTTCAAAAAGCCTTTTCTGGACTTGGCTTACGAAGTAGTCGATTCCGAATTCTTTGCAGTTAACCCACTCTTCCTCAGCTATACTGAAGAAATGCAGTGATGGGTTAAGCAGTCTTTCGTTCCACATAGACCCTAAAGTTTCTCTTATCTTCAAAACAAAAGCAGTTGAATTGACCTCCCCCACGAAGCTCATCCACACTTCAAGTGCTTTGTCGTAGAAGTCCCTTGCAGGCTGGATTACCCTTACACGCACATTCTCTGCTGAGAACTCTACTATGTTGGTGACAAACTGACTGGTGACTTGGAAACTCGTCAGTGCTCTGTTGGACAGTTCGTACAAGTAACTTGAAATGCTTTGGAGCGACTCAGGACCTATAATTGACTCTAGGGGGGTAGAAGCCCTTTTGAGGACTCTGTAGAACTGTGTAGAAAAGTTAGCAGTGGCTTCTTTAGCAACGATGAGTGGGCATAGTTCTGCCCTGTTTACACTGGGAAGAAGTTTGAAGTCTACTTGGCTGAGGTCCTGAGTGTTTATTTTCCAAGCAACTTGCAGAAAGCTCCTTAACAAGTTTTCTAGAGTGTAGCATTCAGGGTTGTTATCTGTCCAGATTTTGGAAATGGCAAGTTCTTGGCAAAAGTAGTATTTGAAGGACCAAAAGTCCAAAGGGAGCGAGTTTTTCTGTAAGCTCAGGTACAGCTCTGCGCAAAACTCCAAGCTTAAAGGAGCTAACCTGATGTTGAGGAACTGGAGTTCCCTTGTTAAGTTCTGGTGCCATTGGTTTCCGAGACTTTCTAGTAAGCATTGACAGAACTCGGCTATGTGTGACAGGTCTTTGGGCTTGGCTTCGTAGTTGTAGTACGAATAGTATACAATGACTTTCTCGTTTTGGTCCATTATGTGTTTTTTATGGTGACGTAATCATGGATAAAATATGGATTTAAGGTTCTATTTATTTACTAGAGAAGTTAAATGGCGGTACCACCTGAGTAAGTGAGGGTACTTTTCTGCATCAGGCTCTTGAAGCATAGCTTTGTACACACTCCAGTCTTCTTCACTTGCTGAGTCTCCTGCCAAATAAGTTTTGAGCTCTAACTCTTGGTTTAGGTCCTTCAAGTTAATGCTTTTTTGAATAGTTACAATGTCTTCGTAAAAAGCTTTGCTTTTCATGCTGAGTTTGGCTTTTGAAGGCTCTGGGTAAAGCGACTTAAAGTGTTCCACCAGTTTCTCCACGGTGAACTTGCCTAAGCTTCTGTTGGAGTCTCTGTCTCTTATGTCTATGCTTGAACTGGCCATTTCTTGCTCGCCCACTACTCCGATGTAGTTAAACTGGGCCAACTGTGCATTTCTGATCTTTTTGTTCAGTGAAAGGTTTGACTCGTCCACTTCGACATAAAACCCTTCCATCCAAAGTCTGTTTTTGATTAGTTCAGCGTAACTGATGAAGTGCTCTGAAATGGGACATATAATCATTTGACGAGGACTCAGCCAGAAAGGCCACTTGCCTCCTGTTTGCTCCACCATAATTGCAAACATTCTTTCAATCGACCCTAAAATTGCTCGGTGAATCATGACTGGCCTTTCGAATCCTGGCTTGCAAGGTTTTTCAACGTAACCGTCGTCGTACTCGACTGGCTTGAACTCCTCAGAGGAATCCTTTTCAGCCCTGTACTGAAGGTTAAAACGAATAGGAAGGTTAAAATCCAACTGGACAGTTCCGCACTGGTGCTTTCTTTTCAAAGCGTCGTAAACTTTAATATCGATTTTAGGTCCGTAAAAAGCCCCGTCTCCAGGGTTGAGTTTCCACTTGTGGCCTGTTTGGTCAAGGGCTTCTGCAAGCTGTGCTTCAGCCAACCTCCAAAGTGGTTCAGGTCCCAAAGCACTTTCAGGTCTAGTTGACAGCTCGAACTCGTACTTGAAGCCTAGCACGTCGTATATGTAAGTTAGAAAGTCCAAAGCTGCTATGACCTCTTCGCTGATTTGGTCTTTTCTGCAAAAAATGTGGGCGTCGTCCTGAACAAACCTCCTCACTCGAGTAAGTCCTGACAAGGTTCCGCTCAGTTCGTTTCTGTGGAGTACTCCGAACTCTGCAAACCTAAGAGGCAGTTCTTTGTAGGAGCGCTGTGCGTGGTCAAATATCAAGCAGTGGCCGGGACAGTTCATAGGTTTCATGCCAAATTCTTGTTTTTCAACTTCAAACATAAACATGTCGTCTTTGTACTTTTGGTAGTGGCCTGAAGTCTTCCACAAACTCGAACTGTAAACATTGGGACTCACAACTTCAGTGAATCCTCTGAACTTGTACTCCTCCCTCACGAAGTCTACTAGTTTGTTGTAGATGCGCGACCCGTAAGGCAAGAAAAAGGTACTTCCTGGTGAGTGAGTGTGCCAGAAGAAAAGTTCTTGGTGGGTGCCTACCCTTCTGTGGTCTCTTTTCTCAGCTTCTTCTTGGAGTCTGATGTACTCACTCAGTTCTTTTTTGCTGGGAAAAGAAACTCCGTAAACTCTTTGCAAAGAGTCGTTTTCAGCTTTGCCCAACCAGTAAGAAGAAGAGTTCTTAGTAACTGCAAAAGCTTTGATTTTGCCTGTGTCAGGAAGATGAGGCCCAGTGCACAAGTCTATCAAGTTGCCACACCTGTAAGCAGTGGTTTTTCCTCCTTCAGGAATCTTGTTGGTGATCAACTGGACTTTGAAAGGGTTGTACTTAAAAAGCTCTAAAGCTTCTTCTTTGGACAGCACAATTCTTTCAAACGACTGTTTGGCCTGAATGATTTCAGAAGCTGCTTTTTGGATTTCTGCAAAGTTCTCTTGGCTAAGTGAGTGAGTTCCCATGTAAGCGTCATAAAAGAAGCCAGGGTTCAAAGGAGGTCCTATGCAAAGGTGAGCTCCGTAGTTCTTTTCCAAACTAGCTCCAAGCACGTGTGCAGAGGAGTGCCAAAAAGTAACTTTGCCTTCGGGGTCTTCGAACTTAAGTAGGTGGAGTTCGCAGTCGCCCTCCAAAGGCCGTTTCATGTCCCACATTTCAAAGTCTCCGGTTTCTTCTTTGGACTCTTCTTCATGTTCGTCTGCTGAGATCAAGCCTTCTTCAGCGCCCACACGTCTGGAGTACCTTACTTTGGCCACTAAGCAACTTTCGGCTAGCTTCTTGCTGATTGACCTGGCTACTTCGAAAGGACTAGTTTCCCAGGAGACTCCTTCTTTTTTGGCGCCATCTGGAAGAGTGATTGAAATGGGTTCTTTGGGCTTTTGTGAAAGGTAGTTCAGGTACTTCGAGTAAAGTTCGGTGTAGAGGTTGAGACGCTCCTGGAGGAACTCTGCGTTTGGGGCCACTTGGAATTCACCTCCTATTTTGCCGGTGGTTTTCACTTGGGGGCCAGAGGCTTCGTTGGATCGCTTGTTGGCATCTTCTGACATCATCCTGTGAATAAATGGTGGCACACGTCGCCAAGCTCGCATTTAAGATTTATTTAATAGAGATTGGTATTTATACAGGTCTCCAGTTTCTTTGACTTTGAACAGAGTGTCTAGGGCTTGGGAGTTTATGCTTGTGCTGAGTTTGCCACTCATTCTAAGGGCTTCTGCTGGGCTTTTGGGGTCTTCTTGGGAGTTGTCTTTGCGTTTCCTTTTCTTTTTGGCAGTTGAGTTGGCTTCTTTTTCTTTGACTTTTTGTTTTTCAATCCAGTCTGAGTTAAGGTGGTGCCACATAAGTGACTTGAGTTTGCTTTCTTCTGGAGACAAAATAAGGTCGTCGATCTCTTTGTCGTCAATGTCACTTAAGTTGTCTGAAGTAGGACCTGCTGGCAGTGAAAGCTGTTGCTGGGGTTCAGCTAGTTTAGGCTTTTCTTCGAAAGGCTTGAAAGAAGGAGGGTTGCTTTCTATGAGCTCTTCGCTGTCAATGCTAAGGGCTTCGAATTCTTCTCTAGTGAGTGAAGCCACCATGGTGTTTTCGAACTCTTCAAGGCGTTTCCTTATAGTGTCGTTGCAGACCCTTACTACCTGGAGTACTTGCTGCGTAGACCTTTTGAACCCGTGGTACCTAGCAGCTATTAAGATTGCTGCTCCGCAGAGTCCTGTGGGCCGCCTGCCCGAACTCATCCAATCTCTGCGCATTCTTTGGACAATTCTGTTGGCTGTCATTGCAACTTGGTTGTTTTTTTCTTTAAAGTCAAGTTTGGCACAGAACCGGTGGATGAAAAGTGAAGGGTCAATTAAAGGCACTTGCAAGTGCAAAAGCTTAACAAGCTTCCTGTAGACACTTCCAAGCACAAACAAGTCTACTCCTACAGTGTCTGCAAAGTCTATCAGTAAATGGGGAGTTCGTTGTTGCCTGCACACAATATACAAAGCAGCCGCTAAAACGTGAATTGCTTTGCGTCCCTGTATAAAGTTCCTTTGTTGCGCTAAAGCATAGATTCTGTGGGCAGCCTCAGCTTCTTTGCTAGACAGCTTCATGTTGGAAGCTATGATTTGGATCTCTTTTTGGGCGCGCATCAGGGACAACTCATGGGGTTCGCGTGTGAATCCCTTTGCAGTTCTCAGAGAACGCCCTGCGTAGGACACAAACTGCCCTACAACTGCCTGTGAAGCAAAGGTCACTTCTGAAGCTATTTCGCTTTCGTCCAGAACGTACCCACAGGAAGTGCATCTCATGTCACCTCGGGTTGAGTCAGACTCTAGGTCTTCGCTGTTGCATTTTCCACATCTCATTTTACATTATTACTAGGCTTTGTATAACAGAAAGCAACATAATATGTACAGTTTAGCAGGCAATATCCTAACTGACTGTGACTTGAACAGAAGTTATGAGATCAAGCAACTGCCATTTAAAGCTTCTTTTTGCAAGTATGGGGAAGGTGTGGTTTTTTCGGGAGGAGTCAGAGGAAGTAATGCATGTGCAGGTATTTACTACTGGAGCAAAGGCAACTTACAAGAAATAGGCTCTATGATTGACTCTAGGGTTCACCATAGCCAAGTGTCATTTGGAAACGAACTTTACTTAATAGGAGGAAGTAAGTACTCCAACGTGCAAATGAATAAGTGCGAAGTGTTCAATCTGGACACTTTAGAGAGTCAAGAAATAGAGCCTTTAACAGTAAGTAGGTCACACCATACTTCTTGTGTGGTTAACAAAGGCATTTATGTGTTTTTTGGAGAGTTAAGTTCCAGAAGTCAGTCAGTAGAGGTTTACAGCATAGAAAAGCAAAGCTGGAGTGCCTTAGCAATTAAGATTCCAGGAGTAAAAGGAGCTTTGAGCATACCACTTAACTCAAGGTACATCTTGTTAGTTGGTGGTTGGATAAACCGGAAAAAGAACTTCAACAGTTGGGTGCTGGACACCTGTAAAAACACTAAATTCAGCATTTCCAAAACTTTCATTGCTGAAATTTACCAGTCTTATTCAGTTACTGATGAAATAGTTAAGGTCTGCGACTCTATAGGCTACAAAAGACTGCTTTACAAAGAAGGTGTCATATGGGAGTGCATTAAAACAACAGGAAACTCCAACTGGCAAAGAAGGAACTTAGCAATTCTTTGCTATAAAGCTGGCAAAGACCCTTTGAAGAGGCTCCCGTTAAGTTTATTTAGGGAACTTGTTTTACTTTTATAAGCTGAGTTTTAGGTATCTACTAAGTCTAAGTTGCCTTTGTTTCAAAGCATTGTTGATCTTGTTGTAAAGTCCTTTTCTATGCAAGAGTTCACTTGGGGCATTAAACACTGCGTCCTTCAAAATGGCTGCTCCTAAGTGGGACTTGCTTAGTTCTGTAATTAGTTCTTCTGGGATTTTAGTTGGTCGAGGCTTTTGGGAAGATTCCAGTTTAAGTTGTAGTGCAATTTCTTTATTAGATAGTTTCTGGCCCTTCCAGTTACTGGCAATGAGTTCTAGTGGGTGCTGAGTAGGCTCTGGAAAACTTTTCCTAGGCAGTGAAGTGACACTTACGCAGGGCTTGATTGAGTTGAGTTCAGAAATAGCCTGAGTGGCCTTTTTAAGAGAGGGAAGTTGTTTCCTAGTGTTGATTTGGTGGTCTAGTAGTTTTTTGAAGTTCTGTTTTACTTGGGGACGGTTAGCTAGGTACTCTGGGAACTTAGGACTTCTTAAACTTAAGTTTTGGTGGGAACAGTACCTTACCAAGGACCTTTTTTCGTCGTAGTAGCTTAGAGAGCTCTTCATAATTATTACTTCATTTTTATATTAATTAATCGTTAATGAACTCTGATCCTTCAAGTAGCTTTTCTTACAACTACAGAATTCCTCACTTAGAAAACAACTCTTACATATATGGAGAAGCTCCTCAGTTCAGCTCAGTTAATTTTTCCCCAATTCCCAAAGAACACGTTAGAGACTCTGTTGAAGAACAGATAAAGGCAAAGGAAGAACTAAGTCCTTACAAACACTCACCCGAACACTTCACCAGGATTGAAGATCAGCTATTTGACCAGGAAATCGAACGCCGCATTGCAGAAAAAGAACAGTATTGGTCTCAGCGCTCTGCAGACCTCCGTGAGAGTTGGAGCAAGCTCAGAATGCAAGAATTAGACAACCAAAGACCCAACTCTTCCAGAACTCTTCTTAAAAAGTCCAACCCAGGGTCAGCTCGGTCTTTGTCCAAGAAGCGCACCAAGTACAGCCACATGAACAACATCTACTCCAAATACAACACCAAAAGCCCCTATGCAAAATCTACTTTTGCACACGACGTCAGAAGCATGGAAAACAAACCCTACACCTACTCCATAAGCAAACCAAGCAAAACCAGCCACACGAAACAAACACACAGATCTCCTAAAAGCAAAGACAAGTTTATTAAAGAAGTACTTAAGTTGCTTAAAAGCCACTCCGAAAAGTGTCCTGAACTCAAGAACCAGTTAGCCAAAATACAAAGAAGAACCCTTCCTTTAAATAGTCCTTTTAAATTTAACTAATGCACTTAGTTCCTGTCCAGACCTCAAAAACCGTAAATTAACCACTACCATATTCCATTAAAAAAACTTTTAACTCAGCCAAGCTGGTAATAAAGCAGTTAATGAATGGTGATAAAATAAAAAATGTATGATCCTAAGTCCTTTAGCGATTTTTATGCTCAAGCTTCCAACACACAAGAACCATTGGGAGACCTGCCAAACATATTTGCAGGAACTCCTTTTTTCAGTACACAACCGTTTCCGTGCTTCCAGTCGTTCGACCCAAGCTTCTTTCCGGTGCTCGACCCTTCGTTTTTCAATTTGCCGCCACCTTTCCGCATTCCCGAACACAAGTCCTACACTAAAAAGATAGGAACTATTTCACCTGAAGAAAGACGCCTCAAAATCGAAAGGTTCCTCGAGAAGAGACAAAGACGCAACTTCGGCAAAAAGATAAGTTACGGCTGCCGCAAACGAGTAGCCGACAACAGAATCCGAATCAAAGGAAGGTTTGTTACAAAAGCACAAGCTGAAGCTTTGAAAGGCTTAGAGAACGGGAAGAACAATGTTCCTTTGCCCCTGATACAAAAGTACTTGGAGGACGAATAAGTATCATAAATAACTTGTAAGCACTTTATTTCTAAAAATGCAAAAATCCGGAAACATCCACCCAAGAACCCTTGACAAGAACATTGACCAGTACATAAAAGACCAGATGAAAAAGTCCTTGATCATGTCCACAGGCATCAGTCCTAGGAACGAAACCCAGTTACCACCCAACTTCTTCGAGAATTACTATAAAAGAGAGAACGCTTCTAAGCTGCGCGAAACCAAAAGAAGGCAGTCCTTAGCTAGCGCTTACAAAGTCCAGCAGAGAAGTCTGAAGCTCAAAGAAAAGAAGATGCAAGCTGCCTTACAAGACCACAGAAATCAAAAAATACAAGAAAAGATTCAAGTCAGCGCTCCAAAAAAGTACTACGACAACCTGCCCATAAAGCCAGGGTTCTTGTTTTTTGAGTGCTTGTTAAGGGCACCCAGAGGAGACATCAAAGAACTAGAACTCAACATTCCTGAAACTCTTTACTACACAGACAAGCACTATTACTTGTACACAATGCCCAACGGAAAACTCAACTACTCGATGGAAGTCCACTGCTTTGAGTTCATGAGGATCATTGAAAAGCTTAGAAAGGACTCCAGTGATACCCACGCCTTCAACAGAGTAGCTGCAGTTATGCGTGGAAAAGGCAACCGGGAAGAAGACATGATTAAGTTCGTGCTTGACTGGGGCACTTTTAGGAACCGCATGTCGAGCAACGAAGCAAAGCCTTGGACTATGACCCAGAAGTTTCTGAGACTTGCTGGAGGTCGTCCTTCTGTGACGCGGCTTCATTATTTTCCTCACGAAAAGTCGAACCGAGCTAACTTTGCTTACTTCGTTAACTCAATAGCTTTGAACCCCTATGAAGAAGACTGCGACTTGCAGAAGTGTGTAGTGAACACAGACAAGCCTTCTAAGCTTGAAGTGTTCACTATGTCTGGGGGCTCTATTTTGCCTTTTGAAAAAGAAGCTTCTAAGGTAGTTAAGTACCTCAACAAAGGTTATAACGTAAGAATCCAAGAAATCATACTGGACTTTTTGAAGGACGAAGAAGGCACTATTTGGTTTTGTGGGTGCAAAGGACTAAGGATAGACAGCAGCACCTTAGTCAATGCTTTGTTCCTAAAAGAAGACTGGTCTCCCTACCAAAGTTCTCACAAACCAAGTGAAGGCAAAAAAGGCCTTATGAGCTTTGTGCACTGTAAGTTATGTAGACTGAATTACCCTAACCACGAACTACAACACTTAGTTAGTGTGAGGATGCTTATTTTGTACAAGATGCACGTTAACCAAAGAATGGAGTTGCCTTGGGACACTTCCCATCTTAAAGTAGCGACCAACGACATGCTTTCACAGAGCGTAAGGATCTGCCAGTACTGCTACATGTTGGTGACTTGTGAGTTTGAACTGATTGAAGTCGAGCAGAGAATGGCGAGTATGTTGGCAGTGCCCATCAAAGAAACTGCTTACGAGGAGGACCCCCGCTTGATTGTGCAGCTTCAGTTCCTCCCTAAAGAACTCAAGCAATGGAGGATCCTTATGGTCATAGAAAACATGTTTGACTTCGGAAGCATTACACCTAGTGAATTTTACCTGCACTACAAATTCGGAAAGCAAACTACAAGTTTCCCCTTTGAGTGGAAAGTAGTTAAAAACAAAGCTGAAAACTGCATTTTTCTAAACATTCTCAAGGTGCACTACTTGTTTTGTGATACTGAAAAGTCAATTAAACAGTTCTTAAACAGCTTCTCACTAGAGATTCAGTTTTCAGAAAGCCAAAACCCCAACGAAAAGATTATTTGTAAAAGCAAAGAACCTGGTCTGAGTGAACTCTCCAGTTCACTGCCTTTAGGGTACGCTTTGTGCCAGAGAAAGCAAACTGTGCTGTTCAACAAGCAGAACAAGCCAATGTGCACCCTAGGAGTGGTGTTAGGAATCAGTTGTGACAAAGTGGTTCAGAGTAAAAAGATCAAAGTGCTTATGGACAAATACCAAGAAGTTTATGTTCCTGAAAGCCACTACTTCACAGTAGACCCCCTTCCAACTGAGTGGATGGAACTCTTCGGAATGGACCCAGAAATACAAGAAACTTTCGGTCCTTCGTTTGACGAAAAGAACTTTTACCAGTCACAACTTAACAAAGAAGAACTCAGACGCATGAAGGACCTTTCTAACCCCTTTCCCCCAAGTCACTCTGAAAAGTCCTTCAAAAGACCCTTTACTGCTAAAAATGCTTCTTTAAGGTCTTTGGCCCCCTTAAAACTAAACCAGTCCAAAAAACACTCGGAAGTCTCTGAAGAGTTCCAAGACATCTATAAAGCTGCCACTGATTACCTAGGTTCCAGACCAACAAGCACCAAAAAAACCAAACTAAAGGCCAAGCACTCCAATTCCTCAAGTTCACTAGGCCAGTCTTCAAGCAGAGTCAAACAACAAATGCAAGCCAACTTTCCTATTATTGAGAAGTTTTCAGAGCTTCCTTAATGAAATAATTAATATGGACCCAAACATTTTTAACCTGCTTGAAGACGACGCAGAAGTCCCTTCAATCCAAAAAAGAGTCACACAAATACACAGAAGCGGAATAGAAGACTCAGAACTCTGTGTAAAGTCCAAAGTAATCTCCAACAAAAAAGCTTCTAAAAAAATCAAAGGCAAACAAAGATCAGGCGTGCTGCAACAGAAACTAAACAAGAAAAAAAGGAAGTCGAGACTCAGAGCCCAGGCTAAAAATTCTAATTAATAACAAATGGAGTTACTAGACGACCCACTGCAAGACAGAGTGTGCCAAAAAACCAAGCCCCCTCCTAAGTACCCTCTTAGTTGCGAAAGCCTGTTTGACGACCTGCACACTCCAAACCCAGAACTCTTAAAGTCCCACTTTATTAATGAAGGCAGACTTTCGAAACCAGCCACTTTGCAGCTAGTTTCAAGGGCCAAAGACTTGTTCATGCTTGAAAACAACTTGCTTTCGGTTTCAGACCCTGTAACTATAGTGGGGGACATCCACGGGCAATTCTACGATTTGCTAAGAGTCTTTGAATTAGGAGGCAGTTTCAAAGAAACTAAGTACTTGTTTCTAGGGGACTACGTGGACAGGGGGTCGTTTTCATTTGAAGTTCTGATGCTTCTTTATGCCTTCAAAATTAAGCACCCTCAAGAAATATTTTTACTAAGAGGAAACCACGAGTCAAGGCAAATGACTTCTTACTTCAATTTCAGGTCTGAAGTTTTGAACAAGCAAGACATTGAAGTCTACGACTTAGTTATGGAAAGCTTTGATGCAATGCCTCTTGCTTGTGTAGTCAACGGAAAGTTCTTTGCAGTCCACGGAGGGATTTCTCCAGACCTTAAGAACATCGAAGATTTGCAAAACATCCCTAGGACTTTTGAGCCTCCTGATAAAGGACTCATTTGCGACTTGCTCTGGTCAGACCCTGTTGGAAACGAACTTGGAAATTCCAACCACGTCTTCAAAAAGAACTCTACCCGTGGTTGTAGTTATGTTTACGGGAAAACTGCTACTGTTAGTTTTTTAGAAAGCAACAACATGCTTTCAGTCATCCGGGCACACGAAGTGCAGGCTGACGGGTTTAAAATGCACAGATGGAAGGGCAAGTCCCACTTTCCTGTGGTAGTTACTATATTTTCAGCACCTAACTACTGTGATATTTACAATAACAAAGCAGCTGTTATTAAGTTTGTGAAAGGTGCTTTCAACGTGCACCAGTTCAAGCACTCCCCACATCCCTACGTGCTTCCTAACTTCCAAGACTTGTTTAGTCTGAGCATTCCTTTTATCATTGAGAAGTCCATGGAAGTGATCCGCTCCATACTTAGTGTGGAACCCACTGGAGTCTCAGGTTCCGAAAAAGCCAAAAAGTACTTAGAAGAACTCCAAAACACCTTAACTGAAAACAAAAAGGAAAGAGTCAAAAACAAACTCAGAGCTATTTCTAGGGTGACCAAAATGCTTAAAACTCTTAAAGAAGACAACGAACTAGTTTTAGCACTTAAAGGAATATGCCCAGACAACAAAATCCCCAAAGGACTCCTTGCACAGGGAAGAGAAGGCATCCTTGGAGCTTACAACTCTTACCAGCAAGCCCTTGAGTGGGACGCCATTAACGAGAAAAGACCAGATTAATTATTTATTCCAGTTCTCTTGACCTAGACCACTCTTCAGGAGGTTTGCCGTTGTTTTGCTTTATGAAGTCTTTAATAGCTAAAGAAGGTCCGTCGTCTGGCAAGTAAGAAAGAGTTTTGTCCAAAAAGCTGTTAGCGTCTTCCCACTGCCCTGAAATGTAGTCTACATACGCGTGTCTGAAAGTGTCTCTTAAGTGAGGAGAAATCCCTTCTTGCAAGCCCTTAATGTCTGAGTCCAGAATAAACATGTACTCAACACCTCTGTGCTGGAAGTTCTCCACATTCACGCACTCTAGCTTGGCTAGTTTGATCAACTTTCCTAAGGAGTGCCCAGCAGGAGCACTTGTTTCCTTTTCACTGAGGTCAAAAGTGTACAGACCAAAAGCATTGGGCAGGTACTCTACATACACCGTGTCTATACGTCTACAGCCTTCTTTTGCAGACACAGCTAAATACCCATAAAAATCCTCAGACATCAGAATTTTGCACTTGTAACGTTTGTAGTTCTCAACTACTTGCAGTGACAACTGGATGTGAGGCGACATGTAAGTAGGATTGATTTTGTACTCAGAACCTATCACTCCTTCTATACCCCAGCCTGAGTGTATTGCTATGCAAAACTTAGTTTCGTCATCTTCAAACAGTGGTTTGATGCGGGGGTCTTCATAGAATTCCTTTACAGAAGAACTTCTTTTGAGCTCAGCAATGACTTTCAGCATAGAAACTAACGCTCTGTTTGCAATGTCAGTTCTTTTCATAGCAGGATTGTTTAAGTTGTCTTCTTCAGTGTCTTTGTCAGTGATTTCAGGCATCCTCCAGATTGCGTTGATGTAGCCTTGCTTGCTGCTAGAAACTAACCCTCCCCACTCAGTACAGCAGGCATGCACTACTTCACAGACTTCATTGT